>ERZ808044.32-NODE-32-length-196230-cov-14.546222_pt1 | contig 196230 bp, 181 predicted proteins | sample MGYA00380195_ERZ808044 | MGnify/ENA primary metagenome ERZ808044 (study PRJEB31490, sample SAMN06133423) | mouse gut metagenome | isolation source: Z7_2 | host: mice | place: China: Chengdu | collected 2015-05 ...
AATCGGGGTGACAGGATTCGAACCTGCGACCTCCTGGTCCCAAACCAGGCGCTCTAGCCAAGCTGAGCCACACCCCGCTGATTTAGTCCTGCCTCACTACTCTCACACAACGCAAGGTATATTATAAATTATGTTTATGCTCGTTGTCAACATAAATTTGAAAAATTTGGTCATAATTTTTTTGATTTTTTTGAAATAAAATTTTCTTGGCGGCAATGCGCTAAAACAAAATTTCTAGTCACTCTGAAGCGCTTACAAATAATTAATTGTAAAATGCGCCTCCCCTTTCCGGTCCAAATCCATAATGACAAAGGATGGCCTTCTTCCCTCCTGCCGGGGGTAGGTGAGGCTTCCCGGATTGACCGCAATCAAATCTCCTTCCTGATCCACCACCGGTTTATGAGTATGCCCATACATGACAATATCAACGCCACGCGCTCTGGCCTCATTCTTAATATTTGCATTTCCCATGGAGACAAAGTAATTATGCCCATGGGTCAGCCATACCTTATACTTTCCAATCATAAACTCCTTTTCCCTTGGAAGATCAGAAAAGAAGTCATTGTTCCCCACAACCATCTGTACCGGACATCCAGCACTCTCCGCAATCAGGTACTCGCTGCCTTCAATGTCCCCACAGTGAATTACCATATCTACCGGCGCCACCCGCTCAAGTACCTTTATGTAATTATCATTCCTGCGATGAGTGTCACTGACAATCAAAATTTTCATTCTTAAGCTCTTCCTTTACAGCCCTCAGCGCTTTTCCCCTGTGGCTGATCGCATTTTTTTCCTCCTCATTTAACTCAGCGGTACTCCTCCCATATTCAGGAACCACAAAAATAGGATCATAGCCAAATCCATTTGTCCCCTTTTCCTCATAACCAATCCGCCCCTCTATCGTAGCCTCTTTGGTGAAAAGCCTTCCGTCCGGCAGCACACAGGCAATAGCACACACAAACCTCGCCGTCCTATCCCTGTCAGGAACCCCTTCAAGCCGGTCAATCAAATTTTGGTTTTTTACGTGATAAGGGGTGTCCTCCCCAAGATATCTTGCAGAATAGATTCCCGGCTCTCTGCCTAGATAATCAATCTCGAGTCCGGAATCGTCTGCCAACACGATTGCCCCCTTTGCAAAGGCAGCTACCGCTCTTGCCTTGATTTTGGCATTTTCCGCAAAGCTTTTTCCATTTTCCAAAATGGGGACCTCGATTCCGGCTTCCTTCATGGAACGAATCGAAACCGGTTCCCCATCCAACATCAAATCTGCCAGGATCATTCTGATCTCTTTCATTTTTCCTGCATTTCCCGTGGCAAAAATAATTTCCCGCATTTTATCCTTCCTCTTCCTCATAGGCTTTCAGAATTGCATGATAGATTCCTGCAGCAATCCTCTCCTGATACTCTTCTCTCATCAGCAGAGCAGCCTCCTGCTTATTGGTTGCGCAGCCCGCCTTCACAATTGCAGCAGGCACTGTTATACCGCTTAGAATATCGTCGTCCTCCCCCATCTCTGCAAGCCCTAAAGTTTTTCCCCTGATACTGGATGTCACTTCCTTCTCCAAACAATCTGCCAACTCCAAATTACCAAAGCCAGGAATGAAATAATCACCATTATAAACGGCAGTGGTTCCATATACCGCACTGTCCTCACTGGTGTTTAAAGCAATGCGGATGTACATATCCGCCCTGGTTTCATTGGCAAGCCTCATTCGGCTCTCCTGCGAGGGATTCACATCATCCATTCTAGTATAGTACACCTTGATATCAGTCTGATCTAACTTTTCCTTAAGCTTCCCTGCAACTTTCAGATTTATTTCCTTTTCCTTCAGTTCCCCTTCCATATACCCCGTATTGAAGCCGCCACAGGCGGGATCAATCACCACAATTTTCTCATATACTTCCCGCGGGTTCAAAAAACTGATATACAGCTCATTGTTTTCTAGAATTGTGCGATATTCAAAAATGCCCGTCAACTTAAACCGCAGCTTCGTGCCGTCTTCATCTTCCTCGTATATTCCCTGCCTTACCATCTCCTGATTGCCGGATATGGAATTTTTCGCGTAAAAGTCGCTCTCCGCGCCATCTATCAAAATCCATAGTTCCTGATCCATATAATAATTTTCTATGGCAATGTCCTCTGCCTTGCATCCTTCTGGCAGTGGAACTCTCAAGTAACTGGTATCCGCTTCTCCCTGAAAAAAGGTCAACTTTTGAAATTCCTTCTCATCTCCTTCTGAAAGGAACATCGCCTCCTCGGACTTTTGAGCGCCTGTAGCTTTCCCTGAATCGTCATTGCCGCTCAAGTCAGCACCTGCCTGTTCTGAACCAACCTTTTCTTCAGCTTCCTCATCGCCTGATGTGCCAGCAGGATCTTCTGCTGTCGAACCAGCAAAATTTTCCTCCGACGTCTGTGAGCTGGCCCGCGCGGTCACAGTAGTTTTTTGAAAAGACAAATATATGATTATCCCTACGGCTGCAGCGGAAAAACAAAGACACCAGATTGCAGCCCTTTTCATCAGCTTAAATTCCATTTACACTCCTGAATCATGTTCTCACGGATGCACAGCTTATACACATTCCTGACCTTGAACAGAAACCCCTTTCTTTTTAGGTGGTTTCGGCCCCGGAAACTGATAAAAATATGTTTTCATCATTCCGTTATAAATCTTTCTGTTTTTGGACGCCTTAAGGCCCATAGCTTCCTGGGCCTGCTCATACGCTGTGATCAGATACAAAGACCATGAGTCCAATGCCCTAAAACGCTCTCCGATCGTATTGTAGAGTTCGGGCAGATTCTTTTTTTCTTCAATCCTCTCCCCATAAGGCGGGTTGGTGATAATAAATCCATATTTCTTGCTGTGGCTTAAATTTCTTACATCTCTCTGCTGAAAGTGAATCAAATGCTCCACTCCAGCTAGCCGAGCATTCTGCCTTGCAAGGGCCACTGCATTTTCATCGATATCATAAGCCTGAATATCTGTCTCAATATTGTCGTCCACCAGTTCCTCCGCCTCTTCTTTTATATCCTTCCACTCTATGGGAGAAATAAGATGAGGCCACTCCTCGGCCGTGAAGGTCCGTCTTGCCCCCGGCGCAATATTCGCCGCCATCATGGCTGCTTCTATGGGAAAAGTTCCACTTCCGCAAAAAGGATCCACCAATATCCTTCCACTCTTCCAGGGTGTCAGCATAATCAGCGCTGCCGCAAGATTCTCAGCAATAGGCGCTTTCGTCGTCAGTTTGCGGTATCCCCTTTTGTGCAGAGAGACTCCGGTAGTATCAAGCGCTACCGTCACCTCATCCTTCATCAAAAACACCCGAATTGGAAAGGGAGCACCTTCCTCTGAAAACCACCCGATATGGTGCACTTCCTTCATCCGCTCCACCATAGCCTTCTTCATCACCGACTGGATATCCGAAGGGCTGAACAGCTTACTCTTGACGCTGGCCGCCTTGGTAACCCAAAACCGGCCATCAGTGGGAATAAATTCTTCCCACGGCAGGCTTTTCGTTCCCTGAAAAAGCTCCTCATAAGTTTGGGCCTGAAAGCTTCCGATCTTAATAAGAATCCTCTCCGCCGTCCGTAGGAAAATATTGGCACGGCACACCGCCTCCGCGTCACCGGCAAAGGTTACTCTTCCGTCCTCCACCTGAATCACATCATAGCCCAAATCTATAATTTCATTTTTTAAAACCGCCTCTATCCCAAAATGGCAGGGCGCTATCAGTTCATACCGTCTCATATGTACTCCAACCTCTGTTTTGCTGTCTGAACTTTCATTCCGCAGTATACCATATTTACAGTATAGCACAAACACTTTTTTTTGTAAAAATAAACCGGCTATCCCAAAGGCATCTGAAAGTATATGTCCACCGGAAGCAAAAAAGGCGCCCAAAAGGCGCCCTTTTCTTTCCAAATCCACTTAAAACTCGTTGTTCTTCTTGTTGTTGTCCTTGCAGTTAGAAGAGTTAGAAGAATTGGAAGAGCTGTTCTTCTGGCTATTCTGGCTGTTCTGGTTGGATTTGTTCTCCTGGTTCTGATTGTTCTGGTTGTTCTGATAATCATTCTTAGACATATTTGTTTCCTCCTGAATTTCATTTAGGTTACAGGAGTATTATTTTCTTTTTTCAGCGCTTTTATACTTTTTATTTATAGTACCTTAGTACCATTTATTAACAAAATGCACAATTTTTCCTTTTTTGTCCGTAGTACTTCGGTACTATTAAATATTGTTTATTTTTTCATAATCAACTATAATAGACATATAAACGGAAGACCCCTTCAACTTCCGTTTATACCCTTATATTAACTATTTGTACTCCCCTGTAAAGGTCTGTCATCTCCTGACAGACTTTTACTATGAAAGCCCCGTCCGGCGGCGATTGCGGGAGCACGAAGTGCGGAGCAATCGGCTTTCATACCGTTATCTGTCACTTTCTACAGCCTGTCTGTCCCCTGTCCATATTCCAGTTTTTTCAGATTGTTTTCTGGATCATTCAGCAGCTTTGCCATAGTCTCAAAAGCCTGCATTGCCATCTTTTCTTTATTGCAGGTCCGAGGATTTTTGCCGATATCCTTGATTAGGTTGTAACGGTTCATCTGCCACACGTACAAATCACACAGACCATACCCACCTACCTTCAGCTTATCTAAAAAGGTATGGTGCTCTAGATAGTAAACCAGTTCTTCATAAAGTGGTTTATGGGAAAGAATCTCCATCCAGAGAGCATCCGCCCATTTTCTGGAAAGCTCCGCAAAATCACAGATATCATAAAAGGCCTTGCACACCTTCACCTTTGTTGCATCGTATAAAATCCCCTGCATAAGAATCCATCCTTTCCTTTCTACACGAGCGGCGCCAAAAGTCTTGCAACCTTTCCTGCCGCTTTCTGATATAGAGGTATCTTCCGATAGTAATCCATAGTAACCTCCTGGCACTTGCGCAATGTATCCTGAAAATCCTCCTCTATCTTTGCAACCACCGTACTCTCGTGGAAACAAACCCCACATTCAAAATGGTGATAAAAGCTGCGGTAATCAAGATTGATGGTTCCCACCGTAGCACAGATATCATCCGATGCAAAAACCTTTGCATGGACAAAGCCAGGCGTGTATTCATACACCTTGATCCCCGCTCTCAAGAGATCAGGATAAAAATTTCTGGCAATCCAGTAGACCATCTTTTTATCCGGGATATGAGGAAGGATCATAACCACCTCAACGCCTCTTCTCGCCGCAAACCGCATACAGTCCAGAAATTCCTTATCGATTACAAAATAGGGTGTCATAATATGGACATACTTTGCTGCCCTTTCTATTATAGATTCATAAACCGTCTTACCGATCTCCGTGCTTCTAGTAGGCGCTTCTCCGTAGGGTATCACAAAGCCATCCTGCAGCAGAGGTTTGTCAAAGGTCACATTCCTCAGATATGCCTCATAATTTTCACTTCCGATTTCAGACACATTCCACATCTGAAGGAACATCACCGTAAAACTGCGCACCGCATCCCCGGTGATTTTCACCGCCACATCCTTCCAGTGGCCGAACCGTTCCACCTCGTTGATATATTCATCCGCCAGATTAACACCTCCGGTGAAAGCCACCTTCCCATCAATCACCAGAATCTTTCTGTGATCCCGGTTATTCTGGGTGGTGGATAAAAAAGGAACAATCGGCGCAAACATCTTTGCCTTAATCCCATATTTTTTTAATTCTTTCGGATATTTGTAGGGGAGCAGCAGGATGGAGCACATGCCATCGTACATCACACGAACCTCCACGCCCTCCTTAACCTTCTCCTTGAGTACCTCAAGCACAGCATCCCACATGATGCCACGCTCTATAATAAAGTATTCGAGGAAAATAAATTTTTCTGCCTTCTTCAGTTCCAGGATCATATCCGCAAATTTATCTTCCCCCAGAGGATAATATACTGCAGTAGTGTTATGGTAAACCGGGAATTTTGCGGTGTGCTCCATATAATAGGCAAAACCCTTAAACTGTGCGGAACATGTCTCCAGGGCCTGCCTGGTCTCGTCGTCGGTTACCAAAAGCCCCTTGGTCTCCTTCATGCGCCTGCCTATCTTGGCCTTTAAGCCAATTCCTCCAAAGTTTCCCATGATAAACAGATAAATAAGTGCACCCAACACCGGAAAAAGACAGATGGGAATAATCCAGCTCATTTTAAATTCAGCCGGCTCGTCTTTGTTCACAATAAAAATAATCAGAATGCCCCCTAGTATATTCATACTCTCCCATATAAATGGGAAGTAGTTTCGCAATTCAAGGAAACTAGCCAGCAATACCAAAATCTGCATCACTACCATTAAAATAATGATCAACGTCCGGCCAAATACGATTTTAAATACGCAGTCTATAAAGCGTTTTATTTCTCTTTTTATTCTATCCATATTCACTACTCCCTTCCCCATCTGCTGTCAATTACATTTCAGCAAATGAAGAAGCTCCTCAAAACAAACTCCGTTTTTCTGCTCCACACCCATTTCAATAGAGCGAAGCATACATTTTTTTACAAAAAGGGATGCCTTCCTGACCGAACGCTTAAAGGGCACTGCGTTTACCGCATCCGCCGCTATGATTGCGGCAAAAAGATCTCCTGTCCCGCACCGCTCGTCCCCTACTCGGTAAGTCCGAAAAAGCGCCGGCTGCTCTCCCTCCTGATAAAGATAATTGGCGATAAATTCTCCCTGAGGGATTCCCGTAATCACGATTTTTTCAGGCCCCATCTCCCGCAGCTTTCGGGCCATAGCATAGAGCTCCGATTTCTTCCACCCCTTTTCCTTATAGGGCGTGTCCGTCAGCTTACAGCTCTCAGTCAGGTTAGGAGTGATGATATCCGCCATGGAAACGAGCTTACGCATTTCCCGACACATTTCCTCTGTGTAGGTTCCCACAATCCTTCCGTGATCCCCCATAACCGGATCGACCACCACAACTGTGTCTTTTTTCTGAAACTCCTTGACAAACTGCTCCACCACCCCAATTTGTGCTGCAGAGCCCAAAAATCCCGACATAATACCGTCAAATTTAAGCCCTAATTTTTTCCACATAGCGAGGTAATCATCCAGTCTCTGCGTGTAATCATCAAAGAAATATTCCGGATAACCCGCATGGTTGGAAAAGATAGAGGTAGGAACCGGGCAGCACTGAAGCTTCATATGAGATATAACTGGCAGGGAAACGGTGAGTGCACACCTGCCAAAGCCAGTCAAGTCATTAATTGCTGCAATTTTTTTCTGTTTACTCTGTGACATTTTGCTGCCTCCAATCATTGGAATTCACAGTGAAGTAAAATTGGTGGCACGCTCTCGCGTGCGCAGGTCGCAAGGCATCCTCCCATCTTCGATGGGTCCCTCCTTACGACATATTGTCGGTAGCACGCTCTCGCGTGCGCAGGTCGCAAGGCATCCTCCCATCTTCGATGGGTCCCTCCTTACGACATATTACCACATAGCATACGAAAATTCCATGGTTATCCAATAACTTTATAGCCTCGCTGACATCAGATTTCCGGAGGAATATCTCCTTAGGCCCCGATAAAACACCACGACTGCTGCGACTAAAAGCAAAGCGGCATACCCCAGCACCACAAGCAATCCCTTTAAGTCAAAGGCCGTCATAATATGCACAGGCTGATAGACGATCATCCCCGTAGGAATGATAAAGTAGATCAGGAATCTGACGCCTCCCTCAAAAATACCGTCGGGATAAGTGGAAAAGCTGACGGTTGCATTCAGCATTTGGTCTCCGAAAATCTCCATCCTCACAAACCAGAAGGACAAACTTCCCAGCAGCAGGGCAAAGGCGGTGATGATTATCGCCCCAGTCACCGTAAAAAGCAGAAATAGGAGAAACCTTTTTATGCCGCCCCCAAAGACGCAAATCATAATCAGACCATAGGCCAGATCCCCGATTGCCGACGTCCGGGTGGAGGAAGTCATTACCCCAAGCAGCACATTCTTGGGGAGCACCAGATAGGCATCCAGCTTACCATTTATAATCAATTCCGGCAGAGAAAATACTCTTGCAAACAATATGTGGGCCAGACCGTAGCTGCTGGCGGAAAGCCCCCACAAAAGCATGACCTCCTTAAGGCCATACCCTCCAATGTCCTCTTTCAGACGGAACAAGATCGCCCACTGAATCAGAAAAGAAGCATTGTTCAACATCATGAAGCAAATATTGGTGAGGAAGGTAACCTTATTGGTCATCTCTCGCATGATATTATACTTCACCGAAAGCAGGCACACCCGCAACTGATTTCTGATCTCCGTTACTAAATTGACCTTCGTCGACAAATTAACCTCCGTTAACAAATCAACCTCCATTGACATAGAGCTTTTTAACCCCCTTTCCATAGATAAAAAACATCAAGCCACAGCCCGCGGCCAAATACAAAAGCTGTGCCAGAAGAATTTCAAGATATTGATCCATCTGAAAATCCACCACCAGCTTTGCTGGTCCATAGCACACTGTGTAAATCGGTGTCAGTTTCAGCAGGGGCCGTATTGCCTTTGGGAAAATTTCTATAGGAAATACGGTTCCCACGATCAAAATCAACTTATCATATAGCCATTGAAAGGGATTGGAATCCTCAATCCAAAATGACAATAAACTGATGCACAGCTTGAAAACTCCATTGATGGTGACTCCCAGCAGAATACTTGCCGCTGATGCCAGCAGGGCATAAAGCCCAAAGTTCGGAAGGCGTCCAACCATTGTCACTCCGATAGCCACTGCAAGCGCCAGATACATGGGAAGCCTTATGCTCCATTCCCCGGTATATTTTGCCAGGATATAAAGGGTATAGTGATAGGGCTTATTTATCAGATATGCAATATTTCCACCCCGGATGTCCATTGACACCTGCCTTGAAACCGCCCCTGTGCGTGCGCCGAACCAGATCATTTCCGTGATCATGACATACCAGATCATCTGCTCTCTCGTATATCCGGCAATCCGGGTTCCCGGCTGGGCATACAGATAGCCCCAGAGACTGATAAACACAAATATAAAAATGAAATAGCTGACAAAGCCAAGCGCTATATTGGCAGCGTACTGCAAATTTTCCATCAACACAGACCGATAGATCACTGCATATTTTCTCATATGGCTATCTCCTCCCTCCCCTTTTCCTGATAGACTTTCATAATAATATTTTCCAGAGAAGTATCCGCAAATTTTAAGTGTTCCATGGAATCGTCCAGCACGATCTGCCCAGAGTTTATAATAATGACACGCCTGCAGAGCTTTTCAATATCCCCGATGTCATGGCTGGTCAGAAAGATCGTGGTATGATTTTCTCTGTTCATCTGCAGGATCAGGGAACGAATATTTTCTTTAACACTGGGTCGAGTCCTATGGTAGGCTCATCCAGAAACAGCACCCTGGGCTTGTGGATGAGAGAAGCTGCAATCTCACAGCGAATGCGCTGCCCCAAAGAGAGATTGCGAACCGGCGTATCGATAAATCCAGAAAGCTCAAAGGTCTTTGTGAGTTCTTTGATGCGTTTCTCAATCTCTTTCTCCGGAATATCATAGATCGCCCCAAAAAAACGAAAATTGTCATAGGCAGTCAGATGCGTCCAGAGTTGTTCCTTTTGCCCGAACACTGTACCGATCTGATAGGCAAGCTGCCTGCGCTTTTTTGTGGGATCAATGCCCAGCACCTTCACACCTCCGCCGTCCGGATAAAGAATCCCCGTCAGCATTTTGATCGTGGTGCTCTTCCCCGCCCCGTTGGGGCCGATAAAGGCCAGCATCTCCCCTTCCTCCACGGCAAAGGAAACGCCCTTTACCGCCTTAACCTCCTGAGTCTTTGGCCTGAAAATCGCCTGGATACTGCCCTTCATCCCTTTTTCCTTCCGCTTCACCCGAAAGGTTTTTGACAAATTTTCCACTTCGATTACGTTCATAATTTTCCCTCCTCAAGGCATGTTAAAATGGTATAAAACAAACGCCGTCACGCTTGGCGAGCCGGCTTATTGTAAAGAAAAGAACCGCACCCATATATACACTTTCGCGTATATACCATGCGGTTCTTCCTTTCTCCTGATTACCGCACAGCCAAATAAGACTTTTCATCCTACGGCCATGCGTCTTTGTGACCTAAAAAGGTGTAATGACTATCTTTTCAGGTCATGGCCATATTTTGAAAAATCTGCTGATCCCATAATAATCAGGTTTGATAGGATGTTATTTCTATAATACATGTTTGCTCCTGTCTGCCCCCAGGCAAATCAATGATTCTTAATCTAAATTTTCAAACAATTTATCACACCGTTTGAGAATTGTCAAGTTTTTCTTATCGTTCTTTTTACTCCCCTGAAAGCAATGCTCTTGGAGCAATTTTTCTTATTTTCAACGATAACAGACAAACGGTCATGAATGCAAACAGTACAAGCCCGATCCCTGCAATCGTGATAAAGCCCACAGGGACTATGAATGTGCATTTTACAATTCCGATCCCCCCCAGAAACAGGGCGGTCAACGGATTGATGATCAGGCTGCAGACGGTCAGTCCGATGACCGCAGACAAAATGGTGGTGGGCATAAACGACAGCGCTGTCTGCAGAATAAGCTCCCCTGTGGTAAACCCGAGGGCCTTCATAATGCCATAATCGCGCTGTTTGTTGTTCAGCATGATGCGTACCAGTAAATACAGCACGAAAACGATAATCACAGCGGAAAGCACAAGAATGGCAATCACAATCATTGTCATAATAGAAACATATACGCCGGCCATACTCTCTATGGTTTCCTCTATATTTATGGTTGTATTTACGCTGCCGTCAAATTTTTCTTTCATCTCCTGATTGAATGTGTCAATATCTGTTTCATCCGTAAGGTTGATGTAATAGCTCATATTTGTGAGCGTTCCCAGCCGCTTGTAGCCTTCCCGTGTAAAAAGACAGTCTCTGCCAAGGTTATTGGTAATCTGCGTGAACCCGCAGATCAGATACTTTTCCTTTTTTCCGCCTGCCGTTATTTCTATTTCGTCTCCGACCTTAAGTCCGTTTTCATTTGCGTATTTTGCAGCAATTGCTATTTCGTTATCATATTTGGGGAATCTTCCCTCGAACACAGTGTTTTGATTGTTTACCTTTGAAAAATCGTCGCAAATCGTTGCCATCAGCTCTGCGCCGCCTGCCTGCGATACATTCAGTGAAGTATAAAGATAAATATTTTCCACACGGCTGTCCGTCTCCATTTCCCGCAGGAATTCCTCCTCGGCCTCCGTTTGTACGTTGACGCAGCTGTCTGCGGTTTCACCTACAATAAGATTCACAAACGGCGTCATATCTACGATCATGTTTTCCGTCATCAATCCGGAAAACGCGACAATCAGCGAGAGAACAAGCATGGTAACACAGACGGTTATATTGTGTTTTACTCCCGAAAGTGTGGTCTTTAATGCGAGAGCGAGGTTTAAGGGCGCTTTTGTTTTCTCCAGCGGAACATGATTGCACCTGAAATTATGGGTCTGGATACCAAACCGGAGCGCTGCAATAGGTTCAATTTTTTTGATTCTGCAGGATGCAAGCCATACGAAAAGCGCTACCGTACCGCCCAGTATGGCAAGGGAGGTTACAAAGGGAACGGGCAAAAACCGCATCGTGTACGGAATTCCCGTCTGCGTGATCATCATGGCATTGACAGCGGGAAACAAAAGATACGAAAGCCCCAGTCCAATGATTGCTGCAATAAAAGTCAGACCCAAAAACTGCAATAACAGTGCGCAGATAATCTGCCCTGACGTATAGCCTGCCGCCTTCAGAACACCGAGATTTTTCATATTGACCTGTATATAATTAATGATGTTCGAGACAATCACCACAAGCGCAATCAAAAGTACGAAAAACGCCATAGCGCTCATAATTCCTGAACAGATCATTTGCGAAATGTATCGTGATTGGGAGACAATGCCATAGCAGTTGCTCACCATTATGATATCCGGATAGTCCTCTGAAACCGCGCTTTTCAGCGCCGCTTCATAATTCAAGTTCTCAGACTTATCCGCAAGCCGTATGGAACACAGGGTTGCCTGCGGTGCATAGCCGCTGTTCTCCAGCTCTGCATATTTATCCTCAGTGAGCACAATTTCTGTCAGAACGCAATTATGGGATCCCATCATGATACTGTTAAAAAAGCCGCATACCGTGTACGTCTCTTTATGGCTGCCAATCGAAATTTCAATGGGATTTCCCACAGCGATATCGTCCGTCTTATAGAGCATTGGCAGGTAAACGCCGCTTGTAAAACTGCCCTCTTCCACAATTTCCATTTTTCCTATAGAGCGTTCCTGTGCCGTCTGCTTATCAAGAAAAACAAACCAACCATTCATCTTGCCGCCGTTGTATGGAAACGTTCCCGTCATGTGCATGCAGCTATCCAGACGATACTCCGCGGTGCGGTCATCATTTTTTATTGTCTGTGACAGAAAGCTTTGAAATTCATCGGTATCGCCGTCTACCGCCAAAGTAACATGCTCAGCATTAAATTTGTCATGGTATCTGTCAAAGTTTGCTTTATAATCCATGGACAGCATGAGCCAGAGGTTGAGCATCAAAGCCGCTATCAGAATCAGAACAATGATCGAAGCGGTCTGTCCCTTTGCTTTGCGAATGTTGGAACGGGCGATCAAAAAGCTTTTACTCATCTTACCACCCCATTTCTTTCAGGAATGCGGAAAGTTTTTCATGCCTTCCTACATCGCCATGGACATATTTTCCCAAATCGCATTCGCCCAAAATAACGCCGTCCTTCAGGTAAAGAATACGGTTGCCGCGCCGGGCGGAGCGCATATCGTGAGTTACCATGACCACACTCTGGCCCTGATCATTAAACCCTGTCAATGTGTCAAGTACATCCAGCCCCGTCTTGCTGTTGAGCGCGCCTGTGGGCTCGTCAGCAAAGAGAATTTCAGGGGAATTGATCAGCCCGCGGACGATTCCCACACGCTGTGCTTCACCGCCCGAAATCTGCGCAGGAAATTTTCTTTGTGTGTCCCTGGAAATACCCACGGCCTCAAACAGTTCTCCTGCCCGCGCCACAAGCGCATTCTTATCTTTGCTTACAAGAAGTCCAGCGGAAAGTACATTATCCATAACGCTCATTCCGTCGATCAGATAAATCTGCTGGAACACGAAGCCGCAATGCCTGCGCCGAAACACTGCAAGAGCGTCCTGGGACAAATTGGAAATCACCTGATCTCCAAACGTGATTGTGCCAAGAGTAGGTGTGTCCATCCCCGACAGGGCATACAAAAGCGTGGACTTTCCTGCGCCGCTTGCCCCCATAATAACGGTAAAATCTCCTTTGTAGAGCTGCAAATCAATGTTTTTCAGAACGTGCTGCATGGCACCGCCGTTTGAAAAGGACTTGCTCAGCTTTTCTGTCTTTAACAAAACTTCCTTCATGGGAAAATGCCTCCTTTTTCAAAAATACTTTTTTGCACGTTCTATTGTACTTTTTCAATTCTTAACTGCCTTTATGGAATCCTTAAAGAATCCTTAAATGCGAAAGCAACCCGGACAGTTACTTTCAATCCGTTTAAGCCGTTTGCAATGTCAAGCCGTCCCCCCATTTTCTTCATACAATAATCGGAAATATATAGTCCAAGTCCCGCGCCTTCGATGTCTCCGGCGTTGCTGCCCCTCTTAAACTTTTCTTTCAGAAGCGGCAGCTCTGACTCTCTGGCTCCGCCGCCGTAATCTTCTATCGTTACAGCCAGAGCATTCTCCTCCATACCTGCTGTCACCTGTATTTTTGTATCCGCATATTTATAGGAATTGGCAAAAATATTGTCAAATACCTGCTGCAGGCGAAGCCTGTCTGCAAGCAGCAGGCAGGGAGGGAGAGTCGGTATCACAGCGCGGTGCAGATAATCGGCATTTTCAAGTAAGCCCCGCACTTCCTCGCTTTTCAATTCCGAGGGTGTTACTGAAAGTTCCTTAAGCTCTTCCAATGTGGCGGAAAACAGATTGGTAACCAGAGTATTAATCTGGTCTGCTTTTTGGATAATCTGTCCGTAATTCTCCCTGTTTTTTTCATCCACCGACAATGCCGCTCCCACCTCAGAAGCCGCCTTGATGCTTGCAATCGGTGTCTTTATGTCATGAGAAAGCTTTGCCACCAACTCCCTTTTATCTTTGTTCGCCCTTGCCTCGGCCATTCTTGCCTTCTTTAATTCAGAGCGCATCAAATCAAAACTCTCGGTAAATGCCCCGAATAAGTTATGCCGGTCCATTTCCAGCGGAATATCCAGATTGCCGCCCGCAATACGTTCCGCAAAGCTTTTCATCCTTTGAAAAGGCTTTATAACCACACGCTGTGTATAGAAAAAATATCCGGCACAAACACACTCCTGCAAAAGCATCGCTGCTATGATGGCAAAAACAACAGCACGCTTTTCAGAGCGAAATACAGCCGCATCGTCGTTATACAGGATAATTTTGCCCACAATCTCACCGTCAATCTCAATATCCAAAGCGGTATCCTTATGGCGTACTGCAGCATTCATGCTTTCGCTTAAGCCCTCTTTGGTTCTGTAAAGAACTGCCCCGTCTGACCCAAGCACAACATATTCAAGTGAGGTGTAGTTTCTATGCTCTTTCAAAGAGTTCCAGTCGCTTTGCACTGTTTTTACAGCTTCATTGACCGCCACCGTATCCTGCTGCTTTTCTGTCTCCGGAAGCGCGAACCGTACAAGGACAGCAAGTTCTATCAGAAAGAGAAATAAATGGGCACTTAAAAAAAAGCGGTTTTTCATTGATTCTTCCCCACAAACCTGTAACCATCCCCCCAGGCAGTAATGATATACTCAGGGCTCCCCGGCTTTCTCTCAATCGCTTCGCGTATTTTACGGATATGCACATTCAACGTCCCGTCGCCTGTAAATTTATCTTCCCACACCTTTTCAAAAAGCTCCTGCTTTGAGATCATCCGTCCTGCATTCTGTACCAGATAAGCTAACAGCTTAAATTCAAGGGAGGTCAATTTTACAGGCGCCCTGTCAACGAGAACCTCTCTCGAATTAAAATCTACAGTCAAGCGCCCATCCTCATACTTTGTCTGTTCCCTGCTTCCATACCTCTTTAATACAGCCCTGACCTTTGCCAGAAGAACCGCGAGGGAATAGGGCTTTTGAATATAATCATCGCCCCCGATGCTGAGCGCGATAATTTTATCGTCATCACTGGTCCTCGCGGAAATAAACAGTATGGGGATTTCGGTGGTTTCCCGGAGCTCTCTGCACAGCTCAAAGCCGCTGCCATCCCCCAGGTTAATGTCAAGCAAAAGCAGCCTGGCCGTGTTTTCTTTTAAAAAGTCCCTGCACTCCAAAGCACTGTACGCAACAGCGGTTTTAACACCAAACAGATTAAAGTATTCCGCCGTGCTGTCCGCAAGCAGCTTTTCATCGTCTATCATCAAACAATCATATACCATTTTTACGCATCCTTTCCGTTTTGGAATCATCAGGGAATCAAAAAGTGAAATGAAAAAAGCGGAGATGCTGTATTTCCAACATTTCCGCTCTTCTCAAATTACGTGCATTAGAGGATTCGAACCCCCGACCTTTTGGTCCGTAGCCAAACGCTCTATCCAGCTGAGCTAAATGCACATTCATTGCTCTTTCGAAACATGATTATTTTAGTATAATCTCATGGCTTTGTCAAGAGCCAGGCAAAAATTAATTTAATTAATTTACGCTTTTATTCTATCATTTTCCAGCTTTTCTATCAGCTCCACCAGCTCCAAGGGCTGCTGCACAATATAGTCAGGTATCTCCTCCTCGCTCTCCGGAACCATACAGTACCTTGGCGACCAGGCCATCAGCACTGAAGTAATTCCGAAACGGTTTGCCCCTGCTATATCTCTTTTCAGGTTATTCCCCACCATGATCACCCGGCTTTTATCCGTCTCGCTCAGTCCCAGCTTATCCATAGCCGTTTGAAACATTTCCCTGGCCGGCTTCTCTGCGCCCACCACCTCCGAAATCGTCCTCTCCGCAAAAATGTTTTCCAGCCCATTTAACCGATACACATTCTCAAAGGACTCTGCCAGTCCGTCCGCTACCAGTTCCAGCACATAGCCCCTTTCTTTCAAAGTGCATAATGCCTCTTTTGCCCCCGGTATCAATGCAGCTCTCTCCACTACCTCGGAGCCCTCCTTCCGGTATTCGGTCCCCTCATCTACCAATGTATCACCGCTGTCTGTAAAAATAATCAGATTTTTCTTCATCGTGCTTTATTCCTCAATCCCTTCTACCCAAAGCTGAAATTCTTTCAGCTTTTCGATGTAAACATCCACTATGGTCCGGCAATATGTTTTCACAATCTCTCCGTCATAATCATGGGTCAAACGATTACGTATCTCCAACATTTGCATCCACACATCCCCCGTAATCATTTCCGTCTGAAATGCTTTTTTTAAAACCTCCCGCGGAGAACCTGCCACGAAATCTGTGATCGCAAAATATTCAATCAAAATATCTTTCATGGTCTTCCACGCAAGATCAAAAGTGATGCTGAATTTCGCACTTGTACCGCTGAGTACAAAAGAATCGCTCAGATCTCTTTCTCTTGCCTGCGAAAGAGCTTCCAGAGAGTTTTTATAGGACTGAAACCTTTTCATATATTTTCTTTCCATATTTTTTGATATCCTCCAATAACAGTGAATTTGTGCAGGTATCCATATCAACAAGATCCACTGTAAAAAGTGTCGGCAGGTTTTCTATTTCCTCCTGCAACGCTGAAAAATCAGTCACGCCGGAAACCGCAATATCGATATCACTCCTTGACCGTGCCGTCCCTTTCGCCCGGGAACCAAACAAAATCCCCTGATCTGCAGAATATTTTCGGCACAACTTTGCGATTCTTTCGATCACTTCCTCCGCCTGCATGTTCTTCCCTTTCTGAGTTACTCTGTCAAAACACTCCGTGGTTTGTTTTTCCATATTATTTACTATATTCTATCATCAGTCGGTTTCTTTGTAAACAAAGCTGACAGATGCAAAATAAATGCAAATGTGCTAGAATAGACAGGCACAGCGCACCACCACGGCATGAAAGCCGATTGCTCCGCTGTCCGGAGCTTTCAAAGTAAATATCAGATAAAGCGAGGAGAAATATTATGAAAAAACAACGGATGCCACGCTTCGCGAGTCACCCTTATGTTAAACAACGGATTGCCGCAGCGGGCCTTTTAACCTGTGTACTCTTATCAGGCTGCAGTCTTTCTCAAACCTCCCCGAAAGATGGGATTTCGGAAGGTTTCCCTGCAATAGAGGAACAGAAACCGTCTGAGGACTTCGGTCAAACCCAGGAACAGGATTCTTCAGCCGATGATGGCGGTGCAATGCCGGATTATGGCGCTGCCGTCACAGATTACAGCGCTGCCGAGCCAAACAACGGCACTGCTGCCCGCAGCTACCCCCGCGGAAACAAAATTACAGAGCAAACCTTTGACGTGGCCCTCCGCCCCCTTGGAGAGGTAACCTTTGCCTCCTATGAGCCGGACACATCCGATAACCCTCTCGCCGATGTTGTTTTTCTCATTGAAAAAGACGGGGAGGTGCTGATGCAGCTTTCAGGCACCACGGAGGATAACGTTGGCCTTGAAGCGTTTAACCAGGTGGAGGCGGTTTCTTTCCTGGATTACAACCATGATGATTATGATGATATTATCATTATCCTCAGCTACGATTTCGGCGCAGGCCCCCAGGCCGCAACTCCTCACTCTCTGATCCGCTATTATAAGGGGACGGCACAGGACGGCTTTATCTATGAGGAACAAATGTCTCAGGATGCCTCCACGGCTCTTACTGAAATCACAGTGGAAACTGCCAGAAATTTCATCGGCGGGATAAGGGTGGACGAGCCTGCCAGCCAGGAAACGGCCGGCAGCTTAGAGCCATGGCAGCAGGCCTATATCCAGTATCTGACTAATGATTCTGTGGAGGAAGCCCAGAGGGGTTACACTTTGATTCAACTCAGTGACGATGGGATTCCGCAGATCGTTGAGGCTGGCTATGATGAAGCTACCGGCTGCCGCGTTGTTCATTATGCAAATGGAAAGGCCCACGTCACTCAGCTCAACAGGCTCTTTTTCTCCTACATTCCGGGTGGAAATCTGCTATGCAACTCCGAAGGAAATATGGATTATTATTACGACCTGGTATACCGTTTAGAAAATGGGGAGCTGACTCTGATCGCATCGGGTTACTACGGAGCGGAAGATAACAGTAATGTGAAGTATGATGCGCAGGGTGAGCCCATTTATCAATATGAATGGGAAGGCGTCCCGATGAGCCGGGAGGAATACCAGGCTGCACTTTCCAACGTATACGATTTTTCCAAAGCAGTGGAAAATTATGATTACGACAGCCTGTATTCCCTGGAGGAAATCAAAAAAATGATAGCGGAGTATACGAATTAAAATCCAACATTTGCTCTAAACAACGGGCAGCACACCTTGTGAATTGTCCTTATGTCAATAAGGATAGTCTGCAAAAGCGTGCTGTCCTTATTTTTTGTCTAAATCAACAAAACCGGCAATAAATCAAAAGGATGTCACATTGATTGTACAAAAGTAAATAGGATAAAATAGAAAACAAGAAAAAGTTGAACAAAAAATTATAAAGAATATCAAAAAGAGAAGGGAGATTGGACAATGATACGATATGAAAAGGATCTGGATGTCCTGGCAAAGTATGATGTTACAGTCATCGGCAGCGGTCCGGCCGGGATTTGTGCAGCGGTGGCCGCCGCGCGGCGGGGGAAAAAGACCGCAATCATTGAAAGATACGGTATTGTGGGTGGAAATCTCACAATTGGGTGTGTGGGGCCCATTCTGGGGAACGTTGCCCCAGGAACCATGTTTGACGAACTAAGCAGGCTCCTATTGACAGAGAATGGAGAAAAAAAGAGCGGCCGTGTACACGATATGGAAAGGGCCAAAAGGATACTTCTGGACTTTCTCATGGAAGCTGGTGTCACTATCTATCTGCAGGCTCAGGTTTTGGATGTTGTAATGTCAGCCAATAAGCTGACGGGCGTTGTCCTTGCGCAGAAAAGCGGGCTTGGTGTGATAGAGAGCGAGTGCTTTATCGACGCAACCGGTGACGGGGATGTGGCCGCTGCCGCAGGAGTTCCCTGGGAGATTGGAAGAACAGGCGATGGGAAATTACAGCCTGTCACTTTAATGTTTATTATTGAAAATGTGGATGATTCCCGTGCGATTTCCTGTTATGGGGAAGAGGATGAGGTAAAACTGGGAGATGAAAGGTTTCTGGAGTTTACAGCCCGCTGTTGCGAGGATGGACGTCTTCCAAAAAACTGTTCCTCCGTTCGGCTCTATCCAACCACGCATGCGGGAGAAAGGCTTGTCAACACGACACAGGCAAACGATATTGACCCATTGAGTTCGGAAGATATTCTCAAAGCGGAAGTGGAATTAAGACACCAGATTGATAAAATCGTAACATTTCTGCAAAAATATGTCCCAGGATACGAGAACTGCACTGTGAAAACAGGCGCCTCAACCCTTGGTATAAGGGAGAGCCGACGCATTTTGGGAGAATATGTGCTGGATGTCGAGGATCTGCGTGCAGGACGACGTTTCCCGGATGTGATTGTCCATAAAGCAAATTTTGTGGTAGATATCCATAACCCAGTAGGAGGAGGACAGGAATTTGGCCTGGCAGAGGTGGTAAAACCATATGACATTCCCTACCGCTGCCTGGTACCGCGCACTGTCCAAAACCTGCTTCTGGCAGGCCGCTGCATTTCAGGAACTCACGAAGCAATGGCATCTTTCCGGGTAATGTCCATCTGCATGGCAATAGGAGAAGCCGCAGGTATTGCCGCCGCCATTGCCATAGATACAAAGGTCAGCCCCCGGGAAGTGGCAGCCCAAAGTATTCAAAAAGAGCTTACTGCAAAAGGTGCAGACCTCTACAGCTAGACAAGCTAACAGAAAGTTATCACAGGAGGTGAAGGATGAGAAAACACAAAAACACTTTTCGGGAAGAATGCCGGAAAACCTGGGTCTACATCCGGCATCATCCGGCTATGTACCTGATGTTATTGCCCGGACTGTTTTTCCTTTTTATCTATAAGCTGCTGCCTCTGTACGGAATTCAGATTGCTTTCAGGAACTATCAGATTTTTCTGGGGGATAATCCGATTGATGCGATTGCAAAAAGCGAATGGATCGGACTGGACTATTTTAAAAGGCTGTTTTCAAGCTCACAGTTTTTCAAGGTACTGCGAAATACGCTGGTGATCAGCAGCCTGAAGATCATATTTCTGTTTCCGGTCCCTATCATCTGCGCTATTTTTCTCAATGAGATTCACAGCAAGCTCTACCACAGAATCGTGCAGACAATCATTTATATCCCTTACTTTTTTTCCTGGGTTTTAATCTATGGTGTATTCTATGCGATTGTAGGCTCCTATGGCGTTATTAATACCATCCTTACGTCCTTAGGCGGTGGAAGAATTGATTTTTTGACAGATGCAGCTAACTTTTTAGGATTGATCGTATTCACCGAAGGATGGAAAGATACAGGATACAATACCATTATTTATCTGGCTGCGATCACGGCAATTGATTCATCTTTATATGACGCTGCCAAGGTAGATGGGGCCGGAAAATGGAAGCAAATATGGCATATCACACTGCCAGGGATTTCGTCCACTATTGTGCTGATGCTGATTTTACGGGTAGGGAATATTCTAAATGCAGGATTTGAACAGATTTTGGTATTCTATAATCCAGCCGTGTATAATACGGCAGATATCATTGATACTTATGTATATCGAATCGGTCTCGGTCAAATGGATTTTTCTTTATCCTCCGCCATGAGCCTGTTTAATTCCCTTGTGGCATTCATCCTCATAGTAGGCGCAAATACCGTCAGTAAAAAACTGACAAAACGCAGTATCTGGTAACAGTTTTAAGTTCAGTTACCGGCAAATGGATGCCGGACTGCTCACAGGAGGCACATTATGATAAAGCAGTACAACACAAAAAAACAGGTACGGAAAATGGGAAGTGAAAAGACAATCGAAATCATTGCTCTAATTTTTATGACCTTCTTATGTTTCCTTATTCTGCTGCCATGCTTAAGTGTGGTGAGCGAGGCAATCAGTCCGGGAACAGATGTGCTTGGCGGCAAGGTGCTTTTTTTGCCTACGGGATTTCAGTTGGAAACCGTCAGCTATGTACTGTTCAAAACCCCCTTTTTGCGCAGCTTAAAGAATTCCCTGATCGTAACCGTCTGCGGAACCTTTATCAGCGTTGTGACTACGATTTTAACAGCATACCCGCTATCCCGTCCGGATTTTAGAGGACGCACTGCCATCACCTTTTTATACGTATTTAGCATGATCTTTTTTGGGGGAACCATCCCGGCCTATATGGTAGTCAAGACCCTTGGCCTGATCGACACTTACGCTGGAATGATCCTTCCATTTGCAATCGTGCAGTTTAATATGTTTATGATGAAGAATTATTTTGAAGGGCTTCCGGGTGAGGTACTGGAGTCAGCAAGAGTTGACGGAGCAGGGGATATGAGAACAGTGATCACAATCGTATGCCCCATGGCCAAACCCGTCATTGCAACGGTTACTCTGCTGTATGCGGTTGGTTACTGGAACAATTATTTTCACGCCATGCTCTATACCACCTCCACAGAGATGCAGACGCTTCAGGTATACTTAAAAAATCTGATTGCCAATATCCAGGGGACACTGGCAGATATCACAGGAAGTACAGGGTACTCTCCCAACCTGACCTCAGATGGTCTGACGGCGGCGGCGGTCACCATCTCAATTATCCCAATAACACTATTGTATCCTTTTATAGCCAAATATCTGGTATCAGGAATTACGATTGGCTCCGTAAAAGGATAAAATACCAAATCAAAGAAAGGAATGGTAATTCATATGAGAAAGAAAATGTACGGTAAACAAATCTCCAGGCTGTTAGCACTTGTCATGGCCTGTTCCCTCCTTGCAGGATGCGGAAACAAAGCAGGAACTGATACGCAGCAGCAAAGTGATGCTGGCACGCAGCAGGCAGCTCCCTCTCAGGAAAAAGAAGAAGCAAAATCTGAGCCAAAAACAGAAGGGAACGAGTTAAAAGGTCCCGGCAATGTCACCTTGTCTTTCCTTGGATTTAACCTGGACTTTGATCCAAACACAGACGTAATGGCAGATGTGATCGAAGAGGCTACCGGTTATCAGACTCAGTATTCCATGCTACCCTCAGATGGTGCAGACGAGAAACTGATTGCAGATGTGGCTGGAGGCGTCAAATATGATATCTTAAAGGTCAGCGCCGGACAATTTCAAAAATTACTGGCTCAGGGAGCCCTGATGCCCTTAAATGACCTGCTGGATACCTATGGACAGGATATTGTGAAAGGACTTGCCGACGAAAAGATGTGGACCACCTTTTCCGATGATCAGGGTCAGATTTTCGGTATCCCATTTATGAATGAGTTTCCAAGACAGGTAGATTTTATCTCCTGCCGCCGGGACTTGATGGAAGCAGCAGGAATCACTAAGATGCCTACCACCATAGATGAGTTTTATAACTGTCTTGTCACTCTGAAAGACTATTACGGAGATCAGTATATCATTTTCAGCACCCATAACGGTTGGACCTCCACCAGATGTATTTCCTCTGCTTTTGGGATTTACAACGACTGGATGGTAGACGAAAATGGTCAGGTACAATATATCACTGAGCACAAAAATTTTAAAGCCTATGTGGACTTTATGAAAAAACTTTATGACGAGGGTCTGCTTGATTCTGAGTTTGCAGTCAATACCACAAATACTGTGAGCGAAAAACTTTCCAGCGGGCAGGCAATCATGGGTCTCTCCAACCACAGCTCCCAGATCGCCATCTCCACAAGTCTGATCGAAAATATGGGATTGGAGAAGGAAGATATCGATTTCATCTGTCCTTTAAGAGGTGAGGATGGGACATGCAGTTACATGAGATGGGACGGCGTGAATTATGTAACCTGTATTCTGAAAAACTGTGAAAATGCTGCGGACGCAATCAACTACATCAATCTGAAGGTACAGAATCAGGAATGGATCTGCATTGGGGAAAAAGGGGTTCATTTTGACCTGGATGAAAATGGAAACTATATTCCCATTATGCCTAAATTCGCCGACGATAAGACAAACGCATGGTGGTACATCAACGCAACAGATACGGACTCTTATGCCCAGCAGTGGCAGGCCCGTGTGAAAAAGAACGAATACCAGAGGGATGCCTTTGACAGGACCACAAACTACACGGTGGAGCACAATCCCGACATTTATGTACCCAATGATTTCCTCTATAAGCCGGCCTCAGGCGCATATACAGAAAAAAATGCAGCGTTGGTAAACGTTTTCCAGGATTATTTTGTCCAGGTAGTAGTCGGAACCAATGATCTGGAAGGAGGAATGGATGCTTTCAGGAATGACTGGGCAGCATCCGGAGGTGAAGAAATAAAGACAGATTTGCAGACATGGTACACAGAATATAACCAGTAAGCATACCATCAGTTGTTAACAGGAAATTTTCCGGGAGATGAGTATTTCTCTCCGGAAATTTTTCCGTTGTCCGGGAAATCATCCGGCGGAAGAATTATAACAAGGAGGATGCACAGATGGACTATCGGGCAATTATTGTGGATGATGAAAAGAATGTGCGGGAAGGCCTTACAAAACATTTTACCTGGGAAAAATATTCCATTGAGGTGGCCGGGTGCTTTGAGGATGGAAAAAATGCATGGGAATTCCTGCTTGGTCACGAGGTTGATATTATTATAACGGATGTCAGAATGGCACGTATGGATGGAGTCACCCTCGCCAAAAAGGCGATGGAAAAATATCCAGAAATCAGTATCCTTTTTATCAGCGGTTACGCGGACGTGGAATATCTGCGTGACGCCTTAAAGGTGGACGCAATCGATTATATATTAAAGTCTATTGATTTGGATGAGCTGGCATCTGCAATAGAAAAAACCGTACACAAGATCCGGGAAAAGCGAGCTGAAAAAGAAAAATTTCAGGATATGTCCCACAAACTGGAATTGAGCCTGCCTCTTTTAAGGCGTCAAATCCTGCTGGGCGTTCTCCGGGAAAATGATGAGGATCTGCTGCAGGAATTGTACTCTCTGGAGCTACCGCTGGTTTTCGACACCTGGTACTGCGTCATAGTCCTTCGCATTGCTCCTGAGTCAAAATGGAAGCTCATCCGGGAAATGTCCGAAAAAGAACGCATTCTGACGGGAATGCAAATCGAGGAATTATGTAAAAATATGCTGGAAGAGTATGGCAAATGCGTAATATGTAATGACCGCTGTATTGAGTATTTTCTGATCGTCAACATACGGCAGGATTCCTATGAGGAGGAGTTATTCGGCATTTCCCAAAAACTGCAGCAGCAAATCACAGAGCAATTCCATATGGACACCGTAATAGGCATAAGCGAGGCTTTTAAAGCAGCCACAAACCTGCATGAGGCTTACCTTGGCGCCTGCAAGGCAATAGAAAGCGGATATCTGATTGAAGAGGCTGTGCCTGTCAGTATCAATAAGTACAGCCTCTCAAAGGCTGAACTGCTGCATAAGGAGGCCGAGCAAAAACTGCGCGGTGCGCTGCTTTCAGGAAATCGGGAGTCTGTCTGCAGCGTGCTTTGCAATGTTCTTCAAATGACTGACAAAATACAGTCCGAAGAAGAGAAGACAAATTTCCTGCTTTTTTTACTGCAGCTTCCCCCCAAAATGGATATGAGAATCAAGGGAATCGGGTCTGGAAACTATTTTTCCCTCGAAAAGTTGTTATGGGAATTTTTGACCTGCGAAACTCTAGAGGAAAGAGAAAAAATGCTTTTGAATCTGTATGAAGAATTTGCAGACAGGGTAAAAGAAACCAGACAGCCCCATGATCACACAGCTATTTTAAAGGTACAGAATACGATTTCAGAGAAATATATGGAACAGATATCCATAATTTCCCTGGCGGATATGGTCAATTTGACGCCCGCATATCTGTGCGTTCTGTTCAGGCAGAAATACGGTATGACGATCAATGAATATATGACCCAAATACGCATGGAAAAGGCAAAAGAACTTCTTGGTGAAACTCAGCTACATCTGTATGAGATCTGCTATCAGGTAGGCTATCTTTCTCCCGCCTATTTTTCCAGATTGTTTAAAAAATACACGGGGCAGACGCCAAAGGAATGGCGGGATACTCATGGATAAAGAAGGGGCTTACTATGAAGGTTTGTGTGAAATTGAAAAAAATACTACTTGAACATCTGAATCGAATTTTCGTGTTTCTTGCACTTGTATTTTTGCTCTTTTCCATTCTGTATTTTGGGTTTGCCCTGCAAAATGCGGAAAAGGAAATCTGCGACAATCTGCAGGTCACCGCGGACAGGATAGGGGACTATCTGCAATACAGAATGGAGCGGACACAGGCCAGTACAGAAACTCTGAGAAGCGTTCTGGGCGGGATTTTAAATGCTGATTCAAATTTTGCCGGGCAATTAACAGAATATAGCCGAATCATACAGCTATTAGGTGAAATCCTTGATGATGATGAGATTTCCTACTGTAGAATTTATATTGCAAAAGATAAAATCTATAATGGACAGATTACCTCAGCCTTTTCACTGAGTTCCATGGAAAAACTAAATCTGCCTACAGACAATACAAAAATACTGCAGGCCATGTGGATAGATACACATATACAAAATTATTCTCTTCTACTTGGAAGCGAACAGGTTATCTCTTATCTCTGCCCTATCAGATCTCAAAATGATTTTGAAAAGCTAGGTGGTGTGGTAGCTGCGGATGTAAAGCTTTCAGAGCTTCAGGACATTTTAAGCACAGAAGGCGAAAACGAATTTCTTCTGGTGAACGAAGATGGAAAAATACTGGTCAGTCAGGATAAAGAACGAATCGGGGAGAATTTATTAAGCCATACGCAGGTAAAATCTAAGTGCATGGCAGCTTCTGGGCGTTTCAATCTGGATGGTCACATTTATATTTACAGCAGTCTCGCGAATACGAACTGGTATGTTGTGACCGTCCTTAAACATACACGAATGTATCTGCTCAATGCAGGAATGCTCATGCCCTTTGTCCTGCTTGTCATGGCGCTACTAAGTCTTTCTCTGAGCATATCACTGTTTCAGGAACAATACAAAAGCCGACTGGCAGTAGCAGAATATCAGATGATATCCCTGCAGGCACAGATCAAACCTCATTTTTTGTATAATACATTGGATGCCATCAAATGGATGGTACTGGATCAAAAAACAGAGGACAGTGCATGGATGCTAAATGAATTGTCCCGATTTATGCGGCTTAGCTTTTCTAAGGGAAACGGAGTCGTTCCTTTATCGGAGGAAACAGAGCATATACGGGCTTATCTTGGACTGATGCAGAAACGCTTTACCAACGAATTCAAGGTCATTTATGAATTGGAGGAGAAAGCTGAAAACTGCCTGCTTCCCAAATTTACCCTTCAGCCACTGGTGGAAAATGCCCTGCTCCACGGTATTTTGTATTGTGAAAAAACAGAGCGTCATGTGACGATTCGAAGCTGGGTAGGAGAAGAAAAATATACGATCGAAATCGAAGACAACGGAAACGGTATGACACAGGAAACAGCTTCCCATCTGTTAGATGCCCACAGAAAGGCGGAAGGCGGATACGGAATATACAATGTATACGAGCGGTTGATGATCTTCAGTCACAAGCAGTGTGAGTTCCACTGTATCTCAAGAGAAGGAATGGGAACCTGCATCAGTATAGAATTACCCATCGATAATGAGAATTTATGACCTGTGATTGACACCTTATATACTATGTGGTACGATATACTATATTATTTGGAGGTATATTGTCCATGAAAACCAATAACTGCCAGGTTTCATCCGCCACCCTTATGTCAGAGGAAATTTCCATCGAGGAATGGAAATCCCAGATCAAGCGTGGAACCCTTGAGTTCTGCATTCTCTCAATGATCTGCCAGAAACCCTGCTACGGCTATGATTTAATCAGCCGGCTGGAAGCCTGGCCCATCCTCACCGCTAAGGAAAGCACCATATATCCGCTCCTTCGCAGGCTTTTAAAGGAAGGATATCTTTCCTCCTTCTGGCAGGATACGGCCCAGGGGCTTCCTCCGCGGAAATATTATGCTATCACGGATAAAGGGAAGCGTTATCTTTCCGCCATGTCAGCGGAATGGGAGAATTTATTGTCCGCTATTGCAGAAATAAGAGGAGAAGGAGGTTCTTATCATGAACCAGTTACTGAGTGATTATCTTGACAAGATTGACAGATATCTTCGGCCGCTTCCGGCGTCCGAGCGGGCAGATATCATAAACGAAATCAAAAGCCAGATGGTGGAACTGGAGGTGGGAAAACACCTTTCCCCGGAGCAGATTATTGAGCGGCTGGGTGAGCCCAAAATGTTGGCAGGCGCCTATCTTGGAGAGTCCCTGTCCAAAAACAGCGCCTTCTCCCTTAGGCGGCTGGGCGGCGCCATTTTATTTTACAGCATTGCCGGTCTGGGCGGCGTGTTCATCCTCCCCTTTACCACCATTCTTGCAGGCGCCCTCATGCTCTGCAGCGTGATTGCTCCCGTAAGCGGGCTGATCAAGGCCGCAGGATTTCTGCTGGGCTTTGATGTGCCCTGGGTTTCCTTCCAGTTTGGTTCCTGGACAGCACACCCTCTGCTTGCGCTGCCGCTTTCTCTTCTCTTTGGTCTCCTCTTCCTTTGGGCCGGAAAGGGATTATGGAAGATCACTTTAAAATATATTCAAATGATTGCCCATAAGAGGAGAGCGCTTCCTCTAATCGAGTAGGGAAGATTTCCCCCTACTCGCCGCGCGGGCGCGTGCTGCCTTGGCAGCAAACTTCCTCTCGCGCCCCTGCGCATAAAAAACAACGGATGTCAGGCAGAACCTGACATCCTTATGCAACATTCTTTTATAACTGCGCAATCACAAAAATCGTATAAATCGCCTTAATGGCTTCCTCGAAGTCTTCGTTTTTTACACCAATAATGATGTTCAGCTCGCTGGAGCCCTGGTCGATCATCTTAACATTGACATTGGCGTGGGCAAGAGCTGAAAAAATACGGCCTGCGGTTCCTCTCGTGGCTCTCATGCCCCGTCCTACCACCGCAATCAGTGCAAGGTCTGCCTCTATATCAATCCCGTCAGGGTCTGCTAACCTGTGGATCGCAGATACCACCTTCTGCTCCTTATCCATAAATTCATCCTGATGCACAAATACCGTCAGGGTGTCGATTCCCGAAGGGATATGTTCAAAGGAAATACCATAGTCCTCAAAGGCCTGAAGAACCTTTCTGCCAAAGCCAATCTCCGAGTTCATCATTGCCTTCTCTATGTTCACCGCGCAAAAGCCCTTTTTGCCCGCAATCCCCGTGATCACATATTTAGATTTCTGACAGGTGCTCTCCACAATCCAGGTACCCTCATCCTCGGGATGGTTGGTATTGCGGATATTGATGGGAATCCCCTCCCGTCTCACAGGGAAAATTGCCTCCTCATGAAACACGCCGGCTCCCATATAGGAAAGCTCACGCAACTCTCTGTAGGTAATTGTCTCGATCACCTCGGGATTTTCAATGATTCTCGGATCCGCAATGAGAAATCCCGACACATCGGTCCAGTTTTCATAGACCTCAGCCTTCACCGCCCTGGCAACAATAGAGCCTGTAATATCGGAGCCGCCCCTTGAAAAGGTCTTGATTCTGCCATCCTCATAGGCTCCGTAAAATCCGGGTATTACCGCGTTCTCCAATCCTGCAAGCCGCTCTCTCAAAAGCCGGTTGGTAAGCTCAGAGTCAAACTCTCCTTTTTCCGTAAATCGGATTACCTCCGCGGCATCCACAAAGGTAAACCCAAGATAAGCGGCCATGAGAATGCTGTTTAAATATTCTCCACGGGAAGCGGCATAATTTTCCCCGGCTTTTTCGTTAAAATTCTTTTCAATGGTTTCAAACTCTTCCTTCAAAGAAACCGCAAGCCCCAGGCCATCTATAATTTCCTGATACCTATCTGCAATCTCCGAAAGCTCCTTAGCAAAATCCTTCCCGGCCTCCGCTAAATGATAGCAGGCGTAGAGCATATCCGTAACCTTATTATCACCGTCAAATCTTTTTCCCGGTGCGGAGGGCACTACATAGCGTCTCTCCTTATCGCTGTGGATAATCTCTGCCACCTTTCGAAACTGCTCCGCGCTGGCCAGAGAGCTTCCGCCAAATTTCACTACCTTTTTCATCACACCTGTCTCCTAAATCTGTCTCTTTTTATATCTGATCATAAACGGCATATTTATTAGACGTTTACGATCTATGGCATCCGCCGCCGGATGCCCTTATCTCTCCTTCTCAAAGAGTCTGTCGATAATAGTATGACCCTTTGGAATAAAAATCCCGGTTTCTTTCGCTTCCCGCTCATTATAAAGAAAGGGCTTCCTCCGTGTCAACCCGCCGCTGTCCTCTGCGCACTTTTCTATTTCTTTTGAGCAGTTTTTGCCACCTTCTTTCTCACTGTCATACAAAAGATAAGGCACAGGATCCGCCGTATGGGTTCTCACTCTGATTGGTGTGGGATGGTCAGGCATCACCAGAAGACGGTAGGAAATGTCTTCCCCATCGAGAGCCTCTATCAAAGGCCCAATCACTCTTTGGTCCAGATATTCAATGGCCTGCACCTTTTTTTCCACGCTGCCCTGATGTCCCATTTCATCCGGCGCCTCCACATGGATATAGGCGAAATCATAGTCCCCTCGCAGGGCGTCAAGAGCTGCCTGCATCTTGCCCTCGTAGTTGGTGTTAAGAGAGCCGTTTGCGCCTTCCACTCTGGCAACACCCATGCCTGCCCCCACTGCAATTCCCTTCAAAAGATCTACTGCCGAAACCATCATACCCTTTATTCCGTTTTTCTCCTGAAAAGAAGAAAGAGCCGGTTTCGTGCCTGCCCCCCAGAACCAACAGCAGTTGGCAGGATTTAAACCCTTTTTCTTTCTTTCTATATTTATGGGGTGATTTGCCAGAATATCATAGCTTCTTTTCATCATCCGCAAAAGATTTTCATCCTCAGGAAGATAGGAGCCTATCACCTGTCCCAGCACATCGTGAGGCGGACAGAGCTCGATCACCTGTCCCTTATTCCAAATCAGACAATGCCGATAGCTGGTTCCCACATAAAACTGGTAGGTTTTATCTGCAAGCTCGGCCTTTACCGCCTCCAGCAAAACCCCGCAGTCCTTTGTGCTGATCTCCCCCGAGCTGTGGTCGATAATGGTCTGCTCCTCAAAGGGAACGTCTTCCTCCGAAAGCGTCACAATGTTACACCGCAGAGCTACATCCGTATCTTTCATGGGAACCCCTATGCTCAAAGCCTCCAGAGGAGAACGGCCTGAATAACAGACCTCAGGGTCATAGCCCAAGACTGAAAGGTTGGCAGTATCTGAACCCGGCTTCATTCCCTCAGGAATCGTCTGCACCATACCAATCTCAGCCCGTCTGCTGAGTCTGTCCATAGCCGGAGTGTGCGCATATTCCAGCGGGGTCCTGCCTCCCAGCGATTCTATGGGCTCATCTGCCATCCCGTCTCCCAGCACTACCACATACTTTTTATTTCCCATGGTTTTCGTCACTCCTTAATCCTGATGCGGCTGATGATACCTGTCTCTTCGGCCTTTTTGTTAAATTCCTTTTCCGTCATGGTCTCCGTGATAAAAGCAAACTCTCCCTCCACATCCGCTTCGATCACACTGACCCGCTCAAATATATGGAGCGCCTCATATTCTTTGTCCGCACTCACGCGCACGAAAAATCTGCCCTCTGCCTCCTCGATTCCGGTAAGCTTTGCCTCCTCCTCATCCCAGAAGCACATGATCACCTTGCCGATATGTCTTGCGCAGTCCACCACATCCGATACCACTGCGCTGGCTGTGGGGAGCTTGCCTGCCCCTTTTCCGTAATACATGGAATCGCCCAGCATATTTCCATGGACACATACTGCATTAAACACCCCGTTTACCATATAAAGAGGATTCTCTCTGCTGATCATGAAAGGGGCTACCATGGCGTATAAATTGCCGTTTTCCTCCCAGCTTCTTGCCAAAAGCTTGATTGTTTTTCCGCAGGCATGGGCACAGGTAAAGTCCGTCTCCGTAATCTTCGTGATTCCCTCCGTATAAATATCCTGATATTTCACATTTTTCCCGCACATGAGAGAGGAAAGAATGGCGATCTTCCGGCAGGCATCATATCCTTCTATGTCCGCCTCGGGATTTCTCTCCGCATAGCCCTTCTCCTGAGCCTCCTTCAGAGTTTCCTCAAACCCGGCGCCCTCCTGTTCCATCTTGGTAAGAATATAGTTGGTGGTACCGTTCAAAATTCCGGTAACAGCATCTATTTTTTCTGCCGTCAGAGAATAATTCAAAGGCCGGATAATGGGAATCCCACCGCCTACGCTTGCCTCAAACAGGTAATTGCACTGATTCTCATGGGCAATTTTTATCAGCTCCGGCCCATAGGCTGCCACCAGCTCCTTGTTGGAGGTACACACGCTCTTTCCCGCAAGCAGCGCCCTTTTGGTAAAGTCATAGGCTGGTTTCACCCCGCCCATGGTCTCGCAGATGATTTTGACCTCAGGGTCATTTAAAATCTGCTCCACGTCATGAACCACCTTATTCTCGTAAGGATCCCCAGGGAAATCCCTCAGATCCAATATATATTTAATCGCAATTTCCTCACCGGATTTTTTGTTAACCTCTTCTTTGTTCTTCTCAATTACCTCTACCACACCGCTTCCCACGGTGCCGTATCCCATTACCGCAACCTGGATCATTCTTCGTTCCTCCTATTTAAAGTTAGCAGTTTTATGCCTTGGCCAATATTTTTACATTTCTGACGCCTCTGTGCCGCTCCATGGCCTCCACCATGTCTGAAATCTCGCCGGTAGCGGGAAGCACCTGAACGCTCAGACTCAGGGACGCCATGCCGCCTATGGGGACGCTCTGATGAATCGTCAGAATATTCGCCTGAAACCCGGCAATAATATTCAGCACCTCCGACAAGAGCCCCGGTTCGTCCTCCATCTGAAAAGTCAATGTGATGGTAACTCCCTGGGCATTGTCGTGAAACTGAAAAATATCGTCCTTATACTTATAAAAAGAACTGCGGCTGATACCTGCTTTATCTGCCGCCTCATTGACCGTCTGCACCTTACCGGTATCCAAAAGCTTCTTGGCTTCCACCACCTTAAGGAGCACCTCCGGAACTGCCTGTTCCTTTACCACAAAATATCTGGTTCCCATAGCCTGCCTCTGTCATAAAACGGGCAAAGCCCGTGCGCAAGTTCGCAGTGCGAACTTATAAACTGTACCCTGCCTCAGCAAATGTGTTTGTGTATCGTGGACATTTGTTTGTCAACGGGAGAAATTGTAGCACAAACTGAGTGGGATGGCAAGGGATTTTTGCAGAAATTTGCACCGATTGAAATTTGCACCGATAATACATCCATTACTTCCACGGCCTGCCGCTGTCAAGCCAGCCCTGCTTTGCCCAATACTTCCCGTCGAGATATTCAGGGTCGTTTTTGTGCAGTGATCTCTGCATCATACGACAGCAGGAAAATTTGATTTTCGTAATAAGATTTGTATGTGCAGGCTTTGTGTAATCTATATGTGCAAACTTTTGAGATAACTTTTTAATCTTTCCTGTAAGCTCCGCCCGTTTTTGTTCAGTGAGCTTATCCCAAACAATATCGCCCATCAATGCGCCGGTGAATATTCCGATTTCAGAAATTCCCCACCAGGATAAACTGTGCCTGATATCCTTTGCCGCGGTTTTGGCTCCTGCCCCCAGGCATTGTGTAATAATCACTGCCCGCTTTCCAAACATCTCAGGAGCAGGACGGTGCGGCATCCAACGGTAAGTAAGATGATCGAGAAACGCTTTCATGGCGCCCGTAGTGTGAAACACATATGCGGGAGAGGTCATCACTATCAAATCCGCTTTCAAAAGTGATTTATCAATTCGCCTAATGTATTCTGCATCTTTGCAGGTGCTTTCGCCTTTTATTATACAACTCACGCAGCCTTTGCAGAAATTGGGGCAATCCTTTGGAAGATCATATTCTGTAATATTCGCTTTCTCCTTAAACTCTGCTAAAAACATCTCTTTCAGGCGATAGGTTACGCCATGTTTTTCTGTTCCGTTTATGATGGTAATATCCATTTTCTATACCTCCAAAATATCGTGAAGCATTTGTGTATGCCACGCTTTGCGGTTTTCTTTTTTCGTTAAATCAATACCCATCAGCTTCGATACCGTTTCATACCGCAGGAACATCTGCTGCATCGCCGTAATCAGACAAAAAGTTCTTCTTCTGACGCCTGCTTCATCAAGGTCAGGGCGGCAGGCGGCAACAAGCGGCAAATATGCCCTAAAAGTTCTGCTAGTGTTGTCATTGTCTTTTGGCGTCTGCATATCGGTAAGAACGGAAATTTTGGATACGGCATAATGTTCAAACAGAAAATCAAGCGTCATATTGCCGAGATATTCCAATTTTTCAAAAGATGTCAGTCCTTCTGTTTTCTCCTGTATGTTCTGAAACCGTTCGACCGTTTCATTGATCATGCGTTCTACACATTGCTCAATCAGTTTATCCTTGTTTCCAAAGTGATAATTCACAAGTCCTAACCCCACACCCGCTCTTTTACAGATTTCACGAACCGTTATTTCTTCTAAATGCTCAGCTTTTTCCTCAATAAGTTTCGTCGTTGCCTGTATGATTGCTTCTTTGTTATCCACGCTGTGCCTCCTTTTGAACATTGTTCAAATCTATTATGCTGAACAATGTTCAAAAAGTCAAGTCTATATATGGATTTTTTTATAAACAGCGTTTATGCCGCTATCCCCATAAACCAATATTTTTTGCACCCCTTTTGGTCATCCATTGGTTTCATAGTAAAGGCACTTGTCCATATTGAAATCTTCCAATATAATATATTCGCACATAAAATTGTGAGGTTATATCGGGAGGTCATAAAAGCTGAGATGTTAAAGTCGATTGTGTTTGATCTGGGCGGAACTTTAATGGAATATGCAGGAATGCCACTGAATTGGAGTGATTATTATATTTGTGGATTTGAAAAAGTGAATGAAATTTTGAAACTGAATTTATCAGAAAATGACTTACAAAAATCTGCAAATAAATTGAAATCTTATAACCCTCGTACCAGTAAGAGAGAATATGAAATAAAGCCAGAGGAGATTTTTAATAATATTATATCAAACTGGGAAGAAAAACCCGCTGCAAATAAAGTAATAGAAATATTTTTTGAGGGCTTGGGCTTAAAGGCAAATATATACGAATATTCAACTGAATTGTTAAAGAAGTGTCGAAATTGGGGATTTAAAACAGCCTGCTTGACAGACTTGCCAAATGGAATGCCAGACTCTTTATTCAAACCTGGAATAGAAAAAATTCTTCCGTATTTTGATTTATATGTCTCATCACAAATATGTGGTGTGAGAAAACCCAATAAAGGTGGAATATGCTATATAGCAGATGCATTTGAAATTCGGGAAACAGAAATATTATTTGTCGGTGATGAAGAAAAGGACTTTTTAACAGCTTTGAATGCTGGATGTGGTTTTGTTTATATTGATGATTTCCTGGAAGAAATCTCCTTTCCCCGGTAGAACTGGCTTCATGACATATCCCATTCCTCCAGTTTCTCATATCACCTTGTTATGGAGATTCCCCTCATCATCAAACCAAGGCATGAACAATTTCTTAATCTATCTATTTTATATACGTTTTGGGACAATGTAAGTCTTTACACCTTTTACATAATCCGCTATAATGATTGCAACAATCAACCATGTTGCAATTAAAAGGGGCTGTGGAAGGATGTTACAAGATATGGGAATGACAAATAAACAGTTTCAAGGTTTTATCAGACTTGCTTTAGAACTTCTTGAAAAGGCATTGCAAAAATCGCCTGATAATGAGGATCTTAGAAAAGTAAGAGATATTTTTCAATCAATGCTTGAAGACGGTAATTGATTAAAAAAGTACAATTGAGTAACCCAGTGCAGGATAAGTGTAAAAGAGTGCGAAATCCCTTAAAGGGATAGCCAATAATATGGTAATAAATCTGGCAAAATTTTCAGAGGGGCGAGATAATCGTCCCTTTATTGCTTACATTTACATCAGTTGATTAGTTCATCAAATGGCTACTTTCTGCACTGCACCGAAAAATCTGATGAATTAACAGACACTTTGAACCTAAAAGCATCAATACTTTTTACATCCGTCATGTATTTTTTATTCCTGAATTCGTTTTTCGATCATCTTCCGTAGTTCAGGAATATCTTCACTGATAATTTCCCAGACAAGACGGAAATTTACTCCTTCATAATCATGTACAATACGGTTGCGTAAGCCGTACATCTCCCGCCATGGAATTTCCGGATAAGCCTGTAAAAGAGAATCCTCTGCAATCCGACACAATTCCCCAAGCTGAATAAGGTTAAATACGCAAGCTTCTACCAGTTTCGTATCTGCTATAAAGCACTCATAAGTATAACCCGAACTATAATCGATCAATTTTATGGTGTATTGATACATTTTTGCTATAATACTTTTATCTTTCATAAATCGTCACCCCGGTAGAATTGATTTCATGGTCAATTTTGGAACCTTTTTCGATATGGGATACATTAAAAATATCCACTGGCATACCAACCGCTTGAGAGACCGCCTCCATAAAGCCAACAAATTTCAACCCACGAAGTTTAGAATCTACCAATAGATCAAGATCACTTTTCTCCGTAGCAGTCCCCTTCACTATAGAGCCAAACAAAACGGCACGTGAAATATCGTAATTATGAAAAACAGGTGTAAGAATAGTTTGAATATCTGATATACTATATATCACTTCGGGCTCCTTTTCCGTACGGATGTTTCTTCTATTTTGTAGTTATATCTATAACCCTCTTTTAACAGGTACACAACATTAAAGTGAGAAGAAAAGTTTGAAATATCAAGAAAAAATCCCAGCTCGGACAGGCGAAAGCGCGGCAACGCAAGAAGTTTTCGCCTGTCCGGACGGACTGATTCATAAAATAATTCTTATAGCAGCTCCCTCAAAATCTGATTGACAAGCCCCGGATCTGCCTTCCCCTTCATGGCCTTCATGGTCTGTCCCACCAGAAATCCGATGGCCTTTTCCTTTCCGCTCTTAAAATCCGCCACTGACTGAGGGTTGGCGGCAATGACCTCTTCCACCGTCCTGCGCAGAGCGCCTTCATCATTTACGGTCTTTAAACCCTTTTCTTCCACATATTTTTCCGGGTCGATGTCTTTTTCAAACATCACCTCGAACACTTCCTTGGCCACAGAGCTGTTGATCGCCTTTCCATCTACCAGAATGATCAGTCTGGCAAGATTTTCGGGAGAAAAGCAGATATCCTCCGGGTCCATGTTCTTTTCCTTAAGAAGCCGCAGGGTTTCTCCCATCAGCCAGTTGGATACCTTTTTAGGCTGGCTTCCAAGTGCCACCGTAGCCTCAAATAAATCAGCCATATGCTTGCTGTCGGTGATGATTTCAATGTCATAGTCAGGAATGTCAAACTCCCGCTTATAGCGGAGCATTTTTTCCTCCCGAAATTCCGGCTGCCTTGCCCTGATTTCCTCAAGGAACGCATCATCCAACACTACCGGCACCAGATCCGGGTCAGGAAAATAACGATAGTCCTGGGCGTCCTCCTTGCTCCTCATGGCATAGGACTCCCCCCGGCCATCCTCCCATCTTCTGGTTTCCTGGATGACCTTTTCCCCGCTCTCCAACAGGTCGATCTGTCTCTCCCGTTCTCCCTCAATGGCTCTGGCAATGGCTTTGAAGGAATTTAAGTTTTTCATCTCCGTGCGGGTGCCGAATTCCTCTGCTCCCACTTCCCGGACAGAGAGATTGACATCCGCCCTCATGGAGCCCTCCTGCAGCTTGCAGTCAGAAGCTCCCAGATACTGGATGGTCATGCGCAGCTTCTCCAGATAGGCAATCACCTCCTGGCTGCTTCGCATATCCGGCTCCGACACAATTTCGATGAGCGGCACCCCGGAACGGTTGTAATCCACCAGAGAGCAGTCATCCCACTCGTCGTGAATCAGCTTTCCGGCATCCTCCTCCATATGGATCTCATGAATGCCTACAAACTTCTTTCCCTCCTCCGTCTCTATCTCTACCCTGCCATTTTGGCAGATGGGAAGATAAAGCTGGGAAATCTGGTAGTTCTGAGGATTATCCGGATAAAAATAATTTTTCCGGTCGAATTTGCAATTTCTGGTGATGGTACAATTCGTGGCAAGTCCCACCGCCACCGCGTATTCCAGCACCTGCTTATTTAAGACGGGAAGGGAACCCGGCATTCCGGTGCAGACCGGACAGGTATGGGTATTCGGCTCCCCTCCAAATGCCGTGGAGCACCCGCAGAAGATCTTGGTTTTGGTTGCCAATTCCACATGAACCTCCAGCCCAATGACTGTTTCATATTGCTTTGCCATATCACTGCTCCCCCTTTCGCATAAAAGATTCCCTGTCAAATGTGCCCCGTATTTTTTCATAAGTGTAAGCCGTCTGTATCAGCTTCTTTTCCTGGAAACAGTCTCCGATCAGCTGCATCCCGACAGGCAGCCCCTTCGAGTCCACCCCGCAGGGAATACTCATACCTGGAAGCCCGGCCAGATTAATGGAAATCGTGTAGATATCCCCCAGATACATTTTGATCGGATCCAAAAGGCTCTCCCCCAGCTTGGGCGCAGTAGTAGGCGCCACCGGCCCCAGAATCACATCATATTTTGCAAATGCCGCATCAAATGCCTTTTTGATCAGCGCTTTCACCCGCAATGCCTTTAAATAATAGGCGTCATAGTAACCGGAACTGAGTACAAAGCTTCCCAGCATAATTCTGCGTTTCACCTCCGGCCCAAAGCCCTCGGAACGGGATTTTTTGTACATATTGTGGAGCCCCTCATATTCTTTGGTGCGGTAGCCGTACTTGATACCGTCAAACCGCTCCAGATTCGAGCTGGCCTCCGCCGCCGCGATGGTATAATAGGCGGGGATGGCATATTCCACAAGGCTTAAGTCAAATTCCTCCACCAGAGCGCCCCTTTCCCTGAGGACATCCGCTGCTTTCAAAACCGCTTCCCTGACCTCCGGGTCAAGCCCTTCCCCAAAATAATCTCTGGGAATTCCGATCTTCATCCCCTTTACATCCTCTACCAGAGCAGAGGTAAAATCCGTATCCTGCTGCGGTACAGAAGTGGAATCCCTGGGATCATGGGATGCGATAATCTCCAAAATCGTGGCACAGTCCCTTACGTCTTTGCATAAAGGCCCGATCTGATCCAGAGAGGAACCATAGGCAATCAGCCCATACCGTGACACCCGGCCATAGGTAGGCTTAAGTCCCACTACCCCGCAAAAAGAAGCGGGCTGACGGATAGAACCTCCCGTATCAGAACCCAGGGCGTAAAAGCATTCCTTCGCCGCCACTGCCGCCGCACTGCCGCCTGAGGAACCTCCCGGCACATGCTCCGGGTTCCAGGGATTCTTCGTCACCCCGAAGGCAGAGGTTTCCGTGGTGGAGCCCATGGCAAACTCGTCCATGTTGGTCTTGCCAAGGATAACCGCTCCTGCCCTCTGCAGATTCAGCACCGCCTCTGAGGAATAAGTGGGTACAAAGTTATAAAGGATTTTGGAGGAACAGGTGGTGAGCATCCCCTCCGTGCACAGATTGTCCTTGAGCGCCACCGGAACCCCGGCCAGCGGGCCTCTAAGCTCTCCCGCATCAATCCTCTTTTGCACTTCCCCGGCCTGATTCAGTGCGCCTTCCTCATCAACCGTCACATAGCAATGATACGTCTCTTCGCTCTTTTTTATCTGGTCAAGAGCTGCTTCTGCGGCTTGTCTCACCGTCACTTCCCTGTCCTTAATCGCCGCGCCAAGCTCTGCGGCAGTCATATCTATGATCTTCATTCATGCTCCTATCTGCGTGCCTTTGCACGCGCTGACTCTTTATTCAAACGTACGCGGTGCCACAAACATGCCGTCCTTCTCGCCGGGAGCATTTTTTAAAATCTCCTCCCGCATATCGCCGTTTGTCACTATATCTTCACGGAATACATTTTTGACCGGAAACACATGAGACATGGGCTCCACCCCGTCTGTGTCCAGTTCTCCCAGCTTGTCAATGTAATCCAGCATCCGTCCCATATCCTTCCCCGCTTGCTCTTTCTCCTCAGCAGAAAGCTCAAGTTTGGCAAGAATTCCCACGTATTCAATCGTGTCATTAGAAATGATATTTGCCATCTTCCTTTTCCTTTCCAATCAAAGTCTCATTACGCTGGACTTATTATATTCCAAAAGAAACTTTTCCTCAATCAAATTCTTTTCTGCCCCTTATCTTTTCCGCCTTCCGGTGGTAAAATAAAAAAGGAAATTTTTTAAAGGAAACTCTATCCCTTTTACAATATGGAGAAAAAGCAAATGGAAAAGAAACTGTCCACACTTAGCGAGGTGGCAAAATGATACTGCTCCCTCACCTTATCCTATTATGGATGTTATGCGATGAAACATTACTTGAACCCTACTGGGGTTTATCCGCGAAAATCATGTCCTTTTCACTGCGTGCCCTGCTGCTCTGTGCATGGGGTATCACTGCCCTTGTTTTACATATTATGCCCTTTAGCGGTATATCCCGCAGAAAAAAACAGCCCTTCTCCTTCCGCCTGTGGGTCATGAATGGCGGCAGAAAAATCATCCGGCTTTGCTCGTGGGGGCTTCTGGCACAGATCATTATTTGCTCTCTCTATCTGTTCAAGCTCCCCGCTTCTCTTGCCCCGGCCAATGTGGCATGGCCTTTTGTCATGATTATCGACGGTATTTTTGCCTTCTTTTATTTTTATCTATTAATCTTAAACGGCTGCATCCGGATATTATGCACCTGCCGGAGTCTGGGAATCTGGAAAAGAGTCTGTATCTTTTTCTTCCTATGGATTCCGGTATTCCATCTTTTCCTTGGCAAGTATTTGAGCAAAAGAGCCTATATCGAATATGACGCCGAGCGGTGCCGTTTTGAAAACAGGCTCTCCCGCGCCGACTCCCAGGTCTGCGCCACCAAATACCCCCTTGTCCTGCTGCACGGAATCGGCTTTCGGGATCTCAGATACTTTAACTACTGGGGCAGAATTCCCAAAGAGCTTACAAGAAACGGCGCCGTCGTTTATTACGGCCATCAGGAAGCCTGGGGAACAATTGAGAACAACGCGGAAATTATCCGCGAAAAAATTCAGGAAATATTAAAGGAAAATCAGTGCGGCAAGGTCAATATCATTGCCCATTCCAAAGGCGGATTGGATGCCCGTTACCTGATTTCCGGCCTGCATATGGAAAACCAGGTTGCCTCACTGACCACGATCTCCACACCTCACAGGGGATCCGAGCTTTTAAATCTGTTAAACAAACTCCCGGATGGGATTTATCGCTTTATCTCCTCTCTTTTTGACAAGTCCTTTGCCAGATTCGGAGATAAAAATCCGGACTGCTACCATGCAAGCAAACAGCTATCCCCTGAATTTTGCCGGGAATTTAATGAAAAATATCCTAACGCTCCCGGCGTATATTATCAAAGCTACGCTTCCTGCATGAAACATTCCCTGGGGGATGGCCTTTTAAGCATTCCCAATCTTCTGATGTTCCTGGCAGGAGCCTCCAAAAACGACGGGCTGGTCACCATAGACTCCGCCAAATGGGGGAATTTTCGGACAACCTTCCAGAGCAGCAAAAGAAGGGGTGTTTCCCATGGAGACATGATCGACTTGAAAAGGGAGGATTATAAAGGCTTTGATGTGATTGAAGCCTATATTGAAATCGTGGCTGAACTGAAAGAAAGGGGATTTTAGCTTTTAAAACAATGGGCAGCACGCTCCGCAGCAAAAGCTGGAGGAATGCGGTGTGGATAGCATTTTGCACAATACAATATATGTATTTATCTGTTTCTATCCATACTAGATATAGTATTTTCCCTGCCTTTTTCTCCTTTTTTCTTTTAGCATCAAGCATCTATTTTCTACACTCTCATCACCTGAAATTTCTTGCCTGCCGTTCCTGATTGTGGTATAAAAAAGAAAAACACTTCTCAGGAGTCCTGTCCGGATTTTCTCTGATCGTTTTGTATGTAACAGTTCTTTTGAATCAACCGTTACTTCTGTACCCCTGGTACTTCTTTTCCTCAAACACAACCTGTCTGTCACTTCTTCCATGAAAGGGACTCCGCTGATGATCCTGCGCCGCACCAACTGGCATGAAGCCGCCGTCTGCGCCATCCAAATCGACTTAAGAGACTATGCGCACATGCTGGAATACCACCCGGAATATACACTCAGCAATAACAATAACCGAATTGACCTGCTTGTCATCCGCAAGCTTTTAAATGAGCCAATCCCCAAAAGTATTGCCCGGATTTTTAAATCTTACAACCTTTTCGAGATCAAGGGAATCTGTTCTTCCCTTACAACAGACGCCTACTACAAAACCAATGGACATGCGGTGAAATGTACGAAACGCAGGTTGTCATCACTCATGAATTACCTCCGGGAGAGGCTCTGTATCTGCGATGCCTGACTAACCATCTTACTGACCCAGCCTTGCTCAGCCAGTTGACAGAGGATTACCAGACCCATAAAAATCAAGAATTTTACATCAAATATCTAAATCAGCTTACAAACGCCAACAGGAAAGGAGACAATCATATGGTATGCGAAGGACTTTTCAGACTCTATGGAACCAGTTCAAAGGAAATTGAGGAGAATGCGAAGAAGGAGAGTATGGAGGAGATCAACAACCTGACAGATCAAAATCAAAAACTATCTTTAGCCAACCAGGAATTATCCTCACAAAATAATTATCTTAAACAATTACTTATGCAAAATAATATCGCATTTTGATTTGCAGCACGTAATTATACATAACTCAAATATATTCATTATTAATTTGCCCAAACAACGGGCAGCACGCTCCGCGAACTGCCCTTATGTTAATCAAATCATCCCCACCAGCTCTTTCAAGCTGTCATCTTTAAAGAACACCGGAATCACATCCAGTGGAGCCTGAACCTGAATGGTCTGACCTCCCTCATACACTGTTCCGTCATGGGCATTTGTCCACTTAGCGCCTGAGGGCAAATAAACCTCCCTCTCGCGGCTGCCCTTATACAAAACGGGGGCAACCAACATCTCACTGCCGTACATGTACTGCTCTTTCATATCCCAGCAGCAGGACTGCTCAGGAAATTCATAGAACATAGGCCGCATCACAGGGCGTCCCATCGTATGTGCTTCCTCCATGAGCTTTCTGGTATAAGGCCGCATCGCTTCCCGGAAACGGATGTATTTCACCAGTGTATCTGTGTTCCCGTCCCCAAAACTCCACACCTCATTGTCTGCTCCTGTGGGATTCATCACTTCCCCGGCTTTGTTGACAATCGGGGTGGACGGCACTCTGTCTCCGTGCAGACGCATGACAGGACAAAAAGCGCCCCACTCAAACCAACGCACCAAAAGCTCCTGGAAAGCTTCCTCCTTAGGATTTCCACCGGAAAATCCTCCGATATCCGTTGTCCACCATGGGATCCCGGCTATCCCCATATTCAGCCCGGCACATACCTGCCTGCGGAGAGTTTCCCAGTTAGAATGGATATCACCGCTCCACACAAGGGCTCCGTAGCGCTGGCTGCCTGCCCATGCACACCGAAGAAGATTTACGATCTGCTCCTGCCCCTGTGCCTGCATCCCTTCATAAAAGGTTCTGGCATAAGCCTGAGGATAAATATTCCCCACCTGAGCCGCCGAGCCCTGGTAGTAGCGGTAATTGTCAAAATCATATCCGGTAAACTCCGGCTCCGCCTCATCCAACCAGAAGATTTTGATTCCTTTATCGTAGTAGTTCTTTTTACACTTTTCCCACACATACGCTCTGGAACGGGGATTGGTGGCATCATAAAAGGTGCTGTTTCCATTATAAAGCATGGCAATGTCCACACCCTTATCCGCCTTGACCAAAAGCCCCTTCTGCTTCATCTCCTGATAATTTTCGCTTCGAACATCCACCTGGGGCCACACTGACACCATCAGCTCAATGCCCATTTCCTGAAGTTCTCGCACCATGGCGTCCGGGTCAGGGAAAAACTCCTCGTCGAAACGATAATCGCCCATCCTTGGCCAGTGGAAAAAGTCGCAGACAATCACATCAATGGGAATATTCCGCCTTTTGTACTCCCTTGCCACCAAAAGAAGCTCCTCCTGATTCCAGTAGCGCAGCTTGCACTGCCAAAAGCCCATGCCGTATTCCGGCATCATGGGCGCCTTCCCGGTGGCATCTGCATAAGCACATTCGATTTCATCCGGCGAATCTCCCGCCGTGATCCAGTAATCCATCTGCCTGGTGCTCTCTGCATACCACTCCGTCGTGTTGCCTCCAAAGCTGACCCGCCCCACCGCAGGGTTATGCCACAAAAATCCATACCCCAGACTGGAAAGCACGAAAGGCACACTTGCCTGGGAATTTCTGTGGGCAAGCTCCAGATTGCAGTTTTTCACATTCAAAAGATCCTGCTGGTATTGTCCCATCCCGTAAAGCTTTTCATCAGGATTGGAAGCAAATGTCACTGTCAGCCTGAAATCCCCGCCGATAATGGGCTTAAAAAAGCGGTTCTTCTTGTTCAGCGCCCCGCCGGAGCCTGCTTCTTTTAAGAGCAGCTCCCCCTTTTGATTGTAAAAGGCAATATCGCATCCGTGTCCCCAGGAATCCACCGTGAGAACTGCCGTGATCTTACCGTTTACAAGCTTAGCGGAATATTCTTCCACCGTAATCTCCACTTCGCTCTTTTCCCGTGCCTCTGCCTCAAGCAGTGCATAATCCGTATCCTCCACCTCGCCTAAAATGGTGGAGCGCACCCGCAGGCTGTTCTCTCCCCAGGGCTCTATCCGGAGCACCTCACCGTCCCAGCGGTATATGAGAGCATTGCCCTCTCGGTTCATTGTTTGCATTTTAAATCCCTCCTTTGCTACTGTTTTCATGCAGCTCCTTTTTTTGTATTTTACCATTGATAAGTGCCAGCGGCAATCGTCACTCTGAAATCCCATACCCCATATTAGGCCGCATGGCAGAGTAAGCCGCATCTGCCACAAACACCATCAAAAGCAGCAGGCAAATACCATTCCGCCACTTTTTGGGCACCTTCCGGTACAGCTTTTCATAAAAAGGAAGAAACAGACAAATCAGCGCCGTCCCTCCCAGTCCAAAAATCACTGCTCCCAGCAGACATATCCTCCCGTTGATATTCAGGAAATGGCCGCTGTAATCCCACCACCGGATCCCCCAGCGCCTTTCCAGAAAAAAGCTGGTTAAGTACTCCAGTACCGAGCAGACACAGAGGGAAATTCCAAACACCCGAAAGGGTTTTTTGCGAAAAGAATCAAGGAAAAAACTAAGCAGCAGTCCTCCCACCCCATAGACCGGCAGATAAGGCCCCCTGTAAACACCTCTGTTGATAAAGGCATGCTCCGTAAACAAAAACAGCACTACCTCCCAGAGCCATCCCAGGAAGGCCAGAACAAAAAACAGTAATACATAATAGTCAAATTCATGTTTTAATTTTTCTTTTCTCATACCAGACAGGATGCCCGGATATCCGCAATTTTATTTCCTTCTTCCAATTTTCTGATAATAACGGATCATGCTGAAAATCGCTGTAAGCAGCCAGGTAAAGGCAGTAGCAAACCATATCCCCCACACACCCAGAAAGGGAATCATGGTCAACGGCCTTGCCAGACAAATACGTCCAATCATCTCAACGCCCCCGCTTGCAAAAGCAAAAAATGCATCTCCGGATCCATTCAGGGTTCCTCTCGTCACATAAATCATCCCCAAAGACAAATAAAACCAGCTGGTGATTTGAAGAGCCTTTGTCCCGAACTCGATTACATCCCTTTCATTTACAAAAAACTCCATAATCACCTCTCCTCCAAATTGGGCAAGAGGCAGCACAATCAGAGAAAAGATTCCCATAATCAGACATCCCTTACGAAATCCCAGCCTTACCCTGTCCAGCTTGTCGGCGCCGATATTCTGCCCTGTATAGGTAGACATTGCCATACACAGGGAATTATAGGGCTGCTGCACCAGTTGTTCAATCCTGTTCGTTGCCGTAAATGCCGCTACCACAACCGAACCAAAAGTATTCACCACGCTTTGAAGGATAATGCAGGAAATGGCAATCAGAGAGGTCTGCATGGCCAGAGGTACGCCTATCTTAACGCATTGTATGATGATATCCCGGTCCGCCTTAAGGAGAGCTTTCTTAATCTTAAAAAACGGATTATTCACCATGGCAAATAACAGGCTTCCCACTCCTGCCAGAAACTGCGCAATGATAGTTGCAATCCCTGCTCCTGTCACTCCTGCATGCAGAACCCTCACAAAAAACAAATCCAGTCCGATATTCAGAACGCTTGACACAATCAAAAAGTACAGTGGTGTTTTGGAGTCTCCTACCCCGCGCAGAATCGCTGAAACACAATTATACATTGCCACTGCCAGCACGCCCGCGCACATAATCTGCATATACCGGACAGATTGATCCAAAATATTTTCCGGTGTATGCAATAGGGTCAGAACCGGTCTTGCAAAAGCCGTTCCCAGAGTTCCCATTGCCACGCCCGCTGCAAGCATGATATAAGCGGCATTGGCGATTGCTTTCTTAACCTCAGATTCCCGCCCTGCTCCAAAATTCCGGGAAATCACAATTCCAATTCCATTGGACATACCACCGCATAGCGAAAAAAACAGAAAATTCAACGAGCTGGTGGCTCCCACAGCCGCCAGGGCGTCCGCTCCCACATACTTCCCCACAATCATGGAGTCTACCAGATTATACATCTGCTGAAAAACGTTTCCCACCACCATGGGAAGCATGAACGAGAGCAAAAGGCCGGCAGGCCTGCCCTGCGTCATATCCTTTATATAAGTTTTCATTTTTCGATATCCATATCCTTTCCATAATCCCTATACCCACTCCGGAAACATTTTCCCAAGCAGCGCCTCACTTGCAAAACCGTTTTCCATCTTATCACGAACCTGCCTGCTTTTCCATACAATTTTTCCTATAAAGACACAAAAAATTCCCTGCAATATTTTGCAATATTTTTGAAAAATTTCAATTGACAACTATTCTTTTCACGGGTATAATAGTCACCAATTTCATACAAGCAATTGATCAAAAGCAATGATAAGAAGAAGTAGCATCAGGTGAAACAAACAGAAAGCAGCCGGCTGATGAGAGGCGCGTGGGAAACCTTATGTGAATACATCTTTGAGCTGCGCACCAAATGACTGGGATTTAACCTTTGACTCATCCCTCATCTAGTAGGCTGCGACGGTACCTGCACCCGTTAACGTGCTAGAGTATAAGCCGGATTTTGGGCCGTACTCGAAGAGGTAAGCAGCGCGAGCTGTTTATAAAATTAGGTGGTATCACGGGAGAATGCTCTCGTCCTATATAGGACGGGAGCTTTTTTTATGCGCAGGGGCGCGTAAGGAAGTTTGCTGCCAAGGCAGCACGCGCCCCGCGCGGCGGATAGGGAAGAAACATCTCCCCTATCCGATCGCAGGGATAAAAACTTCCCTGCCCGATTTCAATTTATTAAAAAGGAAGGTATTTTTATGCAAAGCACACAACCAACAACAAACGAAGAAACTCTGATGCAGGAAGTCACACGCCAGATGCGCATTATCTTAAAAGGCGCCGCCAATGTCATAAACGAGGAGGATTTAAGAGATAAGCTCACATGCTCTCTGCGTACCGGCATTCCTCTCACCGTGAAATTAGGGCTGGATCCCAGCGCACCGGATATCCATTTGGGCCATGCCGTTGTCCTGAGAAAGCTTCGGCAAATTCAGGATCTGGGCCACAATATTGTGATCATCATCGGAGACTTTACCGGAAAAATTGGCGATCCCACCGGCAAATCCAAAGGCCGCAGGGCCCTTACCGACCAGGAGGTGCTCATCAATTCCCAAACCTATCAGGAGCAGGTCTTCCAGATATTGGATAAATCGAAAACCACCGTCCACTACAACGGAGAGTGGCTCGAACTCCTGACTATGAATGACATCATAAAGCTCTCTTCCACCATCACCGTGGCAAGAATGCTAGAGCGTGATGATTTCCAGAACCGTTACACCCACAATATTCCCATCGGACTTCATGAATTCTTTTACCCGCTCATGCAGGCTTACGATTCGGTAGCCATCCATGCGGATATGGAACTGGGCGGCACCGACCAAACTTTCAACATTCTCATGGGGCGCTCCCTTCAAAAAGATTGGGGCATGGAATCGCAGATTGCTCTTTTCATGCCCATTTTGGAAGGTTTGGACGGAACAGAAAAAATGAGCAAAAGCCTTGGAAACTACATCGGTGTTCAGGAGGATGCAAAGGTCATGTTCAAGAAAGTTATGGAAATCCCCGACTCTCTCATTTTGAAATACTTCGCCCTGGCTACGGATATTTTGCCGGATGAGCTGGAGCAGATAAAAAAAGCGCTGGAAGATGGAAGCAATCCAAAAGACTACAAACTTCTTTTAGCCCGCACCATCACTACCCTCTACCATACACCTGATGAGACAAAGGCGGCCGAGGAATATTTTCATCAGGCCTTTACCAACAAAGGAATTCCAAAAGACATTCCCGACCTTGCCATACCCGGCCCCAAAAGCTCTCTCCATGATGTGATTACGCCTCTGGTAAAAAAAGGATTTGTCTCAAGTGGCAGTGAATTTCGGCGCCTTTTATCCCAGGGCGGCATCCAGTTAAACGGGCAGAAAGCGGACAGCTTAGACATCAAGGTACATGACGGAGATGTGCTGAAAATCGGGAAAAAGAAATTCTTGCGGCTGCGTTTTTCCTGAGAAATTTATTGCGGAGAAAGACTTGTTGTGTGATAATAGAGAGAGATTTAGCCCTAAAGAATAGGTTCTAAAGAATAAGCCTAAGGAATCCACCAGGTTTCGCCTGATACTTCCTTAAGGATAATAGATGCAGCGAGGTCTTGACATTATGAGCAGCAATCAAAACTGGAATAAAATGGGGGATGATTTTAAGGATGCCCTCTCAGAAGCCCTGCGCAGCGGAGACTTTACTAACCTGAATGAGCTGGTGTCCCAATCCGTGGTCAGCACCCTAAATGAAGTCGGCAAGCACATCCCTTTTGTAGAAAACGGCGGATACAGCTCTGACGGCCCGTCCCATGATCCTCAGAACAGCCATACGGATGGACAGGCTGGCACCTGGCAGCAGGCCAGAGAGCGGGAAGCCAAAGAGCAGATGAAGCAGCAGCAGAACTGGCAGAAACATCTGCAGCGCCGGCAAGCCCAGATCCGTCAGAGGGAAAAGCTGATTCGCAAGCAGGAGGAACAGGTTCAGCGCAGACAGGCGGCAGTTCAAAAAAAGTCACTCCCCAGTCTTCCTATTTCCGAATTTAAAAGAGTGGGCAGCGTTTCAGGCGTCCTTTATCAGGTCTTCGGCGGAATCGGCCTTGGAGTAACCCTGCTGATTGCTTTCATCATGCTGATGGTATGGGCGGCTGGCATTGAGACAAACGGCGGTGGATGGCTGGTGAACTTCATTTTCCAGTTCTGCTTTCTCTATATGATCCGCTTAGGGGTAGTCCAGCGCAAACGCCTAGGGCGCGCGGAACGTTATCTGCGCCTCTGTGGCAACCGTAAATTCATCACCATCGAAAATCTGGCAAAGAGCACTGGCAAAAAGCTCCGCAAAGTTCAAAAGGATATTCAGAAAATGCTCTCTCTCGGCATGTTCCCGGAAGGACATCTGGACGAGCAGAGAACCTGCTTCATGCTGACAGACGAGGTTTACAAACAGTATCAGGAAGCGGAAAACAGCCGTAGAGTCAGGGAAGCCGAACAGCAAAAAGTGATGAATGCCGATGCTCTTGCAAAGCAACCTACCGATGGCTCCAATACCTCAGAAAGAACCGATGCTTCCATGGATGGCCAGTCTCCTGAAATTTCCAGAGAGCAGGAATCCGAATTAAATACCATGGTAGCGGAAGGCATGGAATGCGTCCACAAGCTTCGGTATCTAAATGACCAGATTCCCGGTGAAATTATTTCGGCCAAGCTCTCCCGGCTGGAAAATCTGCTGAAGGATATTTTTGACAGTGTAAGAGAGCATCCTGAGCAGATGCACCGGATGCATAAGATGATGGATTATTATCTCCCCACCACCTTAAAGCTGGTGGAGGCGTATGAGGAATTTGACCGGGTTAAAGCGCCGGGAGAGGATATCATCAAGGCCAAGTCGGAGATTGAAAATACTCTTGATACCATCAATCAGGCTTTTACAGAGCTTTTAAATAATCTATTTCAAGATGCCGTGCTAGATGCCACCACGGACGCCCAAGTGCTGAAAACCATGCTGGCCCGGGAAGGGCTGATGCGGGAAATGGATTTCAGGCCAAACGAAAAGTAAAGACTAAAAAATGGAGGACTTAAAGATGAATAATTCACTGGATGAAATGCTAAAGGAGGCCCCTTCCCTGACCCTTGATCCCTTTTCCCAGCCGGAGGTGGTACAAAATACTGCGGTTGCGGAGGAAGAAACGGTCAAAATTCCCGAGGTGGTTTTAACTCCCGAAGAACAGAAAATGGTAGATGACTTTGCCTCAAAGATTGATATCACCAACACCCAGATGGTGATGCAGTACGGGGCAGGCAGCCAGAAAAAAATCGCTGACTTTTCCGAAAGTGCCTTGAACAACGTGCGCACCAAGGACATGGGAGAAATCGGTCAGATGCTGGCCAGCGTCGTGACAGAACTGAAAGATTTTGATGAGGAGGAAGAAAAGGGCTTTCTTGGTCTTTTCAAAAAGAGCAGCAATAAACTTGAAAACATGAAGGTCAAGTACGACAAGGCGGAAGCTAATATCAACAAAATCTGTAAAGTGATGGAAGAGCATCAGGTAACACTCCTTAAGGACGCCGCCATGCTGGACAAGATGTATGACCTGAACCTAAACTATTTCAAGGAGCTGTCCATGTACATCCTCGCCGGGAAGCAAAAACTTGCCCAGGCCAGAACCGTAGAACTTCCCGCCCTTCTGCGCAAGGCAGAGCAAAGCTCTCTCCCTGAGGACACCCAAGCGGCCAACGATTATGCCGCGATGTGCGAGCGCTTTGAGAAAAAGATTTATGACTTAGAGCTGACCAGGACGATCTCCATGCAGATGGCCCCCCAGATCCGCTTAATCCAGAGCAACGACACGGCTATGTCCGAAAAAATCCAATCCACCCTCGTAAACACCATCCCTCTGTGGAAAAGCCAGATGGTGATTGCTATCGGTTTAAACCATTCCAGCGAAGCGGCCAGAGCACAGCGCGAGGTGACGGATATGACCAACGCCCTTCTTAAGAAAAATGCAGAAACCCTTAAGACTGCCACCATCGAAACCGCCAAAGAAAGTGAGCGCGGAATTGTGGATATTGAAACCCTGACTGCCACCAACCAGACTCTTATAAGCACTCTGGACGAAGTGCTGAAAATTCAGGAGGATGGACGCACCAAACGCAGGAATGCGGAGGCCGAGCTGGGAAGAATTGAGGATGAGATGCGGAAGAAACTTCTCTCAGTGAGCAGGAGCTCGGGGCAGATGTAAGTTGGGTACGGTTTTTTTGCAAAAGCTGATTTAACATTTATAAGCCATAAAATTTATTAAATATTGATAATTATATAGACATTACATTTTTTCTGTGATATACTTGCAGTAATCAATAAACAATTTATCGTTTGCTACAGTCTCCTAAGGCGAGACACAGGAGGAGGATATCTTATGGCTGAAAATGAAAAACTTGATTTGATTCTTTCCAAACTTGGGAAGATGGACAACAGACTTGATCAAATGGATAGTAGACTCGATCGAATGGACGAAAGATTCGACAGGATGGACGAAAGATTTGACAGGATGGACGAAAGATTTGACAGGCTAGAAAATGATGTCACTGACATCAAACTGACGCTCGAAAACGAAATCCGTCCGAATATCATGCGAGTCGCAGAAGGCCATCTTGACCTGTACCGGAAGCTCGATGACGCCCAGAAAATTGATAACGAAAAGGAAATGATCGCAATACGCGTAAATATCCTTGAAACGGAATTGCGGAGAGTGAAAGAACGGCTGTCACAGATTGCGTGAAAACGAAGTATCCTAAAATTTTTTAAACCTCCAAACTGATGTAAATTGGATTACTCAGTTTGGAGGTTTATTTAGGAAAAATAAAGCATATCGTACTTTACATCTAAAAATCACACAAACACATACTTCTCCATTCTTTCAAATGCCTCCTTCACCCGAGAAAGAGGCAGCGCCAAATTCACCCGGATAGAATTCTCTCCATGGAACATCCGACCGTCCTGCCATGCAACACCTACGTCCCATCCGGCCTTTTCCAATTCATCGATGGTACTATCATGGGCCTTGAGCCATTCGCTGCAGTCCAAAAACAGCATATAGGTACCCTCCGGCTTCATCACCTGAACTCCAGGGAAATGCTCTGCAATAAAGTCACAGGCATAATTGATATTTCCGCTGAGCACCTGACAAAGCTCGTCCACCCACTCCTGTCCTTCCGGACGGTAAGCGCCAATCAATGCGTGCATACTGAGCACATTCATAGAATTATAATGAGATTTGCTTCCTGTAGCTTCAATCCGCTCCCGCAGATACTTATTGTATATAATATGGTAGGAACCGATCAGACCTGCCAGATTAAAGGTCTTAGAGGGTGCATAAAATGCCGCTGTTCTCATTTTTGCATCCTCGCTGATGCTCTGCATGGGAATGTGATGATGTCCGTTCAAAATAATGTCAGACCAGATTTCATCGGAAATCACCACACAGTCATTGGCCTTATAGACCTCCATGGCCTTTTCCAGTTCCCAACGTTCCCACACTCTGCCACAGGGGTTGTGAGGATTGCAGAAAACTGCCACATGGATCTTATGCGCCTTGATCTTCGCATCCATATCCTCAAAGTCCATTCGCCAAATGCCCTTTTCATCCAGCTTTAATGGACTGTGGATAATCTTTCTTCCGCATCCTTCAATACTTCCGGTAAATCCAACATAAGTAGGGCTGTGGAGCAGTACACAGTCTCCCGGCGCGGAAAAAGCCTCCAGCGCGGAAACCACACCGCCCAGCACACCGTTTTCATAGCCGATATGTTCCCTGGCAAGCCCTGTCACACCGTTTCGCTTTGCCTGCCACTCAATGATAGAGTTGTAGTACTCGTCGGTTGGATTAAAATAGCCGAAAGCAGGATGCTTTACCCTCTCAATAATTGCCTCCTGTATGGTGGGCGCCGTGGCAAAATTCATATCCGCCACCCACATAGGGATTGCATCAAAGCCCTCCTTGGGCGCCTGGGGCGAAAACCCGGGCTCTCCTTCTCTGCGCAGACCGTCCACTGCTATGGCATCTTTTCCGTGACGGTTGATGATTGAGGTAAAATCGTATTTCATGTGTTTGTTCTCCTTGGCTTAATAAGATTAATACTATTTTAACATATTGCATATAATTGTGTCTATCTTGTCCGAAAAGTTGAATAAAATTCCAATCCCTGCTATTTACAACCTGCCATCATCTATGCTATCATAATTTCAAACATATCTGGGAATCCAAAGTTCTGATATCACGTCTGTGACACCTCACCTTTTCTTAACGGCTCCCTTATATGGATTTGCATATGGGAAATTGTCAGACCGGAAATTACAGCAGCAGATTGACACGTACAAGGAGGGATTGCACATGAATAATGAAGAATTATTAGCGGCCATATCTGACATGTTAGACCAGAAGCTGGATGAAAAGCTGGATCTAAAACTAGATGAAAAGTTAGATCAAAAACTGGATGAAAAACTGGATCAAAAGCTGCAGCCAATTTATATACAGCTTGAAAAGCTCGACCAGAAACTGCAGCCAATCTATATACAGCTTGAAAAGTTCGACCAGAAACTGCAGCCAATCTATATACAGCTTGAAAAGTTCGACCAGAAACTGCAGCCAATCTATACCCGGCTTGATATCCTGGAATTAAAACAAGACCGCACTATGAAGAAACTGGATGACCTCCAACTGGATATGAAAGTTTCTGAAAGGAACCTCAATAGGAATATCCATAAGCTCCAGGATGAGATGGGTACCGTAATCGAAGTGCTAAAGCTTCATGATCTGGTTCCGGCACTGAATCAATAAAGTATAAGAAAAATTCTGTAATTCCGGTACAATTTCCTATATATGTATAACTGGGTGTAAGGTCTGTGCCAATCAACGCAGACTTTACACCCGGTTTTCTTTTATTCTTTGATCTTATCAAGTTCTGTGAGATTCACTCCTGCCGATGTTAATTGGCACATTTAATATAACATAACTGGGCAGTAAAGTCTATTCTTTGCCAGCTCTTTCAAAAATCTCATCCTTTTCGAATTTCCATTTTTCAGGTAAAATAATGTCAGTTCTTTGTATGTCATAAACCGTTCTTCTTTAGTCTCGTTCAACCACTGATTTACAAGCGTGTATTTACGGATAGTCCGATCATATTCATAAGAATAATCATTGAGATAACAAATTTTTTCTGCGTAGGATAAAATATAAGGTGTCCATGCACTATCATCACATGTAATTACTGGAAATGGATATGTCTTTATAAGGGATGCGCGGTATAGCTTATTCCAAACTACCACAGTGTATCCTAAACCTATTCTAAAAAGCATGTTGAAAAAATCTTCTGTTGTTATTGCAATGTTTTCCTCCAGAGGATACTGTATGAATATCTCATAACCATTATTAGTTATTCGGTATACAGAAGTAATCGCAATATCACAATCATTCTTTTTTGCCGATCCATATAGCCTTGCTATCATAACGGGATGAAGCATATCATCATTATCCATAAATCCAATATAATCCCCCTGCGCCTTTCTTATCCCTGTATTACGAGCTGCCGGGACACCACTATTTTCCTGATATATTGATATTACATTAGAATAGTTTTCTGCATACCATTCAATAATGCACTGTGTATGATCCGTACTCCCGTCATTAACAATAAGTATCTCCAAATCGGAAAATGACTATGCTAATACGGTATTTATACTTCTGGCAATATAATCCTCAGCATTATATGCAGGAATGATCAAACTAACGTCTACACGGTTATATTGTTTTTCTTGAAGATAAACCTGTTCTGACTCTGCTATAATCATCTTACCCTTCAATGTATCGATATATGCTTTTATGACAAACCCATTTTCTCTCTTATACCTAAATCCGTGAACGCAGTCAAAAATATTATGGGAACTGGGATTAGTTTATCAAAATATCCGAATTTCCATCTACAACAAGATGAAATGCATTACTGACTTCTTACACTGTATAGGTTGGTTGGATTTCACCCTGATTCTTCAGAAAAACAGCGTTCCTTAACAGGGGCATCCTGGAAATACCACATACAGCGCAGTGTCTCATAAAGAAAATTATTTCCCAAGCAGCTTTATGGAACCTTTCCCACAGCTGGGCAACCGCATTTCTCCATGAATTGCTCCGGCCAAGGTCGACGCCTGTTTTTCTTGCATACTTCGTCACAACGGCCGGTGTCATGATGATATGCTCCAATACCGTGCGCAGCCTCCGGCGTTTGACAGGCCTTTTCATGGGGATGCCCTCCAGCTGCAGCGATGCCTGCCCCATCATCCGCATCCCGGAAATCCACATTGATGGAGTACATGTCACATTCAACCTTGGGAATGACGTAATACTGCCCGTCATGGTCGCAGGTACGCTCTGTTATGTCGTAAATTGTCCGTATTCCCACGCTTTTCTGCTTCCGCTCTGATTTGGATGGACTGTCCGGGATGTAATAGGAAATATCCCGGAACGTCTGCCCGATGTATTCCTTTTTCCCCTCGCGCGGTGTCCGGATGTCCGTGCATACATCCCGGATTTCGGCCAGCCATTCCTGCGGCTGCTCCCTCCGGAGGTTGCACTTGATGATGAAATGGACCCTGTTCCCTGGAAGCATTCTTCCATAAACAACCCGATATTGTCAGCGGAATCATTGCCGGAATCCAGGCGAAACAGGAGCGGCTTGTCTGTGACCTGCCAGGCAAGCCGGAGCACTTCCGTAAGGAAGGCAGGCGTGTTTTTCTGGCAATGCTGTTTTCCTTCCCGCAGCTCGCAGGCAAGCAGGTATCCTTCCGTCCCGATATACGCGAAGATCGGGGCATACCCATCCTTGCATTTATAGATTTTGGAAACGCCCTCCTTGCTGCATTTTTCATCAATGAAAGGGCTGACATCAATATCGACAGGGACATACCCGTTTACAAGGGCGGAAGGCTCAATGCCATATTCTTTGAAAAGGCTTACGTTTGCCATCCGCAAGGTGCCCCGCAGGCTGTCGCCTATTTCATCCATCCGCTAACGTATGGTTGCTTCTGACGGAAGGTGTTTTATAATGGAACGCATTGCAGAAGTACTCCGGATCATCATCTGTCTCGTGTATGACTTCAAAATCCGTGTTGCCGCAGAGGATTCCTATCAGCATGGACTTAAGGATGTCACTGTTCGAGTATTCTTTGACCGACGGCGTATACCTGTCTACTTTGCGGTCGAAATCAATAGCGGAAAGCATCTGTCCGGGAATGAGCAGGCCGCCATACGGTGTCACCCGGCTGCTGCTGAATGAAAAATGGAGTTTGGTAATTGCGTAATTAATGTGTTCTTTCATGCTCATATGGTTGTCCTCCATAAAATTAATTTACATAGTCAGCATACCACATATAAGCCCAAAAGCCATCATACGGGCAGCACGCTTCGCGAACTGCCCCTATTTCAAGATTTTTTGCTCACCTTTTGGTGAAAATCGTTTTTCGGGTAATTGCATTGAAAATGCAGTATTTATACGGATCTGGTAGCTATGTTAGACATTAAGTTCTCGGATTCAGGTGTTATAACATGTTCTTTCATCCCTCTTCCTCCGTCCTTCTTTTTGGTATATACTTGCCTTTCGTTCTTGTCATTTGCTTTAGGAGAAATTCCCTTCTTTCCGAAACTCCCCAGCCGAAATCCCCGTCATCCTCTTAAACAACTGATAAAAAAAGCTGGTATTTTCATACCCCACCTGGGCAGCTATCTGCTTTAAGGGCAATTTCGTACTCAAAAGCAACTCCTTTGCCCGCTGAATCCTGATTTCCTGCACATATTCCCGAAAGCTCTTCCCCTTATATTTCTTAAGCAAAAGATTATAGTAATTGCGGTGATAGTGAAAGCTCTCCTCAAGCTCTGCTTCCGTCACCTCAGCAGCGTGCAGGCGGATATACCGCTCCAGCTCATACAAAAGCACCCTTTCCTTACTTTCCTGATCGGAGCTGTGCAATTGCAACGCATAGGACGTACAAAGCAAATAAAACAGACGGATCAGATTTCCCCGTATGATCTCCTCTGCCCCTGGCCGTCTTCCATAATCTTCTGCCACAAGCTGTTCCAAAAGCGCTCCCATTCCCTGTGCGTCCTTCTGTGCCTTCAGCTCCAGAAAGCTCTGCTCCCGCTTCTGCCTGTCAAGGGCGTGAAACAAAAAACGGTGCAAATCGTCCCTCTCCTCATAGCTTTTTAAGAGACCGTCTAAAAAGGTCGGCTTTAGCCACAGAAACAAAACTGCTGCGTCCATTTTTTCAATATAATCCGCATGCTCACAGTTTTGATCCGTAATCACCACTTCTCCCTTAGAAAAATGCCGCTTTTCTCCCAGCAAAATCTGCTCAAAACTGCCCTCGATCACATAGAACACTTCAATATACTCGTGCTTGTGATATTTCCCCTGTCTCGGCAAACCATAATAAGTCAGATGTCTTCCCTGCCTGCTGATGCTGTGCTCCTCTCCTTCCCTGCCATAGAGGCAGAGTAGGGTGGCGAAATCCCCTTCCATAATGCGGCTTTCCGTGTAGTGCTGCCCCGGCTGTTCTCTTTGTCCTCCGGACGGCCTTGACTGGAAATCCCTCTCTCGGCAATTCCTTTCTCTGTCTGATTCTTCTTGCCCGCCTAGCGTCCTTTCTAACGCCTGGTCCTGTCTCGACTTTTTCCCCTGATTCCGTCCTTTCGTTTCATCCTGCATATATATTTTTCGATAGACAAGCGCTCTTTCTTCTATATCAGAAAAGGAACTCCCCTTTCCCCACAATAACTCTGGCTGAAAATCCAAACTCTTTTCCCTCATCTTTAACCCCATCTTCCCTGATCGTGCATTTCGTCCTTCTTTTTCAGTATATACTTGTCTTTCGTTCTTGTCATTTGTTTGGGGAGAAAATATCATAAAAGGAAGCACGCTGATTTTCAAAAGAAAGGAGACTCAATGAGTAGAACTATCGTAAATTATGAAGATTGCACGGACAGCTTTCCCCGCAGCGTCAATATTGACGGCGGATGGAAATTTCAGTATCTTCCCTTTTCGTTGGGGGATGAGCTTTCCGGCAAAACCACGGCCAAAATCGTAAATCTTCCTCACGACTATATGCTGGAGGATGATGTATGTGAAAGTGCTCCCGCGGGAGCTGCCATGGGCTATTACAATGGCCGGGTAGCTTATTATGCCAAAACACTCCGCATTCCGGATGCCTGGAAGGAGGAAAAGGTATTTCTGCATTTTGACGGAGCCATGATGAACGCTTCCCTTGAGATAAACGGCTGTCAGGTCATGCTACACCACTACGGCTACACTCCCTTTTGGGCAGACATCACCCCTTATGTTTACTGGGGAGAGGATAACAGAATCACGGTTTCTGTCAATCCCAGCATGCAGCCAAACTCCCGCTGGTACACTGGTGCTGGCATTTTCCGTTCGGTGGAGCTGGTGCACACCCCCAAGATACATATTGCTGCCGACGGAATCTTCACTTACACCAAACGTGTAGAGTATCAAGAGGGGAAAGCCTCTGAGGCTCACTTGTGCTCAGAGGTAACTATCTGCAATGACACTCCCATCACCCATCTGGTAAAAGTGGAGGTCACTTTATTCTCTGAAAGCCAGGCCATGACTGTCCTTACCCGCTCTGCCTCCATACAAGTGAACGCCGCAGGGAGCGCCACTGCCATTCTCCCTATGACTCTACCAGAGCCGGAGCTTTGGGACGCAGAAACTCCTAACCTCTATCAGGTAACTGCCAAAGTTACGGACCTGGGCGAATTTGGCTGCGGCCTTACCCCGTCAGAAAGCATTGTTGCCAAGAGCTTTGCTGCGGAGAATCTCTCTGCCGAGAACCTCCCTGCCGAGGGCCATATCCTGACGGATGAGCTTTCTGTTCTTTTTGGAATACGCACACTCAGCGCCGACGCTACCTGCGGCCTTAAGGTTAACGGCCGAACTGTGAAGCTTAAGGGCGGGTGCATTCATCATGATAACGGTATCCTTGGTGCGATCTCCCTTTATGACAGCGAATACCGCAAAATAAAGCTCCTTAAGGAAAGCGGCTTTAACGCCGTGCGTACCGCCCACAATCCGCCCTCCGCCGTATTGCTTGAGGTCTGTGACCGTTTGGGAATGTATGTTTTTGACGAAGCCTTTGACGCCTGGGGAATGGCCAAGCAGCCCGGCGATTATAACCAGTTTTTTAAGGATGATTGGAAAGAGGATATGAAGGCATTTATTCTCCGGGACCGCAACCATCCCTCTGTCCTGTTTTGGTCCACGGGAAATGAGATCCCCGAGCGCGGCGGCATGAATGACGGATATCGCCTTGCCATGGAGCTGGCCGCCTACGTCAGAAGTCTGGACAATACTCGCCTTGTTTCCAATGGCCTCTGCTCCTACTGGAACGGCCTCGACGATAAGGCGATGACAGCCAACTTTCTGAAAATGAAGGAGCTTTCCGAAAATTCCACTGGTATGGAGCAGAATGCTTCCGCTCCTGTGACAGACACCTTCTGGGAGGAGCGCTCCGAACCTTTCTGCAGCTTTTTGGATGTGGTTGGCTATAATTACATGGAGGATCATTATGAACTGGCTGGAAAAATGTTCCCTGAGCGGGTCATTCTGGGGACGGAAAGCTTTCCCATGGAGATTGATCGTGTCTGGGATTATGTGGAGCGGCTTCCTTACGTGATCGGCGACTGTACCTGGACTTCTTTTGACTATATCGGAGAAGCGGGAATCGGCAAATCCATCTTTGCCGCCCCAGAAAGCCCGGAAGCTAGCATGGGGTCTTGGGCGTTAATGTCCCATTCCTCCAAGTATCCTTGGCGACTGGCAAATGATGCAGATTTTGATATTAATGGTTATCTGACCCCTCAGGGCGTTTACCGCCGCATTGTCTGGGGCAGTACCGAAACCGGGCTCTTTGCCGCATCCCCCGAAACTTTTGGGAAAAAAGAGATTATCAGCAAATGGGGCTGGCCCGCCCTTGCCGCTAACTGGAGCTGGAAGGGCCATGAAGGAGAGCCAATTCATGTGGCTGCCTACTCTGCTGCCGACGAGGTAGAACTTTTCCTTGACGGAAAGAGCCTTGGCAGGAGCGCAGCCGGAAAGAAAAACCGCTATATCGCTGATTTTAACATTACCTATACGCCAGGACTTTTAGAAGCCGTAAGCTATCAAAAAGGCGTCGAAATCTCCCGCACCAGCTTAAAAACAGCGGGCGAGCCTGCCTTCATTCGTCTGACGGTGGAAAATATTTTTGAAGAATCCGGCAGCATTACCCTTACTCCGGACGGACACAGCCTTGCCTACATCTTTGTAGAAATCACGGACGCTGAGGGAAACCGCGTACCGGATGCTTCCATTCCCTTAAGGGCCAGTGTCACCGGCGTGGGAGCACTCTCAGGCTTCGGTTCCGCCAACCCAATCACAGATGAAAACTATACTGCCGGAAGCTTTACCACTTATCAGGGACGCGCTCTTGCCGTGATTCGGTCCGGTTATGAGACTGGAGAGATCACCCTTACGGTGAAAGCAGCTTCTGATACCTGCGGCTGTTTTGAAGAAGCGATAGTTCGTATTTCAGTTTCATAATCCTTATAATTGAGTAGTGAAGATTTTCCCCTACTCGCCGCGCGGGGCGCGTGCTGCCCTGGCAGCAAACTTCCTTACGCGCCCCTGCGCACCAAAAAGGTAATCAGGAAAATTCTTCTCCTGATTACCTTTTTCATTCTAATGACATTCACAAAATATTAAAGCGTTATGTCTTCCACATTTACTCCCATCGAAGAGAGCTTGGCAACGGTTACCTTGATTAAATAATCAAGCATTTCATTTTTGTGATCGCCATTTGCCTTTTTTATCTGCTGCAAATCCGTATATCTGTCAATTGTCACCGAAATCAGTTCTTTATCCGACATTTCATGTACCATCCTTTCACCGCCTTTGATCAATAATGATAGTGATATGATACATTTATTATAACGGATTTAAAGCAGAGTGTAAAGTCTGACAGACATTGCAGCCACCTCTACACCGTCCAGACCCCAGACCTTCCTAATATAGATCGGTAAGGTCTGGATTTATAAAGCATGTACAGGGTTTTTGTGGTAAGATAAAATTATCTGATTTTACGAAAGGATAAGAAAATGAATTTTTTAGAATCGGCGTCAATTTTCGTCCCCACACTTACAGGACTTGCACTGACCATTTACAAAAATGATATGGAAGCACTGGACAAATTTGAAGAACGGTATTGCTTTTCCAAAGATCTCCAGGACATCTTTACCGCTTCGGGCCTGGCCTCCTTTATCGAACTGCGGGAGAAACAATTTATTTATGAGATCATAGACCCCATGGAAGTACGCCTGGTTGTGTTCTGGGTAGGGGAAGAATGTGTGCTGCTAGGGCCCTTCGTGGAATCCAAATGGAATGAGAAAAAGGCCAGACAGCTTCTGGCTAGAAACGGAGCTGACGCCGGTACCTTTTTTTCATACAAGATGTATTACTGCCAGCTCCCAATTATATCAGCGAATTATGTGTCAAAAATCGCATTGTTTTTGTCAGAAAACAGCGGTAATCCGGAGCCGCTTTATGAAATCAGAACAGTTTATACTCATGAGGAGCAGGGCGGTCCCCGTCTCATTCCTGAGGCGGCTTATGAGGAGATTTCCATTGTAAATCGGCGGTATCATATGGAGGGACAGTTTATCGAAGCCGTAAGCCGCGGGGAGGCAAAGCAGGCGCTATCTTTTTTGGGGGAGCTGAGAAAGGTATCGAGTGGGCTTCGTTTTGTATCAGAAAATACGAAAGACCAGATTGCTGGAGCCGCTATCGTGCGGACACTGATAAGAATGGGTGCCAGAAAGGCAGGGCTTGCTCCGGTTTTTATTGACTCAATTAGTCAGGAATATGCTCAGCAAATGCAGCATACCGTTTCCGAGGAAAGGCTAGGGCAGCTTTTAGAAAAGATGACAGCACATATTTGCAGTGTGATCAGAGACGAATACAAAAATAGCTATTCCGTGTATGTCAAAAGGGCGATTGACTATATGAGTCTTAATTTAAATCAGCAGATTACGGTGGCGCAGCTCGCTGAGGCGGCCGGGCTTACTCAGCCCTATTTTGTGCAGCTTTTTGGAAAAGAAACCGGCATGACTGTAAAGCAATATCTTGCAAAAAAACGCTGTGAGGTGGCAGCAGAGCTTCTTCTTGACAGTAAGCTCAATGTCCAACAGATAGCGGCCTATGTGGGATATACGGACAATAATTATTTTTCCAAAGTATTTAAGGCAAATATGGGGACTACTCCACAGGATTATCGAAAAAAGTGTAATTTTTACTAAAAGTTATTTGTTTTTTCTAACAAATAAAGGACTCCTACCATTATAATAAAAAATATGCCGGAGCGTTTTAAGCGGCAAGTTTCAAATCAAAGAAAACAGAAAAAAGGAAGGAGATTTTTATGGGGCAAATTGATTTAAGCAGCGAAGACAGAGAATGGCTTGAGGGAGTATACCAAAAATTGCTTGTGAAAATGAAAGCGGAATGCGAAAGGATTGGCACGAAAATCCCTTATTCTCCCAAAGACGGGAAATATTCGGATATGGCAGAAGCCTATCCCGGCGGCATCAGCTTCTGGACAAACGGCTTCTGGCCCGGAATGCTTTGGCAGATGTATTCTGCAACGGGCGACGAGACTTACAAAAATACGGCGGAGGGCGTGGAGGACCGCCTTTCAGAAACACTAGATACATTTGAGAACCTTGACCATGATATCGGATTTTTGTTCCTGCCCTCGGCTGTCGCCAATTACCGTAAGACAGGGAATAAGGAGGCCAGACGCAGAGGTCTTCATGCTGCAAATATTCTTGCGGGAAGATTTAATCCTGTAGGAAAGTTTATCCGTGCATGGAATGGAAGCATTGGACCTGTACTTGGTGAGAACGAATCCTCCGGAGGAATGATTATTGACTGCATGATGAATATTCCGATACTTTACTGGGCAGCAGAGGAAACCGGAGATCCGCGCTTTTATCATATAGCCGTAAGTCATGCGAAAACGGCACAGCAGTACATTGTAAGAGAAGATGGAAGCAGCAATCATATTGTGGTTTTCGACCCTCAGACCGGGGAGTTTCTGGACAATCCGGGCGGACAAGGCTTTGAGCAGGGGTCTTCCTGGAGCCGCGGACAGTCTTGGGCAGTTTATGGTTTTTCACTGACCTACCGCCACACTAAGGACGAGTCTTTCTTAAATACAGCGAAAAGATGCGCCCACTACAGCATTTCCAATCTGGCGGTGAACGACTGGCTTCCGCTTGTGGACTATCGTGCACCCAAAGCGCCGCTTAAGTATGATTCCACTGCCGGAATGATTACGGCCTGCGGCCTTTTGGAGCTTGCGGAACATGTGGGTGAGTATGAAAAGAATCTGTACATCAGGGCAGCACTAAATATTTTAAAAGCCTGCGATGCAAAATTCAGTAACTGGAATCCGGAGATAGATTCCATCGTGGACGGCGGTACATTCTTCTATCATGACCCGGAAGGGAAAAATACCGAGGTACCGATTATTTATGCGGATTACTATTTTATTGAAGCGGTTTTACGGCTCAAAGGTCAGGATCTGTTTATCTGGTAAGAGCGGTTCTTAGATGGGAAATGGAGTTTTTGTCCATTAGTATAGTTTAAGGAGTAATTGCGATGTCAATTTCAAGGCTTGAAACGGATAGACTTATCCTAAGAAAATTTGAAAGTAATGACATGGAAGCATTATACTTGCTTTTAAAGGATAAAGAATTTTGGAATAAGGGGATTGTTACCGAAGCAAGCAAAGCGCTGATTGGGCAGCTATCACAGGACGGTATACCATTCATTACGGCCACACATGATAAAAATAATCCCAAAAGCGGCAGTGTTATGAGAAAGATAGGATATACCAAAAATACTGGAATCTTTCTAATATACACTTTATCGAAAAGAGTATATAAATTCCACTTAACAGAAAGAATCCCCCATTGCCACTCCGTCCGGCTTGGGGGATTTGAGTTTTATGCCTTTATTTTCATCCCTTTCTTAAAGGTAAAGCGGGTTCCAATTCATGTTCTCCAATAATCTTTTCCATCCAAATCATATTATACCAACGGCCAAATTTATAGCCGCACTTATGAAACTCCCCAACTTTCACGAAGCCAAGATGTGCATGGAAGTCAGCACTATTAGTCGTCAGATATTCATCATCACTTTCTGGATAACCAATGCAAGCATATAAATTAAGGATACCCATATCATGCAGAGCTTTTTCCAGTGCCTCATAAATAATCCTACCCATTCCACATTTTTGTGCATTATGGTTAAGATAAACCGTCATTTCGCATGACCAGCCATAGGCAGCCCTACCAACAAAAGCACCCGCATACGCATATCCTTCAATATGGCCATCTTTCAAAATGACCAAATACGGGTACCGCTGCATTGTATTTTCCATTCGTTCCTTAAATTCTTTCAGAGATGGGGTATGGTATTCAAAAGTTATCGCTGTGTTTTTTACATAATAATCATATATCTCCAAAATACATTCCGCATCGTCCATCGTCGCATTACGAACAACAATCATAAATACACCTCTTTATTATTTTTCTTTCTATTTTAGCTATGGATAAGAGATGAGTCAATCTACTCCATCAAAAAAACAATTTGACCCACACGATATATTAAAGTATACTTTTCATATGGATATATAAAGTAAATAACAGGAATGGATGCAAAAGAACAGGAGGATAAGAAAGATGGGAAGAAGCGCAATGTGTGCAGTTCCGCCTATGGGTTGGAACTCATGGAATACATTTACAGAGAATATCAATGAAGATTTGATCAAAGAAACTGTGGATGCAATGAAAGAGCAGAAACTTTTGGAAGCCGGATATGAATATGTGGTGATCGATGACTGTTGGAGTCTGAAAGAGCGGGATAAGGAAGGAAGGCTGGTGGCAGATCCGGTCAAATTTCCAGGCGGAATTAAAGCGCTGGCGGATTATGTTCACGAAAAGGGATTTAAATTCGGCATGTACAGTTGTTGTGGAACCAGAACCTGCGCCGGATATCCGGGAAGTTTTGAGCATGAATTTCAGGATGCCAGGCAGTTTGCCGAGTGGGGTGTTGATTATCTGAAATATGATAATTGCTTCAGACCGCAAAACCAGGATGGTAGAACCTTATATCGCAGGATGGGAATGGCGCTTGCAACCTCCGGCAGAGATATTGTATTTTCAGCATGCCAGTGGGGAACGGATTCTGTGCATGAATGGATCCGTTCGACAGGAGCTCATTTATTCCGCTCTACTGGGGATATTAATGATTCATGGAATTCCATCAAAGAGATTGCCCTTTCCCAGATGGATAAACAGGGATTCTCAGGGTCTTATTGTCATAATGACATGGATATGCTGGTAGTAGGCATGCATGGGAAGGGCGGAAATGAATATATTTCTGCCGGAGGATGCACCGATGAAGAATACCAGACACATTTTTCTCTGTGGGCAATGATGAATTCTCCTCTGATGATTGGATGCGATGTCAGGAAGCTCACTGATGAAACAAAGAAAATTCTGATGAATGAGGATATAATTGCAATCAATCAGGATATAGAGTGCAGATCTCCGTTTCAGTTAAACTGTCTGTCAAACAGTCCGGATGTGTTTACACTGGTAAAATTCCTGTCAAATGGGGACATAGCAGTTGCCCTTTTCAATATGGGAGATGTCCCGGCTACGGTTACATTGGATTTCTGGGATATGGGACTTACGGTCAGTGCCGGTAAGAATTTAGAATTTTATGATTGTATGGAACATAAAAATATAGGAATAATGAAAGAAATATTTTCAGAGGTAGTGGCTGCACACGGTTCTAAGGTCTACAGGTGTAAGGTGGTATAAAAGTGACGGATCATTTGTGCAGAAACTGTGGAAAAAACCTGATGTCTGACGAGATTGCCCTGCATATGAAGCTATTCAGCAGGGCCTCAAAGACATTTATGTGTCTTGACTGTCAGGCCGCGTATTTAAACGTAGAACGCAGACAATTAGAGGACTTGATCAAAAGATATCATGAAAGTGGTACGTGTTCCTTATTTGCAAAACAGGAAATTTGATTACAAAAAACCAGTTGTAGTAAGTCCTGTTTTGTATACAACGACAAAAATCGCTGCACCCCAATTACTATACGGGATACAGCGATTTTTTTATTTTCAACTATCAAAGATGGGATTATAACGGATTTATAGAAGGGTGTAAAGTTTGGCAGACATTACATCCATCCCTACACCGTCTGGAACTTCCCGATATATACCGGATAGGTATTTGTTCCTTTCATTTCCTTCCCTGCCGTGATAGTAACATTTTTATCCATAACAAGGTACTCGATATTTGCTCCTGCCTCCACTACGCTGCCCTGCATCAGGATAGAGTTTTTCACCCTGGCTCCTTTTGCAACCTTTACGCCGCGGAACAGAACGCTGTTCTCCACCTCGCCCTCGATCACGCAGCCATCGGCAGCCATCACATTCTGAACCTTGGCGCCCTCAATGTATCTGGTAGGGTTATCGTCACGGATCTTCGTGTAAATAGGCGCTCCCGAGAAAAGGGCATCCAGATTATAGTCATCCAGAAGTTTCATATTCTCATCGAAATAGCTCTTCGTATCCCAGATACGGGCCATATATCCGTCATACTTGTAAGCCTGCACGTTCAGCTTGCCAAGCTGGGGAAGCAGCACGTCGCGCTCGAAATACTCCTGCCCTCTCACGGAAGCCGTGTTAATCAGATCGATCAAAAGCTCTCTCTCCACCACGAAAATATTCATGGAGAAATTCTTAATTCCTGCGTCTCTGGAATTCACATAAATCTTGGTAACCCGTCCATCCTTAATATCGAAGTTATAATAAAAACCCTTGTCGTTAGACTGATTTTTCATCAGGCTTTCAGGGATCTCCTGCTCATTGTAGGCCACCGTCACATCCGCCCCGCTGTCAATATGGGCCTGAATCATGGCCTTGAAATCAAAGTTCACCACGATATTAGTGTCTGTGATAACCACATATTTTTCTTTCTGATCCCGCAAAAAGTCAAGAAGGCTTGCAAGGGCTCCCACACGGCCGATATAAGGCTTGGCGCTGGTCTTCTCCGCAAAGGGAGGAAAAATATGTAATCCGCCGTTTTTGCGCACCAGATCCCACTCACGGCCGGAATCCAGATGATCCATCAGAGAATGGTAGTTGTTGTTTACCATCACGGATATGTTATTAATGCCGCAGTGAGCCATGCTGGATAAGATAAAGTCGATCAGGCGGTAACGGCTGGCAAAAGGGATAGAAGCCATGAGACGTACATTAACCAGCTCCGGAACCAGCGCATCATAGCTGTTAGGGAAAATCACACCAAGTGCATTTGAATTTGAGTTTACCATTTTTCTTCACCGCCTTCCACGTTTTTCGTTATCATGGCATTCGGACCAATCTTGGCATTATCGCCAATGACAATTCCCGAGCCGATGGTCGCAACACCGTTCTCCTCCTCAGTAGGCATTGCGCCGACCACTGTATTCTCGCCGATGGTAACGTTCTCAGCCACAATACAGTGCTTCACCACCGCGCCGGATTTGATGGTGGAGCCTCCCATTACCACAGCGTCCTCAAGAACGGCGCCTTCCTCCACCTTAACGCCTGCAAAGAGGATAGAATGCTTCACAGTACCTTTGATCCGGCATCCGTCGGTGAGCATGGAATTCTCCACTACCGCACCGGTGTCAATCTTATGTCCGTTCATACCGCTGTTGCGGCTGTAGATTTTCCAGTCGTCGTCAAAAAGGTTGATACCGCTGTGTTCAGGATCCAGGATCTCCATATTTGCCTCCCAGAGAGAGGAGATGGTTCCTACATCCTTCCAATATCCATTAAAGTGATAAGCATACATTCTGCGGTTGTCTCTTAAGAGATTGGGGATGATGTTGTTGCCAAAATCATTCTCAGAATTGGGATCTGCCTCATCCTCCTCCAGATATTTCCTGAGAATATCCCAATTAAATATGTAGATACCCATGGAAGCCAGATTAGACTTGGGCTGCTTGGGCTTTTCCTGGAACTCTGTGATCCTGTCGTTTTCATCCGCAACCATCAGGCCGAAGCGGGAAGCCTCCTCCCAGGGAACCTCTCTGACAGCAACGCTGAACTCAGCGTCCTTTTCCTTATGGAATTTCAGAAAGTCGCTGTAATCCTGCTTACAGATCTGATCACCGGAAAGAATAATGACATACTCCGGATCATATCTCTCAATAAATGAAATATTCTGGTAAATCGCATTGGCCGTTCCCTTATACCAATCCGAACCGCTTGCTTTCTGATAAGGCGGCAGAACATGAACGCCACCGTGCAGACGGTCCAAATCCCATGGCTGTCCGTTTCCGATATATTCATTCAATACCAGCGGCTGATACTGGGTCAGAATACCTACCGTATCAATTCCTGAATTAACGCAGTTGGAAAGCGGGAAGTCAATGATACGATATTTTCCGCCAAATGGAACTGCCGGTTTTGCAAGCTCCTGTGTCAGTGCGTACAGACGGGAACCCTGTCCGCCGGCAAGAAGCATTGCAATCATTTCTTTTGCCATAATGCTACCCTCCTATTAAATTCTTATGAGAAAATTATACAACATTCCAGAGATAAATCATAGTAAAAGTTTTTCAATTCGGCAAATTTCCACTTTTACTTCCCCATCAGCTTTTACCTTCACCTCTCCGCAAAGCGCGTCTGTGGCAGTCTCATAAGCATCGCTGACAAGGCCGTCGTCCACCGTGATCTCGAGAATTTCTCCATCGGAAAGGAAAGAAATGCTCTCCGCATCCTGACCGATCTCCAGAACACGGATACCTGCATCCGCCCAGGAACGCATCTTGGCCACTCTCCCCCTGAACTGCTCAAACTCCTCCTTCGTGGCTTTCCCATGGACAGGTCTGGGTATCTCCTCATCCAGACCTTCCAGAGATATCCCCTGCTCTGCCATTCTCTCCCGGCTGATCTGCTCTGCTGCGGCACGTTCCTTGTCAAAGCCAAGCACTGAGTCTGTCCTGATATGCCCGCCCCGCTCTGCCACTCCTTCTATTACAATACGGCCGCTGCCCGGCTCCATGGTGCAGACTGTACCATAGATGTCCACTTTGAAGCCAGCGTCCCTTTGAGGAAAAAGCTTTACCTCCAGGGCTGCTTCCTTTTCCTGGCGGAAAGTCATCTCTTCCGATGCCAGCGTCTGATCCAGTACCTTTTCCTTGCTGTTTTCAAATTCATCCACCAGCTTCTGGCGAAGAACAAAGTCGTCTCCCTTTTTCACCAGTGACAGCTGTCTCGGCATTCCCATAAGACTGGTAAAGACTTTTCCCTTATTATCCGTCCGCATCCAGGGTACCATGATCACTCTCTTGGTTCCCCAATAGGTCTGTGCGGCATAGGGAAGCATGGTCTGGTAAGCCCTGTGCTGAACACCGTCCGTTTCAAACCGGGAACCGTCGAAATCGCCCAGGAAATAATATCCGTCTGCTCCCCAGAACATCCACCTGGATCCGCCGCCCTCCACAGGTACCTCCCGGAGATCCGGACATTCCCTGGTCTGAGTCAGTGTAAACCGATGGGTCATCTCCCAGTGCTCCAAATCCCTGGAATTAAAAATGGCATAATCATAGCCCTCCAGAAAGAGCGCCATGTAATAAAGCTTTTTACCCTCATGCCAGTAAACCTTGGGGTCTCTGTTCTCCCCTGTTACATGCTCCAGCACGCAGCCTTCCCTCTTTTGATAGGTCCTGCCATCCGTGCTGCAGGCAATTTTCTGGACATAATTTTTTCCTTTGCTCCACTCGGAAGAGCTGCCTGCGCAGGTATAAAAAAGGATCTCTGCGTCCCTGGGAAGTCCTAACATTCCCTGTTCGTTTACAATAGCGCTTCCTGAGTACATGGGTCCGTCCTCATCGGGCAGAAGCACTGTCTCTTTCTGCTCCCAGTGAAGCAGATCCCTGCTCACCGCATGGCCCCAGCACATATTCTGCCATCTGGTATCGCAGGGATTGTGCTGGAAAAACAAATGATAAACGCCGTCATGATACATCAGCCCGTTGGGATCATTGATCCAGCCAGTATTAGCTGAAAAATGAATCAGGGGTCTCTTTTGAGCGACATAAGGCATCTCATCCGAAAATGCGATGGCCTCCAGAAAGCTCTCCGGCACATCTGCCTCTATGTAAAGCTCTTTTCCCTTCCATTCTCCCATGGGAACAGGGGCATAGTAGTTAAATGCATAGGCCTCCCTGTTTACAGCAGAATCGCTTACGGGAACTTCAAGCTGCAGGACTTTCTTTTCTCCCTGATAAAAAGCCGCAATCCTGATCTCCCCCTCAGCCTTAATGGGAAGCAATAAATATTGATGTGAAATAAAAAATCTTTTTTTCATGTTATATCTCTCCTGTTTTCTCCCGTCTTACCCTATCAGATCATACTTAACCAAATCCATACTCACCATGCCGTCTGCAAGGAAGGAAATTCCATCCGCATCCAAATCCGTGTACAACACTGCGCTCATAACCTGCTCACCGTCATTGATGAACACTTCCACACTGAATCTGTCCAGGATCAGCCTTATTTTCAGTTCTCCGTTCTGGCTGTTTACCTCGCTCCGTCTCTGATGGATGATAGCTCTTCGGGAGCCGGAAAACTTTCTGTCAAGCTTCATAATGGAATCTGCCGGATGAAAGCTGAGGGAAGTCTGATACTTATCATTCTGTGCAAACCGCACCGCAAACTTCCGGTACATATCCCGGGGCGACCCATTCTCCACCACTGCCGGGCGCACCGCAAGCTCCAAATCCACTCTTCTGCCGCTCACGCCATCTAATTTCCTCTGTCCTGAAAATATCACATTTTTGCATGCTACCCTGTTACGGCGAAGCTCCTCAAGCTCTCTGATGGGTGTCTGATACAGTCTTCCGTTTTTGATGGATAATTCTCTTGGCAGACTCATCTGGCCAAACCAAGGATTGCTGTAACCCTTAATATTGCAGGTATCCCAGTTCTGCATCCACCCGATCATAACCCGGCGTCCATCCTCTGTCAATATTGTCTGAGGCGCATAAAAGTCAATACCATAATCAATAGACTGACTGTGCTCATCCGTAAAGGTATCTCTCTCCTCATTCAAACTTCCGATCAGGCAAAGGGTACCGTCTCCATTATGGTATTCAAACCCCTGGGGCAGCATATCCTGAGGACTGGTCAGAAGAACCCATTTTCCATCCAGCGGGAAGAAATCCGGGCATTCCCACATCCTTCCGAACCGGTTTTTGTTGGCAATCAGCACGCTTTTAAACTTCCACTCAAAGCCATCCGGACTGGTGAAGAGCAGAATCTGGCCGCTGCCGTCCGCCGGACGGTTTCCCATCACACAGGAGTAGCTCCCATCCTCCTCCCGCCAGATCTTGGGATCACGGAAATCTATACGGCTGCTGCCCTCCGGCAAAGACCTCTCATCAATAACGGGGTTTTTCTCATACTTTTCATAATCAATCCCGTCTCCTACCGCCAGGCACTGGGTCTGTACATCGCACACGCCGCCGTTTTTCTGCCGCTCCTGCACCACGCCCGTGTACATCAGAAGGTGCCTGCCATCCGGGAGCGTAATGGCGCTTCCCGAAAAACATCCGTCCTTGTCATAAAACTCATCCGGGGCAAGCGCTGCCGGAAGATACTCCCAGTGCAGAAGATCCGTGCTTACCGCATGTCCCCAGTGCATGGGTCCCCACTGAGTCTCATAAGGATAATACTGATAAAACATATGGTATTTCCCATTATAAAAACAAAAACCATTGGGATCGTTCATCCATCCGATCCGTGCCGAGAGATGGAATCCCGGCCTCTGCTCCTTTGTAATCATTTTTCCGAAAGCCTCTTCGTACTTGCGGGCTTCACGCAAGGTTTCGCTGATCATCTTCATATTCTTTTTCCTTTCTGTCCTGTATTTTATAGTGAACGACAAATTATTGTGCCGTCCGCCATATGTACTTTACACCGCCTTTTTTGCCGGGAACGGCGAATTTTTCCTATACTGTTATTCTCCCTTACTTTCTATCTGTCTGTCAATAACAGAATCAAATTTCTTCTGTAGAAAATCGGTTATCCTCGGCCATGGAGTACGCTATAATAATCAGTTGACTTTGTTTTCAATATACACCCAAACCTGAAACGTTTCAACCTCTTGAAAGAAAAACTCAGAACAAAATGATTTTATTAAAAGAAAGAGTCAGAACATTTTTGAGTTGTGATAAAAACAGATTTTCATGATAAGAAATGTATGGAGTTATGTGTAAGTCCCGTGTTGATTCCACACTGGCCTTACACCTGTTATTTATACTCATGTGGGAAATTGTACCGAAATTACAGGATTTATCTTATACCTTACTCATTCATCACCGGAACCAGTTCATGAAGCTTTAACACATTGATCACCGTATCCATCTCATCCTGGAGTTTATGAATATTCCTGTTAATGTTCCTTTCGGAAACTTTCATATCCAGCTGGAAGTCGTCCAGTTTCTTCATCGTGCGGTCCTGCTTTAATTCGAGAATATCAAGCCGGGCATAGATGGGCTGAAACTTCTCATCAAACTTCTGCTCCAGTTTCTCATCCAGCTTCTGGTCTATTATGTCAGATATGGCCGTTAATAGTTCTTCATTATTCATGCGCAATCCCTCCCTGTACCTATCAATCTGTTTTTCGGTTTGCCAATTTCCCACATGCCAATCCATATAAGGGAGCCGTTAAGAAAAGATGAAATGTCACAGACGTGATATCAGAAATTTGGATTCCCAGATATGTTTGAAATTATGATATCATAAATAATGGCAGGTTGTAAATAGCGGGGACACAATTTTTCAAAAATTACATTTCATTTTATGCCATGGCGGTGCGCCGCAAAGCTGCCCATGAAAGTTTAAGATTGATTGCAGCAGACGGCTGCGATATGGTATAGTTATAGTGAACGCTGTCACTCTCCGCGAGTCAGCTTATAAAACAACGGATAGCACGCTTCGCGAACTATCCTTATGTTAACAACGGATGTCAGGCTTCGCCAGACATCCTTATGTTAATGAAAGCTATATTTTTTGTGAAACGGAGTGATATGTATGAATGCAAAAAAAGCGCCCACCATGAGAGATGTGGCACTGAGAGCAGGCGTTGCCTTAGGGACAGTTTCCAAGGTAATCAACGGCATCCCTGTCTCCGAAAAAAACAGACTGAAAGTGGAAGAGGCCATTGCCTCGCTGAATTATGAAGTAAATACCTATGCCCGCGGTCTGAAGACCCAAAAGAGCAATCTGGTAGCTCTGATCATCCCCAACACCCTCAATCCCTTTTTTGCCAATTTCGCCTACTATATTGAATCCTCCCTTTACAGGAGGGGGCTCAAGATGCTTTTGTGCTGCGCTGACGGCATTCCGGAGAAGGAGGCGGAGTATTTAAATCTGGCCATGAATAATAAGGTTGACGGAGTGATCGCCCTGACTTACTCCGATATCGGAAAATATATTTCCGAGGATTTTCCCCTTGTTGTTTTTGACCGTTTCTTTGAAAATAAGATCATTCCCCGGGTAGGAGCAGACAACTTTACGGGCGCTTGTCTTGCCATCGAAAAGCTGCTGGAGCTGGGCTGCAGACACCCCGTCTATATCCGCTTCTACTCCGTCTTTCCCGGAGAATCCGACAAACGGCTGGAAGGTTATCTTCACGCCTGCTCAAAGTACGGCCTTGTGCCAGATTATTTAAATATGATCGAATGCCCGGAGAACCTTGCTCTGATGAAGGACTTTCTTGCCAGCCATCAAAAGCCGGACGGTTCTCTGACCTTTGACGGGGTCTTTTCCCACACGGATTATCATGGCTATCTGTTTCTTAAGCTTCTCCAAAAGGAAGGCTATCGGGTTCCCGAAGATGTTCAGATCATTGGCTTTGACGGTATCCGTAAATTCCGGTATCCCAAAGGAGATTTGTTTATCTCATCTATCTGCCAGCCCATCGAACAACTGGCAGAAAAATGTGTGGAAATTCTGACCGCCCGAACCATGGGAGTGGAGGTTCCCCCTCTGACTCTGCTGCCTGTGCGGTATGAATATGGGGGGACTACGAAAGAGTAGTCTCTCCTCCTTCATAATACTGTGCCTGCGCCTGCCACAATTCATAATACTTCCCATCCTTATCCGCCGCCAGTTCCTCATGGCTCCCTCTCTGTACCAGACGTCCCTCATCAAACACCGCAATATCATCGCAGAACCGGCAGGAGGAAAGCCGGTGGCTGATATAAACGGCTGTCTTTTCCCCGACAATCTCATTGAACCTGCTGTAAATCTCGAACTCCGCCACCGGATCCAAAGCGGCAGTGGGCTCATCCAGAATAATAAAAGGCGCATTCTTATAAAGCGCCCTTGCCAGAGCTGCCTTCTGGGCTTCTCCCCCTGAAATCTCAATCCCATCCTCGTCGAAATTCCTGTAAAGATAAGTGTGAATGCCTTTTTCCAGGTTCTTAAGCCGCTCTCCAAAACCGGCTTTTTCCAGACAGGAGATCACCTTTTCTGCCTCATAAGCCACAGAGGCCGCAACATTCTCTCCCAGAGAAAAGGAAAAGAGCTTAAAATCCTGAAACACTACAGAGAAAATGGTCTTGTATTCCTCATAATCATACTTTTTAATGTTGATACCATTTAACAGAATTTCCCCCTCCGTGGGATCATAGAGACGGCATAAGAGCTTAATAAAGGTGGTTTTCCCGCTGCCGTTTTTGCCCACCACCGCAAGCCGCTCCCCTGTCCTGAACTTAAAGGAAAAATCCTTAAGGGCGTACTGCTCAGAAGACGGATAGCGAAAGCTCACATTGCGAAACTCGATCTCATAATCATTATCTCTCTCATCACAGAAAAATCCCTTTTCCACCGGAAGGCTTCCCCGATAGAGCACATCCTTTACATCCAGGTACTCCATGGTAGACTGATGGCGGTTGGCAGCGGCCACATATCCTGACCCTGCTGCAAACAGCGATGCCAGAGCCTGGGAAAACTGATAGATGGCTGAAGCATACTTTATCAAAGCTCCCACCGTAAGCACCCCCGAAACTGCCCTGACCACCACGAACAAATAGGCCAGAACCTGCAACAACCCTGTCGAGCTTCCGCTCACCAAACCTCTCCCGCATTCAGACAAAGTTGCTTTTCTGACCCAGCCGTCTATTGACCTTTCTCCTTCCGCCATGCGCGCCTGAATCAGCTTCTGTCCCCCGTAAATTCTGATATCCTTCCCCATTTTGTAATCCCAGGGCTGATACAAAAAATAGTCAACATAACTGTAACTGTTGCTGTTCTCATCAAGCAGCCTGTATATCCTGTTTCGCGCCTTCACAAGAAACCAGGTAGAAAAGATTATAATCCCTGTAAATCCCAGAGCAAGGAAGAGCGAAGCCGATGTCTGAAATGTTTTGCCATCCATAAACAGAGGCGCCAGAACCAAAATGGCAATGATCAGACTAAAGCAGCGATGCACAAACCATTTGGATATCTCAATTATGGAATGAAAACCTGATCCCCAGTTGCTGTCATTGCGGATTCTGGTTCGGATCTCATTGACCAGAGGGCTGTCCAGCAGTTCGTAATCCATGGTAAGTGTACGCCTGCCCATCTCCATATCAAACCTTCGGACACAGATATCTGCGCGTACCTCGTGAAGCTTTTTCAGATAACTGCTTAAAACCGTCATAAGAAAAACCAGTCCCACTGTCAACAGAACCACTTTGAGAAGTTCCTCCTTCTCCCGCCCTGAGCCCAGGCCGTCCAGGACATAAGCCGATAAATAAATGCCGACAAACGGTATGACCGCCTCGATCAGTGCATTTGCTGCCATAATGATTACCATTGCCCGGTCAAGTCCCCACATCGCTCCGATGGTATCTTTTACATTTTTCCAGTTGTTTTTCACTGCTTTCTGTTCCATCCGCTTCTATTCCCCTTTCCTGGCAATCGCCCTTTAGCAGCATGCTTTTCCATGGTCATCATTTTTATAATACTGGCTCTGAATCTCATACATTTTGGCGTATGCCCCGCCTTTTTTCATCAGTTCCTCATGGGTGCCTTCCTCTCTGACACCTCCATCCTCCAACAGCACAATCCTGTCACAGAACCGGGTGCTGGCCAGACGGTGGGAAATATATACCGCCGTCTTTCCAAAGGGAAATTTTCCTCCGGAAAAATGCTGGAAATTCTCATAGGTCTCACTTTCCGCCACCGGGTCCAAAGCTGCCGTCGGTTCATCCAAAATCAGAATGGGCGCATCCTTATACAGTGCGCGGGCCATCAAAAGCTTTTGCTGCTGCCCTCCGGAGAGCACAATCCCGTCATGAACCGCCTTTAACATATAAGAGTGGATTTTCTCCGGATACTCACAGATTTTTTCATAAAGCCCCGCTTTCTCAAGGCACTCTGCCACCCTCTCCATATCCGTATCCTCTTCTGCCTTCATGGACACATTCTCCGCCACCGTAAAAGGCGAGATATAAATATCCTGAAAAACCGTGGAAAAGAGTTCAAAAAGCTCTTCCCTGTGAAACTCCCTGACATCCCTTCCGCCTATCAGAATCCGTCCTTCATCCGGCTGGCAAAAACCGCACAGAAGCTTTACCACCGTAGTTTTACCCACGCCGTTTACCCCCACAAGGGCAATCTTCTCCCCGCCTTTAATATGAAGGTTAAAGTTCTTAAGCACGGGTTTTATTTCTTCCTGCAAGGAAGTTTCCTGCAAGGAAGTTTTCCCATAAGAAAAGGTCACATTCTCAAAATCTATGCTGAGGCCGGTACTCTCCATTCCTTTCTTTTCCCCGGCAACATGACTGCCATAGGAAGACTCCGTGGCCTCTCCTTCCTCAGCTTTCTTTGCGGCATCCAAAAAGGCCCGCATATCATTCATCTGTAGATTGGACTTATGCAGTAAATTGACGCTGTCAACGATATTTCCCACAAAGGTTGAAAATCCTGTGACTGCTCCGAAATACAGTACAAAATCCCCCACTGTAATTTTTCCTGAAACTACGCTTCCAATCAAAAAGGCATAGGCAATCCCATCCCTGAGAAACAGCGTTGCCCCATTCACTGCTCCCGCCCCAAAATAGCGGTTCTTAATTTTACTGCTCAGCGCCATGTAGGAGGAGAGCACCTGCTCCTGTATCCTGGGAAACCACTGTCCCATCCCATAGAGACGGATATCCTTACCATACTGAACATCATTTGCCGTCCAGGTAATGTAATTCAGCTTGTTAGAAAGCCCTGCCAGCTCATCCTTATTCCGGAATTCATAAGCATTGGCATGTCTCACTGCCAGGAGATTTAAGAGTGAGAGTCCCACCAACAGCAGGATCACGCGAAAATCCAAAGTGGAGATGATGCCGGAATAAATCACAAAGCCTGCAAGGTTTACGGCCAGCTTTATCACCCCGTTGCACATCACCACGTTTCCTGAGAAATCTCCCCAATCCAGCGTCTCTCTTGCACGGGCATATTTCCGCTGTCCCTCCGCGCTTTCTATCTGCTCATAGCCACAGTAAAGAGAATCCATAAACAACTGTTTCCTGTACTTACGCCGGGTGCTGTTCAGCATCATATACTTTCCCATATCCGCCATGGATGAAAGCGCCATGGAAAGAGCCAGCAGCGCCCCCATACCACCCAGCCTCACCATAATTTCAGAGAGCTCTGCTCTCTCTGAGGCCAGCTCCACTGCCACCCTTGGAAGGTAAATCCCCAATACCGGGCTGATGACGGAAAACACACACTGCATTCCCATCATGACCAGCAGCAGCGGATAATTCTCCCAAATTCCTTTCCACAAAAAAAGGACATTGTCCACCACAGAATAAGTGGGGCTGTCCTTCTTTTTCCCTTTCCTGAATTTCTCTTTCAATTTTCTTTCCCTCCCCGCCAATCTGCACTCTCTCTTTCTAAACTACTTATCTATACCACTCTGCCTGAGTTTTCCACAATTCCGCATACAATCCATCTTTACTTATCAACTCCTTATGGGCTCCTACTTCTGCTATCTTTCCATTTTCAATAACGATAATCACATCTGCCGAAGCTGCTGTGCTCATCCGGTGCGTAATAAAAACTTTCATATTATCGCGATTATTATTAATCATTTCAGTAAAAATCTTTTCTTCTATCAGAGGATCCAGAGCCGCTGTCGGCTCATCGAAGACAATGAAACGGTGCGGGCGGTACATCCCCCTTGCAATAGCCAGCTTTTGCCAATTTCCTCCTGAAAGTTCCTGGCCGTCAAATTCTACCCCCAACCCTGTCTCCAGCTGGTTCTCTCTTATCGGTTCTCCCCCTATTTTAAGCTCCAAATTTGTAAGAAGCTTTTCTATCTTTTCGTCATCCACCTGCTCTGTGCAGGAGCTGATCGTTACATTGTCCCTCACTGTAAAGTAATACTTACAGAAATTTTGGAAAACCGCCGAGGAATGTCTGTATATACACTCCTCTTCAATATTCCTGATATCTTTATCCCCATACAAGACCCTCCCTGAAGCCGGGCTATATAAACCAAGCAGGAGTTTTGAAAGGGTCGATTTCCCTGCCCCGTTTTTCCCGACTACAGCTACTGTCTGATGCGGCTTAAGCTTTACAGACATATCCCTGACCACATTCTTTCCTGCTGCGTAGGAAAAAGATACCTGCTCCAATTCTATCCCCTCCGAGGGATCTACGTCTTTTTCCTCACCGTTCCTTTCCATGTAATCCATGACCGAATAATAATGCTTCCCTTTAAGGCCGCACTGAAAACTGAACAGGCCCAGATTTAATATCCTTAAAAAATTGGATTTCAACAGGATTACCGCGCTTAAGGAGGATGCAAATTCGCCGATACTTATTTCTCCGAAATATAACAGTAAGACAGGCATAATGACAGACACCATAGCTGTCATCCAGGAAACCGCTCCGCAGATCAGGTTCGTTTTACAATCCTTCCCAATGACTTTTTCTTTTTCATGATTATATAATTCTTTTTTGGAATCCCATTTAATGGTAAAATACTTTTTCGTATGGTAAGCCCGAATTTCTTTATTAAATTCCAATGCGCACAGAACATTTTCAAAATAAGTTTTTGACCTTGTATATTCCTGGAGCTTGCTTAGCGCGGCATATTGGTACTTCGCCTGGATTATCTTTGTAAAAACATCCGGAAGAACGGCTAATATTCCAATCAAAATTAATGAATAGTGATAAGACAGCAAAACGCCCGAAACCGACAGGAAGGTAATAAGATATACAAATATTTCCGACGTAAACATCATAATCATGAACCGCAGATCTCTTGAAACATTACAGGCCAGCTCGATATTTTTATACAATGTACTGTCCTCAAAGTCTGTCAGGTTAAGCTTCGATGTTTTCCGGTTGATATTATTCTGTAAAATAATTTCCAGTTCGCTTCCGATATAATTGATACTGCTGCGGTATACCGAATATCCGGCTATGTAAATAATCTGCACCAGAAAGGCAATGGCGAAAATGCGGGTTGTCTTTTCCGGTAAAATGCCCTGCCCATAAGCCACTGCAGCATTGTCGTAAATACTTTTCTCCAAATAGATCTTAAATGGTGAAACCAAGGCTGGAATTAACGATAAAGCCACCATAACGATCCATTTAGACGTAATATTAGTCATAAAAATCCTGTATGTGTCAAAAATAATAGAATATACCGATTTTTCTTCACCGCTTTTATTCTTTCTCATACTCCGAATCTCCCCAATACCATTTCCTCTGGGCCATAAAAAGTTTATAATATACTCCTTTACTTTTCATCAGTTCCTCATGTGTGCCGCTTTCACAGATATGCTTGTTATCTAAGACTAAAATCTTATCGGAAAGGGTGGCTGATGCCAGTCTGTGGGAAATAAAAACTGTTGTCCGTCCTTTCATCATTTGATAATATTGATGATACAGCTTACTTTCAGCAACCGGATCCAGGCTCGCAGTCGGCTCGTCAAATATTACAAAATCAGCCTCCCTGTATAAAGCACGTGCTATGGCAATCTTCTGCCATTCACCGCCGGACAGGTCTTTGCCATCCTTCTCAATCTTTCCCAGCAGCGTATCGGAACCATTTTCCAGTTTCTCCTCCACTGTATCCAGCCCTACGTATTTCAGTACTTTATCATACCGCTCCCTGTCTTCCTCCCCATCCAAAATAATATTCTCTGACAGGGTTATTGCATATCTTACAAAATCCTGAAAAACAACAGCATACATTTTTTTCAACTGGTGTTTGGAAAGCCGTTCTATATTAATGCCATTTACCAGAATCTGTCCGCCTGTCACCTTATACAGCCCCAGCATCAGCTTGATTATTGTCGATTTCCCGGCGCCGTTTTCCCCCACTAAAGAATAATGATACCCTTTTTCCATGCAAAAAGAAGTATTGTGCAAAACCTCGGTTCCGTTCGGATAGGAAAAATATACATTCCGGAATTCAATCGTGTCGATCTGATCTATATTCTGCCCGCCCCCAAAGCCATCTGCACTTTCTGTTTCTTCCATACGGATCAGGTCCCCATATTCTCCCCAATAAAGCCTTTGCTGCATCATCACATCCAACAATGCTTTCACCCTGTTCTGCATCATATTATTAACTGTCAATGTTGCGCGGGAAAATGCCAGGAAAAACCCGATCGTTATCTGCTGTCCTTTCAATTGCGGAAACATCGCGATCATAATAAGCAGGGTTGCCATATATCCCAGGACATCAATCCCTGAGGAATACAGGGCAAACCTGAAGTCAAATTTACGCTGCGCCTCCCTCTGTTTTTTCATAAATCCTATCCGTTTTTCATTGACAAAGGGAGTGTACTGGAACAGCTTTCTTTCAGCGGCATATTCCTTACTGTTGGTTATCCCGTTCAAATACAGCACCCTTCTTTCCGAAGTGGAAAACTGTTTATTTAACCTGAACATGGCTGTCGCCGCTTTCTTACTTATAAAGAAGAGAACCATCACTTCCAACAGGTATATGACCATAATAGACGGTGACATCCAAAAAACATAAATAAAAATTCCCCCAATGCTTACCACTACACTGACCAAACCTGTCGTTGCATTCAGTAATTCCGGAATGCGTTCATCCGCTTTGGCTGTGATCCTATTCCACTTATCCCTAAATTCCGGATCTTCCAGATTCCTAAAATCAATCCCATTTATCTTTTCAAATAAGCTTCTTTTCACCTCTTCATTCAATTTTAACGAACATCTTTCCTGTAAAAATAACTGAACCGGGGGAAGGACATGGCCTGCCGCATAAAGAAATCCCAGTATTACCAAAAAAAGGATGACAGCCCCCCATTCATGAGAAACCATAAGTCTCTCTGTGACAGTGTCAATCATCTGCATTTCGAAAAAAGTGATGGCAGGAGATACTCCTCCCAAAACAAATGATATAACATACAAAAAGATTGCAGTATACGGGCTGCATTTCCATGCTAAAGATAAAATTTTCTTCATAATTCTATCCCCTTATATTGAAGTCGGGTAATGTATCGATATCCATCTTTCCCACAAATACCGGAACTGCATCAATATGTTGAGCCTTTATATCAACAATTTCCACATATCGCAAGGACTATCTGGTACTCGTTTGATCTAACATAAGGACAGTTTGCGAAACGTGCTAACCGTTATTTGTTGTATTTATTTTCTCATAATTATAGGGAAAAAATGATTTTCTGCGCGAACGGCAGCTATAGATGCGCGAACGGCGAAACAAGAAACGCAAATGTTCAGACAACAGCCAGTATACTTAATCTGCTCCGGCGTAAGTTCAGGCGGTATCAGATTGTCTTTGATTGCATTAGTATGGATACGATAGTTCAGTTTCGCTATCTCACGATTAAGATTCCAATTGAGAGAAAGTCGGCTGTTTTCGTCTTGCTTAAGTCTCTGGTAATCTTTCATAATATATAGCTTAAATTCTGCCGACACCCATGAAGCAAATTCAAGTGCTATATCTGAATGAGCATATGTACCACCATAACATCCCGCTTTTGTGACAATACCAATAGCATTCACACTCTCAATCCATTTTGTTGGGGACATGGTAAATGCATGTGATCCAGCTTCACTTCTAAACCCGTCGAATTCGACGGGTTTAAAATCCGGGTTATGCAAACTTTCCCATAATCCCAAAAATTCAAGAGTCTCGCGCCCTCCGAAATCCAGACATATCCATATCCTCCAGCGAAAAATCAACCCTTATCTTCTTTGACTGGATTTCTCCCTTGGAAAGCAAAACGACTGTCTCGCCAACTGTCCTTACGCCAAACAATGGGTATCAGGTACTTACTTCCTATCAGCACCCTTTTTCCGCAAAAGGCAAATCCATACTTTCTGATACGCTCTTTTGCTATCCCCTTTGCCGCAAGAAGTGTCTCATACTTTTTTCATCAATCTGACGCAACGCGTCTTTTACGGTATCGCTAAGTTCCTTCTCCTCCGCTTCCTGCACCTTGAACTCCAGGATCATGGCATTGTCTTCCGATTCTTTCGGTTCCAACATATAAGTTGAAGTGCGTTGATACGCACGCAGGTCACAAGGAATCCTCCCATCTTCGATGGGTCCCTCCTTGCGACAAGTATCATACCTACCAAAACCACTTTCCCGGTTAGAGGTAAGCGCATATCGGTCAGATAATTCCACCATTAACCCCAGTACGAATCCATGATAAAATCTCTCCGGCGCCGCGTCTGACGGATTCTTTCCTGTATCAAAATAACTGAACATTTCCAATGCCACCCTATTCATGTAAATGTTCATTGCTTTTACATCATCCAGCAACAGTGCGCGGATAAAATCATTGTACACATCATCGCCGGATTCCCACCATTCGCTTATAAAGTTCGTTTTATCGATATAAAAGTTGTTATTTACCCTTATCTTCTCGAAATCCTGACAGCCAATTCCAATCCTTCTGCCCATTCATCTGCTCCTTCTATGCACTCTAAAGCCCAATCCCCAAAATCCGGATACTTTCCCCTTTATTATATGCTACATAAAAAAATAATCCAAGCGTATCTCTCACAAAGGCAACATCACCTCCGTGACAAAAGCTCCCTCCTCGTTCTGCCGGTTAATATAGCCGTGATATTTATTTACAATCCTGTCTATGCGCATCAGCCCATATCCATGACCTGCATTTTTCTTGGTTGACAGATATCTTTTTCCAATTTTATTCATTTTTCCGTGGGAAGAATTGGCTACGGATATATAGAGCTGCCCCTTCAATACTCCAATATAAATTCGGATGAAGACTTCACTCTCGTCCAGCTGTCCGTCAGTCTCTGAAAGACAGGCTTCCATCGCATTATCAAGTAAATTGCCGATAATCACACAAAGCTCCACCTCCCCAATCCCAAGCTCCGCCGGAACTGCGGCCTTTGCCTTAAGAGGAATTTTTCTGGCCTTGATCAGAGACAATTTGCTGTTTAAAATGGCGTCCACCATCACATTTCCCGTTTTCACCACGGTATCCACCGTAGTCAGGTCATCATTCAGACTGCTCAGATATTCCTCCAGCCGAAGAAGGGCACTGCAGTCCCCTCCTTCCTGCCGCACCTGCTGAGCCATCACCTTCATGGCCTGGATATGGTTGTGGTAATCATGCCGCCAGCCCCGCATGGTCTTATAGATGTTCTGCACTTCATCGCAGTGCCGCTCTACCAACTCATTCTGATATCCGGCAATCCGCTTATCAATTGCCCTGCCAAACCAAAACAACGGGCTGCATGCTTCGCAGACCGCCCTTATGTTCACAGAAAACAACCCCATTATTCATTTCCCTCTTCCTGCCTGTAATACCGGATAAACGCCTGATTCACCGCATCATATTTCCTGCGAGATAAAGGAATTTTCGCCCCCGTGTCCATCTCCACATCGGTTCGGGTAATTTTCCTGATATATTTCAGCGCTACCAGATAGGAGCGGTGGCACCGGATAAATTCCGCTCCCAGGCGATCCTCAAGCCCGGAGATCGTCTCCTCCAGCCGATAGCTTCCCCCCTTTGTAACCATTTGGACAGAATGGGAAAATGCCTCCACGCTCACAATCTCAGAGACCGGAACCCGAACTGTTTCCCCATCTGTCCGAAAAATCTCGTACCGCTCCTTTTTCCCCAGATTTACCGCCGCTCTCCCCAGCACCTCGAAAAGCTTTTCCTCCTTCAGCGGTTTCATCAGATAATGCAGTGCGGACACCTCATAGCCCTCGGAAATAAAATCAGGATAGGCAGTGATAAACACAATCTGTATTCCGGCATTCTCCTCACGTACCTTCCTGGCCAGCTCCACTCCGTTCATTTTACCCATTTCAATATCCAGCAAAAGGAGGTCAAAATCCTTTTCTTCCTCGTATTGAAACAAAAAGGCCTCCGCACTGGGGAAAACGGAAATTCGGATTCCATGCCCCATTTTTTCTGCCCAGCTTTTCACCAGAGCAGATAAATATTGAAGTTCTAAGGCTTCGTCATCGCAGATTGCCGCTTTATATTCCATTTTCGCCGCTGTGCTCCTCATCTGCTCTGTACTGCTCCCACACCCAGGGAAATTTCTCCCTCACAAACCTGGCATAGGAACAGTCCGGCGTTTTGATCATATCCTTTTCGTTGAGATAGCCGCATAAGTCCGACCACCACCACGCAAGCTGTTTTTCTGTCTTATCCTCGTAGCGGGCAATCCGCATCTTTCCCTGTTCCAGATACTCCTGAAACAAATCCCATGCATTTTTGACTTCCGTGCATCCTGTCACCTCTATCGGCTTTGTCCCAAGCCTCGCACAGGGAATATTCTTAAATGGAATCACCTGCTCTTCTGTGGCCTCTGCTTCATAAATATACCCGCGAACCCCTTCCGAAACTTCCCGCAGGGCATTTGGATACAGCTCATGATAAACAGGGACTTCACTGCCCTTCTCAAAGCCATAGGGAAACCAGTAATAAGGCCTTTCCACTGCATTACAAAGATAAAAAGCAGCCACAACATCTATTGTTGTCAAATAAACATACGGCCGGTCATGATCCGCCTGCCTTGGCTCCAATATGTTGATACCCGCCGTGTTGCTTCCGTGAAATAATCTCATAACCTATCCCTCCAGCTTTGCTGATACCATCACCCTTTACTGCCCGTCCTTAAAAAGCCCGGCAAGTGACTCCTTAAAAGGAGCCCTGGCAATCCCATGCTCTGTGATAATAGCCGTGACCAGCTCGTGATCCGTCACGTCAAAGGCCGGATTAAACACCTTTATTCCCTCCGGCGCCATTCTTTCCTTATACCACATCTCTGTCACTTCTTCCGCCGGACGCTGCTCAATTTTTATCCCCGTTCCATCAGGCGTTGCCATGTCGATCGTGGAGGTAGGAGCACACACATAAAAAGGAACGCCATATCGCTTCGCCACTGTTGCCACCACAGAGGTTCCGATCTTGTTGGCCACATCCCCATTGGCCGCCACCCGGTCACACCCCACGAACACGGCATTTACCCAGCCATTTCTCATAACAGTGGCGGACATGTTATCACAGATCAGCGTCACATCCACCCCTGCGCTGGAGAGTTCGCAGGCGGTGAGCCTTGCCCCCTGTAAAAGCGGCCTTGTCTCATCCGCAAATACCCGGAAGCCATACCCCCTCTCCTGCCCCAGATAAATGGGCGCTGTGGCAGTGCCATATTTGCAGGTGGCAAGCTGCCCCGCATTGCAGTGAGTAAGGATCCCGTCCCCCGGCTTTACCAGGCTCAGCCCATATTCTCCGATGGACCTGCACACCTTTATATCCTCTTCCTTTATCTTTTTGGCCTCCCTGCCAAGAATTTCCACAATCTCGCTTACCGTCTTTCCATTCTCATGGGCCTGCCTGCACACCCTGTCCATCCGGTTTAATGCCCAGGAAAGATTCACCGCAGTGGGCCTGGCAGAATCCAGATAATCCTTCTGCTCCTTCAGCCTTTCATAAAAAGAGTCAAAACCCATTTCCTTCCCGCCGTCTTCTGCAATCTGCCTGGCAAGCACAGAAAGGCCAAAGGCCGCCGTCACCCCAATGGCCGGGGCTCCCCGCACCTTTAACAGATAAATGGCCTCCCAGATTTCTTTGGCCGTCTCAAGCCTGATGCTCTCCGTCCTGCCGGGGAGAAGCGTCTGGTCAATAATCAGTATACCCTTTCCGTCTTCGTCCAAAGCTACCGTCTCGTAATCCATGATATTTTTGTTCATGTGGTCTTTTTCCTTTCTAACTTTTTGAAAGAAAACTTTCTGTCTCCCTTTTCCAGAACTTCAAGCACCGAAAACACTACGGTTATCAATATCGCCATAAAAGATACGGTTCTCTCAATCCTCCCGTTTATGCGTTTCCAGCGCTTTTCCTTCCATTTCCGCATCTTCTTATCCTGTTTTGACATCTCTTTCTCCTGTTTCCACATTTTCTTTACCGACAATAACTGCTTCTTTCCCCTTTCAAGTCAACAACCTCGCTGCAGTCGCCAAATATCCGTGCAAGCACGTCTGCCTGGCGAAAAGACTTTAGCATTTGTTATTGGAAAATTATCCCCCGCATGGTACATTATATTATATGTCGCAAAGAGGGACAAGCGATTTTGGAAAATATCAATCAACCATGGAGGAGGTAAAAGCGAATGATTATTTATGTCAATGCCAATGCGCCCAAAGAAGGCAACGGCAGCAGAGAAACGCCGTTTCGGCACATCAACGATGCCGCAAAGGTTGCAATGCCGGGAGATGAGGTACTGGTAGCGCCGGGAATCTACCGGGAGTATGTGGATCCGGTCAATGCCGGGACACCCCAGGCACGGATCACGTATCGGAGCGAGGTACCGCTGGGTGCGGTAATCACCGGTGCGGAGGAAGTAAAGAGCTGGAAGCACTATGAGGGTAATGTGTGGGTATGCCGGGTGGACAACGGTATATTCGGCAGCTATAATCCGTACACCACCTTTGTGGGCGGTGACTGGTATTTTGCGCCGGTGGTCAGGCATACAGGCGCGGTTTATTTAAATGACCGCCAGCTCTATGAGACAGAAACCCTGGAGGAATGTCTTAAGGGAGAAATCTATGCGCCCTCCTGGGAGCAGGAGTGGTCTGTCTATCAATGGTATACCGAACAGGACGGCAATGAGACAGTGATCTATGCCAATTTCCAGGGTAAGAATCCCAATGAGGAGCAGGTGGATATCAATGTCCGCCGCAATTGCTTCATGCCCTCAAAGACAGGCGTGGGCTATATCACATTCAGCGGTTTCAACGTGAACAAAGCTGCCACCACATGGGCGCCGCCGGCCGCTTACCAGGACGGCATGATAGGGCCCCACTGGTCCAAAGGATGGATCATTGAGGACTGCGAAATCAGCAACAGCAAGTGCTGCGGCATTTCCCTGGGTAAATATTATGACGAGGAAAACGACCACTACTTTACCCGTAAGCATATAAAAAGCCCTACGCAGATGGAACGCGATGCCGTATGCCGCGGCCAGTACCATGGATGGCTGAAAGAAAAGGTGGGCAGCCATATCGTAAGACGCTGCCATATCCACCATTGCGAGCAGACCGGTATTGTGGGCCGCATGGGCTGCGTGTTCAGCCTGATTGAGGATAACCATATCCATAACATCAACAATATGCAGCAGCTTGGCGGTGCGGAGATTTCAGGAATCAAGCTGCACGCCGCCATCGACGTCGTGATGCGCCGCAATCATATCCACCATTCTACCATGGGCATCTGGTGCGACTGGCAGGCTCAGGGAACGCGTATCTCTCAGAATCTTTTGCATGACAATTACGCTCCCGATGGCGTTCCCATGGCTCCCGGCGCCATGATGAGCCAGGATGTGTTTGTGGAGGTCAGCCATGGCCCAACGCTGATCGACAATAATATCATGCTCTCCAAAGCAGCGCTTCGAATTGCCACGGAAGGCGTTGCCTGCGTACATAACCTGATTCTGGGATCATTTACTGCTGTGGGCGGCGGTACGGACAATATCGTAAACGGCGTCAACCAGCCCCGTTATACGCCGTACCATATCAGGCACCGCACCGAGGTGGCAGGCTTTATGACCATCCTCCATGGGGATAACCGCATTTACAACAACATCTTTATCCAGAACTGGCCCGTAATGAAAGCGGAAGAAAAAGAAGACATGGGCTTTAAAATGGAAGACAACCAGGTGGTAGGCACGGAGGTATTCGACGAATATCCCACCTATGAGGAATGGATTGAGAACTTTGATATCGGAAAGCAGGCAAATATGATGAAGCTGGCATCCTATCATTTTTCACATCTACCCGTCTGGGTAAACGGCAATGCTTACTTTAATGGCGCCAAAGCCTGGAAAAAGGAGCAGTCGAATCTGATCGACACCGAAAATCATGTGGAAGTGGAACTTGTGGAGGAAGATCATCAGCTTTTCCTGAAGACAAATGTCTATGAGCTGTTGGGCGACTTCCGGAATGGCATTATAAACAGTGATATTCTGGGCTATGCTTTTGAGCCGGAGCAGAGATTTGAAAATCCTGACGGCACAACGATCGTGTTCAACGAGGATTATCTGGGCTCCCACCGGGGCGTAGCTACGATCCCGGGCCCCTTTGCGTCGGGTGCGGAAGCGGCGAAACGGATTTGGTAAAAAACAAACGCCGTCACGCTCCGCCAGTCATCCTTATGCTAACAACGGGCAGCACGCTTCGCGAACTGCCCGTATGTTAACAAACGCTGGCCCGCTTAGCGGGCCAGCTCATTTCTTTACCAGCTCATAAATATTGCTGGGTTCTTCTGCTTCATCATACAAATCCTGATACATCCTGGTTTCAACCAGACGAAAACCTGCTCTTTCCAGGGTTTTACAGGAAGCGATATTTTTAACATTAGCTGTGGCAATCAGCTTTTTCAGGTTATATCTCACAAACATATAATTTACGAAGCATTGCAGCGCTTCGGCAGCATATCCGTTTCCCCGATCGCCCGCACCAATGAAATAGGTAACGCCAACTTCTTTAAAATCCTCATAATACGAGCTTCCTACGGAACCAATGACCAGATGGCTTGTCTTATCCTCTATGGCAAATGCCAGATATTTCTGATACGGATTATCCTTCGCTTCTAATTTTATGGCCTCACTTATAAATTCTCCCATCCATTTATGGCATTCGCTGCAGTCTCCATAAATTTCTGTCAAACTACCATCTGATGCCATCTCAATAAACGCTTTTTCGTCGGATGTATATATGCTTCTTATAATCAGCCTTTTGGTTTCTAAAAGCATATTCTGGATACCTCCTGCAGCTTCTTTTGTCTGGCTTCGCACCTTCTCCGGTCAGCTACTTTATTGATTATTTATCAGAGGTGGCTGCTGATATAGCTTGCGCTCTATCTGCCTGCGCTTTTTCTGAATCAGTTCCAACGTTTGGGTTGAATTTTCTTTTTCTGCTATCTCCTCAATTTCTTCCAGCAATGACAACTGATCAAACAAATAACCATTGTATTCCTTCTCATTCGTCGGCATTCTATCATCACCCACTTTCCATATGCTACATTATTATCTACAGGTTTGATTCCATTATATCAAAGGGTATTTCCAGTGTAAAGCCACCGTAAGCTGAAAAAATATGAGCCCATACCAATCTCTGGTATCAGCTCATATCTTTACTCACTTATTTTTCCGGAGATACTATATGCTCTCTCCGTCAGATCATGAATCTCTTATTTCGCAGCCATCTCTGCCTTCAGGCTCTCGGTAAGGGCGGGAACGATCTTGTTCAGGTCGCCAACGATACCATAGTCAGCTACATCAAAAATAGGAGCTGTCTCATCCTTGTTGATGGCGATGATGATATCGGATTCCTCCATACCTGCTACGTGCTGGATAGCGCCGGAGATACCGATCGCGAAATAAACGTTAGGACGAACGGTCTTACCGGTCTGGCCTACCTGCAGATCCTTAGGCTTCCAGCCTGCATCCACCACTGCACGGGAGCAGCTTACGGTTGCACCGAGTACCTCTGCCAGATCCTCAAGGATCTTGAAGTTCTCAGGGCTTCCCACGCCGCGGCCGCCGGATACCAGAATCTTGGCATCCATAATGTCAGCTACATCAGAAACTGCCTTTACTACCTCAAGGATCTCCACATACTTATCGTTAGGAGTAAATCCGGGATTGAACTCAATTACCTCAGCCTTTCTTCCAGCCTCTTTCGGAGCCTTCTGCATAACGCCGGGACGTACGGTTGCCATCTGCGGACGGAAATTCGGGCAGGCAATGGTAGCGATGGTGTTGCCGCCGAAAGCCGGACGGGTCATGAGAAGCTGATTGTGAAGCTGCTCCTTACCCGGAACAGGATTCAGCGGGAAATCGCCGATATCAAGCTGTGTACAGTCTGCGGTAAGTCCGGTGTGGATTCTTGCGGAAAGCCTTGGTCCAAGGTCACGGCCGATAGCTGTTGCACCAATCAGGAAAATCTCAGGCTTAAACTCGCCGATTACAGAAGCAAGAGCATGAGTGTAAGGCTCTGTTCTATATTCTTTCAGCTCAGGATCGTCTACCACGATTACCTTGTCTGCGCCGTACTCAGCCAGCTCATCTGCAAGACCTTTTACGCCGCTTCCAACTAAAACTGCCGTTACTTCCGTACCTAAATCCCTGGCAAGGTCTTTTCCCTTGCCCACTAATTCCAAAGCAATTCCGCCAAGTACATTGTCTACCTGCTGGGCAAAGACAAATACTCCCTTATAATCTTGAATATTCATTTTGAACCTCCATTAATATTTATTTAGATCACATGCTTTACTTTTAATTTGTCGATAATGTAGTTTACGGATTCTGCAGGATCAAGATTAACCTTCTCGCCGGCTCCCTTTCTTACCTTGTCGGAAGCCTTGGCAATCTGGGTGGGTGAACCCTTAAGTCCAAGGTTGGAATCCTCTACATCTACCAGATTTGCTCTTCCCCAAACGGTGATTTCTGCATTGTAAGCATCAAAAATTCCGCCGGGAGTCATATAACGGGGCTCATTTAACTCAGCAAGAGCTGTGATCAGGCAGGGCATTTTCACCTTCAATACGTGATATCTGTCATCAAACTGACGCTCTACGATCACGCTGTCGCCTTCGATCTGAATCTTCTGTGCATAAGAAATTACAGGGATCCCAAGATGCTCGGAAATCTGAGGGCCTACCTGAGCGGTATCGCCGTCGATTGCCTGACGTCCTGTGATGATCAGGTCATATTCCAGATTGCGAAGAGCACCGGCAAGTGTCTGAGAGGTTGCCCATGTATCAGCTCCGCCAAGCACTCTGTCTGTTACCAGAATTCCCTTGTCGGCTCCCATGGCAATTGCCTCGCGGAGAACCTCCTCGGCCTTAGGAAGACCCATGGTTACTACCGTTACCTCTGCGCCGTACTGATCTTTTAATCTGAGGGCTGCTTCCAGACCTGCCTTGTCATCAGGATTCATGATTGCAAGCATTGCACCTCTGTCAAGTGTACCGTCGGGGTTAAATTTAACGCCACCCTTGGTATCAGGTACCTGTTTAACACAAACAACAATTTTCATTGTATTATCTCTCCTTAATTATTTTTATTCCTGTAAGCTGTCCTGCAAGACATGACAGCGTTTGATTTTCTACTATAAGAAATTACTTGAGAAGTGCGCTGGAGATAACCATTCTCTGTACTTCGCTTGTTCCTTCATAGATCTCGGTGATCTTGGCGTCACGCATCATGCGCTCAACATCGTATTCTCTGATGTAGCCATAACCGCCGTGAAGCTGAACAGCCTTGGTGGTAACTTCCATAGCAACCTCTGCCGCATATAACTTGGCCTGCGCTGCCTCTACGGAGTAAACCTTCTGGGTGGCCTTTGCCATAGCAGCCTTGTACACAAGAAGCTGTGCAGCCTGCACCTTCGTTGCCATGTCAGCAAGCTGGAACTGGGTGTTCTGGAAAGCGCCGATGGCTCTGCCAAACTGCTTTCTCTCCTTTACATACTCAATGGTTCTGTCAAGCGCGCCCTCTGCAAGACCAAGAGCCTGAGCAGCGATACCGATACGTCCGCCGTCGAGTGTGTGCATGGCGATACCGAAGCCCTTGCCTTCCTGTCCAAGGAGATTCTCCTTAGGGATACGGCAGTCGGTAAAGATCAGCTCATATGTGGATGAACCGCGGATACCCATCTTCTTTTCCTTGGTACCAAAGGTAAAGCCGGGAGTTCCTTTTTCAACGATGAAGGCAGAGATCATCTTTTTGCTTCTGCCCTTTGCATCTGTCACCACGCCTGTCACTGCAAAGATTACATACACGTCAGCTTCCTTACCGTTGGTGATAAAGATCTTGGAGCCGTTCAGTACCCACTCGTCACCGTCAAGGACTGCCTTGGTCTGCTGTCCCTGCGCGTCTGTACCTGCGCCGGGCTCGGTCAGGCCGAATGCGCCTAATTTCTCACCCTTTGCAAGGGGCACCAAGTATTTCTGCTTCTGCTCCTCCGTACCATAGGTCATGATCGGGTCGCAGCAAAGAGAGGTATGTGCGGAAACGATAACGCCTGTGGTTCCGCAAACCTTGGAAAGCTCTTCCACACACATTGCATATGTAAGAGGATCGCAGCCCTGGCCGCCGTACTCCTTCGGTACCGGAATCCCAAGGAAGCCTGCTTTTGCCATCTTCTCAACGGTTCCTCTGGGGAAAACCTCTGTCTCGTCCACTTCCTGGGCCAGAGGCTTAACTTCTTTTTCTGCAAACTCTTTGAAAAGAGTTCTTGCCATTTCATGTTGTTTGCTTAACATAAAATCCATGATTTTGATTCCTCCATAAAATTATATTTTTCAGTTCCTTACTTGGAATAATCGTAAAAGCCTTTGCCGGTCTTCTTGCCCAGCTTGCCTGCACGAACCATCTTGCGAAGAAGGGGATGAGGACGATACTTGGGATCGCCAGTCTCATTCTGCAGAACCTCCATAATGGCAAGTACAATGTCAAGACCAACCAGATCGCCCAGAGCCAAAGGTCCCATGGGATGGTTAGCGCCCAGCTTCATAGCCTCGTCGATGTCAGCTACGCTTGCAGTTCCGTCAGCATAAATACCGATTGCTTCGTTGATCATAGGAATGAGGATTCTGTTTACAACAAATCCGGGAGCTTCCTTTACCTGTACAGGTGTCTTGCCGATCTCTACTGCGATGGCTTTGATCTTCTCTACCATCTCATCCGGTGTGTTCTCGCCTGCAATTACCTCAACCAGCTTCATTCTGTCAGCAGGATTGAAGAAATGCATACCAATCATGGGTCTGTCAAGCCCTGCACCGATCTCTGTGATGGAAAGGGAAGAAGTATTGGAAGCAAACATGCACTCAGGCTTCACAATGCCCATCAGCTCCTTGAAGGTATCCTTCTTAATCTTCATATTCTCAGGAGCAACCTCCACTACCAGATCGCAGTCTGTGCAGATGTCTTTCAGTCCGCAGGTGATCTTAGCCATGATAGCGTCAGCCTTCTCCTGCTCCATCTTTCCCTTGCCTACCAGGAAGTTTAAGTTCTTCTGGATTCTTGCCTTGCCGCCCTCGGCAAATTTCATTTCGATGTCGCAAAGACATACTTCATATCCGTCTGTCATTGCAAATGCCTGTGCGATTCCCGCACCCATGGTACCTGCGCCAATAATACCTACTTTCATTTTAAACTCCTCCTCTTTTATGATTAAATTTTTAGCAGTTCTTAAAAGGCTCTTTTACTTTTTCCTTATTCTTGTCAAGGAAAAATGCCATGCCATACTTCTGATCTTCTGTCTCAAAGCAGTCGCCAAAGAGCTTCTCCTCAATCACAATAGCCTGATCCATGTCCACATCCAGTCCTTCGTTGATGGCCTTCTTGCAGTTGCGCACAGCGATCGGTGCGTTCTTTGCAATACCTGCCGCCATCTTCTCTGCTGCGGGCATCAATTCTTCCTGGGTGTAAACCGCATTTACAAGACCGATTCTGTAAGCCTCGTCAGCCTTAATATTCCTTGCGGTGTAAATCATCTGCTTGGCCATTCCTGCGCCAACCAGGCGGGCAAGTCTCTGGGTTCCGCCAAAACCGGGGGTAATGCCAAGGCCAACCTCAGGCTGTCCAAATACCGCATTGTCAGAGCAGATTCTGATGTCACAGCTCATGGAAATCTCACATCCGCCGCCAAGTGCAAAGCCGTTTACTGCCGCGATTACGGGGATAGGGAAAGTTTCCAGCTTGCGGAAAACGTCATTTCCCTTCTTGCCAAAGGCCTCTCCCTCTGCCTTGGTGAGCGTACTCATCTCACCGATATCCGCTCCTGCCACAAAGGATTTGGAGCCTGCACCGGTTAAGATCAGGCATCTTACCTCGTCAAGGTTTACTGCATCCAATGTCTGATCCAACTCCTCCAACACGACAGAGTTTAAGGCATTAAGCGCCTTTTCACGGCTGATGGTGATGATACCGTAATTGCCCTTTTGTTCATACACGATAAATTCCATTTTCACAGCTCCTTTTCTTAAAATTTATGTATAGTGAACGGCAAATCATCTTGTCGTTCACTATAGATTTATTTTTCACGCATACACCCTCCGGACAGGAAAATTGTTTCTTACACGCAACACAGACTTCCAAACGGCATACCGTTTTAGGCATGCCGCCTTAGAAGTCTCCTGTATGCTTTATTTCATTTTCAGAAAAAAGTTTTCCGTCAGATTAGAGGTCATTGCGTGTCAGCTCCCAAAATCTGATTAATCTTCCATCTTAACAACAGTAGCACATCCCATACCGCCGCCGATACACAGAGTTGCAAGGCCTGTCTTAGCTCCCTTTGCCTGCATCTCATAAAGCAGTGTTACGAGAATACGGCATCCTGAAGCTCCCACCGGATGGCCAAGCGCAATAGCGCCGCCGTTAGGATTGAGCTGCCTGTCAACATCAATGCCAAGTTCCTTGCCGACTGCAACGGACTGAGCGGCAAATGCCTCATTTGCTTCAATAATATCAAAATCTTCAATCTTAAGGCCTGTCTTAGCCATCACTTTCTTGGTAGCGGCAACAGGACCGATTCCCATAACCTCGGGTCTTACGCCTGCAAGAGCGCCTGCCACGAAAGTAGCCATAGGCTTAACGCCTAACTCCTTAGCTTTCTCTTCGCTCATCACAACGATGGCGGCTGCACCGTCATTGATACCGGAAGCGTTGCCCGCGGTAACAAATCCGCCGGGATTGATAGGACGGAGCTTTGCAAGGCCTTCCATTGTGGAACCGGCACGAGGGCCTTCATCTACCTTGAACTCAACTGTTTCTTTTTTCTTCTTAACCATAACAGGAACGATCTCAGCGTCAAAAGCGCCTGACTTCTGTGCTGCTTCGGTCTTCTGCTGGCTCTTTAATGCGAACGCGTCGATCTCTTCTCTGGTAAGTCCCCACTCCTCGCAGATATTGTCTGCGGTCTTGATCATGTGATAATCATTGAATGCATCCCAGAGGGCATCTTTGATCATGGTGTCTACCAGAGTGCCATTGTTCATTCTATACCCAAAACGTGCCTGGGGAACAGCGTAAGGAGCCATTGACATATTTTCCATACCGCCTGCAACCACGATATCGGCATCTCCTGCCATAATCATCTGAGCTGCCTGGTTCACGCAGTTAAGACCGGAACCACACACCACGTTCATGGTAACTGCAGGTACCTCGATGGGTAAACCTGCCTTGATGGAAGCCTGACGGGCCACATTCTGTCCCTGTCCTGCCTGAATAACGCATCCCATATAGACCTGATCGACAGCCTCAGGCGCTACGCCTGCTCTGTTTAATGCTTCTTTAATTACAATTGCTCCAAGATCTACTACAGGTACTGTGCTCAAAGAACCACCCATAGTTCCGATGGCTGTACGGCATGCACCGGCTAAAACTACTTTTTTTGCCATTATTTTACTCCTCCGTTTGATGAAAACTTATTGTTTTTTTACAGGAACAATGATTGTTAATTTTTTATCATTGCACAGCACTTATTATATCATAGGGTCTCTGTTTTTGCAATGATATTCCTTGCCGGAAAATATGATGTATTTTACAGCATTGTTTACAAAAAATTTTACGATAGCGCCTGTTTAAATACTTTCAAAAGTTGCTCCCGATGAAACGGCTTATCCACAAAGCCTCTAGCTCCAATAGCTTTAGCTCTTTCAAAAGTATCGTCATAGGCCAGGGATGAAACCATCACCACCCTTGCGTCCGGATTTTTTTTCAGGATAATCTCCGCCGCGTCCAATCCATCCATCCCCTGCATAATAATATCCATTGTCACCAGGTCGGGTTTTACTGTGGCGTACTGTTCAATAGCTTCCTCACCGCTATGGCAGTATGCTGCGACCTCGTAATCCGTCCCCTTTAGAACATCCTCCAACTGAACCCTGACCAGCCGGGAATCGTCCACCACCATAATTCGCTTATTCATCTGATCTCCTTTTTTTGTCAAGCCTCATCCGGGGCGTCCTCAGTCTCATGGCTGCATGGCACATGATGAATCAACTGCGCACCTTCGTTGTGCTCGTTAGAGTAAGTGAGGATAAACTGCACCTCCTGCCCCTCCGGCCTATAACTGCCATGATAGAACACGGGCTGACCGAAATGCGCCGGTATCCGCGTTGCCCGATACACCGCTCCTGTCACCTTACCGCAAAGCACATTGAGATACTCTTTGCTGAACTCCTCCACGTCCTGCGCCGTCACTGTGTCCTCGTGAAAAGAATTACGGGCCATGCGGGCAAGCAGACTCGTATCCGCGCAAAGAGTAAGACTAGTTCCAAAACCTTTGTCAAACGTAATATTAACGGTACAGAAATCCTCTCCCGGCGGCTGTTTTCCCTGATGCAGACGCACACCGGCAGTCTGTTCTGTCACATCCCGAAGAGCCTGATCCAAAATCTTCTCAAGCTCCTCCTTAGTCATAACCGTATTCATAGGTCAAAGCTCCTCTCTAAACTGACCGTATAGCTCCCTATTTGCTAGATTCCAACGCACGGTTGATCCTCTCACAAAGATCTTTCGTAGTAAAGGGTTTTAATACATAGTCACAAATTCCCAGCTTGAATCCCTCCATAACAGACTTACTGTCTTCCATACCAGTCAACATAATCACTGGAATATCGGCTCGATCTTCCATGGAGCGAATCTCCCGCAAAGTTTCAAAGCCGTCCTTGGGGGCCATGCGGATATCCAGCAAAATCAGATCAGGTTTCTCTATTTCCAGAAATTTGAGGGCCCGCATACCAGAATTTACCGTAATCACAGAATAATGCTCCTCCAAAGCATCCTTTATCCTTTGCAAAATAATCGCCGCATCGTCTACCGCTAAAATGCGTTTTTTGTTGTTTTTTCTTGTTTCATTCATTTGCGTCCTTCTCCTTATCAAGTTTACTCAAAAGCTCTCTGAACAGAGCCTCCGCATTATCATCCTCATACAGCTTAAGCTGCCCTTGGATTTCCCTGAAGTCTTCCACCAACTCCTGCGGCAACTCATGGCATAGAACAGACTCCACTATCTCCGCACACTCTTGTGATCTGAAATTTTCCAATTCCTTCAACGCCGCCCGCGTCTGTTCCTTTAGCTCATGGATAGACAGCGCCGGGAGCTCACTACCGCGCTCCTTCTGATGATGCTGTTCCAGAAATATCCCAATATTCATCAAAAGCGCCTCATAAGCTTCCATTAGCGCTGGAAACTGCTGGGCAATAAACTCCGTATCGCCCTGAGCAGCCGCATCCTCTTGAGCCCGGGCCATATTGGAAACGCTTATAGCTCCAATATTAGCCGAAGCGCTCTTAAGCGCATGTACCTCGACGCAATAACGGGAAACATCGGAATCGACTAGCTCCTGCAAAAAAGCCGCCTTGCGCTTGCCATCTATATAGTAAAGCTCCAACAGGTCGGCAAAACCTGCCTCATCACCTGTATAATAGCGGGCGGCGGCATTTGTGTCGATACCCCTGATCTGAAAAGCACTCAGATCAACGACATCCTCTGTCTCTTTACCGCTCCCTACCTGCCGGCGCTCCTCGGGAACCCAGCGCACCAACAATTGCTCAAGTGCCCTCCTGTCTAGCGGTTTAGCGATGAAATCCTGGAAGCCATTAGCAAGGAACTGTTCTCGCATCCCCTCCATAGCGTTGGCAGTTAACGCAATAATCGCCGGGAAAGTGCCATTTTCACCACAGTCCTTCCGAATAATCTCTGCCGCTTCTATTCCGTCCATCACAGGCATCATATGATCCATGAAGATAATATCATACCGGTTTTTGCGCACTAACTCAATGGCTTCCTGCCCGCTCTCAGCCTCGTCAAGGTCGAAAGCATACATTTTCAAAAGCCCCCTGGCTACCTTGCGGTTAATCAGATTGTCATCCACAATGAGCACCTTCATATCAGGAGCGGTGAACGCCCGGGTGCGCTCCCTCTCTTCATTGGGCAGCTCTGGCGCCTCTGCAATAGTGCGTCGATCCACAACTTTCTGAGGAATCGTGATGGAGACCACGGTCCCCTTGCCATAAACGCTCTCCACACCGATGGTGCCCCCCATCAATTCCACCAGGTGCTTGACAATTGCCAGCCCTAGGCCGGTGCCCTCCACACTTCGGTTGCGCTTGGAGTCCACCTGCCGGAAATCCTCGAAAATCTTTTCTAGATCTTCCTGTGGAATTCCACAGCCTGTGTCCTCCACACGGAAGTTAATCAGTTCCACTTCCTCCTGAGAGCCTGGTTCGCCGGTAACACAGATCCTCACATAACCTTCCTTTGTAAACTTAATGGCATTGTTGAGGATATTGATCAAAATCTGCTTGATCCGCCCATCATCGCCATTGTAGCGACAAGGGAGAGTATCGTCACATTCATATTTCAAAATCAGTCCTCGTTTAGATGCTGCCATATCCATCATTCCCACCACCTCGCCTACTACTGTCTTGAGGTGATAGTCTGTATACACCAGCTCCATCTTGCCGGCCTCTACCTTGGAAAGATCTAAAATATCGTTAATGATAGCCAACAGATTTCTAGCCGCTGATTGCACATCTTTGGAATGTGCATAAATGGAAGGATCATCGCACTCCTCCATGATAATTTCGTTCAACCCGATAATTGCGTTCATCGGAGTGCGAATCTCATGGGACATGTTAGCCAAAAACTCGCTTTTGGCAATGTTCGCCTTTTCTGCCTGCTGGCGCACCCTCTTAATTTCATTAATGTAGGCCTTGATGTCTGTCATATCCAGAATCAGAATGACACAGCCTTTCTTCCGGCCGTTTTCATCAATAATCTGCTTGCTGTGGCACTCATAATGCTGTCCGTTGATGGAAAAACTCCATGGTATATCCTCATTGAGCATCTCCTCCCGGAACTCTTCCAGCACCCGAACATTTTCCCCCAGCTTATGGAAAGGCAGACTGGTGAAAATGTGGGAGGCCGCCCGATTATAGCTGATCAGTCTGTCGTGATCATCCAGGGCGATTACGCCGTCACCCAGGCTCTCTAGAACCTTTTCCGCTGCCAGATGCCGGAAATCGTAGTTTCGGCGGCTCCATACCACAATCACCACCATGGACATAGCAATCGCCAGCGTCACCGGGGTGAGGTCAAACACCACGACAAGTTTGAATACATAGGCAACAAGCACTACTACGGGCAGAGAGCTAATAACCAGGATCGTCCAATACTGACGGCTGACCTGCTGGTCCGAGCGGAGACGAACCGCCCGAGCCAGAGTGTAAATTGAAAGAATATAGGGAATTACAATACGGGTAACCATAAAAAAGAGATACAGAGGACCATAGGTGATACTGATATAATGAAAACCATTTTTAGCAGTCAGCCACTGAAATTCCTGGTAAAAAAGACCATTCCAATTGAAAAAAAACACAGGAAGCGCAAAAAAGTTTATAATTTCGAGGGCGTAAAGCAGCTTCTTAGGCGGGCGGGCATAACAATATGTATAAGTAAACCAGCAGTAACACAGGGGAACAAAAATAGAACCCACATTTTCCACTGTCACCGCTGTTATGGCAGCTTCCACAGTAGGAGCAGTCAGCTCCAGCAGATAGCCCACGTTCTGTACCAGCGTTCCGCACATGATAAAAATCAACAGCTTCTGTTCCCGTGCCCCATCTCCGTTAACCAAAAAAAGCAGCGCCACAAAAGTCAAACCTATACCAAAGCACTCCAACGCGATAACTAAATTTACCATTTCCGCTCACCTGTCCACATTCTTATTCTACGCCAAATATCAGCGTGTGACAGCCTTTTACTTATTTACCATAATATAATTTTGTTTTGATGTCAAGAAATAAGGGTATAGGAGGAAATTTAATAATAACTATTCAGCCTAGGATTTTGCACCTGCTGCAAAGTCCGTAAGAACACGTTCTATAAGAACACGTTCTATAAGAACGAGTAAATTGAGCCAAGAGGGAATCTGGTCTACACTTCGTTCCGGTCGTTGCCAAACAAGTGCCACTGGCACTTGTTTGGCAACCCTCGCCGTAGGCGACTTATAAATGGGCAGATTCCTGCGCCGGATTTGCGCCGCAAAGCGGCATATTTCCTATGCAAATCCGTGCGCATCCCCCGGAGGGTTTATAGCAAACGGCAAATATTTTTGTCGTTTGCTATACATTTAATAAAATATCTGTGCAATCGGTGATGTCTCGTTGATGATCAGAGTCTTGTTATCCCCTGTCATAGATGCCTTGGCCGCATCTAACGAGCGGAGGAAGAGGTAAAAATCCGCCTTTTCTGGGTCATTGTAGGCGTCGCTTAAAATTCGCATATACTCCGCCTCACCCTTGCCTATGATCTCCGCAGCCTGGGCGTCCGCCTCAGACTGCATGACAATGATCTCGGCGGTGGTATTATTGGAAATCTCCTTGGCTTCCTCCTGTCCTTCCGCCTGATAGGTTGCCGCAATATTATTCCTCTCGGAAATCATACGCTCATAAACCGCGTTCTTATTTTCATCTGGAAGGTCTAAGGATTTAGTCTCCACTGCAAGCAGAGTAATACCATACTGCTCTAAGGTGTCACCAATATTTTCCATGATAGTCTGCGTAAGCTGGCCGTCACGTCCACTGATCACCTCTTCCTGGCTTAAGCTACTGATCACATTCTTCAAGCTGTTATACACGATATTGTCAATCCTAAACTCCGCATTGCTCTTCTGTGCGCTTAAGGTCTGGGTGTATTTATAAGGATCTGCAATCCGCCAGAGCACAAAGCAATCCGCGATCATGGATTTTTTATCCTTGGTCATCACGTCACTGACCGCCAAGTCGTACAAAAGTACTTCATTCTGTATCGTTTCCGCCGTCTGTATAAAGGGGATTTTCAGACTGAGCCCAGGGGTTTGTCTGACGCTCTCAATTTTTCCAAACTGCTTAATGATCGTATATTCATTGGGGTAGGTTACCACAAGACTGCTCTCCCCCAACACCAGGACTGCCAACAAGACAAATGCTGCTATGATAAGACGAGATTTTTTCTTCATAATGATTTTCCTTTCTTTGTGGTGTTCATGTAAATGAGCTGTTCTTTTCCATCACCAATGTCTTAATGAAACCGTTGACACTAGCTGTATCCTCCTACTCTTCTGCAGCAGCGTCAGAGTTCTCTTCCTCATTTCCCGCAGAGGTATTTGTATTGTCTGTGGAAGAATTTCCGCCAAAACCACTTCCATAAGGAGTATTACTTGTGGAAGCTGCCCCTGAGGGGTTGCTTCCGGGAAACGCGCCTGTGCCCGATGAGGTTCCTGTGAAGGACTCCAGCGGCAGCATGGTCTGGGTGGTTCCGTCGCTCCGTTCAATGATCACCTTCATATCCGGAAGAATTTCTTCCATAGTCTCATAAAACATTCTCTGCTTGGTGATCAGGGGATACTTCTGATACTCCGCATAAAGCTCGTTAAGCCTTGCCACCTGCCCCTTTGCCTCATTTACCCTCTCCTCGGCCTGAGCCTGAGCGGTCTTCACCGTCTCATCCGCTGCTGCTCTTGCCGCCGGGATATCCTCATTTCTCTTCTGATTGGCTCTATTGATAGAGGTTTCCTTTCCTTGCTTGGCATTCTCTACATTTTTGAAAGCATTGACCACTTCCTGGGTAGGCGGCTCCGCATCCTGGATGGTAATATTCACCAACTGAATTCCGATATCCTCTTCCTCCAGACGAGATGTGATCTTATCTTTAATGGATGCTTGTATCTCGTTTTTGCCGGTGGTGATTACACTGTCCACATCATAGAGTCCGATGGTGTCCCTGATATAGCTCTGGGTCAGATTCTTTAAAATTGACACCGGGTTCTCCGACGCATACAGATATTTCGTGGGTTCCGTCACCCTATATTCCACATAAAAGTCTACATTAACGAAATTATAGTCCCTGGTAATCATAAAGGATTCCTTATCCACATACTCATCCGTTTCCTTATTAAAACCAATGGGAAAACCATTGATGGTCTTCGGTACTCTGGCAAGCCGCTGGATATAAGGGATTTTTAAATGAATACCTGACTCTTCCACCACATCCGGCACGCCAAAGGTGGTAATCACCGCGTATTCATTTTCTTTCAGAGAATAAATACTGCCCGCTAAGAGGTACAAAACCACCAAAACGCCTATAATCCCTCCCGTCAGTTTTTTGGCTTTCGCCTTTACCTGCTTTACCTTCTGATCCGGTGCTTCGTACACGTTGTCATCTTTTCTTTTTTTGAACATACCTTTTCCTCCTACTACTATTTTGAGTTCCGCAGGTGTTCTTCAATGCACCTTTCTCTAGAACAATTTCTGGCTGCTTCGCATCCATAAATCGTTCTGTGCATTTTCGAACACCTGCTGTTTTGAGTTCCGCAGGTGTTCTTCAATGCACCTTTCTCTAGAACAATTTCCGGCTGCTTCGCATCCGTAAATCGTTCTGTGCATTTTCGAACATCTGCTGTTTTGAGTTCCGCAGGTGCTGTGGCTTCTGATCCTTCTTTGATGTAAAAAAAGACCTTTACCACAGCATATCTGCCATGATAAAAGTCTTGCTACAGTTCAATTTTCTGACTCGAATCGGGTGTCTCCACCGTCTTGACGATTCGAATATACCTTGCGGTATCAGCTACTCCCTTTTATCTATTGAAATTATATTAGCATATTGTTAATTTTTTGTCAAGATAATTTCATAAATTCTGTTTCTGTGATAAAATGGAGACAAACGCTCTGCCGGCCAGACAACTTATGAACACAGGAGGAAATTTTCAATGGAATGGAAGGATGGAAAAACACGATGTAAATGGGCAAACCCGGATAACGATCTTTATTTACACTATCATGACGAAGAATGGGGCGTTCCTGTATACGATGACCACAAATTGTTTGAAATGCTGATTCTAGAAAGCTTTCAGGCAGGGCTATCCTGGGAATGCGTGCTAAATAAGAGAGAAGCCTTCCGCCAGGCTTTTGACGAATTTGACCTGGATAAGGTCTGCGCCTACGGCGAGGAAAAAATGGAAGAACTACGCCAGAACTCGGGCATTATCAGAAACCGTCTTAAAATACGCGCTGCAACAAACAATGCCCAAGTATTCCGAAAAATACAGCAGGAGTACGGAAGCTTCTCTAGCTATCTCTGGCACTGGACCAATGGAAAGGTGATCCGTGAAAAGGATGCGGTCAGCTCCCCTCTCTCCGATGCCATATCAAAAGATCTCCAAAAACGAGGAATGAAGTTTGTGGGAACAGTAATTATTTATGCATATCTCCAGGCGGTAGGGGTGATCTTCTCTCACGAAAACGGATGTTTTTTGGAGACGGCCGTCGCACCGCCTCTGCAATCCCTTTAAGCTCCTCCAGGCAATAATCCAAAAAGCTTCGCATACCGCATCCCTCTCCTGCCCCGAAGTAAACCTCTTTTTGCATCCGTTTACATCCACCGCCACAGATCTTCTCATAGGGGCATTCTTCACAGATTAGGCTTTTCTCCCTGCTCCGCATTTGCGAGTGCACGGTCAGGGAGTACAGCTCCTTTAATGTCTGCTGCCTGAAATTCCCCAGGAGGTACTCATCCAGGCAATAAAAATCGCAGGGAAAAACACTTCCATCTGCCTCCACGATGAGCTGCGGCTGGCATATCCCGTTGAACCCACAGGAGGTAGGGATTTTGTAGGCAAGATAGTTTACAATATCATCGATTAGCTTGACACTGCGGTATGCATTCTTGTGAAAGTCGTCTAACCAACAGGAATAAAGCTGAATATAAAATGACGCAAAATCCTGCGGCCTTAAGGCATAAGAACTGCTCTCATCGCCTGAGAGTTCGTCTAGGCAGGGCGTGAACTGCACCCACTTAAAGTCATGCTTTGTTATCACTTTCCATACTTTTTGGGGATACTGCGCAACCCTTCTGGTCAGGGTACAGAGTACATTATATTCCACATGGTACTGCTCCATCAGCCTAATTGAATCCATCACCCTCTGATAGGTTCCCTGCCCCCTCTCGTCCATTCTGGCTTCATCATGGCAAGCTGGCAGCAAATCTAGGGAAATCCCCACCAAAAAATTATGATGCGCAAGAAATTCACACCATTTATCATTCAGAGCTAATCCGTTGGTCTGCAGGGCATAGGAAACCTTGATTCCCTTGCCCCAGCCATCCGTCACTTTTACAAAAGATCGGTAAAAATCCAGTCCAGCCAAAGTAGGCTCACCACCCTGAAAGGCAATATTTATCTGATCCCCCAGGCGCAAGTCAGTATATATATTTTCAAGAATCTTCTCTGCCGTTTCCTGGCTCATGATCCCATAGGAACGCACCTGCCGCTGTTTGGTCACGTCCGCATAGAAGCAATACTGGCAACGCATATTGCACAGCGATGATGCGGGTTTTATCATAATTGAAATGTTTTTCATGTAATATACCCCTATTTCATTCCAGCTCTTTGTAAGCCCAACCCTCTCAAATATATATCAGGGAAATGATATCTGACCGGATCTGACAGTTTCCTTTGATATCGTTTTACTATTCCTATATTAATCAAATTTTTAATTTCTTCCCTTGGATTGTCAAATCCAGCTTCTACCAGAGCTTCTCCAAATATTTGCTCATCCACCGGAGAACGCTGCACTGAATCCTTCAAGTGCTCCAAAAAGTGAGCATATTCTACAAACTCTTCCTTTATGTCTGTCACCCTTTTTTCCGACACCTCCGGCAAAACTTCTTCAAAGCACCTTGGTCTGATAATGCTTTTAGATACACTGCTTATTTTCCCCTTTCGCAATTCGTCCTCTCTTATCGCCGCTTTTGCAAAAATATCAATCATGCTTCTTGGTACAATGTTCCCCTGTGTATCTGCTAATCTATTCCTAAACCAGTTATAAGTAGATGCTTTATTACCACTTTCCATTTTTACGCCAATCAAAGACGCCAATATATCTCTGTTTTCTTTTTCTGTAACATTTGGAATGATTCCCAACCCTTCAAATTCTGTAAAATTTTTTAAGGTAATTCTTTCAAACAGAACTTTTGTCTGCTTTGACTTACTCATTGCCCGTTTCCAGACCATGGCAAAAAGCTGGTCATATTCCCATCCAATAGTTGTAGAATAATTTTTCAATTTAACTTTATCAGATACATTCACTTCCCTGTCATATATATCCTTCCGCAAAAAAATTTTGCTTCTGATATTTTGTAAGGTGCTTTCATTCATATACCACATATCAATCAAAGCACTTACAAAGCTCGATCTGTCTTTTGAAGCTACTACTCGATCCAGTGAATCATATATAATAGTGACTACTATTCTGAATTATATATGCCTCATCCTCTTTTGTTCCCTTTATTTCTTTTGACACTACCATGATTGTATTGCTTAAAACTGTATCATAATGCTTCATACTCACTTTAGCTTCCCCCATTACCTTCTCTTTTGAACATTCCCTCTAATTCATAATAGCATCTTTAGTTTTTGAGTACAAGTTAACTTTCCATAAGTTAAATGAAAAGAGACTCCCACCACAAGAAGTCCCTTTTCACTCACAGTCTATCCCTCAATCGTCGCCGTCCGCTTAATCAGGCGGTTCTCCACCCAGTTCTTCTCATAATAGCTGTTGTTTTCAAAATGATCGCCGATCTCCTCCATTTTGGCATACATCTTTGCTTTCAGCTCAGCGGCAGTCTGTCCGTACGCCGGGTTCCCCATCAGATTCTTCATCTGGTAGGGGTCATTCTGGTTGTCAAAGAGAAGTTCCATTCCGTCCGACTTGAACACCGCATAGGTAAACTTCTTTGTGCGGCAGGCCCTCCATTCGTTCCCGTCCCCGAATACTGCCGTGGGACCGGTACACATCATCAGCGCCCCCGCTTCGGTATCGGCCTCCCCTCTGATACATGCCGACAGGTCGTTTCCTTCCACCTCATCCGGCACGGGCAGATCCATCATGGCAAGGAAGCTTGGCATAATGTCCACGGTATTAAAAACAAAATCCCTTTTCACCCCTTCGGCAAGCTCTCCCTTCCACCTCACCAGAAAAGGCACCCTCACCGCCTCCTCATAAAAGATGTTCTTGGCTCTTCTTCCATGGGCGCCGAACAGCTCTCCGTGATCGGAAGTAAAGACGATGATGGAGTTTTCCTCCAACCCCATCCTTCTGACCGCTTCCATCAGCCTTCCGATGTTGTCATCCAAGTTGGAGACCATCGCATAGTAGACCCGCATCCACTCTGTCAGTTCGCTTCTCTCCTCCACAGAGAGCCTGGCCCATTCGTCCGCATGGGGGTCGTTTTCATCCAAATAGTTGGGCGGGAGCTTAAAATCTCTGTCCTTAAACCGCTCCAGATATTCAGGAGGCACATTCTCCGCTACCCAGGGGTCATGGGGCGTCCCGATGGACAAAAACAATGCAAAGGGCTTTTCCTGCCCTGATAAGCGCTTCATCTGTTCAATCGCCATATCCACCTGGGCGTCCGGCTCATACTTGTCATAATAGATCTTTTCCGGGCTGTCCAGATGGTAATAGGCAGTCCCCACCCCATACTCATGCCGGAAGTTGTAGCCTGCAAAGTAACCGTCAAACCCCAGCCGATCCCTTCCCTTGGGAATATAGGAATTCTTCGGGTCGTAATGGTTTCCCAGCTCTGCCGCATACATATGCCATTTTCCGATATATGCGGTCTCATAACCGTTTTCATTCAGCACATCCGCAAAGGTATGGTGGTTGGTGTTCATCCGGATCTCATTGATCACCATTCCCGTACTGGTTGTGTATTTCCCCGTAAAAAGGGAAGCCCTGTAGGGCGCGCAGACCGGGTGGCCGGACACGGCCTGGCACAGGTCGGTGCTCTGTGCGCACAATGCGTCAATATTGGGCGTTTGTGCATTCTCATCCCCCGTATAGCCCAGACTGAAATAGCGGAGCTGATCCGCAAATACATAGATTAAGTTTGGTTTCTTTTCGCTCATAGTTATCCTTTTATGGCTCCTACCATAACTCCTTTCACAAAATATTTCTGCACGAAGGGGTAAAGCATGATCACCGGCGCGCTGGCCACTATGATCAGCGCATATTTCATGGACTCCCCGCGCATTACCTTTTCGTACATTCCGGTCAGGTCGCCCCCAACCGCCTCAAGACTATTTTGCAACAAAATATCCCTTAATACAATCTGCAGAGGAAATAAATTCTGATCACGCAGATAAATGATTGCATTGAAAAAGGCATTCCAGTGTCCCACCGCGTAAAACAGGGTGATCACCGCCATGATCGGCGCTGAGAGAGGCAATACTACCCTGATCAGAGTTCCCAGATGGTCACAGCCGTCAATAGCCGCGGCTTCCTGCAGCTCCTCCGGAATACTGCTCTGAAAATAATTTTTCATAACCAGCATATTATAGGTTGCCAGCGCATTGGGAATCACCATCGCCCATATGGTATCCGTCATTTTAAGGCTTCTCACCACCAGATAAACCGGAATCATTCCGCCTCCAAAAAGCATGGTAAAAGAAGCAATAAATGTAAAAGGTCCCCGAAAAGGCATATCTTTCCGGGATAAGGGATAGGCGGCCAGCGTTGTAAGCACCAGATTGATACAGGTACCAAGTACCGTATACAAAATGGTGTTCCGGTACCCAATCCATACCTTCTGTTCCGAAAGCACCATCTGATAAGATTCCAGATTAAATCCAACCGGCAGAAACTTAAGCTTTCCTCCCAGTACGGCTTCCGGCTGACTGAAGGAGGCAATCACCACGAAATAGAGAGGATAAGCAACCACAATAATGATCAGCAAACTGATTATGATCAGCGCAAGATCAAATGCCTTATCTCCCCTGCTTTTCTTTTTCCACATCATACATCCTCCTTTACCAGAGACTCGTTTCAAAAAACTTTTTACAGAATTTATTTGCCAGCACGATCAACAGCAGATTCAGACAGGAATTCATCAGTCCCAGCGCCGTGGCGTACCCGATATTTCCCTGCAGGATTCCCTGTTTATAAATAAGTGTGGAAATAATTTCACTGGATTTCAGGTTCAGATCGTTCTGGAGAATATAGGCCTTCTCAAACCCTATACTCATGATCTGGCCGATCTTCAAAATCAGCAGCGTCACAATCGTGGGGACAATCCCCGGCAGCGACACGTGCCAGATCCTTTTGATTCTTCCCGCGCCGTCGATCTTGGCCGCTTCATATAAAGCCGGATCGATCCCGGCCAGCGAAGCGATATAGATGATGGAACTCCAGCCGCTCTCCTGCCAGATTTCCGAGCCTACATATACCCCTTTAAAATATCTGGAAGATTCCAGAAATCCGATGGGCCCTATGCCAAAGGCTCCCAGAATGGTATTGACGATTCCGTACTGAGGAGACAAAAACAGATACAACATACCGCACAGCACAACCGTGGAAATAAAGTGGGGAATATATGTAATGTTCTGAAGCACCTTCTTGAACCTTTTTCCCTGCAGTTCATTGATAATAATTGCCAGCAGGATGGGAATCGGGAATCCAATCAGAATGGAATATAAGCTGATGGAAAAGGTATTCCAGACCGCATCCTTCCAATAATAGGAAGAAAAAAACTGCTTAAACCACCGAAGGCCTACCAAAGGACTTTGCAGATAGCCAAGCCTGGGATTATAATCCCTGAATGCAAGCTGGATTCCGTACATAGGAACATAGCAGAAAATAAGATACCAGAGCAGGGGAAACGCAAACATTGCAAGAAGCTGCCACTTCCCTTTTATTTTTTTCCAGCCCTTCTTTTTGTTCATCACTGCCGTTTTTGATTTTGCCAATACAGATCACCTCTCTTTAAAAAACATGTCAGTCCTCCAATATACAGGAATATCGGGCATACTACGGGAAACGACAGATTACTTTTTCGTTCGCCGCAATGCCCGATCTCCCTGCTGCTTATTGCCTTATTTGGAAACGACCTCATAAGCCGCCTGGTAGATGGAAACCCACTCCTCCAGACCGATCTTATTCATAGTCTCCACATAAGTATCCCAGTCGCTCTCAAAATTCAGTTCGCCGCGAATCAGCTTCGCCGTAGTCTCTTTCATATAGCTGTCCAAATCTGTCCAGAGTACGGAAAGCCTGTCGGAAACCTCCTGCTCCAGAAGAGGGGGAGCGTAAATCTGCTCCGGCACACAAGGGTCTAACGCTTCCTGTGCTTTCAGGGTAGCTTCCGATGCAATCGCTTCGCAATTGTCATTATTTACCCACTGTGGAGCGCCGCCGCCGGGCCAGATCGTATATTTGCCGATCTCCGTACCGCTTCCCTCCGGGCTGTCCAGAATACCGTCGTTGTAGTGCGGCTTGCCTTCCTCGTCAAAATACATGTTTTCCCCTTCCACGCCGTAACGCATCAGGATAGAGCCCTCATAACCGTAGAAGTAATCAATCCAGCGCATTGCCGCTTCCTTGTTTTCACAGTCCGCACAGATTGCAAACACACCGTTGTCCCTTGCCGCCGGAGCTGATTCCACATACTGTCTGTCCGCTTTCCCCTTAAAAGGTGCAACTCCCACAAAATTGGTGGAATCAAAGGTATCGTCCGCCTGGTTAAAGAATAATCCCATCTGCTGGCCTGCCATCTTCGCCGCATACTTTGCATACTCCTGTGTAAAGATTTCCGGGTCGATCAGTCCCTCCGAATACATCTGCGCCAGCCACTGCAGCATCTCCTTAAAACCGTCGTCTGTCAGATAAGTGGAAACCTTTCCGTCCTTCACCTCCAGATAGCTGCCAAACTGATACTGATATCCCCATACGCCCGCGAAACGACGAATCAGCGCCGGCGCATCCGAAATGCCCATGGGATATTCATCGGCTTCTCCATTGCCGTTAAAGTCAACGCCCTTAAAAGCCCGAAGCACTTCTTCCAGTTCATCTACCGTCTCCGGCACTTCCATACCAACCTGATCCAGCCAGGATTTGTTCATCCAGAACTTATCATCTCTTGCCGCCGTCAGAGTAAATACTGCCGGAAGCGCATAGATATGGCCGTCAGGAGCGGTGATCCTGGAGAGGATTGCCGGATCCTCGTCGATGAGTTTCTGCATATTGGGAGCATATACCGGAATCATATCCTCCAGAGGAGCCAGAATTCCCATGCTTCCATACTTAACTATTTCCGTGTTGTTTAACTGGGCTCTTACAAAAATATCCGGATATTCGTTGCTGGCCCACATCAGACTTTTCTTTTCATCATAGCCCTCCGCCGGAAGTACATCGGTAAAATCCAGGTTAATATTTGTCATTTCCTGGTACTTTTTCCACATACCCATGGTATCCCATGCCGCCTGCACCGGCCCCTGCTGGCCGAACACCTTGAGGGTGATCTGCTCATTTACGATGGGGAACCCTTCCATATTCACATTTCCTGTCTCTGCCGCGGCAGTGCTTTCCCCGCCGCCGGCTTCTTCCTTTGTCTGCTCAGTCTCTTCTGCCGTCGTTTCTGGCTGCTGACCCGTCGCTTCTGATGAGGACTGAGACGACTGACCGCCGCAGCCCGCCAGTAATCCTGTCAGCATACCTGCCGTCAGCAATACTGCCAATACTTTTTTTCTTTTCATAACAGACCTCCTTTGTGATCTCTGATAAAACTATTGATGTAAGTTGAAACAAGTATAGCAATTCAGACGTTTATTTTAACTATAAATCCTTATCCTTTTACTATAGATTTTTATCATATTGCCTGCAGCCTCCCTCCGGAGCTTGACTCTGGAAGACATTATTACGTATAATAAAGGTCTGACGACCCCGAAATTTAGTCTGCATCATCAGAGGAGGATAAACCCATGCTCTGTAAGCTGTCTGCAAAAATAAAGAAATCCATAAGCGCCAAATTTCTGGTTACCTTCCTTTTACTGCTTATCATTCCTCTTCTTATTGCAACCCAGCTTTTTGTAAACAGGCTCTATTCCGTGCTTAAAAATAAGGAACAGGCCTATATCACGGAAAAAATCAGTTACGCAAAAACCCAGGTTGACAATATTTTTTCCGAGATGGACCGCATTGCCACTTCCCTGATCCTGGATTATCACGTAACGGATATCCTCTCGGATCCTTCCGCAATTCCTTCCTATGACTGGTTTTCCGAGTACAAAACCTTAAACAGCCTTCTGGCCCTGTTAACCTCCAACACAAATTACAAATACAATATTACAATATCGGGGCATGACGACGAACTCTATCATTCCGGAGCGCTTTATAACAGCATGCTCAAATCTCATGACCCTATCCTTTTGCGTATTCAGGAGGGGAACGGAAAACCTGTCTTTATCAACCGTATATCCGACGGATTTGACGATAATGCCATTATCACTTTGGGACGGAGTGTCTACCACAAGGGGGACTATCTCGGTTCTATTCTGGTGGATGTGCCCATCAGCGATATGGATACCCTGCTCAATCCCTTTGAAAATGATACCACCCAGATGTATGTGCTTGAGGACAGCAACAGAATCATTTATTCCTCCCATCAATCAGAGGATTCTCATATCCTGCCCGCTCTTCAGGATGCCCTGGAGGCCAATCTCGCCTATGTGACTCTGGAAGATACCAAATACCTGCTTTATCAGATGCCCGTAAAACAAAGCGGACTTTCCGTTGTCACACTGGTTTCCTCCGACTCTGTTTTTCGGGAATCCTCTCAGGTAATTTATCTGTTCGTCCTTATCTTTTTCTTTATCATTGCTGCCACAATCATTGGAATTTTTTTCCTTACTTATACCTTCACCCGGGATATCCGCACCTTAAATTCGGCTGTCCTCAACTTCGGCAATGATCCCAAAGCGGACATTGATCTCCCTGTCCGTTCTGCCGACGAAATCGGCCAGCTCACCCAGGGCGTCATATCCATGTCCCAACGTATCAGGCGGCTTTTGAATCAGATACAGCAGAATGAGCACAACAAGCGCGTCCTGGAATTTAACGCCCTGCAGGCACAGATCAACCCGCACATGATCTACAACACCTTAAACACCATCACCTATCTGGCGCAAATACAGAATGTCCGCAATATTGAGGAGGTTTCCTCCTCCTTTGCCTACCTGCTGCGCTCCATCTCCAACCAGAAAGAGTTCATCACACTCTCACAGGAAATGGAATATCTCCGCTCTTTTGTTGCCCTCAAAAAATACAATCAGCTCTGCGATATTGAGACAGATTTTCAGGTTGAGGAGGGCACTGAAAACTGCCGTATCTTAAAGCTCATTCTCCAGCCCGTAGTGGAAAATGCCATCATTCACGGCTTCAGCGGGCGGTTGGAAAGCGGGCTCATCTCTATCAGAGTCTGCCGGCATGACACCCGGCTTGCCATCGATGTTTCCGACAACGGAAACGGTATGAGTGAAGAACGTATACAGCTTATTTTAAGAGGGGAGGAAAAGCCATCCAATACCTTTTTGCGGGTGGGAATCAAAAACATCATAGACCGGCTTACCCTGCAATACGGAAATGATGCCGGATTTTCCATTGCCAGTTCTCCCGGCTGCGGTACCACGGTGCATATCACTTTTCCTGCCGAAGAGTTCCTTGGCTAAACTGCACTAATTTATCCTTTTGCTTCATTTTTTTAGCATTTATCCCTGGAATTCTGGCATTCTATACTATATAAGCATATAATTATGAACGGTGGAATGTAACTGTTAAATATAAAAGAAGGGATTTATCCATGATTCAAATACTTCTGGCTGATGACGATATTTTATCCTTAAATCGTATTACCGGTCTGATCGACTGGAATTCAAACGGTTATGAGATCGTTGGACAAGCACTTGGCGGAACCCAGTGCCTTGCTCTTTTGGAAGAGCTCAAACCTGATATCCTGATTCTGGATATAGACATGCCTGACAAAAACGGCGTGGAGGTCACGAAAGAAATTCAGCAGAGGCAGATTCCCGTAAAGGTGTTGATTATCAGCAATTACGACACCTTTTCTTTCGTGCGCAGCGCGCTCCACTACGGCGCTTATGACTATCTGCTCAAACACCAGATAGACGCCCCTGCTCTTCTGTCCAAACTGGAGGAAATATCCCGTCTCATAAAAAAAGAGGATGACTCCTCCTCCCATATGTCTTATTTCACTACGGTGGCCAAACAGAATTATTTAAACAGCCTGATTTGCTTTAAAACCGTAAGCCGGAAAGAGCATACCCACATGATGTCTCAGCGGGACTTTTCGTCTGCCTTTTATTGTCTTGCGGCTCTGCAGATCAATAATTTTATTCTGATCACCCATTTTTCACCGCAGTTGGAACGCCAGAAAATGATAGATTCCATCCTGACCGTCTCCGGCAATATTTTAAGCACCCTGCACAACGGTCTGATCACCCATGTGGAATACGGGCAGTTTGCCATTCTTTTTTCGTATGACAATGAATCCAGCACCCAAAAGCTCTTAGAGCAGGCCGGAATGTCCGTAAAGCTCATAGCCGCCAATGTCCAAAAGCTCTTCGGCGTAACAGTCATTTATGAGATCAGCGGTCTTTTCACCGATCTTACTTCTCTTGGCCGGGTTTTTGAACAGACACGATCTGCGCTGGAACAGCGCCCTTTTTCTGAAGTTCAAAGCTTCGGAACCAAAAACCAGCTGGATATACAGGAAGAAAAGTCCCTGATGAATTCTCTGACCGCCCTTGACGTTTCTCAGGTGGAGACACAGCTTAAGATACTGTATGAAAAATATAAAGGCCCTTCCGGAGAGCTCCCCCAGACACTGCTTTGGCAGCTTCTGCAGATTGGAGGACGCTTTCTGCAGAACCAGCAGGTAGATCTGGCATGGCATACCAACCCCGATTACGCCAGGGCAAAGCTGGCCGGCTTAAAGCCCGGAGACCTCGAAACGTTTCTTATCAACCATTTCAAAAAGATTCTGGAACAGGTTCCCGGATATGGCAGCCGGAAATATTCCACCCATATTCAAAAAGCGCTGCTCTACATTCATGCAAACTACGCACAGGATATTTCCCTTGGCTCAGCGGCGAACTTTCTGCATCTCTCCGCCACCCATTTATCCAGACTTTTCAGCCGGGAGGTGGGGACTTCCTTTATCGATTACCTGATTCATTACCGGGTGGAACGCGCAAAACAACTGATTCAAAATACGGACACCGATCTGAAATCCATCGCCGAGCAGACCGGTTTCCGCAATTACAATTATTTTCTGAGGACCTATAAAGAAAAAACCGGACATACCCCGTCGCAGGAGATGCAGAGCAGGAAATCATCTGAATGATTACTGCTCTGCTTTTGCTTTCTCCATATCATTTTCGGAACAGATTCTGATACACCCTGCACATCATATGGGAAGGTTCAACAGCCACTGCCCCCTTCAAAAATTCCGCTGCTTTCTCCCTCCTGCCAAACCCAATATTTCCAAGCGCCATCAGGTAATAGCAATGGGCCTTATTTCTCATGGTATAGTCCTCATCGAAGATCAAAAACTCCGGCAGGGACACGGCGAAATACTCGATTTTCACTTTATCCCGCAAGTGCTGCTCCCCATAGTCAATCAGCCGATAAAAACGCGCTCTGGCTTCTCTCACTTTTCCAAGCTTCTGATAGGATAGCCCCTGATACAAAATCATGTCGGCAGGCTGGTCATTATAGTACATTGCCCCGGCAGGCTCGTCTGTCCCCTCCGTTGCTTTTGTAAAGCATTTTTCCGCCTCCTGTGTTCTTCCAAGTCCTTCATACGCAAGTCCCAGGTGATAATAAATATGGTTGTCCTTTGTCCCTTCCAGCTTTCCTTCTCCCAGATTTTCCGGATAGACCAGAGCTTTCTCCAAGAGCTCTTTTGCCTCTTCACAGCGTCCATCCGCTAAGGCTTTTCTTCCCATCTCCAAAAGTGCAAGGGTATACTGGGTGGTAATCTTTCCCTCTCCCCCTTCCCATGGATGGAAATGATGTCCCATGATATACTCATAGGCCCGCTCATGGTCTCCAGTGAGATTTATCAGAGTGATATATTCAATGTAAAGGTCATCCCGTCCTCTCGTCAGCTCTCTGTGCGCCTCATATCTTTCCAGTCTCTGCTCAAAGCTCCATCCCAATTTTTTATAAAGCTGATCCAGTTCTAGGAAGATACGCGCATCCTCTTCATTCAGGGCAAACGCCCTTTCCATCTCTATCCTGGCGCTTTCTGCGTCTTTGCACTTATTATAATAAGCCAGAGAAAGGTTCCTGTGCACAGTAGGAAAATCTGCGTCCGTCTCTGCTGAGAGCTCCCAGAGCTTTACAGCTTCCTGCCAGTTTAGCTTGTCGTAGAACAGGTTGCCAAGGTAGTAGGGTGCTTTTGCATGGCAGCCGTTTTGAATGGCAAAACGCAGCACTCTGATATCCTCCAACTTGTTTGGGAAACAGTAATCATGGGAAGTCTTCTCGGCACTAGCAAGCAGTTCTGCCACTTTCCTATCCGCCAAACCATCCGCTCTCTTAATTCTGCTGCCGTTTGAATCATCCGCTTTCTCCTGAGTCCTGCTCTGATAAAAAGCGGCATAATATTTTAGCATAGGATATTCCTTTGTACAGGAATTAAGTATCCCCAGTGCCTCCTGATAAGCCCCGAACTCTCCGTAATCTCTAGCGGTCATCAGATAGTTCTCCTGGAAATTGCGCATCTTTTTGTTTAATGCTGCCCTGAGCTCACTGCCGTTTCCGCCAAGCAAAATCTTCTCGTTTTCGGAGACAAAATCAAAAGGATCCAAAAGAAGGTTATCCTCTATCTGCCTTTCGGCCTCCTTAAGCCTCCCCAACTTTCTGAGCAGGTAAGCCTTTAACCCTCTTGCCTTTACATTATGCGCATTTTTTACCAGTCCCTTCTCCACATGTCCAAGTGCCTTTGCAAATCGTCCTTCCCTGGCATCGAGCACAGAAAGATAATAAAATGCCATCTCCTGCTGCTCATTGCTCCAGGTTGCCTTATAAAAGGCATCATAGCTCTCTTCGTATCTCTCCTGATAAAAAAGGGTCAAACCAAGCAGATAGTAGGTCTCCCCGTTATAGGGGTTGGGATTTCTCTCTGTCAAGCGTTTGAGAGCTCGCCTAAAGTACTTCTCTGCCCCCTGAAAATCTCCTCTCCGCATGAGAAGGGAGCCATAGGCATTGTTGAGCCGGATATCCCCTGGGTCTCTTTTCAATCCTTCCAAATAATAGAGATCCGGAAGATAGGTGGCATGACGGTACTGCTCGATATGCGCTCCGGTGAGATATAATTCCTCATTTGTCATGATCTCTGCCGGATCCTTTGCCGCTCTGGCAGGTTCAGGAAGCTCAGGGATCTCTGCTGCCTCAGGCTGATATTCCACCAGAATATTCCCCTGGGCATCATATACTCTTATCCGCAGTTCTTCCTCTTTCTTGCCGGCGACTTTTATGTTCTCCTTATAAATATCCACCGGCGAGAGCTTTACCCTCTCATCCAAAACTGCTATGCCGCAAGCCGCAAGCTCCACCCTTGCTGACTCATATACCCCTGTGGCATAGACGATTACATGGGCCACATCCCCATCCATAGAAAGATGGACGGCAGCCTCGGTAGTGGCATTTTTTACCTGCCCCACCGCCTTGTAGGGCATAAAATACTGGGTAAAGGTCTTTTCCTCAAAGGGCTTAAGCCAGGTGAAATCTGGCTGATTATCCGTATATACCCCTGTCATCAGCTCCACATAAGGGCCATCTTCGTCAGTCAGATTCCGGTCCCAGGCTTTTCCAAAATCACCGCACCCCCAGGTCCACTGCTTTTTGCCAGGTGAAATGTGGTGATCCGCCACATGGAGAATCCCTGCCTCCTTCCCATAATCATATCCCCCTACAAAGTCGTACTTGGACTTCTCCGCCATATAAGAGGTAGGAACCGGGATGTTTTTGTAACGGGAAATATCCACACCCTCACTGTAATCCTTCTTATAATATATACCTGTTGCAATGGGGAATCTGGAAACATCCCTTTTGCCATGATCCATCACAGCATGGACATCCGGCGGGAATACAGACTGCGTATTATCATTCACCGGAACCGCCGGGTTCGCCCACCAGAGGAAGGTTTGGGGCATAGAAGTACGGTTATAAAGCTGTCCAGTAATCTCAATATAAGCCTTTCCCGGATACAGGGTAATCCGTGCAATTCCCTTTGTACCATACATCTGATCCACATCATGGAGCAGGACACAAACGCTGCCGTCCTCCCCCTCCTCCATCACATAGTCCACCGGAAGGAAGGTGGTTGGCCTGTGATGCTGGGGCCAGTTAAACTCAATTCCCCCAGATATCCAGGGGCCTGTCAGCCCCACAAGCGCAGGCTTGATCACATGGTTATAATATACAAAATCATAATCATTGGTCTTGTCATAGGCTCTCTGAATTCTGCCTCCTAATTCCGGCAACACCATCACACGCAGGTATTCATTTTCCAGCCAAACGGCTGTATATTCCTTATCTTTTTTCTCCTCGCTGATCTTCTCCACGGTGGGGTAAGGGTAAACCTTTCCGCTGCTGCCCTGATAAACCCGCTTATCCAGAAAAATGGGATTCTTCTCCGCTTCCCCGATCTCATAGGTTGGAATCAAAATTTGCTCCGCCCAAATTGCCGCTTTGCGATTCATTTTCTGTCTCCTTTTCTTTTATTGCGCTCTTTGTAACTGTATTTTACCTAATACATATTGGAAAAACATTACTTTGATTTGCTATTTCATTTATATTTATTGCTAAAAGAACTGTAAAATTTCTTAGGAGCTTGCGCTGTTATAATGTCTCACGCCATTCCTCCACACAAAGCTTGTCAGTATGGTAAAGACTGCCGTCACGATTATCCCCTGTAATGCTAGGCGCCGCCCCATCTCTCCGCTCAGACTCTGCACCGGAAGGGTTGCCATGATGCCATAGGGCAGGAGGAAGCAAAAGATGACCCGCCAGATTCCATAAAAGGCAATGCCCGGCAGCTTCATACAAAGCTCCAGCGCCGCATCCTCAAGTTGCTCCAGACGCGCATTGGTCACCAGATAAAAACAGACGCACCGAATCAGCACCATCATATCATAATGCAGCGCTGTCATTATGAGTAACCATCCCAGATAGGCCAAGATCTTCCCGGCCCCTAATGTGATTCCGCTCTTATATATTCCGTAGCCAATGATGCACAGGCTCATTAACACCAGGGGAATGGAACCGGGATTGATCTTTTCAAAAGTGAGCCTGAGCAGCGGGCTTACAGGTTTGGTCAGATACAGATCCAGCTCTCCCTTTTTGATTTTTTCCGGGAGTTGATTGATCCCGAAAAAATAAATCACCATGCCTGCCGCGTTGATCAGCGAGAAGGTTCCGATAAACAAAATCATTTCCCCCTCGCCCCAGCTCCCGATCCGCTCCACATTAGAATAGACCGCCCGGAAAACCATAAGCTGCACGGCAAACAGACTTCCGTCCACAAAAAACGGCCCGAAAAAACCAAGACGGAGCATCATCAGTCCCTGAAACCGGATGCGTATCAGCTCTCTCAGCACTCTGAAATTCTTTTTATACTTTTTTCTCATATTCCCACCCCATCATATTTTTTCCTATAGCTGTTCCAGGTAACTGTGATCACAATCTGTAAAAATATACACCAGCCTGCCAGTATCAAAATGCCTGGCAGTGCCTCCTGTCTGCACCGCCCTGTCAGCAGCATGGAGGGAAGATAGGTCACATAATAAAAAGGAAGGTAACTCATCAGCTTCACGATCCCCTCCGGAAAAAGCGCCAGCGGCACAATTGTCCCTGTCACCAGCGAAACCAGGTTATTTTTGATCATCAAAAAGGTACTGATTTCCTGATACTTCAGTGTCAGAATCCCCAGATAATAATTGAGTTCTGTCATAAACAAAAGTCCCAGCAAAACCATCAGCACTGCACAGGCGATCACAAACGGATCCTGTGTAAACACAAACCGGATCCGAAACAGGAAAATCCAAATCACCGCCGCCGCAAAATCAAAAGCAAGGTAAAAGAGCACCACGCCAGCCTCCATGGCAATAAAATACCCTTCCGTATTCATAGGCAGTACAACATAATTCGTAAAGGTGCCGTTCCTGATCCGCCAGAAAATTTCCCCGCTGATTCCATCCGACATTTCCAGTTGGGATAAATAGGAACTGATAATGTAATAGGACAGCATTCCATGAAAGGTAAATCCGGCAACCACATCCTTCTGCTGAAAAATAATCCCCCATAACAGGAAGGCAAACAGGATTTTGGAGATGGTAAAGAGCATGCTAAAGATCACATCCGCCCGCCACGCAAGCTGTGCTTTCAGATTCATACAGGCGGCCTCCCTGTATTTCCCATATCCCGGCCAAAGCTTAGTTTTCATATCTGCTGCCCTCCTGATAAATCCTCTCCACCACGGTTCCAACCTCATCCTCTTCCACTGCAATATCCGCCGGATTCCACTGCATAATAGAGGCAAGCGCCGCGCCTGCCTTCTCCCTGGGCACCACAAGCACCAGCTTATGGGGCGTCTGTTCCAATATCTGAGCCATAGGAAAGTTCACCTCCCAGGATAACTCCTGGGAAAAATATGCTGTAATCTTTTTATTTTTCTGATACTTTGCAAACAGCTCATCCGTCCTTCCGTCATAAACCTTACAGCCATGGTGAATGACCACCGAACGGTCACAGAGTGTGGAAATATCCTCCATGTAGTGGGAAGTTAAAATAATGGAGGTTCCTTTTTCCTGATTTACCTGTTTTAAAAACTTGCGTATCTGATTAGAAGCAATGGCATCAAGGCCAATCGACGGCTCATCCAGGAACAATATCCGCGGCTCATGTAAAAGTGCAACGATCAGTTCCATCTTCATCCGCTCCCCTAAAGAAAGGGTGCGCACCTGTACATCCATCAATTCCCTCACATCAAACAGCTCCGTAAAATACTCCTTCGTCTCCTGAAACTGCTTCTCGTCCAGCTCATAAATCTCCTTAAACAGACGCATGGTATCATTGGCGGTCAACTCAAAAAACAACTGACTCTTTTGTCCCATAACCACTGCGTACTGCCGTTTAAATTCATTTTTCAGGTCATTGGGATAATAGCCCATAACACTGATCCTGCCGCAGGTAGGCGCAATAATGCCGGTCAGCATCTTTGTGAGTGTGGTTTTACCTGCTCCGTTCGGCCCGATCAGCCCGACAAATTCCCCCTCCCTTAGCGTAAAATCAAAATTCCTCACTGCAGATTTCTCTTCATATTTCCTTTTCCAAAGGCTTTTGATACTGCCGGAAATTCCTTCCGGCTTTATCAATCTGCGGTAAGTCTTTGTGAGATTTTCGGTTTCAATTATATTCATTTTCATACCTCCGTGTTTTCCCTGTTCATAAACAACGGGCAGCACGCTTCGCGAACTGCCCTTATGTTAACAAACGCTGTCACGCTCCGCGAGCCATCCTTATGTTAATAAACCAGCCACAGTTCCCTATGCCCTTTGCAAAAGACATAGTACTTCCGTGGCTGGCTTTGATGACTGTCGGTATGAGGAAATATTCATGCAAAACAACGGACGGCACGCTCCGCAAATGATTTTTACAAAGACCCTTTCCATATCGTATGTAAAAAAGCACAGCCTGGTATACGGCTATGCTTTACACTCATTTGATGATATTTCCTGAAAGAAGTATATGATAAGCATTTACAAGGCAAAAAGGACATAGCTGTAGCATTCCATGCTGCCGTGCTATACGCACCGGCACGTTAAATGATAAATGCCCGGCTGTTTCCTGCAACTGTTTAGTTGTCCAATTTCTCCCTGCCCACCAAGCTTAACATATATTCTCTCCTTTTCTTTTTATTCTGGGACTAAGTATAAGCTGCCATAAAAATTCTGTCAAGTATCTTCTCTTTACCCAGCGGCAAAAAAATTTTTTATAGTGCTTCCACCTTACAGGAATGCTCCTTTGTCTTTCTGTTATAGCTGATTCCAACTGCCAGAATTTTTCCTGTGTATTTGGGCTTTTCTCCCATTTTTCCTTTGAAACGGAGCGCATAGTTTCTATTTCTTATCTGCGCAATTGCGTCCTCCGGTGTACAGTCTGTCTTCAACTCCAGAATCAGAGCATCCGCCTCTTTTCTCTCAGGATAAAAAATAAAATCCACGTATCCTTCTCCAGCTTTATCCTCACGCTCCACACGATACTTATCTCTGGCAGAAAGATACCCCAGACTCTCATTTGACAGCAGCATCTCGTCAAATTTATCCATCAACTCCCTGTTAGGAATAAACACCTCGCCATCTTCATAGGTCAGCAGGCCATATACCACCATCGCCGAAAAAATCTGATTCTTCGTGTGAAGCTCTGTAGAAGTAGCCGCATATCCCTGCAGTCTGATTCCGACTCTCTCTCCTGAAACCATCATCGCTAAATCATCACGGACATCTTCTATGTTATTGCGGATATAATAAAAAATTTCATCATAAGGACCGGAACTGGTCCAGTAATTACTGATTTGATTATCCGTTAAGGAGCAGATTATCGAACGAGGATTATACATTCTGACTCCCGCAGCCGTGTGGTATCCGTCATACCACTCTGCCAGGGCTTCACGTGTAATTTTCGCATCTGCGGTGGTCTGCCGATAGACAGCAAACAAGCGGTCAACCTCCGAATCCAGAAAACCGAAATACCCACTGAATTTCTCTTTGGTTGCCATATCATATTCTTTGAACATATTCATTTCGGAACCACTGGAATACTTGGCAACCGGAAGGACACCTGTCATATAGGCAAGCCCTACATAACCCTGTCCTTTCAACAGGTCACGTAGAAACTCAAAGTAATTTTTTTTATCAGCTTCCGTGATAAAGCTCTTGTGGAAAACAGCATCCCACTCATCCATCACGAAAACAAATCTGGTTCTGTGTTTCTCAAATACAGCCTGCAGATTATCCCAAACAGCACACTCCCCGTCAAGCTCCAACTCAGGATACGCCTCCACCAAATCCTTATTGATACCATTATGAATACGGGATATATACTGTTCATAACTGCCGCAGTCTCTTGGCAGACGGCTGAAATCAATATAAATCACATCATACCTATGCAGATACTCTCTGTAATGACTACTTTTCGCAATTTCAAGATGATCGAAAATTTCCTTCCCGTCTGTGATTCTGCCGAAGAAAGCCGCGACCATATTGGCCATAACGCTCTTGCCAAAACGCCTTGGTCTGGTGATGCAAAAATATCTCTGGCCATCGAGCATGACAGTTGAGATGATTTCATCAAGCAGAGGAGACTTGTCAACAAAAAATCTAGCTCCGGCAATCTCTTTATATCCTTCATATGGAACTATGCTGTTTAAAAACATTCCCATATAGATCTCCTCCGACTGATTCTATGAAATAAGTATAGCACACTTTATAAAATGCTTCTATAAATAACTTGCATTCATAAACAGTTCATTCTCTTCTTAATAGGCAATCATTGGAATAAATTTACCTTTTGCCTGGCTCCACTTTTTTCGTCTGCCGCCTCATATCTCTCCCGAATCTGCTCATATTCCTGGTCACTGATCTTTATAATTGTCCCATGCTTGAAGCCGTACGGAAAGTGAAAGCTCTCATCCGAACGCGCAAATCTGCCGGATGCAAGGCTTTCTGCCACAAAGGGAACATATCCCTGCCCTTCCCCCGGCACACCGTAATAATCCAGAAAAAGGCACCATTTCCCGCTCTCCAGCTTAACGGCTGTAGGGGCCTCATACTGCCCGGCCTGAATTACCTTCATACTTTCATCAAATGCCTCTATCTTTTTAAAGGGCCCTGTCACATAATCCGCCTCCAAAAGGATAATATTGCTGGGATTGCTCTCGCTTTTCACAAAAAGATAGTATCTCCCATTCTCCTCATACACGGCTGAGTCAATCACCCCGGAATCTTCTTTTCGGTAGAGCACCTCCGGCTTCGTGAAATCTTTAAAATCCTTTGTACGGCTGTAATAAATCGCCTTTTTCCCATAGTTGTTACATTTGTGGGAAGAGGACCAGTGCAGCACATAGTCACCTTCTTTTCTGTCATAAATAATATCCGGCGCCCAGAGGCAGCCAAAATCCTCATCCCCCAGCTTTACCAGTCTCTGCTCTGACCATGAGATCAGGTCATCGGATTCCCAGACGGAGAGATACTTACTTCCGTTTCTGCCTATCTCGTCCCATGAATGATGATACTGGTTTCTCATTCCGTAGGACAAACTCAGATCTGTTGCAAAGATGTAATACTTCCCTGTACCCTCACATTTTACGATCGTAAAGTCCCGGACACCCTTATCTCCATAGTAAGCCCACAGCACAGGAGAGCCGTGATTTACCTCCTCCCACGTGAAACCGTCCCTGCTGAGCCCGAAATATACCTGTTCACCGTCGGGTGATGTTTTTTCTCTGAAATGTACAAATAAATATGCCATGCTCTGTCTCCTATCTATCCTTTTTCTTTATCAGCATCCCGAAAGCAATCATCACGCACAGTTATGCTATTAAGCGTGCTGTATGCCCGTATGCTTCGCAATATTCTCATAAAAATGAAACCATGTAAATCGGCAGACAATAAATATCTTTATCTTTTCTCACATCCTTTGTATAAATCAGGTATCTGTTTAATATTCTTGAAGAAAACTTATCCTGAATTCCTTTTAAATACCATTATATAGAATCTCCTTTCCATGACCCAAATACCATCTGCCGAAAATCCCTATTTTTATCGGTATCTATTTGCCAGAAATCCCGTTTTTTGCAATTATAAAACTCCCTTTTCGGAAAAGTGTTACCACATGATTATTGAATTTGTACCTACCTATCAATTCTTCAAACCGAAATTTATTGCAGCCACTTTGCTCTTGGAATAAGATTTGCCGCCTTATAATAATTAGCTTTTCCATAGTAATGTTCGTGCAAATCATCGTTAACAGCCAATAGTTCCAGTATAGATGCGCCTTTTTCGCTCACCTTATGTTCCAATTCATTCAGTAACCGACTACCAATTCCTTGATGCTGATATGGTGAAGCAATCAGGATTTCTTCTAGTGTATACCCGATAATATCATCATACTGTTTAAAATAGCCCATTGCAAAGCCGATGACATTTCCCTCATTTTCTAAAATCAAAGAATAGGCATCTTCCATGCAGACTACCTGGTTTATCCGTCTTTGGGCCTTTTCGATCGTCCAACATCCATCTTCGCAATTGTTATAGTAATCTAAATAAATAGGAATAACGGATGCAATATCTGTTTTACGCATTTCCCTGATTTCCATACCATATCCCCCTTTCAAATTTCAGTTTATATGCTTGATTATAAAGTATATGCCTGATGCATACAACGCATATTTATAAGTCCACTTTCCCTGGGTACACAATTCCGAAAAGGGAGTTATAAAAAAAGATTAACTACTATTATTCAATATGTTAATCATCGGCAAATGTATCCCCGTTAACCGCCCGCTTCGCATCTTCTACAGGCACCATTCCAATTTTTCCGCAGGCAAGACAATATAATTATCCATTCCCTCGCCCTGGCGAAGATATACATTTCTAATACCTGCCTGTATAATCATTCTTGCACAAAGAGGACACGGTTTTGCTCTATGAACACAAGCATCCGCAGGGTTTATTCCCGTCAAATAAAGATCTGCTCCTATTGTTTGTTCTCTGGAGCAATTCATTAATGCATTTGCCTCTGCATGGATTGCCTTACATATTCCATAACCTTCTCCCTGATGCATACCACGCTTTATTCTGGGGCACTCTCCAATATCGCAGCAATTTTCTTTTCCTCTGGGAGAGCCGTTATAACCTGTAGAAATAACAACATCATCCTTAACAATCGCAGCTCCATATTTTCTTTTCAGACATGTACTTCTATATGCAAAAACCTCTGCACAATTCAAATAGGTATCCTCTTTAGACACTCTTTCTTTTCCTTTTGTGATTACCATACTATACCTCGTCTGAACTTTTACCGCCTATTTTTCCGTAATCCGCATCTCCCGTATAATCTTCCTTAACCTGAGCACCATGGACGGCGCCACCGACAACTCATCCACCCCCATACGCACGAAGGTTTCCGTAAGCTCCGGATCCGCTCCCAGCTCCCCGCAGATGCCTGACCATTTTCCTGCCCTGTGAGCGTTGTCCACCGCCATCTGAATCATCCGTAGAACCGCCTTATGGTGCGGATTATAAAAGGCATCCAGCCTCTCATTCTGTCTGTCAATTGCCAGGGTGTACTGGGTCAGGTCATTGGTTCCGATGCTGAAAAAGTCTACCAGCTCCGCCAGCTCGTCACTGATCATGACAGCCGCAGGCGTCTCGATCATAATTCCCTGCTCCGGCATTTTACATGGAATTCCGGCCTCATCCAGCTCTGTCTTTACGGCATTCACGATCTCATGGATCTTCTCGACCTCCTCCACGGAGGTGATCATCGGATACATGACCGACAGATTTCCAAACACTGCCGCCCTAAGGAGTGCGCGGAGCTGAGTTTTGAAAATTTCCGGCTCTGTCAGACAGATACGGATTGCCCGATATCCAAGGGCAGGATTTTTTTCCTTTCCCAGATTGAAATATTCTGCCTGTTTATCTGCGCCGATATCCAAAGTCCGAATGATCACCTTTTTGCCTGCCATGGCCTGTACTACCTGCTTATAGGCCTGAAACTGCTCCTCCTCTGTGGGATAATTGCTTTTTCCCAGATACAGGAATTCGCTGCGGAAAAGACCTATCCCTCCCGCATCATTTTCCAGTGCATATCCCACATCTCCCACGCCGCCGATATTGGCGTAGACATTGACCTTTCTTCCATCCAGAGTAATATTTTCCTTCCCCTTCAGTGTCTGCAGAAGCATGAGCTTTTCCTGCTCTTCTGCCATACGCTTCCTGGCTGCGGCGCAAACCTCCTCCGACGGCTCAAAGATCACCTCTCCGCTGAATCCATCCACCACAGCCTGCATGCCGGAATGGATTTCTTCCAGGTTCACGGGCACACCGATCAGTGCCGGAATGTTCCTCATCCTTGCAAGGATTGAAGTGTGGGAATTGGCAAAGCCGTGGACGGTCACGAAAGCCAGAACCTTTTCCTTATCCATCTGCACTGTCTCGCTGGGCGTCAGATCATCCGCCACGATAATGGATGGCTCCATAGAGGCAAAATCCACATCCTCTATGCCCATCAGGTTCCGAATCAGACGGCCTGAAATATCCTTTACATCTGCGGACCTTGCCTTCATGTATTCGTCATCCATTCCGGCAAACATTTCGGCAAAGTTATCTCCCGTGACCGCTACCGCGTATTCCGCATTGACCATCTCCGTCCGGATCATATTGTGTATGGCTTCCAGATAATCCTCATCCTCCAGCATCATCTGGTGTACCTCAAAAATCGCCGCGCTGGTTTCCCCTGTCTCTTTCAATGCCTTTTCGTAGAGCTTTTGCAACTGCCGGGCGGACTCCTGCCCTGCTTTTTCCAGTCTGGCAAGCTCTTCTTCCGGGTTCGTGATCTTTGCTCTTATTACCTGCCGGTCTTTTTTCTCCCAAACGGCCACCGGCCCCCAAACAATTCCTTTATACACAGATTTTCCGGATATTTTCTTCATAAATAACCATACCCTCTCCGACGCCTTCTCCTACGGTTTCATATTTATAATATCCCTTCTCATAATTTTTTGAAAGCGTTTCCCTGCGTTTCTTTAAGAACTTGCGCTGTTTCCGTCTACTCCCTCTTCCCCCGGCACCGGTGTACCTCTGAACGCATTTGCCTTTTTATCTAAGATAACCTGCTTCTCACTTCCTGAATCAAGGATTATATTTTGAACTGATTCCTTTTCTACCATTACTGCCGTCACTTCAAGTTCAGTAAGCTTATCCGTACCGGTCAAAGCGCTTACTTGTGCAGAGAAACAGGAATCCGACGCTTCCTCCGGTAGTTCTCCCACTTTAGCAGTCGCAATAATATGGTTGTACGAAACATAATTTCCCCTGCCGGAAACAAGACGTATAATCACAGGCTGTACACCGGGGGGCTTAATGGTTTCCACCGCTATCGTCTCTGAAATGTGGTTGGCGATAATGGAATTATTATAACCATTGATATGTAAAAGGCCATACAGATCATCCAGACCGTTATCATATCCAACTAACGGCGCCCAAGGCTCGTTATCCCGCAAAAAATGATTTGAAGAAACCATATTTTCTGAGCATTCACCTTCAAATATAAGCATTCCCGGATAGAATGAGTGAAACCTGTTACCCGTTATAACAGACCGTGCCACAGTATCAAAATAAACGCTGCTTGTGCCTCTTGGGAAAATATTATTTGCTGTGATCAGAAGCCCTCCAAAATTCTGTGCAAAAATGGAGTAGCCCTTATACCCCGCCCCTATCAGATTATCGGTTATTTTGGATGCCTGTCCCCATCCCCGTAATTCAATACAGCTGCCGCATTCCGCTATAAAATTATCGTGAATTGACAGTGCGTCCGCGTGGTAAACAGTGAGCCCATGCTCTAAATAGACCAACCCCATACCGGTAATCCGAAATGAATCCTGGGCACTGGCAATATAAATGCCTGTTTTCCCGTTTATGTATGTATTTTCAGGATTCTCCATACCGGAACCATCATCCACAAACCGCAGACCGTCAATGCAAAAATTCTCAAATTCCACGGAACTGATTCTTGGATTTCCGCTTCGCTCAATGTAAAATGCCGCCCCTAAGGATTCCTGTTGGGACTCTGGTGTCAAGTCCACCAGAATACGGCTTCCTCCCGGCCAAACTTCATGCAGATCAGCCCATTCGTCCTTTGGAAGATTGTAGCGGATGCTGGAGGATACAAAGCCATGTCCGGAACCCATGATCTTCAAGTAGCTGATGTCTATCACAACCTGAGTCCGAAGATGATAATCCCCCGGCGGAATATAAATCACAGCCCCCGGCTTTCCTCCATCCTCTGAATCAGGATTTGTCTGTCTTTTTTTAATGTCTTCCAGAATACTGTTGATAACCTTTCCTATATCTTCATAAGGATTACCGACGTTCCATTCTGTCACATCATAAAAATTTTTCCCTGTCATAATTTATCCCCTCTATTCCTTTCGGATACGACAACTCCCCTATATCCAACTATGTAGTCCGTCCCATAACTTCCATTGATCAGAATATTTTCTCATGGACCAGATTGCCATTAAATCAATGGAAAACTAAGATCCATTTTGCCATTTAAATACCTCCTGGTTATCATCCTTACCCTTCATCCTCTCCAAATCCGTCTGTGAGATACTCATTCCAGGAAGCATTGGTATTCTCCAGCTTCTTTTTCTTCATGAGTCGGTTCCTATCACTTAAGATTGCCAGCATCTCATCCACAATTTCTTCCAGGGGAAGCTTTTTGTAATGTGACAGATAACCGATCATCCTTTCGGCTGTAAAATCTGTATTCAAATTCTGTGTCACCTGATCACAAAACCCTTCTGGATATCCACGTTTTAACATGATATGATAGAGCTCCATGCTCTTTTCTGATCTTGGTTTCATAAAAGCTCCAAAACATTACAGGTATCCTCTGTTTTCAGCTTCCTTAAGTAATTGGGGCTGGATCAGTGGATATGTCCAATTGTCAACTAAATTATCCGTAATCAAAATACTTTCCATCTCACTATGTAATTCTTCAAAGGAAAATATGTCGGCGATGAAAAGCATTCCAAATGACTCATCATCATTACTTTTATTTATTCTTGTTTTTCCTTTTACGGAATATGCGCAGATTGGGGTAATGGTGAAATCTACTGCACCTGTTTCTTCCCTTAATTCTCGCCTGGCAGTGGTCAGGATATCTTCTCCGCATTCCCTGTGCCCTCCAGGTACTTCGTAGGTGTTTCTTTCTCTGTGTTTACAAAATACCCACTTGCCATTTGTCCTGGAAATAATAACTGCAAATTTCAGCAAATTATCATCTACACTGTCATAGAACTTTACTTTTATCATCAGCTCCTCCTGTAAGATACAACAAAAAAATGATAGACTGTAAAATATAATACCATAAACACATACAAAGCAACTACAAAATGTTTACAAAGAGGAAAGCGGGAAGCATGGATGAACGGTTCTGTATCGATCATCCTATAATGCTTTTTACCTGATCTATAAATTTCCAATCAATATAATCCTCCAGATTTTCACTGACGTAAGGATTTTTTACACAAACAAAAGATCGATTAAGAATTTTAGCTTTTTCAACTTTTTGGATTCCTTCCGAAAGATGGTCGGAAGTTTCCTTTAATAACCTGTAATCCCGATCCTCCCAGGCCTTTTTCTGATCATAACCATTTTCATTCAGAATCAAATCCATTTTCATTACTACTTTTTTTAATAATACGATTAAATCCATCAACTCAGCCCTTTCAAAAATAAATTCAACTCTTTCATTTCCAACTCGTATATCAGTTCAATAAACGGAACCATATCCCCACTACAATGATATCCATCCAATGCCCGATAATAATCCATCCGTCTCTCAAATGGAACATTGACCGGCAAATAGTCATATTTAATTAATTGATAATTCATTAACATTCTACTGGCACGGCCGTTTCCGTCTCGATATGGATGAATTCCCACAAATTCAGCATGAACCCAACAAGCTGCTTCAAAAGGACTGGTTTTGCTTTCCGGCATAGTGCAAAAGTCATTTTTGTTTTTGAGTTCTTTATAAAAATCCCTCAATAAGCCCGGCAACTCATGATAATCCGGACACTCATGCTCTGCCCCCTGGATATACACATTATTTTGTCTGTACAATCCTCCGGGAAAAATATTCTCCAAAAGCAGTTTATGGATCTGGCAAATAATCTCTTCATCCAAATCCCGTCCTTTCTTAATCTCCTGCGTGATATAAAAGAATGCTTTTTTGTTATTTACCTGTTCATATATTTCCCGTAAAGTTTTTCCCTCCGGGGTTCTCTCATATAAAAGCAATTCCCGGGTTTCTTTCATTGTAAGCGTATTACCTTCTATTGCAGTAGTATCACAGGTAAAGCGCACCAAAAAATCATTTTCATAAGATTGAAGATTATAAATGTTCTTTTCCGCATCTTTCCGCTTTTCTAAATATAATTACCTTTTTTCCTCTAACAACTTTGCATTATACTCCATATAAATCCTTTCCGGCACTTGCTGAACTTAATAAAGTACTACCATAAAGCATCATAAATGAATAATCCTTGCCGCCGTATGCTCTGTAAACATTTTATCATGTTCCGCCATGATCATGGTAGGATTAAATTTTAAAATTAGTTCCTCAATCTGCATTCTGAAAAACACGTCAATAAAGTTTAATGGTTCATCCCAAATATAAAGATGGGCTCTCTTACTAAGGCTTGCCAATTGATCTTGTCATAACACCTGCTTCCGGCATGCTTTACACTTTTCCCACAATCAGCTATAATAGGTTATATTAATAAAAATCCTTAATAAAAAAGGCGGTGAAAGGATGGTACAGGAAATGTCTGATAAAGAGTTAATCACAATTACAATCGACAGATATGCGGAATTACAGCGTATCAAGCAGGCAAACGGCTCTCAGGAGAACCGGGAACTTGATTATTCTATCAAGTTAGCCGTTGCGAAGTTATCATCTTTAGGCGTAAACGTTGAAGATATAACCCTTTAAATGTAACCATATGACCAATCCCCCCAAAAGTGTAAAGCCTGCTAAATGGTTAAAGGCTTTACACTTTTTCCGTCCTGCTTATTTTGTTTATACTCCCCCTGTTTCAGGAATTAAATCGTTACTTTCCCTCAAACCTGTTATACATATAATACCACTCCATCTCCCCATCGTTTTGCTCAGATTTTCGGCATCCCCCTTAAGCAGTATATCTTAAAGACCAAGATCGAACAGGCGAATTTCATGCTGACGGACACCAATCAGTCCATCTCAGACATTGCCAAGACGCTGGGCTTTTCTGACAGCCACAACTTTTCCCGCACCTACAAAAAACTCACTGGGCTCTCACCCAGTGAGTATCGGAATACCTTTTCTAAACGGCTGTTGTATCATGTATAAGGCAAGCTGTGTGTTATCTTGTTTCATCCGGCTTACCTTGCTCCGCATCACTTACTATTTCAGCACATTAAAAAGCTGTCGAGCTTCTCCATCCGGCGGCGCAGCAGCAGAAAAGAAACAATCCATCCGCAAAGACCGCCCAGCAGCAGAGGCAGGGGCAAAGTAGAAAGGTTATGGCTCAAGACAGCCATAACAGCTCCAAAGAATGTCACTGCCAGAAAAACAAGGGAGCTTATACATGCACCGCCGTAATCCGCGAAATATTGGAATACAACAATCGTAAAATACATACAGAACACGGTACATATCCCCAGGCTCAGCATGACAAACATATGCAGCATATGAATACTGGCATTCAGGAAGGGAAAAAACACACTGACCAGACAGATCAATATCACGGTAATAATAAGCTGGACCTCATATACAAAAAAGAGTTCCTGAAGAATCGCTCTGGTCATAACGTTCCTTTCTTTCTCAATCATGTAGAGAGTTCCGTTGTTCAATGCGGATACATACACGACAAACTTCTCGTAAAACGCCGTTTCCACCTTTACCACAAAAATAACCAGTGACGGTATGTTCACGGCAAAGGCCAGGAACATGGCCATATCGAAGCTCGGGGCTGTACGGAAAATGCTGACCTGTTCCCCCAGATCGGAGAAAAACCAATAAATGACGGTGGAGCAGTAGAGTCCCAGCATGTAGGTAACACCTCCCACGGTCAGCTTTGGATATTGACGGAAATAGACAAGGAACGCAAAATACCGGCCTTTCGGTACCCCAAAAGCTTTTACGCATTTAAATACCAATGCGAATACGACCACAAAAAAGCAGCAGACCAGAGCCATGCAAGCTGCAATCACTCTTGTAATTTCCAGCCATCTATCGCAGATAAAGTAAACTGCCACCGCCAACAGCAGACCCAGAATGAAACTGAATGTGAGCGCCTTGTAATGCTTTAACGCTGAGGCATAGGTCATCAAACTGTAAGCATTCGTCACCAGTACGCCCAGGAAATAATAGACTACCAGGAAGGACATCGGCACTCCGCCTTGCGAATGATGATATATACCTGCACACAGCAGGAACATGACAATGCCGGAGATGGCAGTGGTGAACGCAAGCACACCGAAAGCAGAAGGGAAAATATCCGACTCCTTGCCCAAATAGATACAGTCGGCAATGTAACGTGACACTGTGGTAGAAAAAAGAACAGAGACCAATAGGCCGTTTAAAAAGGCGTAAGTGGTGGATGCAATAAAAAACCGACTTTCCAGCACTGTCAGGCCCGACTGGCTTAAGAGAACGTTCAGCACCAACATCAGCATCGCCGACAGAACCGTTGGGCCAATGGTGAGCATAGTAGCGTAGAGGGTTCCCCACAGATTAGCTGCCAGCGTTTTTCGTCCATATATTTTTTTCAGTTCAAATCCTATTCCTGCCATGGACACGTAGGAGCTTCACCCTGCAATCTTCCCATCCCATAAAGGAAAAGAAGCTGTTCAGGGCCGATAGCTTAGCATTAACCGTAGCGGGAACATAGCCCTCCTTCTGCAGGTACTCCTTCCACTCAATGACACTCTCCCTTGCGATCATCCTGCCGCTAAGCCAATTACTAAAAAAGCGCACCTCCCTCAGATACTTCTCTACTGTAGCATTCCCTCTCTCCTCGTTCCTCAAATACGACTCAAACTTCAGGATTTCCTTCTCTGTAACAGCGCGATCGTTCATACTTTTCCTCCTTAAGGTAATATTCTTTTCTTAATATTACCTTATCCGGCATCAAAAGTATTAAAAATTCACGCTCCGCGAGTCGGCTTATTGAAATAAAATAGCAGCCAGGCAGGGATAGATTTCCATGCCTGGCTGTTATTTGAAAGTTTCAGATTGATATTTTCTTTGATTTCGGCTATAATAATATTAGATATTAAATCAGCCGAAGGAGAGATTTGTTGTGTATATTAACAGACACGCGGAAAAAACCGTGCGGAAACTTTCCCACATGTTTGGCGCTGTGCTTGTCGCAGGCCCAAGACAGGTTGGCAAAACAACCATGCTGGAGCAACTGACTTCAGACATAAACTATGTCACACTTGACGACCCAATCATCCGTGCAGGCGCAGAAGAGGAAAGAGGAACGTTTTTCAAAGATAACCCGCCCCCTGTTTTCGTGGATGAAATTCAGAAAGCACCAGCGCTGTTTGAACAGATAAAAATGCTGCTTGACCGTGAAAGGAAAAAGGGGCAGTTCTATCTGTGCGGTTCCCAGCAGTTTAAAATGATGAAAGGTGTCAGCGAGTCCCTTGCCGGGCGTATTGGACTGATTACTCTGCTCGGTTTTTCCCTCCGTGAATCCTATGGCGTGGAATATGACACACCCTTCCTTCCAACCAAGGCATATTTTGCGGAAAGGTGTCGGCACCTTGCAGATATCGCCTACGATCATGTGTGGAATGCTATCCACCGTGGTTCCATGCCGGAGCTTTACAGCAATCCTGATTTTGACTGGCAGATGTTTTATGGCGCTTATGTCCGTACCTATATTGACCGGGATGTAAGGGAGTTATCTGAGATCGGCGACACTGTCAAATTCACTAAATTTATGATAACTGCTGCCGCGTCCACCGGTCAGCTCCTGAATCTGTCGTCTCTTGCCAGAGATGTAGGCGTCAGCCAGCCAACTGCAGAGCGATGGTTATCCATCCTGGTTGCTTCCAACATCGTATACCTGTTACAGCCATACTCCAATAACATCACAAAGCGCGCCGTTAAAACGCCAAAGCTTTACTTCCTTGACACCGGCCTTGCCGCTTACCTGACCAAATGGAATACGCCGGATGTATTGAAGAACGGCGCTATGGCCGGGGCGTTCTTCGAGAGTTTTGTCATATCGGAAATTATTAAAAGTTACTACAACAAAGGTATCCTTGATCTTCCGATTTACTTTTACCGGGACAGGGATATGAACGAAATAGACTTGTTGATTGAAGAAAATGGAACACTTTATCCGATTGAAATAAAAAAGCATGCGGATCCGCAGAAAAAAGATGTGGATGCCTTTTCTCTCCTTGACAAAATCCCGGGGATTAAACGCGGTCCGGGCGGAGTGGTATGCCTGTATGACAGGCTCATAACACTCCGCGGAGAAGATAGGGTCATTCCCATTAATTACCTGTAATGACCACAAGTATGAAAGCAGTGGTGCAGGCGGCCCTTATACTACGCCATGGGGTGAAGCTGTTTCAATCAGGCATTCTTTTCCCCTGAACGCAAAACCATATTTTCGTATTTTTCCCGGCATATATCCTCTTGCCGCCAGTTCTGACTCGTATTGCTTTTGGTCAATCTGAGCAAGCGCGTTAGCCGCTGTCTCCTTGAGATTTTTTTCTTTCAATGGTTTATGTACTTAAATTCAATGATATAGGCATAATCCCTTTCCCGGTCAACGGGTGTGAGCATCACTTCATAACGTCCAAACCCGCTCTCCCTGTTGGACGTTATGACAAACCTGCCCGAAAGCTCCACCATCAGCCCGGAAAAAATACTTTCTTTTGAAATTCTGGTAATCCCGGTGATCAACCCCCGATAAAGACAGGGATTGGTCTTGAAAGTGCTGTTAAAAAAGCTGCTGAAAAACTCCGCCGCCTCATCCCAATACCCTGAAATCCATGCTTCCTGCATAGGTGTGTCATACTCATCAAGGATAATGATCACCTCCCTGTCAAAGCAGCGCCGCATGAAGTTTGATATTGAGTTAACCGCATCTGCTATTCATAGTCTCCGTCAGGCGATTTTTCTTTCCAGACGGACAGCCCTTCAAACAAGTCCCCTCTGCCGGCATATTTATTAGAGAAGAAACATTCAATCATGCTCATATTAAGGGTTTTGCCAAATCTGCGCGGACGCGTGACCAACGTCACTGTCGAACCCGTTTCCCACCATTCGCGGATAAAATCTGTCTTATCTATATAAAATTTATGTTCTTCAATCAGCCTGTCAAAGCGTTGCTCCCCAATATTTACAAACGTATTGCCATCCATGACAAAACCTCCTGTGAATACTTTATTTTCAGTATACACACAGTATTAAATTTGTGCAAATCAACTGAAACTTTTAATAAAACTTATTCCCTGTGTAAAGACATTGCAGTATAATAAAGCCAGCGACAAATCAAAAGCTGAGGAGAATATGGCATATGTGGTTTTGGTGGTTTATACTTATCTGTGATTTGCTGATTCCCTTTACCATGATGTTGGCAGGCCAAATGATGTGGAAACATATGCCGAAGAATATTAACGGCGTTATTGGGTACAGAACCAGCCGTTCCATGAAAAACATGGACACATGGAAATTTGCTAATGCTTACTGCGGAAAACTCTGGTATAAAACAGGTAAAATCTTGTTCCTGCCGACTATTATTTTACATATTCCCTTTTATGGGCGTTCAGAAACAGTCCTGGGAATTTTTTGTACAATACTGTGTACAATACAGGTTATTACTTTAATTATTTCAATTTTCCCAACAGAAAAAGCCTTAAAAAAGAACTTCACCGAAGAGAGAATACGAAAATAACAAACGCCGTCACGCTCCGCGAGTCGGCTTATTGTAAAAAAAGCAGGGGGTTTTTCCTTCCCCCTGCCTGTTGCCTGTTATTCAATAGCGATATAATTCTTCTGCTCAATCTCCGGTTTTTTCTCTTCCGCCTTCGGAATGTTCAATTTCAATACCCCGCTTTCATACTTTGCATGAATATCTTCCTGTTTCACATCTTCTCCCACATAGAAGGATCTGCTCATGCTGCCCGCATAACGCTCCTGGCGAACAAATTTCCCGGTTTTCTTTTCTTTCTCATCCTTGTCAAGCCCCTTTGCCGCGGTGATTACCAGATATCCATCCTTAAGCTCCAGAGAGAGTTCATCTTTCCTGAAACCAGGCAAATCAATATCTACCTCATAATGGTCATCGTGTTCCTGTACATCTGTTTTCATCATGTTCGCCGCATGGCGCCCATACAGCTTTCTCTGTGCTTTCTGCATTGCCTTATCGTCAAACGCAGGAAAATCAAAAATGCCGTCAAAGAAATCATCAAATAAGTTTTCTCCAAAAATACTAGGTGTCATCATAAGTCATCGCTCCTTTTTCTATTAAATTAAATGCCAACTTGCTAATTTGAACTTTGGACTCTGAAAAGGAATCTCCACATTCGTAACCTATTCCTTCTGTTCCTCATGTTCTATTTGTGTTATAACACTTATATTGGCATTCGTCAATAGCGAGTGCTAATATTTTCTGTGAACTTTCTGTGTTTTTTAACAATTTGCTATACGAATGCAAAATGTTCTGAAAAATCAGATTGCAGGGTAATGAGAGAAAACAAATAATTTTCGCTGAAATGACACGGAGCCGGGAACCTGTGAGACGGTTTCCGGCTCTGCATTTTTACTTATCTAAACAGGCATCTCATCTCAATGCACTATTACAATCCCTTTTGCTTTTTCAATTCCTCCACAATCGCAACGCTGGCCGTGGAGCCTATGCGGGATACTCCCAGCTCGATCATCCTAAGAGCGGTTTCCAGATTGCGGATCCCGCCTGCCGCTTTGATCTTTACGCCATCCCCCACCGCGTTTTTCATCAGCTCCACATCCTCAAAGGTCGCTCCCCCTGTCCCGAAGCCCGTGGAGGTTTTGATAAAGTCAGGTCCTGTCTCCTTTGCAATTTTGCACAGCGAGAGCTTTTCCTCCCGTGTCAGATAGCAGTTCTCAAAAATAACCTTGGAGATCACCTTTTCCCTGCGGCATATCTCCACAATGGAGGCCATTTCCTCTTCCACATAAGTATAATTCTTTTCCTTAAGCTGTGTGAGGTTGACCACATAATCGATTTCATGCGCTCCGTTTTTGATAGCGTCCTCTGTCTCAAAGACCTTGGCGGCAATGGTATTTTGTCCAAGGGGAAATCCTACTGCCGCCCCCACGTGGATATCCGTATTTTCCAACAGCTTTCTGCACAATGCCACCGGCGCCGGATTAACAGCCACCATGGCAAAACCATACTTCTTTGCCTCCGCGCAGAGCTTTTCAAAATCGTATTTTACCGCATAAGCTCTGAGCTGGGTATGATCGAAATAGCCTGCCAGCTTTTCAGGCGTAATCTCTGTTTGTTTCATATCTACAATCCTCCTGCATCATGTCAGGCATCTGCCTGCCGTATTTGTGCCAGTTTTTCATAAACCGGCTGTAATGCTTCATAAGCCTGATCAAAAATCTCATAGTACCGCTCATAGATTTCTGTCCTTGCGGCCTTTGGCCTTATGGTATCTGCTGTCCGGTTCAGCTTTTTGATCACCCGGTAGTCAGGGTATATTCCTATCCCCACGCCGCCGCAGACCGCGGCGCCCAGGCTGGTGGCTTCCTCCGAATAAACAGGGAGTTTTAAAGGTTTTCCCCATATATCCGCCAGTATCTGGGGCCATACCTTACCTTTTGCTCCTCCCCCGATCAGGTTCAGCGACTCTATCCGCTGCCGCTCCTCCAGGATATCCAGGATCACTTTCAGGTTAAACCCGACTCCCTCCAGAACTGCCCGGGCCATATCCGCCTTCCCGGTCCTTACATCCATACCGATGAAAGCTCCCCTTGCCATGTGATTCCATCTGGGGCTGCGTTCTCCCAGCAGGTAGGGCAGATAAACCACTCCACCCGCTCCGGGGTGTGTCTCCAGCATCATCTGGTCGAGCAGGTCATAGACGCTCTGCCCGCTCTCCCTGGCAATCCTCTTCTCTTCTGTGCAAAAGGTGTCCTTATACCAGCTATAGGACAGTCCTGCAGCCTGCATCGTACCGCAGGGTGTATATAGTCCGGGATCCAGATGTACCCAGTTGAATGTCCGCAGCTTTTCATCAAATACCGGTTCCTTGCCTGCTGTAGATATCCAGGAAGAAGAGCCAAGCACACAGTAAGTATCTCCCTCCTCCACGGCTCCTGCACCCACACAGGCACAGCTCCCGTCTCCTCCGCCGATTACCACCGGTGTTCCCGCCATAAGACCGCAGGCCCCGGCAGCCTCCTTAGTCACGCTGCCTGCCAGTTCCGCCGAAGGGCAGGCTTGTGGCAAAAGCTCTGAAGGAATCTCAAGAGCCTTACAGATCTCTGCCGACCATTCCTTTTTGCGAAGGTCAAAAAGATTCGTGCCCCCGGCATCGGAATAATCCGTCACAAAGCGTCCCGTCAGATGATAGATGATGAAATCCTTTGCATGGAGCATACGATAAGCCTTCTTATATGCTTCCGGTTCGTTTTCACGTACCCACAGAAGCTTTGCCGCCGAGTAGGAGGCGCTGGCCCGGTGTCCTGTGATCCGGTACATTTTTTCCATCCCTACCCTGTTTATGATTTCCTTTTCCTGGATGGACGCGCGGGTATCCGCCCAGGTAATCATAGGCCGGATCGGTCTGCCCTCCCGATCTGCCAGCAGACATCCCATCATCTGACCGCTGAAGGATACGCAGGCCACCTGGCCGGCTTCGATACCGGCCTTTTCGATCAGATCCCTTGTGGAAACGCATACTGCCCGCCACCAATCCCGGGGATCCTGCTCTGCCCACCCCGGACTGGGATACCTGGTATTATAAGCCGCCACTGCGCTGGCGGCCAGCCTGCCGTCCTCCCGGTACAGAGTAGCCTTATTTCCACTGGTTCCCAGGTCATGTGCAAGAATATATCTTTCCATATCATCCGAGCTCCATCTGAACCAGCGTCGCGGGCATCTCATGCTTCGTATTCACCTTTCCCGGCCCCGTCACCAGATCAAAGCAGGATATAATGAGTCTTCCATCCCATACAATGGGCTCTCCCGGCTGATCGAGACCGCCGTCCACACCGCTGCAGTCCGGGCTCTGGGCAATCCGCTCCACTTTACCCTCCGGTGTGATTCTGGCAATGGCATTGGCGCAAAAATCTGCGATGTAAAGATTTCCCTCCCCGTCAAAGATCATACCGTCCGTGCTCTGCAAATTGTCCGGATCCTGGGCAAATAGCTTATTTTCCTTAAGGCTTCCATCCTCATTAAAAGTAATTCGATATACCGCCCCGTCCCCGAAATTACCCACATACAAATTCCCGTCCCTGTCAAAGACGATTCCGTCCGCCCCATATTGACAGTCCGGATTCTGCGTCACAAAGGTGGCAAAAATATTCTGATCGGCCAGAGTATTCGTCACATGGATGTCTTTTTCATCCAACCTGAAACGATACACACAGCTCACCAGCTTTCCGTCCTCTCTCTTCTGTGGGTGCAGATAGCTCTGCGTCACATACATGTAATCGTCCTTAATTCGAATACCATTGGGGTGCTCCATGCCATCAGCCACCACAACCGTCTCCAGAATTTCTCCCTCATCCGTAACCTTAAGCTTTAGGATCCTGCCTTTGTAGAGCAGCTCCTCTCGCTCGCTCCAGCCCTGATTATCACACAGATAAATGTTCCAGTCCCTGTCAAAAGCAATTCCCATATTCCGGGCTGCTCCGGTTTGCGGATGCACCGGCACATCAAACCATTTTTTTGCATTTCCCTCCCTGTCTATCCGAAGCACCATCCCGGAGAAATCGTCCCGGGCATAATTGGGACAGGAAAGCACCAGATTCCCATGTCTGTCTATCGCCATGCCATCCGGCGTACATACATAATCCGGCAATACACTAAAAAGTTTTGTTTCCCGCATCTCTAACCTCCTGTATTCTAAAATGTAATCACAATCTTCCTGGTTGTCGGCTCCCTTCTCTCCACAAGGGCAAAGGCGTCTAAAATATGGTCGAAGGAAAAAGTATGGGAGATAAAATCCATGGGATCAAGCACTCCCGCATTGATCCATGCCATGATCTGGGAATGCGCTTGGGCCTCCTCCTTTTTGCTGGGCCACTGCACAAAATTCAGGCTCCAGTTATAAGGCGCCCGGCTCCAGTCCAGTTCCATGCCCAATTTGGGCGATATCCCATAACCGCAGATCTTTCCGTTATACCGGATCAATCCCATGGCCTGATTCAGCAGGACATTGACTCCCACCGCGTCCACCACATTGTCCACACCCTCGGGAAACAGGCGGCGCACCTGCTCGTCTATATCACAGGCGCCGGAATTAAAAGCATAGTCTGCTCCCATCCTTTTTGCTTCCTCTACCTTATCCTCAAAAATATCCGTAGTGATTACGGTTCCCATCCCCAGGAGCTTACAAAAACGGGTAAAGCACAGCCCTACCGGCCCCGCTCCAAAAATCAGCACGCTTTCATTTGGCCTGAAACCAAACCGGCGGATGGCGCTGAGCACTTCCCGGAATGTTATGATCATGGCAGCTCCTGTAACGTCCACCCGATCTTCCGGCCTGATCAGAGTCTGGGCAAGATAACCCTCGCTCCACTTTTCGGTGCCGGGGCCCATGCCGTTTTCAATGTACGCTTTCGCGTCTCCTACCACCGCATACTCGCTGTAAGCGCCCCAACCGGGCGTATAGCCATTCACAGGCTTTTCCAGAAAAGGAAGCAGAACCAGATCCCCTTTTTTCAGATTCTTCACATCCGCTCCCGTCTCCACTACCTCTCCTACTCCCTCATGGCCCAAAATGGCCGGGTAAGTATCAAAATTTTTAAAGGTGCGGTGAATCAGTTTTGTATCGGTTCCGTTGCACACACCGCAGCTTTTCATTTTTACCAGCGCCTGGCAGCGCCCGTATTCCGGCATGGGAAGCTCTGCTACAGCCAGCCTGCCCTGTCCGTCAACCGTCAATGCTCTCATGATCTGCCCTCCTTTTATCTGGCATGACACCATAAAATCACGGCCGGGTCTTCCTGGTCAGAGATCACGTGATGATCTTCTCCGGGCTCAACCAGTACAATATCCCCAGTCTTTAGAGATTCCTCTTTATCGTCAGCCTGAACCACAGCCTTTCCCTGCACCACCATAAACAGCTCACAGTCATCATGTGTGTGGGTTCCCTCGGGGTTATCGTTGGCATGACTCACCTCGCCAGGCTGGGAAAAGGACAGTCCACCGGCATAAAGTTTCTCTCCGGGCAAAACGCCCTCAAAAATATGTCCGTTTGCAGGATTTAAATCTTTCATGGTTAATTTTTTCATTTATGTTCTTCCTCCTTATCCAAAAATTCTTTTCTGTATTTTTCTGTCAGAACCTCAGGTTCTACAGGGAACCCTTCTCTTCCGCTCTCGATGGCGGCAAATACCATCATCTGGGCCCGTGCGGCGTTCTCCAGCCGAGTATTCATGGCCTCCCCGCCTTCCAGCCAGTTCACAAACTGCTCCACAAGATTTTCATTCCCCCACCTGTCGTCTGCCGAACCGATCAGCGGAATCTCAAACCCTTCTCCCGGAAGATTGGGGGAGGGTTCTTTTTCTGATTTCAAATAACAGCGCAGAGAGTTTCCTTCCAGAACCAGCACTGCTTTTTCCATCTCCGCACGAATCAGCTCGTTGCCCCAGGAATGGAGGGAACTGGCACTGGACATGGACATTTCATAGCCCACCCGCACACCGTTTTCATATTTCAGTATGGAAAGAGACTCTCCCCCTCCCTTCATGCTCCTTGCATGCTCCGGGCTCCACACATCGGTGTAGATGCTTTTGCACCTGCTTCCCACCAGCGATTCCAGCAGACTGAAGTGGTGAATAGACGCTTCATTGAGCATCACATGCTCAAGCTTTCTCTGCCGCTCGCTCATCTCACTCTGCTTTGCCGTGAACTGAAAGGAAAGGTAATCCAGAGAGCCATATTTCCCACTGAAAATTTCCTTTCGCAAGGTAGAGATATGCCGATGGAACTGATGGGACATGGTTACCCCGTATTTTGTCCCGGTTTCCTCCGCCCTCTTCAAAAGCCGGAACAGGCTTTGAGGGTTGTCGGTGACAGGCTTTTCAGACAGCACGTGGCATCCGTATTCCATGGCCGTCATGGCAACGGCCTCGTGAGCCGCCGGGGGCGCCGCAATCACACAAAAGTCTGGTTTTGTCATTTCAAGGGCCTTTCGCAAATCGGTAAAGCACTGCTCCCCGCTCAGTATCCCTTTGACCGATTCCAGATGGTCAGGGACAGTATCCACTGCGCCCACCACCTGAATCAGCCCATCCTTAATACAGCGGGGCAGGGTATGCCTTGCCCAGTTCTCTCCCCAGCCGCCGCAGCCTGCTAATATTGCATTTTTCATTTGCTCTCCTCCTTCATTCTCAGAAGCTTATGGAAACTGTCACAGCATTTCCGAAAACTCCACTGCTGCCGTAGCCCACAGACAGGCCGCCACGGCTTCCTTTGCATTGACTTCTCTTGGATAATTGATATAAATGTCATAATTGTCCTGTACACACAAACCATCGCAGGCATTATATACGTCCAGAAGGCCATCGCTGCCCTCTTTCATCTGGGAGATAACGCCCTCATATCCTTTTCTCACCGTCTCTCCATACTCCTCTGAGGATAAAAGCCCCATCTCTATCCCCTTTTCCAGCGAGTAGAGGAACATGGCGCTGCCGGAGGTATCGCACCAGTTTCCTGCCTCGTGCTTCTTATCCACAACCTGATACCACAGGCCAAGCTCCTCGTCCTGTTCCTGTTTCAGGCTCCCGGCCAGCTCCAGATATTGACGCAAAATTGTGTGATATTCCGGATGATCCTTCGGAAAAACAGCCAGCACCTCCGCCAGAATCAGCGCATACCAGCCCAATCCCTCGCTCCAGATTTCCGGCGAGAGCCCTGTATCCGAGTCTGCCCAGGAGGGCTTTTTATCCTGACTCCAGGCATGATAGAGAAGGCCGGTTCCCTCCTTCCGGCAATGGCTGTAGATCGAACGAAGCTGCAGGGCAGTCTCGTCAAAGCACCTTTTTGACTCTGACAAGTCCGTGAGATATGCCCCATATTTTGATAAGAACATCTGCCCCATAAAGACGCCGTCCACCCACATCTCGCCTGTCAATTTACGTCCATGCCAAAAGCCTCCGTCGTCATTGCGGGGATAATCCTCAAAGGCTTTTCTGATCTGTTCGCATGCCTTCCGAAGCCGCGGCTCACCGGTCTGTTCCAGAGCCCAGACCAGTACGGAACCTGTCATCATATCATCCATACTGCTTCCAGTGAACCTCGTCACCCTTCCTTCTTGATCCACATGGAAATTCACGTATTCCATCACATAATCATAATACTTCTGTTCTTTTGTCTTTTCCCATAAACGAATCATGCCCCACAGCATAAAGCCCTGGGAATAGGTCCAGCTTTTATAGGGGTATTGATCCGCTCTGGGATATCGCTTCATTAATGTGTCGGCCAGTCTGACCGCGTAGTTTCCTTTCATGGTGTTGACCTTCCTTTCTCACATACTGTACTCTGTCTGCTTCCTTATTATATAGGAAACGACAAAAATATTTGCCGTTTCCTATATAATAAACCTCAAACAAATTTACTGCACGATTTTTTAGCGAAATTCTGCTTTTACACGCAGCCAAAATCGGCGCAGCTTTTCAGAATACTCAGAACATCTGTCTTCGACAGTCTCATAAACTGTCCTGTTCCTCCGCCTTTTACCGCCCTCTCTGCCAGCATATCCAACCGCTCTGCCGGTATGCCAAGCTCTGCAAGTGTAGAGGGTAATCCAAGCTGGGTAAAGAACTCTGAGAGACACTCTATTCCCTTAAGAGCCAGCGCTCTCTCGTCCGGAAACTGGGAAGGATCCAGATTCCAGACACGGGTGGCAAACCTGACAAAGACCCTGATGTCCGCTTCATATACATGCTTCATCCAGCCCGGGAATACAACGGCCAGACCTGCGCCGTGGGCCACATCGTAGACAGCGCTCAGTTCATTTTCGATATCGTGAGATGCCCAATCCCCCTGACGCCCCGCGCAGAGCAGCCCTGCCTGTGCCAGGCTGGCGGCCCACATGATCTCCGACCGGGCAACCAGATCATCGGGATGTTCCACCAGGATCCGTCCGTTATGAATGAGAGTCTTCATGCATGCCTCACACAGACGGTCTCCCAGCTCCGTATTGGGCGTTCGGGAAAAATAATTTTCCATTACATGGGACATGATATCCGCAATACCGCAGGCAGTCTGGTAAGGGGGCAGGGACAGGGTAAGCAGCGGATCCAGGACGGCAAACAGCGGGCGCAGTTTCCGATGATTTAAAGGAATCTTCTGCATACCGTCCTCGTTGGTGATCACAGAACCTACCGCCACCTCGCTTCCGGCCGCAGGCATTGTCACCACAGCGCCAAGGGGAAGCAGGTACTCCACCTTCTGCTTTCCGGTAAAAAAATCCCAGACTTCCCCTTCATAGGGAACGCCCAGAGCAATGGCTTTGGCGGAGTCAATCACACTGCCGCCACCCACTGCCAGAATAAAATCCACCTTTTCCCGGCGGCACAACTCTATCCCCTGATGTACCAGGCCAAGGCGGGGATTAGGCTGTACTCCTCCCAATTCCACAGTGCTGATGCCCTCATCACGGAGATATCCTGCAATACGGTCTATTAATCCGGACTGCTTACTGTGGCGGCTCCCAAAGTGAATCAGCACTCTGTGTCCGCCAAACTCTTTGACCCTTTGTCCCACCTCTTTCTCAGCTCCTTCGCCAAAAAAGACCTGTGTGGGAACCTGAAACTGAAAACTCAACATATATTTTTCTCCTTTAACCCTTAATTCCGGAGCCCACGGACAGTGCCTGCTCCAACTTATCTCCCAGAATCAGATAAATGATAACTGTAGGAATACTGGCCATAACCAATGCGGCTCCCTACTCTTCGCCGGATATATCGGCTTTGCCGGGAGCATCCGCAGGAGCGCTCTCCTGGGTCTGCTCTTCCTCTACAGGAAGCGCCCCTTTAAAAGGCTGACGTTCTCTGTATGATTTCCTCCTGAAGCTCCGGCGTAAGCTGAACAAAATAGGCGCTGTAGCCGGTAACCCGGACGGTCAGGCCGGAGTATTCCTCCGGATGACTTCTGGCCTGGATAAGATCCTCCTTTGAAAGAAAATAGAGCTGGATCTGCATGCCGCCCTCCTTAAAATAGTCCGCGATAAGCCCCTTAAGCAACCGGTCTCCTTCCTCCCCCTGAAAGACTTGGGGAGATACCTTGAAATCTAAGGTGCTGGCATTGTTGGACAGGCTGTAATCCAGCTTGCCCGCTGACTTAAGGAAGGCAGTCGGGCCGTTTTTGTCCATTCCATGGGAAGGGCTGATCCCGTTGACAAAAGGCTCCCCGGCCCTTCTTCCATTGGGAAGCGCGCCGCAGTCCTGCCCACAGTCCATAAAATTCAGGAAACTGAACAATCCAGGCCGCAGGCAGCTTCCGGATGGATGGGGACAGCTACCGATAATCCGGCACATCTGCGCGCAGAGCCAAACCATAGTTTGATCTGCCCTGTCGTCATCATTGCCGTATTTGGGCGCTCTGTTAAGCAGCGCAGCCCGCAGTATGACATCGTCCTCAAAATTTGTCCGAAGACCCTCAAGGATTCTCTCTTTCGAAAACCTTCCAAAAATTTCTCCTCCTGCTTTTCCTGAAGGCTCCCTGTCAAAATCCTCCCCACAATCCTTATTTTCAAAACACAGCATCCGAAGCGCGGTCAGGCTGTCGGAGACAGCGGCAAGTCCCGGCATCCGCACTCCCACTGAGGAATATCTCGCGCCATAGACAGACAGATCCGCCGCCTTTTCCACACAGTCCTCCACAAACAGAGAAAGCATGGGCTGAGGGCGAAGCAGGGCGGTTCGTAGTTCCTCCAAATGTATTTTTTCCGCCAGCAGGACCGCCGCGGCTTTGGCCTGTCCGATCAGGGCCTTCTCCACCTCTTCACAGGTATGGTACTGCTCCAGATTTCCCAGAGCCGGGCCAAGAGTTTTTCCCGTGGTCAGTGAAACGCCGTCATTTAAAGCAAGCTCCAGACATTTTCCTGCATTCAGAATCGCTCCCATAGGACTTGGCCGTTCGATTCCCGCAAGCCCGTACTCATAGCAGCCAATCAGGCCATAATCTGCCCCGTCCTTTCTGCTGTAACCATACCTTTCCAGCGCATCCAAAACCGCCGTGTCGTTGTACAGCATTGGCCCCAGATTTTGTCTGTTGACCCTGCAGCATTCCAGGAAAAAATCCGGATCTGTTCCCGGAAAAATCCGTGCGTTCAGCTTGGGCTGCAAAAGCCGGCAGCTTTCCAGGGAACGCAATAGCATAAAGCTCAGAGGATTCACACCGTCTCTCCCATCCCTGGTTATACCGCCGATGGTAAGACCCCGTCCCGGATCGTTTATCCTCTCCGGGTACTCTCCATTTTTAAGCCAGAAGCAATCCACCAGCTCCTGGGCCTTTTCCATGTCCAGAAGCCCCGTCTCCAAATCCGCCTTTAAATAGGGATACAGATATTGATCCAGCCTGCCGTAGGAGAAAGCGGAAAGCCCGGACTCAAGCTCCACCAGAATCTGCAAAAACCATACCATCTGAAGGGCCTGCCGGAAATTCACCGGAGGCAGGTCGGCAATATGACGGCAGATACCGGAAATTTCCTGCAGCTCCCTTCGGCGGACATCCGTTGCATCCACTGCCTGACGCTCCGCTTCCTCTCCATAGCGGCGGATATAGATCCGGGCGCCTTCCAGGCAGTAAAGGGCGGATTGAAGGAACTCCTTCTGTCCCCTCTCAAGCGCCGGATCCTTCTGTCTCTGCCTGAGCTCCTCTTCCATCTGTCCCAATCCCTTTTTCAGGGCCCGCTCATAGCCGATAATGATGTGCCCATGATTGACCGAGCCGTAAAAAAGCTCCTTCCACTCACTGTAATCAGGCACGCTGCTCTTACCAGTCTCCTTCCGGAAACGGGCCGCAGCCAGTTCTTCCCTTTCAGCCCTCTCCCGGGGAAAGAGAAAGTCCGGCATAATCTGCCTGTTGGAGTCCACCTCCGCATAGGGAATCCCCCCAACGATCAGCTCCTGCGGATAAACCGGCGTCGTGAGCCGTTCCAGATAATATTTCATCAAATGTCCCTGCCGGATCACCGGCTCTGTCTGATAAAGCGTCCAGTCATAGCCTTCTGCCAGCTCTGATGCTCTGGCGGAAAAATCCCGCTCTGAAAGTTTTTCCTTAAGACGCCGTACTCTTTCTGTCATAAAAAATATCCCCCTTTATCCAATTTGATCGGCAAGCACCGTATGATTTCCGATCTCCGTCCCCGACAGTCCCTTTTCCTGAAAAAAAGACAGGATACCTTCCATCATTTCCCCAGAAGGAGCCCTCAGCTCTCCGGCAGGGTATTCCCAGCCAAGCCGCTCATATTTTTCCCTGCCAAACCGGTGAAAGGGCAATAACTGAATCCGCTCTATCCTGCTTTGGGGAAGGTCTGATAATTGCCGCAGCCTTTGGGAGATGGCTCTCAGCTCGCCCTCTGAGTCGTTCCATCCCGGAATCACAGGAATCCTGATCCAGATCGCTTTTCCTGTGTGGCAGAGCCGTTCCAGATTTTCCTGAATCAGGCCGTTGTCCGCGCCCGTTCCCTTACTGTGCAATGCCGGATCCATGCACTTTACGTCATACAAAAACAGATCCGTACAGGGAATCACTTTCCTGAAAATTTCCCAGGGGACGTTGCCCGCTGTATCCACAGCTTTCGTGATACCTGCCAGTCTGCGGGAGTTCATGATCTGTCTCAGGAACTGCGCCTGCAATAGCGGTTCTCCGCCGGAAAAGGTGACTCCGCCCCCGGTGCGCCTGTAATGCGAAGCATCCCGCAAAAGCTCCTCCAAAAGCTCATCCTCATCCATCCACACCCCAGTAGGTGAAAGAGCGCCAGTGGGACAGACATCCACACAGGAATTTCCGCCTTTCAGAGATCTGATTCCGCAGTTGCTGTCAAGGTTGCTGCGACAGTTGCTATTGTTGTCGCGGCCGCTGCGGCAGCTCCCGCAGCCGATACACTGCTTTTTGTCGTACCAAAGCCGGATATCGCTCTCAATTGTTTCCGGATTGTGGCACCAGAAACAGCGTAGGCTGCATCCCTTGCAAAACAGCGTTGTTCGTATCCCCGGACCGTCATGAACCGAAAACCTCTGTAAATGAGTCACTTTAAGCATTTCATTGCCCCTTCTTAACCGCTTCCATCCCTCATGCCCCATCAGCGGTAATGCTCTGCGGCATCCCGGTTCCATTCCTGCGCCAGTAGCTCATCGATCAGCGCTTTCGCCTGCTCATAAGAACGGGTGCGGTGATCGTTCATCAATTCCAGAACCAGCAGGCTGCGATCCCCTGTCCGATAGGCTTCCATGATGTTGTTGGCCCGGCACATTCTGGGCAGAATCACATTGTTCATCAGTTTAGGCGGAAAAGCCGGCATCCGGATACCCTGGATTCCTCTTGCGCTGACCATGGCGGGGACCTCCACCAGTGCATCTTCGGGCAGTCCCGGAATGCACCCGTTGTTGGGAATATTAAGGGTCAGCCGGGTATAACGGTCCGACTCCATGGCATCGATAATCTGGAAATGCTGCTCGTTGCTTCTGCGAAGAGGATATTTTTCGATGATGGGAGTGCCGTCTTTTAAGATATTCTCAATCGCCTCTCTCTGTTCGTCCTTCTGAGCCAGATAGGCATTCCAACAGATTTCCGAATCAAAACCTCCGTTTTTTCCATACCATTTTTCCTTGGCAGCCAGATCCGTATGGTGCCACCATGGAGAAGCGCTTCGTATTGCATCTCCGATAGGCATCAGTCCGTACTGCCTGTAGGCATCCACTGCCCCCGGAGAAAGCGCGTCCGGACACATATGAAAGCTGTTTAAGGTATTGTATTTTGGCCCATTCCAATAGGCCTGGGCCTTTTCTTCAATCCACTGATCGATCAGGGGATAAGCGTCCTTGCCTTCATAACGGAAATCCGTCAGGTAAACGCAGTGATTAAATCCCATCACTTCGCCGGTCACCTTTTCGGGATTCAATCCCAGAATCCGGGCGATCTCCTTATACCCCCAATGGCCGTGGCAAACTCCCACCGCATTGGCGTGCAGATATTTCGTTGCATAACCTGTGGCCTCAAAAACCGGATTGGAGGTTTGAATTAACAATGCTTTCGGGCAGAGCTCCTTCATGTCCCTGACCACCTCTTCCACAAACCGAATCTGCCAATAGGCCCCCACGCCTCCATAATAGCAGGAAACCCGATCGCCTATCCCGCGATAGTAGCCATGAGCCTGGGCAATCTCCCTTTCCTTTTCCAGCGGAACATAGCCGCCGATCTTCACCGCGCAAATGACATAATCGGCATCTTCCAAAGCAATTCTGCGATCCGTATGAGCCTCAATACAAAGCTCTGCCCCGATCTCGGCCCGGTAAAGCTCCGCCACCGCCGCCGCATCCTTGAGACGCTTTTCATCAATATCCACAAGACATACCCTGCAGCCCTCCAAGGCCTTCGTCAGCACCAGATCCCTCACAAGCTCCAGCGTAAATGCAGTGGAACCGGCGCCTAACAGCACAATTTTTTTCATCTCTTTTTCTCCTCACTTTCTTAATCCTGTCACTGTATCCCTATTATATCTTCAGGGAATCTGAAACCATGAGCTTCATTTTGCCCCTGTTTTGCACAATTTGTCACTTTTTCCGGTGCTGCAGTTCATATTCCACAGGCGTCTGTCCGAAGTGCTTTTTGAAAGTACGGCTAAAGTGGGCGGGATTACGATATCCCACATCCTGGGCAATATCTGAAATACGCATGTCCCCTCGTATCATCCGGCAGGCAGCCTGATTCATTCTGATATCCATAAGCACACCCATCACGGTACGTTCTGTCAGGCTCTGAAAGGCTTTGCGCAGATAGCTGGAGGACACATACATTTTTCCTGCGATAGTTTCAATGCCAAGCTCCGGATCCGAATAGTTTTCCATCATGTATTCCACGGAATCCACTACAAGCTGCCTCGCCTTGCTGATTCTGCCGGAATCCGTTTTGAGCAGCCTTTTATAATAATCCATGTCCACTTCATTCAGTGCAGCGCTCTCCTTACTGCGGGAGACATTTTCCTGTACGGATACCCAATTGCGGTGTATCTCAGCTATGCCGGAACCTGTCGCACTTACAGAAAATGTCACCCTGCATTTTAAAAGCTTCCTGCAAAGTCTGCAGATTTCCTCAAGCTGCAACTGCAGAGCGGAAAATCCTCTTTCCTCCACATTAACCAAAATGCCCAGCTGATTTGCCCCGGCATTAAAAACCGCATGGTTATAACCTGCTCCCAAAATCTCGCCCAGGATATTGGAAACACAGAATTTTACCGTGTGTCTGTCCTGAAAATCCACCCAGTATTTCAAGGGATCTTCCATCTGCAGCAGTATGGCCACAGGATCTTTTTCCACATCGAAAGTGACATTATATTCCCGGAGGGCCTTCTGCACCGTTTCCGGATGGGCGCATTCCCCATCGGTGAGTTCCCGCAAAAACTGGCTGACAGCAAACAGGCTGTTCTGTCTGGACTGTCTGCTTAGCTCCCGCCGCTCCAGGATTTTCTGCTTCATTTTATGCAGGCATTCCATCAGTTCCTCTTCCGTGAAGGGTTTCAGAAGATATTCGGACACGCCAAGCTGCACCGCCCTTCTTGCATATTCAAACTCGCTGAAGCCTGTGAGCAATGCCACCTCTATGAGAGGATTTTCTTCTTTGATGCGCCGGGAAAATTCCAGCCCATCCATGTGGGGCATATTGATATCTGCCAGTACAATATCCGGACGCGTTGACTGAACCTGTTCTAACGCGTCCCGCCCGTTTTTTGCCTCTCCGCAGCAGAGAAACCCCTCCTGATTCTGACCAAGGATCTTTAACAGATAATCGCGAAACAGCTTTTCGTCGTCCACCACCAACACCTTTATGGTCTCACTCATTTTCTGTCTCCTCCCTGAGCCCGATTCTCACGCTCACCTCGGTTCCCTGCCCTTCTTCGCTTACAATCGAAACGCCAAACTCTTCCCCAAAGTACAGCTTAATCCTCTCGTCCACATTGCGAAGTCCAAAATGGCCGCCTTTGCCTTCGTCGTTCAAAAAAACTCTCTTAACCTGTTCTCTGTCCATTCCAATCCCGGTGTCCGTTACCTTCAGAACGATTGCCTCCCCCTCAAGAGTGCCGCTCACCCGCAGTGTTCCAGGCTTATCCTGGCAGCGCAGGCCATGATAAATGGCATTTTCCACCAATGGCTGAAGGGTAAGCTTGGGAATCAGATAGGCGGCAATGGACGGGTCTATCTCAATCTCATAAGTAAACACATCGGATCTGCGCATATACTGCAAGAGCAGATAATTCTCCACATTGGAAGCCTCCTCCTCTATTGTGATCAGCTCCCTCCCGCTGGATAAGGCAATCCGGTAAAAATCTGCCAATGCCTTTACCGCATTTTTTGCGTCCCCGGCCCTGTCCATACTGATAAGCGCATATACCAGATCCAGCGTATTATAAAAGAAGTGAGGCCTGATTTGGCTTTGGAGCAGGGAAAAGCGCAGCTTCTCTTTCTGTCTTTCTTTCGTTTTCACTGTCTGGAAGAGCTCGTCAATACAACTTATCATATAGTTAAACTCTGTGGAGAGCTTCTCAATCTCATCGCTCCCTGTTCTGGAAAGCTCCACCTTAAAATTGCCATCCTCCACCTTCCGTATTTCCTCCACCAGCAGGGAAAGTGGCCGGGTGATTCTGCCGGAAAAGAAACAGATCAAAATAACTGCCGCCAAAATCGTCACTGCACAAATGGCAATGAAGGTATAAAACAGATGATCCACCGGCTCCTTCACCGCCTCAAGGCTGGTGATGTTGATCAATGCATATTTAAGGGTCTTCATATAAACCCCTGTCGCCATCACCTTCTGCCCGTCCATTAAAAACTCGCGCTGGGAATAGCCCTGTCCGGGCAGCCCGCAGATAAGCTCCCGGACATTCGCATCCTCCACCGCAGTCAAAAGCTTACTTTCGTCGGAGGCGGAAATAATTGTTCCGCTTAAGTCCGTAATGATATACCATGATCTTCCCGGTGCTTCCAACTCACTGTAATATTTCCGCAGAGAGGTTTCGCTGATATTGGCAAAAACCTGTCCCATCTGACTCCCGTTTGCCATATCCATGATGTTCTTGGAAAGTGTGATGACCACTTCGTCCCTGTCGGCAGTCAGATAATCCCTTCTCCCGGCCTCAACCCAGACATCCACATTTCCAATCCCGTATAAAGGAGCCAGCAGGGCATCGCAGGCTTCTTCACTCCAGTTTTCCTCCAGCCGGGTGTCGGAGACATGCAGACCGCGGTCCTGGTCAATAAAAGCCAGCGTCTCCACCTCATCAAAAAAAATCTCATTACTATAGAGCACACTGCGAATAGCCAGATCCTTCTGGTATTCCTCCAGAACCGACTTTGGCTTTTGGGTCACCAGCAGCTTATTCTCATCATAATTGAAATCCCGGCTGATTACCTTGCAGCAGCTTGCTATGTTGGTAAATGCCCTTTCTATCTGGGAGGCCACAATATTTGCTTTATCCCACACTTCTTTCTGCTGCTTGACCACAATATCCTGATAGAACACCAGATTGGTGCTGATAATCAAGATTACATAGGAACAAAGAATCAGCGGAAGAACAATCAGCAGAAACTGACTCCGTATTCTCATACTTTTCATATTTTCTGATTCCTCCTGTCATGTCTTTTGCGTCAGCACGCAGAAAAGCAGATGTTTTATGTAGTCAGAGCCTCTTCTTTTTCAGCGGCCACACGCCCTCCGGCGTCATCCTCCCAAAAAGCACCGCTGCTGCTGCCCTGATATTCTCCGGAGACGTGGCAAAAGTCAGCAGCACATTTTTTGCGTTCCGGGGAATGGAGAGTTCTTCATAGGGCGTGTTGGTCACTACGATCACTTTGACATTCGGGTGCAGTGCAAGCTGCTCTTCCCAGAAGTCACGGTTTTTTGCCTTTCCCCGCAGGAAATAGCTGGTGGCAATCACCGTGTCGTATTCCGTCAGGGCCTGCGCAATCCGGCGGCGGTCAGTCTCGTCATAAGCGTAGGAAGTTTCCAGGTAATCTACGCCCTCATGATAACGCTGGCAGGCTTCAAACAAAATACCGGAATGCCACTGCATGTCGTTGTATTCCTTCACTTTCTGCTCTGCCACCAGAATTTTTTCTCCCGTCACAGGAATACTCTTCTCCTCATCCCTTGCGATCAGCACACTCCGTCTTGCCGCCTGTCTGGCCAGCCCCCGTATTCCTTCCTCCTGTATCACCTTCTCGGGGTCCCCGCCCTCTCCTGCCGGACTAAACAGCCCGTATTCATATTTCAGATTCAGGATGCGGTATACCTTATCGTCCAATTCCTCCATGGGAATCCTTCCTTGCTCCACAAAGGAACGGATCGTCCCGATCACCTCTTCCACCAGATGGTTCTCCGCCTTCATCAGCACCAGATCCGCCCCTGCCTCCAGTGACATTGCGCAGGCATTGGCCACGCCATATCTGGTGGCAATGGCTCCCATGGTCATACTGTCGGTTGCAATCACACCCTCAAAGCCCAGCTCCTGACGCAGCAACCCTGTGATGACTTTTTTGGACACTGTCGCGATATGTTCCGGGTCAATGGCAGGAAAAATGCTGTGGGCGATCATGATGGAGGGCAGAAGCCCTTCGGCAATCAGCTCTTTATAGGGTAAAAGCTCCCTCTCATCCATGGTCTTTTTGTCCACATCGATCACAGGCACCTGAAAATGAGCATCCACATCTGAGTGCCCTCTTCCGGGGAAATGCTTTCCCGTTGCGATCATTTTGCCTTCCTTTAAGCCCCTGCAGGTCTCCCTGGCATAACGTGCCACCTCCCCGGCGTCATCGCTGTAGGCCCTGGTGTAAATCTCCGGGTTAGCCGGCTCTGAGTTAACGTCCAGCACAGGGGAGTGTATCCAGTTAAAGCCCACCGCCTTTCCCTGTCTGGCTACGGCTTTTGCAATCCGGTATGCCATATCCGGATCGTTCATGGCGCGGATCCCCATGGGCTTGGGAAAGAGATTCACACCCCCAAAGAAAAAGTCCGCACTGCTTCCCCCTTCCTGATCATAGGAAAAATGCAGGGGAATAGACAAAGGTCTTTTTCTTGCATGAGACTGCAGATCATCCAAAACCGCCTTGTATTGGCTGAGAGTGGGAACCGGAGCGGGTCCTTTAAACCGTATGCCATCCGCATTCTCCAGCTTTACCACCGTCTTGTTGCCGTTTGGATCCACATAGCTTCCAAACTGTCGCATATCACAGGACAGGCGCAGGCCTCCGCAGTGATATTCCTCAATATATTTATAAATATGAGCTCTCGGCACTGTGCCTGCAAATCCCAGGGTCAGCACCGCCCCGATCTTCTGTTCCAGGGACATCCGCCCGATCAGATCTCTTACATATGTATTTTTCTTTTCCATTTTGACCCCCATTCTTCTCAGTATGCTTCTCTTGCATAGGGAATCAGAATCTCGTCGATTCTTGCAAGCTCTTCCGCCGAAAAGTCCAGATTCCCCATTGCCTTTAAATTATCGTCGATCTGGGAAAGCCTGCTGGCCCCGATGATCAAAGTGGAGACCGGAGCGCAGCGGTAACACCAGGCAAGAGCCATCTGCGCCAGGCTCTGTCCCCGCTCTGCGGCGATCTCATTGAGCTTCTTCGCCGTGGATACCTTATCCTCCGTCACCTGATCTCTGCTTAAAAATACGCTTTTTCCTGCTGCCCGGGAGCCTTCCTTCACCCCGTCGAAATACCGGTCTGTGAGGATTCCCTGTGCCAGACACATATAGGCGGCCGCGCCCACTCCGTGCTCTTCCAGTACCGGGAACAGTTTTCCTTCCGGCCTGCGCTCAAACATGTTGTAGTTGACCTGATGCACCAGGCAGTGGATTCCTTTTGCTTCCATGGCTGTCAGAATCGTCTCTGTCAGCACGGAATCGTAATTGGAGATACCCACATACAGCGCCTTGCCCGACCTCACAATCTGCTCCAGCGCTTCGATCGTCTCCTCAACAGGAGTGTTCCGGTCCGGACGGTGATGGTAAAACAGATCCACATAATCAAGGCCCAGCCTCCGAAGGCTGTTGTCGCAGGACGCGATCAGATTCTTCTTGGAGCCCCACTCTCCATAAGGCCCCGGCCAGTGACGGTATCCCGCCTTGGTTGCAATAAAGAGTTCATCCCGATAGGCTGCCAGATCTTTCTTTACGATCCTTCCAAAGCATTCCTCCGCGCTTCCCGGAGGCGGCCCGTAATTGTTTGCAATGTCAAAATAGGTGATTCCTCTGTCGAAAGCACCCAAAACCATCTCCCGGGCATTGGAATAAGAGGAATCCTCTCCGAAATTATGCCATAATCCCAGAGACAGGAAGGGAAGCATCACGCCGCTTTTTCCGCATCTCTTATACAGCATATCCTCATATCTTGTCTCACTTGCCATATACATACCTTTATTCTCCCTGACACTTTTCTATTTTTATTTTTTCGCCTGCCGCCGTATCGATACAGGCGATTGTCTCCTTGCCCCTGTAGAGTACCTCTCCGTTCCTGATCATGCAAAAGCTCTCTTCCCCGTAAGGATTACACAGTCTCAGCTTTCCTCCTCTGGAAGAAAAGATGCTTATCTCCTTCGGGCTGCCCTTTTCCATGGATGCCTCCACCTGAAAGCCCCCCTGGCACCAGAGACAAAACCTCACATCCCATCCTTCGGGCACTGCCGCGAAAAGCTTGATCACAGGCTCCTTGCCGGGAGCGCCGCCGCTGCTCTGGCAAAGGGCAAGCTGCACTGCCGCCGCCACATTTCCCAGCCTCTGGGCGCTGATACAGTTAACGCCCTCCCTGACGGTCAGTCTGTTTTCAAACTGAGGCACCCGCCCGGTATCTGCAAAATAACAATATTCCTTCTCCGCATTGACACAGTCAAGCTGTGCGTTTGCAATTTCTCTGAACTCATCGGCAAACCCGTGGGCCGCGTACATTCTGGCACAGCCGGACATTTCCGAAACGGTAAAACGGCTGACGGTTCCATGCTTTTGTACCCGGTTTGCAAGCGTATCTCTGCTGATTTGATACACCTCCGGCTCCACATACTGCGTCACAAAAGAGGACATGTCAAAATGATCGCAGGGGTACATGCTGGGCTGGCCATGGTCCTTTTCCAGAATCGGTTCCCTGCCATTGGACCACATCACCGGATCGCCCTCATCCAGCCTGCTGGTATCGCCCTTCATAGCTGTGGTGGGAAGAGGGGCCATATCCGCCGCAAACGCTTCCCAGCACTCCCACTTATCATTGTCTATGTTCAATATCCTTGCCGCTCTGAGCAGGATGGCAGCCATGGCCCGCATACCGGCCACATTCTCCATCCCGTCCGTACAGCCAAAGTAGGCTTCCCCTGTACAGGTCTGATAAATATGGTATTTTCCGTCCTCTCCCTTCCTGGTAAGCGGGAAATTCATAAAAAATTCCGCTACTCCCTTGATGATGGGGTAAGCCTCCTGTCTCAGAAATGTTTCATCCCCTGTGTAGAGATACTGCTTCCAGAAATTGTAGGCGATGGCCGCCTGGGAGCCAAACATATAGGTAGTTGCGCCGTAAGGGCCGCATCCTCTTTCATTGTATACCACCCGGCCGTCTTCGTAGTGCTCATAAAACTTGTAGTTATAGCGGGACTCATGAGGCGCCTTTCTGTCCACAAAATCTGCAAAACGATCTGATTTTTCTTCCCAGGGCCTGCGGAAGAGATACAACTCTTTCATTTCATCTGCAATCTCCTGGGGCAGGATCTGGGGCCCGTTAAACCATGTGACCTCAGGAATATACATTCCCTCCGTGTCAAACTGCTGGCGTGCCGCCTCCACACAGACATCCTGCATACCTCCATACATGGAAAACAACGGTTCCATCAGTTCAAAATGCCCCGACGCATGGATCGCATTATAGTACAGGCTTAAGTTGTTCCACCACTGCATGGTTCCCCAGTTCCGGTAATCTCCTCCGGGCGAAAAGATCATGCCGCCGAAGTTGGGCGGGTATTTCCCCCTGGAACTGGAATTCATCAGATAAAAGAAGTAGGTATAGTGGAGCTCCAGCTTCCGGGCCACCGGATCCTCGCTCTCCATATGTACATAGGACTTATCCCAGAAATCCGCCCATGCCGCTTTGTGACGGGCAAAGAGAGCTTCTGCGCCCTGCCCGGAAACTGCCGCGGCCTTTTCAAGCACGCTCCCCGCCGTGTCCTCCTCCTTGGAAAAACTCGCCGCACTTACCATATAAACGGTAAAGTTCCTCGTATGGGGTTTGATGCACAGCCGCATCTGGGTCTCCTGGGGTTTGCCAATGACATCAAACTCTCTGTCCGGAATCTCCATGGACTCCCTGCCGCCCACCTCGTTGTTCATCCTGAGCGTCACTTCTGCTCCTTCCACCCAGACGGCCAGGGCGCTCTCGCAATAATGTTCGTTCCCGGTACACTCCTCCCGCTCCGTGAAGACCTGCTTAAGAACCACAACGTCCGGCTTATCCTGCCCTTCTCTTTTTTCCATGGTCAGCCTTGACACCGCAAGATTACTCAGCGTCCGAAACTCTGACGGGCGCATCATATCCACCTTGACCTGTACGCTGCCCTCATACTCTCTCTCATCCTGCACCTGAACACACAGGGCGCCGCTTTCCGACTCTGCAAATACCCTCGCCTTTACCCCGCGTCCGTACAGCTCTGCGCAGGCTTCATACAGGCCCAGATGCTGCCGGGTGTCTGCATCAAATACATCCTCTCCGTAATCCACGAAGTCCACATCCACGAATCCAATGCCGTAACCATAGTCGGAATGCCTGCGGTTAAAGCTGTTGGTGTAACTGTTGGCGGCAAACACATCGCATCTGTTCACTGCAAACTTGATCGCAGAGGGCGAAGTAAATACCATAGCGCCCATTTCTCCGTCGCCAACAGGGAAACCGCCCTCCCGGCGTTTCACTGTTCCCTGATAATATAAATCTCCATGGGATACCAGCTCCCGTCTGCTTATCTCTCTCATGACAATTCTTTCCTCTGTTATCTTTTATTTATCGTTTTCTACCGTCTGATAGGGCTGGCAGATCCGTATGGTCATCCCCTTGCCCACTCTGCCCGAAATCCGAAGCCCGTAGCGCTCCCCATAAGCCAGCTTCAGCCTCCGGTGGACATTGGAAAGCCCGATTCCTCTGCCGTTTTGTTCCCCATCCGTTACATATTCCATATCGTCCACATCCATGGACGGCCCTCTTCCATTATCCGTCACATCGACAATCAGCAATTCTCCTTCGCGAAACGCATGGATCCGAATCAAATGTTCCGGCCTGATCCCGTCCGCAAAGGCGTGCTTGAAAATGTTTTCCACGATGGGCTGCAGGCAAAGCCTGAGCATGGCGGCCCCTCCTGCCTCTTCTATGGAAATCTCCAGCCCCGGCATCACGCCCTGCCTGTATTCCTGTATCTTCAGATAATTCCTGACATGCTCTATCTCTTCTGTGAGCTTTACCGGAACTAAAGGATTCTGAACGGCATAACGGAACATTTTGCTCAGCGCGTCCGTAATATTCTGAACTGCCTCCGCATCCTCCATCACAGAGTACATATTGATAGCGCCCAATGTATTATAGAGAAAATGCGGGTTGATCTGTGTCTGCAGGGCCTTCATCTCCGCCCTGCTGCGCTCCGTCTCGTTCTTCTGATTGGCAAGCTGCGTGGCATAGACACTGCGAATCAGGAAATATGCCAGTGCCGAGGCCATCAGAACCGCCAGGGTTCCCGCAATCAGAAAGGTTCGGTTCAGGCTCCAGATGGATGTCTGGTATACCGCTTTCGGAACCGCAGCCACCGCCGTCCATCCGGTCTTTTCAGACTTCTCATACACATACAGTCTCTCCTTCGCCTCCCTGGGTCCGTAAAAATATGCGGCGTCCTCTTTCAGCTCATGATAGAGCTCATCCGTCTCCCAAACGCCCTCCTTAGTCCCGTACACGGCAGAACCACTCTCATCCAGCACCAGCACCCGGATACTTTCCAGATCCTTATTTTCCCAAATCCGATCCAGTTCCGTGCGCTTGATGGACATCAGGAAATATCCCAGAGGCCTTAAATCCTTATAGGAATAAATATATCTTCCGATGGTGACAAAGCCGCTTTCCAACCCGCTTTCATCCGCCGCCGGCATAAAGATCGTGATCCTTCCGCTCTTCTCTATATTCTCCGTAAGCGCAACTGTCTCCTCCCGTTCAATGTTCCGGTCGCTGGTGTAATAAAAGCCGTTGTTGCCCAACACCTGGAAGCTGCTGACAAGGGAATTGCTCAAAAACAGCTCTACCGTAAGCTGCTGTTCCAGCCAGGATAAGGCCGCCGCGTACTCTACCTGATCGAATTCATCCTGATAGAGGATATTCAAAAGTTCCTCCTGGATCAACGCCGTCATAGAGAGATTGTCATATTCACTGATGGCCTTATCCATATCATAAATGATGTCCTCCACCACCATCTGCCAGTATTCCAGATTGCGCTCCTGCATCTGGCGGCTGTTCCTGTGGATCCCCACGATGCTGATCAAAAGCACCGGCAAAAGGATGCTCAAAGACAGCCCGATAATAAAATGGACGAAATCTTTTTTCCCTTTCAGAACCTTTGTCAAAGCCCCAGTCCCCTTTCCTCCCGAAACTGCGCCGGGGTTTTTCCGTAAAATTTTCTGAACACACTGCTGAAATGGGAATAATCACTGTACCCCACCTCCGCCGCAACCTGAGTTACGGTCTTAGCCGGTATACAAAGCTTCTGCCTGGCCGCCTCCATCCGGATCTGCGTCCTGTAATCTACGAATTTCTTTCCCGTCTTTTCTTTAAAGGCGGAGCTGAAGTGGGAAGATGAAAATCCAAGACTCCTGCAAAGCTCTTCCTGGCTCATAGCCGGATCCGCCAGAAGATATTCTCTCACCCTCTCAAGCAGCCCGTGTCTCTTTCTGTTGCTCACCATTTCCCAGAGAAGTTCCAGATTTTCCTCAAATCCGTTCTCTCCAAATTCATCCGCAGGGAGGTGCTCTCCCAGCCTTTCGGATATCTTATCTGCCGTATTTTGGATAATCTCCTGTGAAAGCTTATGTCCCGCGCTGTGGCCGATACCTGCAAGGCTTTTTCTGACTTTTGCTCCGGCTTCCAACCATGCCTGCCTGTTCAGCTCCCACAGGGCTTCCACCAGACTCATGACCAGCCGGTTCATCTCACTGTATTTCAGGAGAGCGCCGCTCTCCTCCCGCTTACGGATAACACCCTTTAGTACCTCCACCAGCTTCTTCTGAGAAACCGGTTTAAGCACGTAATCGGATACACCATACTTAATGGCGGTCTGCGCATACTTGAAATCGTCGTAGCCTGACATGATCACTACTGCGGGGCGAAGCCCCTTCTCCCGCATGCATTTGCACAGCATCAGTCCGTCCATGCGGGGCATGCGTATATCTGTAATCACAATATCAAAATTGTCCTTCTCCAGAAGCTCCATAGCCTCACAGCCATCCACCGCCTCCGAAATCTGTCCGATACTGAAATCCGATTTCCGGAGCATCGCCCCAATCCCTTTGCGAAAGACCATCTCATCATCCACAAGCAAAATTTTATACACGGCGCATCCTTTCTTACTGTTTTCTGTCGCAAAATGCTGGCCCGCGAAGCGTGACGGCATTTTGTTGGACATAAGGATGTCAGGCAAAACCTGACATCCGTTGTCTATTTACGTATCTTGGCAGTACCGTTCTCATACTGCTTTGTAGCCTCTGCGATGACCTCAGTGCCGCCTCTGTCCATCCATTCCTGTACAAATTGATCGAAGTTATCCAGAGATTCCGTTCCAATCATAACCTTTGACGCATAATTGATAAACAGCTCCTGCTTATCCTCTTCCACAGAAAGCTCGGGATGGCTGGCAATACTCTCCAGATTAATAGGCTGGATATAGTCCAGAATATCATCCTTTGCCCTGGTGTCGTAATACTCGATGGCCTCCGGGGCCCCTGCCATTGCATTCAGCGTTGCCCTGTCAATACCTGCATCCTTGACCCTGCGCAAAAACTGGGGAATCACATCAAAAGGATTGGGTGATACGGTTGGTATTTCAAGGTTGACGCTGCCATCCTCATTCACGGTATAAAACTCTCCCTCCACTCCATAGGTCAGAAATCTCTGAAGATCAGGGTCGGGATCCAGCATTTTATCAAAAAACTTAACAATTTCTTCCGGATGTTCACATTTGGCGCTGATGTAGTGTACATTTGCCGTAGGTGTAAAAGCTGCATAGCCATGCTTTCCTCCGTTGGGATTCAGCGGAGATGAAACGCAAACCCACTCTCCATCCGGCACATTTTCTTTCAGCGCGATATTATATCCCGGCGCCGCAGAGATATTCACCACCATCATCCCCACATCTCCGGCAGCCGCCTTCTGGTCGCGGACGGTTCCGTTGTTGGTAAGGCTCTCCGCATCGATCAGCCCCTCATCATAGAGCTTCTTGTAAAAGGCCAGCGCTTCCTTCATTTCCGGGAGAAGGTAAGCAGGGACAACCTGCCCTTCCTCATTGAGCTGCCATGTGGTGGGAACCACGCCATAGGCCGCAAAAAACGTCTCGCTGTATTTGAATTTTTCCCTTCCAATGAAAGGATATTTCACTCCTGCATTTTTAAATGCTACCAAAACATTGTAATAATCGTCAAGGGTTACGGGAATATCCAGCCCCAGTTCATCCAGCAGATCCTTACGGATTACGGTACATCTCCGTGCCGTATTGGACATAAAATCACCGATCGCATAAATGTGTCCGTCCGGACCCCTCAGCTCATCCCATACATTCTCCGGTACCTGAGCCATCAGATTGGGTCCGTATTCCTCCAGAAGGTCATCCAGCGGCATGAACAGCCCATTTTCAATCGCTCCCGACATAACGGAGGTGTAAGGCATATCCCCTGCAATCACGTCCGGGAAATCTCCCTGTGCCAGCATCATACCGAGCTTTTCCGTAAAGCCGTCATGCTGAATCAGGGTAATGTCAAGATCTACTCCCATCTTTTCCTCAAATGCCAGGACATGCTCATCCGCATTGATGTCCGGACATGCCTGCACATAGCTGTTACCGGCCCTGAGTCCAATATCGATGACAGGAATCTCTCCTGTGCCTTCCCCGCCGCTTTTCTCTTCCTGGCTCCCGGCGTCTGCATTCTCCGTCCCGGACACATCCCCATCTTCTGATGAGTCCGCGGCAGTCTCTGTCCTGCTTCCATCTCCGGAAGCTTTTTCAGATTCTGCGGGTTTGCTGCCGCAGCCTGCCAGCATGGTGAGCGCCATCCCTAAGGCCATGATTCTTGCAATGTGTTTCTTTTTCATAAATTTTTCCTTCCTTTCTTTTGATTCCTGTTGTTATACTTTGGAATATTTTCTTTGCATTTACACATTCAACTACCGCATTTATCCTTTTACGGAACCGATGGTCATCCCTTTTACAAAGTGCTTCTGCAAAAACGGATATACGCACAGTACCGGAACAGCCGCCACAATGATGGTGGTCATCTTAAGCGCCTGGGTAGATGTCCCGGTGCTGACCACATTCATGCTCTCCAACGCGTTGGAATCCAGAACGATGGATTTGATCCGCAGCTGTAATGTATATAAATCACGGTCATTGATCAGATAAAGAGGGGTGGTGTAGCTGTTCCAGTAGCCTACGCCGTACATCAGCCCTACGGTCGCCATCACCGCCTTGGAAATCGGCAGGATGATCTGCATCAGGGTCCTCATCTCCCCGCAGCCGTCCACCTTGGCCGCATCTATCAGCGCCGGTGAAACCTCCGCAAAGAAGGAACGGACGATAATAATATTGTAAGTACTCAGCGCCGAGGGCAGGATAAGCGCCCAGAAATTATCGTAGAGCCCATAAGACCTCATGGTCAGATACCAGGGGATGATCGGCGCATTAAAAATGAATACGATCAGTATCATCACGTTGCAGAGCTTGCGCAGCCTGAACTCTTCCCTTGACAGAGGATAGGCAAACATCACCGTCATCAGAAGGCTCAGTACTGTTCCTGCCACTGTCATCAGCGCCGATACCCCGATAGATTTGATGATACTCTTATCCATAAGCACTGTCTTGTAATTTTCAAAAGTAAGCTCTATCGGGAGGAAGGCGACCCTGCCCGAATCCACCGGCCCCGAACTGCTTAAGGATACGGCAAGCATATTGATGTAAGGCAGTACGGCGATCAGGCCGATCAGACCCAGGATGACCAGGTTGGTCACATTGAAGATCCTGTCCGGTAAAGAGCGTTTGATTGTCTTTGTCTCCATATTTTTCCTCCTCCCTGCTAGATGATCGACTGTTCCGTAGTTTTCTTGCTCACGGTATTGGATATGAACAGAAGGGTTATTCCCACTACCGATTTGAACAGCCCCACTGCCGTTGCGTAGCTGTACTGCAGGTTCTGCAGCCCATAGCGATATACAAAGGTATCAAATACGTCAATTCGCTCCTGATTCATGCTGTTCATGAAGGAATTGGTCTTCTCAAAACCGATCTCCATAAAATTTCCGACCTTTAACAGCAGCATGGTCATAATGATCGGCAGGATGGTGGGAAGCGTGATATGCAGCATCCTCTTAAACCGATTTGCTCCGTCAATCTCCGCCGCTTCGTACAAAGCCGGGTCGATACCGGCAATGGCTGCCAGGTAGACGATAGAACTCCATCCCATCTCTTTCCAGATACTTGCGATAACCAGAATCCCCCGGATATGTTTCTCGCTGGCCATGTAGTAGATTGAGTCCAATCCCAGTATCTGACGGAAATTGTTGATCACCCCTGTATTGGGTGAGAGCAGTGTGGTGAAAATACCTCCGATGATGACCCATGACAGGAAGTGAGGCACGTACACTGCTGTCTGCACTGCCTTTTTGTATTTCGCATTTCTCACTTCATTCATCAGTATTGCCAGAATAATCGGTATGGGAAATACGATCAGCACATCATAAGTTCCCAGGATTGCCGTGTTCCGGAAAATCTGTCCGAATTCCGGGAATTGAAAGAAATGGGCGAAATGCTTGAAGCCGACAAATTTGCTTCCGCCGATTCCCTTATAAATGTCGTAATCCATAAAGGCGATTACTGATCCTACCAGCGGAACATACTTAAACAATACAAACCATATGAATCCCGGCAGCGCCATCAGATACAGTCCCTTATGCTTGCAGATGCTCTGCCAGAAACTTTCCTTTTTCGTCCCGGCAGCCGCAGATGACCTTTTTCTCATCACTTTACCTCCCTGTAATTTTTTCTCTCCGTGTTCTTGATGGGATTATTATAAGAAAAATAAAAAATCTCAGATAGGGATTTTTTTTCGGTTATACAGGGATATTTTCACAAAAAAGGGAACCAAACAGGATGTGAATTTCTCCTGTCTGATTCCCTTTTATTGTCTGTGTATGATTGATTATAATGCTTCTTTTTCCTTGCTGCGCTACTTTCCCCGGCCTCTTTTAGTGCCTTTTCATCAGCCTATCACTTTAACCACCCAGGGCAGTTCTCCAAACTGCTCCCCATAAGGTTTGCAATCCTCATAAGCCAATGACTGAGCGACAATATTCAAGATTCGCCAGGTACAAAGCTGAAGCTGGCCTAAGGAAATTTCACCATTCTTTACACCCTCAACAATTCGACCAGATATGATATCCGATCCCGGCATCTGCAGATCATTGCCCGCGTTCACACAGGCTGCCGGGTCTGTGTAAGAATATTTCAGATTTCCGAAACCAAACACCTTCCTCATATCCTCAGAGGTTCCCCAATCGGTCATGATAAGTCCTGCAAATCCCCACTCATCTCTGGCGGCTGCGGTGAGCAGATCATAATTTCCTGCGGTGTGAATCCCGTTCAGCAGATTGTAGGAGGACATAATACTCATGGGCTGTGAGGTTTTTACAGCAATCTCAAAGCCCTTTAGATAAATCTCACGTATGGCTCTCTCACTGATATGTTCATTCACAAACATCCGGTTGTCTTCCATATTGTTTGCCGCATAATGCTTGATCGTGGTTCCCGTACCCGCATGAGACTGCACTCCCAGGGTAGTTGCCGCCGCACACATACCGGAAATCAAAGGATCTTCCGAATAGTATTCAAAATTCCGCCCGCACAAGGGATTTCTGTGAATATTCATTCCCGGAGCCAGCCACAAGCTTACGTGAAATTCCTCCATCTCACGGCCTACGATCTCACCGCATTTTTCGATCAGCTCCATATCCCAGGACTGTGCCAGAAGCGCCGCAACGGGAATAGCCGTGCAATACTGATAATATTCCTGTGTTCCTTCCGGAACAGTGAGATCTTTCATGTCCCTTCCGGTCAAGGGGTCCGTAAAGGCAATCTGCTTTCCATCCGGCACCTCCCCGAAATGAGCCGTCAAGCGAAGTCCCGCCGGTCCATCCGCCAGAACCATACTTCGGATTCCTCTTTTTTCCTGTAACAGCGTTACCGTCTCTCCTGCCGCTCCGGGCGCTGCGTGGGAGGCATTTCCTACCACTTGGGAGGCGTCCCCTCCCATGGAAGCTTTGGCAGCGCCTTTACACACCTCTGCCATCTCCTCCACTGTAAGCTGAGATACCAGATCCTTTAAGGAAGCCTTACCGCTCTTTACATCTGCCATCGTAAGCTGGTCATCAGTATATGCTGGGAATTCTCCTGCCTTCCCACTGTACAAAACCATTTCCTGCCCAATCTCCGCTGCGTTTATTGTAAATATCCTTGCAGCCGCCTTTTCTTCTTCCTCACCGGGATAGCTGTAGGAGACCGTCCCTGCCTTTTTGATCTCACTTAAGCTCTCTGTATCCGCAAAAAGATTTTTAAGCCGAACGGTAAGCACCTCTTCCTCAAGCTGAACCGCCGCGACGATCCTTGTGTCCCTGGAACTGCTTCCCACGCGGACATAATAAATCCCCTTTTCCAGCACCCATGCTGCCCTTTTCTCATCGTAGGATGCCATGGACGCTGTCTTATAGCAGATGGTCAATTCCTGGCTTTCTCCCGGCATCAGCTTCTTTGTTTTGGCAAAGCCTGCCAGTTCCTGATAGGGTTTTTCCAAAACATTGTCCGGTGCTGAATAATAGACTTGAACCACCTCTCTGCCCGCATATTCGGTTCCCGTGTTTGTCACCTTCACTGTTACTCTAATTTCCTGTGCATCCGCCTGCACCTCAATCGTCTCAATGGAAAAGTCTGTATAGCCCTTTCCGTATCCAAAGCAGTAGTTGGGAGTAATATTAAAGGTGTCGAAATAGCGGTATCCCACAAAGATTCCTTCCTCATAATACTCATCGTTAACATCCCCGTTATTGTGGCTAAAGGTTGCACTGGAAGGATAATCCGCGTATGCCTTTGCCCAGGTGTCCGTCAGCTTCCCGGAAGGGAGAGTCTTTCCTGTAAGTACATCTGCAACCGCATATCCCCCTATATTTCCCGCCTGTCCTGCAAGCAGAATTGCCCCTATCCCTTCTATTTCCTTAAGAGCTGTTGTGTCAATGATATTAGCAACATTCAGAATTACAATCGTATTTTTATAATTTGTCGCCACCGTTTTTAACGCTTCCAGCTCTGTTTTAGAAAGGAGATAATCTCCTTCCACATTGTGGCGATCGCACCCCTCGCCTGAATTTCTTGCAATCACATAAATGGCTGTGTCTGTATCTGAGCCCGCGATCGTCTCGCTGCTTATTACCGGGATAGGCGCCTCCTTTAGCTGATGGCTGAACATGACACCAAACTCTGGCTGTCCGCTCTCCTCTGCAATCTTCTTGATCTGGGCCAGGTAATTTTTCTGCTCTTCATCTGCTGACCGGTCGTACTCATCAAGCCAGTTCTGTGTTGTGATCGTAAATCCTGCCTCCTTTAGTCCCTCCTCCACAGTTGCAACTGATCTAGAATTTACATTTCCCGAGCCAGTTCCCCCCTTTACTGTCCTGCGGGCCCCGTTTCCATACAGCGCAATTTTTCCTGTATTTTTCAGAGGAAGAGTTCCATCATTTTCAAGTAATGTCATACACTCGCCTGCCAGTCCCCTTACCTCTTTCATGTGATTCTTCTCTCGCTGAGAAATCTCCTTTGTTTTTGCCGCATAGTAACCTGCCATTTTGCTATACCTCTCTTTCTACAATATCTATCTCTCTTTAAATCTCATTTCCAGGGAACTTAGGAATGCCCGCAAAGCCCTTTGCCAGGTCTTCATCTGTAGGAACGTAATCCGTCATTTCCCCGTTATTGTAACGCTCATAGGCAACCATATCAAAGTAACCGGTTCCGGTAAGGCCGAAGAGAATGGTCTTTTCCTCACCTGTCTCCTTACATTTTAAAGCCTCATCCATGGCAGCCTTGATGGCATGAGAGCTCTCCGGTGCGGGAAGGATGCCTTCCACCCTTGCAAACTCCTCCGCTGCCTTGAATACTGCGGTCTGCTCTACGCTGATTGCCTCCATATAGCCGTCTGCGTACAACTGGGAGAGCACGGAGCTCATACCATGATAACGAAGTCCTCCTGCATGATTGGGCGCCGGAATAAAGCCACTTCCCAAAGTATACATTTTAGCCAGAGGGCACACCTTTCCAGTATCACAGAAATCATAGACAAATTTTCCTCTGGTAAGGCTCGGACAGGAGGCGGGCTCCACCGCAACAATACGGTAGTCTGCTTCCCCTCTCAATTTTTCCCCCATAAACGGAGAAATCAGACCGCCCAAATTAGAACCGCCGCCGGCACAGCCGATGATCACATCGGGCTTAATTCCATACTTATCCATAGCTGCCTTGGCTTCCAATCCGATTACCGACTGATGGAGCAATACCTGAGAAAGCACGGAGCCCAACACATAGCGGTAGCCCTCCTGAGAGGTAGCCGCTTCCACTGCTTCTGAGATTGCACAGCCAAGACTTCCTGTGGTTCCAGGAAACTCCTCTAAAATTTTCCGTCCTACCTGGGTGGTATTAGACGGAGAGGGCGTTACATTTGCCCCATAAGTCCGCATCACTTCCCTGCGGAAGGGCTTTTGCTCGTAAGAGCATTTTACCATATATACCTGACAGTCCAGCTCAAGGTATGCACATGCCATGGAAAGAGCGGTTCCCCACTGGCCCGCTCCAGTCTCCGTAGTCACACCTTTGAGTCCCTGGTTCTTGGCATAATAAGCCTGGGCGATGGCGGAATTGAGCTTATGGCTGCCGCTGGTATTGTTTCCCTCAAATTTATAATAAATTTTTGCAGGGGTCTGCAATTTTTCTTCCAGGCAGTAAGCGCGTACCAACGGCGATGGACGATACATCTTATAAAATTTCCTGATTTCCTCTGGAATTTCAAAGTACGGGGTCGTATCATCAAGCTCCTGCCGGCACAGTTCGTCGCAGAAAATGCCGCGCATTTCCTCAAAGGTTAAAGGCTGCAAGGTTCCTGGATTTAAAAGTGGCGCAGGTTTATTTTTCATATCAGCCCGCACATTATACCAACTGGTAGGCATCTCTTTTTCTTCCAGGTAAATCTTGTAGGGAATTTTTTTCTGAAAACTCTGCTTTTCTTCACTCATGTTTGTTTCCTCCATTTTCTTCTTTAAAATATTTTGACTCTGACTGGTTAATCGTTTATTTGCGATCGGATAGGGAAGATGTTCTTCCCTATCCGCCGCGCGGGGCGCACGTTGCGTAAGCAACACATTCCTCTATGCGCCCCTGCGCATAAAAAAACTCTCATCCCAATCAATGCTGGGACAAGAGTATCATCTCCTGCGGTGCCACCCGGCTTGGCGTAATCCTACGCCCGCTCACTGCATACTATCATATGCCTGATTTGGTAACGAAGTATCCTCTCCGTCTCGTCTACTGATACTTTCAACTCGCCCTCCGAAGCCCATTCCTCTCGTTTCCCTATGCTGCTTCCCACCTGCCGCAGCTCTCTGTGATAAGGAGCAACCAAAGTACTTACTCTTCCTCCACGGTTTATGGTTACTTTATATCATATGCAGGGATGAAAGTCAATGATAAAATTGAGCTCTGATGGTAAAGATGAGCATGTCCGAGTAATTTATTTCTCCTCCGACGGCGTCTCCTCCACAAACAGTTCCTGCCAGGAGGCATGAAAAGTCATATCCTCATAAATTGGCTTATAAATGTCATAGGGAACACCATCCTTTGTAAACCATCCCATAAACAGAGAGCCTGCACTGTATCTGGCCGGTATGGGCTCTGCCTCTGGCGTCTCACCATCTTTGATACAAAAAATCTGCCATATCTCCCCATCTACCACAAAGTTTACATTATGATAGCTTTCTCCTTCCAGCCAGACTTTATTTAAAAAATCTCGCCTTTCATTTAGGAAATACTTCAAATATCTGACATCATTGTCATATTCTTCATAGTACTGATACCTGTTTTCCAGTTCCTCCCACCTGATACTATCCATCTGAGCAGAATTGCGGCTTTCCGCCACCATCCTATCTATTCCACGCTCCAGCAGGCCATCCAGATAAGGGAGCGCCTTCTCCTCATACATTTTTGTCATCCGGTCATAAAAATCTTCCTTCTCATACAACCTTACAAACACATCCGTGCCATACACATGGTCATTTAGTCTGGTGATACCGACGGGATTGCTGGCTATTTTATCCAGATTGCAGTTGCCAAAGACTACATCATAATCCCACACCGGCCCAGCAAAAATCTTTTTGCTGACCAAGTCCTGTGGTTTGTAAAAATAGCTACTTGTGACACCGCCGTCATAATTTTTGGAGATTTCTTCCACTAGATATTTTTGAATAAAGGAGTCCACATCAATGTACTCTGAATAGTGCTTGCCTGTTACTGGATGAATGCCGTCTTCTTCCTCTATAGCATCCTGAAATTCCTGCATCAGATCCGCAATATAATTAACCTGCTCTTTTGAGGCGTACAGAGGACTTTGAAGGGTATAACAGTCTCCCTGGTCTGTCACAAAACCACTGAGCTCCATTTTAAAGCGAGCTTTCAGCTCTCTTTCCAGCAAATACCCGCCTGATATATCCTCTACGGATAGACCTACCTCCACCCATTTTCTGCTGCCGTCTTCATTTTGGACAGGCTCAAGCATTTCTAGCTCTTCCGGGCTGTAAACGGCCTCTGTCAATTTCTCCATATCCCGGATTGCAACGCCTCCCTCATCCACTCTCACCTTTTCTATCAGATAATAATTCCCCCAATAATTGTCATTGATATACAAATCAACCATCTGCCCTTCCGGCACATAGCTCATTCCCAGCGCTTTAGCCAGTCCCAACACAATTTGATTGCGAAGCCTAGTTTCATCATATCCGTTTGCCAGAAGATTCCAGGCTTTCGCCTTCCCAAAACCAAAAAAATCCACATCCTCACAGAGTTTTATCTGATAAGGCTTCTTGGCAAGGCCCCAGGTGGAATTACCTCTGCCCTTAATACTTTCCGCCTGACCCTCATATAATTTAGTTCCCCTTTGGTCATAAAGAATGGCCCCTCCTGCCTCTTCATTTCCTTTTTCTGCATCAATCAGCTCCATACTGCCGGAGTTTGTTGACAAAGAGAGCACGGGCAATTCAGAGGAATACATAAAGATAAGCTCTGCCTCTAGCCCTTCCACGTCGTTATCCCCTGGCACCGAAAGCTTATAGACTCTCTCCTCTGAGATTTCCCGCAAAACATCTCCCTCTTTGATTTCCGTATTCCCTATATAAATACTCCCACTCGGAGCACTGTCCAGAATCAACCCTTTCCCCTTCGCAAAGCCCGGCAGAAAAAAGTAGCAGTTTCCCTCATTGCTCTGCCACAGGGAAATCTTAAACTCCTCAGTTTCTCCCTCCAGAGCCAGATAAACCTCCGGCGGCTCTTGATGCTGGCCCTTGATAGCCTCCTGCCCGGAGCCGTTTGTCTTTTCATATTCCTGCTTTTGTTCTTTTTCCTGCTCTTGCTCTGAGTCCTGATCCAGATAAATTTCTCTTTCCCGGGACTTATCTATCCTTTCCTTGAGAACTGGCCCTCCCACCAGCAGAACCAGAAGAAAAATATTTGTCAGAGCCAATATCCTTGCAAACTTTTTATTTTCCATTGTGTTCCAAAGTTGATTCCTTCTCCATAATCCTGCCAAAATAACACTTAAAGCACCTCTTAGCGTTTCGGCAAATCCTGTCCATCAGGTGATGCGCCAAATCCCAATAAATTTCCTCTGTGGGAATATAAGTAGTCGTGATGGAAGGCACAGTATAATCCGTAAATTTGCTGCCATCAAACCCCGCAACCATAATATCCTGAGGTACTTTAATACCCTTTTCATAGAAAGCTCTGCATGCCCCCAGAGATAAATTATCGGATACACACAAAAGTGCTGAAAATGAAATCCGCTGCTCTATTAATTTCATGGCGGCATCATAGCCACTCTTAAAATAAATGTCTTCCACAATCACAATGCGGTCCGGGCTTACTTTGAGCCCCGCTTCCTCCAAAGCCATCTTATAACCTTTGTTTCTCAGTCCGCCGACCTTAGCCCCATCCTCTTCCGTGGTAAAAAGCGCAATCTCACGTGCTCCTTTTCCAATCAGATACTTCGTCATCCGATAGCTTTCTTTTATATTATCTATATAAAAGCTGGAAATATTATCTGCCGCTTTCAAGTCCAGGACCTCTTCCATTTCCATAAGCATCACTGGAATTCCAAACTGCCCTACTTCCTTTTCACGTCCGGCAACACTGTCGCCAACCATAATAATCCCCACTGCTTTGTTTTCTTTAATGGCTTTCAGCGCTGCAACGATCGTATCTTCCCCATTGACATAACGGATTACCAGTTTATAATTCTCCTGTCCCGCTACCTCATTGAAAATCATGATTACGGAATTAACGGTGGGATGCTGTGGGTCGTTCAGCAAAAGAACAATATTTCTGCTTCTCTGCCTCTTTAGATTCTGGGCCGCATTATTGGGAATATACCCGTGCTTATTGGCCGTCTGTATGACCAATTCCCTGGTTTTAGGGCTGATATCGGTATAACCATTCAATGCCTTGGACGCAGTTGCTATACTGACCCCGCATTCCCTTGCCAAATCCCTGATCGAATAGTCCTTACTCAAATATTGCATAGGCCGTCCTCTTTGCTTGCGGTGTGTTTTTCATTATAAATTATCTCCATTTAAATTGAAACTGTTTTCTTACAAATTCCTCCATTAAATCCTCTAAAGCACATTCTTTGTCCTCGATTCCATAAACGCCATCCCCCAAAACCATATATCCCATCTTTTTCCCGGATGGCGGCCAGCAGGGCATATCCTCTCTATTAGGGTTCCCGGTTTTAATGAAATTTGTCCAGTAAGTATTCATGATTTTGGCCAGATCATAATCCCACTCTGTCCATTTTCTCACCTCGGGCTTTCCTTCTTCTATGGAGTCAAAGGTGTACCAAAGCTCACTGGAATGCCAGCTCCACTGCACTTCGGCTGATCGCTCTGTCCCTACCTCCTCCATTCTCTCCGGCGTCCGGTGGGTAAAAAGATAGGAATAGTTCACGGCGCTTCCTTTTAATTCCTGCTCTGCCAGCTTTCCATACACCCTGCAAAGCATCAGATTTCTGGCAGCCTGGCAGCCAAGCCCTAAGCTTGCTAAAGTTCTGGAAACTGCATCCGCATTATAGTCGTCCACCTTCACCAGCTTTTCAAAATCATATTTATCGTACAATTCTCCCAAAAGTTCTCGGTATGCACGATAAAACTCCTCCTTGCCTTTCGCCCTTGGATACTCACACTCTCCCATATTGGTTCCTGCCAGTATGGAAATATCCTTCAGTTTCCCTTTCATGATTGCATCCGCCGCAGACTTATCCGTCACGTACAGACCATCTATATTGACCAAATAGTTGTAATTATTGACATCCTTTTCTTTGATAAAGCAGGATGCATCCCTGCTGCGCAATTCCTCCAAGGTAGCATCCGCCTGAATGCTTAACTCCTTAAGGCGCCTAAGTCCCTCCTGCTCGGCCTGCTCCAAAGAAGGATACTCCCTTTCCCAATTAAAGCCACTCTGCAAAATCAACCGCCTTACAGGCACAGTATTTTTCGGAGAAATGGCCTGTGTTACGGCCTTTACTGTTCCGCCAGACTGTCCTCCCAGGGTAATCTGAGCCGGGTCTCCACCAAAGCAGGAAATATTATCCTTAATCCACTCAAGAGCCAGAATCTGATCCATCAAGCCATAATTTCCACTCTGCCCCTGCTCCTTCGTAAGCTGTGGCAGAGCAAGATAACCGAACATTCCAAGCCTCTGCTCCACCGACACTGCCACAATCCCCTTCTCTGCAAAGGCCCTTGCGTCCGCCTCCGGTTCGAAGGTAAAGCAAGTGCTAAGGCCCCCTCCATGGAACCAGACAAACACAGGCTTTTTTTCCACGCTCTCTAAGGTTTCTCTGCTCACCATAATATTGAGATAGAGACAGTCCTCCCCCATAGCGGGAACTCCCTGATAATAAAAATCGCTCTGATAGGGCTCCACGTAGGCTCCATCTAGATACTGCATTGGAATTACTCCATACTCTTTGCAGTCTCTCACACCCTCCCACTTTTCTACGGGAACAGGCGGCTTCCACCTGAGCTCTCCCACCGGCGGCTTAGCATAAGGAATGCTTCTGAATTCAACAACCTCCTTCCCCGTCCCTTTTCTTTTTTCACACAAAAGACCTTCTACAGCCCCACATTTTGTTTCCACGATCCATCCATTTTTCATTTAAGCTACTCCTTTCCTAATTACTCCCATTTTTCCTTACGGTACATCATCCACAAATACCCTCCTGCCAACGGAAGAGCTGCGATCACCCAGGTCACCGGATTCACCAGACAAAGCATTCCATAGGTTCCATCCTTATACAGAAAGATCACCCACACTATCCTTGCAATCAACTCAAGTGCCCCCACGATCATGGGAATGATTGCATTGGTCATTCCCTGGAGAATATTCCTGAACAAAAGGATCATAGCCACTCCCCACAAGAACAGGGAAAATGTATTGACATACTGTAATCCGTAAGAAATCACCTCTTTGTCTGAGCTTTCTATAAACAGCCCCAAAAGCTCTGCCCCAAATCCTCTTAAAATTCCCCCCAGCAAAAGTGCGGTTCCCACTGCCAGAAAAAGTGCGGCCCGAACTCCCTCCTTGATTCTCTGCTTTTTTCTGGCACCATAATTTTGTCCCACATACACTGCCATGGCCGCGCCATAGGTGTTAAGGGGCTGTAGGCAAAACTGTTCCAGTTTGTTTCCCGCCGTATAGCCGGCTATGATATTCACACCAAACGAATTGATGGCAGACTGCAAAGCCAGAAATCCTATCTGAGTGATGGATGCCTGTGCTGCCATGGGAATGCCAATGCCTAAAAGTGCTTTTATAGTATCCCTTTCCAGGTTTCTCTCCTCTCTTTTCGTCTGGAACATCTCTCGGGTTTTCAGAGTATAAATGCCACATATTAATAGTGCCGTCAATTGAGAGAGAATCGTGGCGCATGCCACTCCTACCACCCCGTTTGCCATCCATTTCACAAAGCAAATATCCAGGACTACATTTAAAATACTAGAAAACAGTAAAAAATACAAAGGGGTTCTGGTATCTCCAAGACTTCTAAACAGTGCATATAAAAGATTCAGCACCGCTGTAATGATCATCCCTGCAATGATAATGGCTATGTAGCTATGTGCCGCCTCAAAAATCTCTTCCGGCGTGTTCATAAGTCTGAGAAACCTTTTTAATAAAAACAGAGCCGCAATGGAAAGGAAAACAGAAATACCGCTGATTAAAAACACTGCATGCCAGATTGTTTTCCTGACTTTTCCTACTTTACCAGCCCCGAATTCATTGGCTACCACCATGGCAAATCCCTGGGTGAGTCCCATGATAAAGCTGGAAATAAAAAAATAGATATTGCTGGTGGCTCCCACCGCCGCCAGTGCAGAGGAGCCAACCATTTGTCCCACCACCATGGTATCCACCATGTTATACATCTGTTGAACCAAATAACTGATCAATATAGGAATTGAGAGCCGAATTAAAATTTTGTAGGGATTTCCTTCTGTCAAATTATGAAACATATTTTCACCTTCGCAAGCCTATCTTCTTTACCCTTCTTTTATTTCCAGCCAATAAGAGGTACAAGCCTGTAGTCCCCAGACTACCTTTTTGGCATTCTCTGTCGTGAGCATTTCTGTAGACTGCTGCAGAGCCAAATCTCGCCTGAACCGATCTGCTGAGCCTTTTACTATCTTCATTTCCTCCGAATAAATCATATGGGTATGGTATTCCTTTCCCTCCTGAAAACCGAAGTAATCCGCCAGCCCCTCCAAAGAGGTTTGTACCGGATAATTGCCAAAATTGATCATAAAGAGCATTTTCCTGCTGCCGTTTCTCCTGGACGAGACGAATACGTTTTCGTGCTCAGCAAAAATTAAGTCTGTATCTGCCCAGCAAAAGAGCTCTTCCTCAAGCGTCTCCCTAAGTGCTAAAAGCCTCTGATAATACGCTTTTCTGCGCGCAAGCTCCTCGTACCAGATCATTGGCTTATAACCCATAAATACTGCCAGGTCCATCAGGTTTTCCGTGACCACCGCCCCCCTGATTCGAAAGGCAATGGGGGTCAGAAGCCTGGTGTCATGAGTTTCCAAAAACAGCACCTTACAGCTATCTTCAAATTGCGTATAGCGATATTCTGCAAGCCATCTCTGGAGCTGCCTTCCCTTAAAAATACCCATGGCAGCATGATAAAGCGCCCAGTGGATATTATACTCGCAAGCCGCATGCGTACATCCCGCATACAAAATTCCCCAAACCTCGTTCATCAACACCACATCCGGTTTCATTTTCACCAACTCTTCCAAGAGCTTATAGAGTAATTGCACGCTTCCAAAGCAGGTGTTACTGGCTGGATACGGAATATTTCTGTCAAAATTTGGCTCCTTCCAATGAGGTGCGTCGATACGGTAGCCATCCACATCAAATTCTCTGACATAATGGCATCCTATTTCCACAAAAAACTGTTGTACCTCAGGATTCGCCCAATCAAAGGAGCGGGTATCTCCCCACCCGTGGGAAGCCACCAGATTCCCCTCCTTGTCTTTTTCAAACCAGTCCGGATGCTCTTTGACTAAAGGACTGTTTGCCGATGCTCCCTGAGGCACGAAATCCAGCAAAATCCTCATTCCTTTTTCATGAAGCTTCTCTACAAATTCCTTAAAATCTTCCTCCGGCCCGTATACTTCGTCAATCCGGAAATAATCCATCGTGCAATAGGGGGATGGCCTGTCGAACTGGGCAAAGGGCATCAGATAAAGAACCCTTACTCCAATCTCATAGAGCTCATCAATTTTCTCTATGGCCGCCTTAAAATTCTTAAGCTGCATCATGCTCACTTCCAGCACTGCCCCTTTTAAAAACCACTCTGGCGCCTTTAGCGGTTTCAGTCCAGTTTCTGCTCTTAAAACTTGCTGATACGCTTCTAGTACCTCCCGATATCCCCTTCCGGGAAGCAAATACAGATTCCCGCCTTCCATTTCCGTAAACCGGGTCAAATCAACCACCAGCTTTTCTTTTTGGATCAGATAAATTCCTTCCTCCTCCACCCTGGTCATCGGGAAGAAATTCTCCCTGTTGCAATAGGAAACAAAACCAATTGCCGCTTCCCGGCTTTCCATTTCCACTGCAAGGAGCCCAGCCCCCTTGTCCGGCGTTGTAGAATACATATCCTCCTGCAGGATATGACCTGCCATATCCGCCACACGGCTCTCAGGGCTAAAAGTAATATTCTCAGAGGTCAATTCATAGCAGGCGCCCTGCCCCGGCGAATGAAACCAGTCCTTATCAATACTCTCATATCTGAGGGCTGGCAAACAAAAAACAATATCGGAAAGTTCTTTTATTTCCCCGCCTCCCGGCTCATTATAAAAAGCCGCATGAAGCCTTAGATATGCCCCCATACTCTCCCAATAGACTGCAATACGCATGATACCCGGAAGCCTATAGTAAATGGTCAGCTTTCCCTCGCTCTGCTTTGCCTCCTCAAACACAAAATCCTCGGTATCCGTGTAACACTTTCCATTGACACTTATCTGAAGGAAAAAATCTTCCCTCTTTTTGCCGGAAATGCATTTCCCACCCTGAAAGATGCCTGCAAGCTGTCCTTTGTCACTGAACACCACTTCCAGGTCCTTACATACAATATTTAACATATTTTAACCTCATTTCTGCGCTTCTACTGCGCCTCTTCCAATTTCAAACCATCATAAGCAACATATAGCTGATACGGCTTTATCTCCCTTTCCCTGCGGCACAATTCCTCAAAATCCTCATGGGTATATTCCTGTTCCTGATTAATATGAGTCAGATAAACCTCTGAGGCATCTGACAATGTCCCCTGCTCATATAGTCTGTCACAGAGCTTGATACAGCTATGTAGATCCAGGTGAGAATAGGGCTTATCCCCTCTCATGGCACTTCCAAAGGTGCATTCCAAAATGAACCTATCCAGCTTATGCCCCTTCAAAAACTGCAGCACTTCCTCGGAATAATATCCTGTATCCAGGGCATACAAAAACTCCGTTTGGTCCTTCTGTCTGATCAGATAGCCCGCCGCATTTTTTTCAAAATGGGCCGGATGCTCCCCCTTTATCGGTGTCACCTCAAACTCACCAATCTGATACTTTTGGAAAAATTCCAACCTGTGAAATTCGTAATCTTTTTTCATTTCCTCGGCAAAAAAATTTTGTTTGCCATCGTATCCCATACGATCGATAGCCTCCAAATACTGATAGGAGTCCCCATTCAGATAAATGTGAAGCTTTTCCCCGTTTCCCCTGCTGATCATTGGCTTCAAAAACAAGTTACCGATATCCAAATGGTCCTCATGGGTATGCGTGATCAACAAGTATTTCAAATCATACAAATCCGTGCCTGTTTTCACACATCCTGCAAAAAGATCCGGTCCAAAATCAATCAGAAGCTCTTTGGAAACCCGAAAGCTAGAGCGCATTCTCACTTCCTTTCCACCCTTTTTCCTCGCATTTTCACAAATCTTACACCTGCAAAAAGGAGACGGTATTCCCTCCGCTGCCCCTGTCCCCAGAAATAACATCATTTTTTCATCCATTATGGCACCTCCCCACATCAAGCTTTATTTTTACGAAAACATTTTCGTTAATCACTTTATATCACCTTGCACAATGATTGTCAACGCGGAAGCTGAAAATTTATTTCTTTCCTATATACTAATTTTGTCTTATAATAAATCTAGTGCTAAATTACACAAATGTAAAAGGAGGGACACCATGAAAGACATCAGCCGCAAAAACTGGGGTTTGATCTGGATACTGGGCATGACGGGACAAATCTGCTGGAATATCGAAAACTCCTGGTTCAACAACTTTGTATACGATAAGATTGCCCCGGAGCCTGCCATCGTCTCATGGATGGTGGGTGTCAGCGCTGTGGTCAGCACTTTCTGCGCTTTTTTGGTGGGCACCTGGGGTGACAGGATTGGGAAGCGCAAGCCTTTTATCTGCATAGGCTATGTTTTTTGGGGACTGTTTACCTTTTTGTTTGGAGCCACAGAAATGATTCCCAAAAATCCCCTTTTTATTGCCGCTGCCGCCGTGGTGCTGGCGGATGCGGTGATGAGCTTTTTCGGCTCTGTGGGAAATGACGGCGGATTTTCCCCCTGGACAACAGATATTTCCAATGACCAAAACCGCGGAAAACTTGGCGGTGCGCTGGCAGTCATGCCTGTGTTTGCCACCATATTCGGAGCCGTAGTGTCAGGTATTCTGATTGAAAAGCTGGACTTTTTTGCTTTCTTCGGCCTGATGGGCGGTATTGTGGCGGTTGTGGGAATTGCATCGCTCTTTACCCTGGAGGATTCGCCCACCCTTACGCCTAAAAAGGATGAAAAAGGGTTCTGGCATCAGTTTTTGTCGGTGTTCAACTGGAATACTGTCCGGGAAAATCAGGAGCTTTTCTGGGTGTTTATTGTCATGACCGTATATTTTATTGGCTTTAACGTGTATTTCCCCTACATCACCATTTATTTCGTCAACTACTTGGGCTATGACTACGGCATGACCGGTATGATCCAGGGTGTCGGGCTGCTGGCCGCATCGGTGCTGACGATTCCCGCCGCGAAGCTGATTGACAAAGGGAAAATGGCCGCTGTCATTTTCGGAGCGCTGGCCTGCAATACCATAGGGCTGGTGCTGGTGAGCATTTCCCAGCTTCTGCCTGTTTTGCTGATCGGCGTTTTCGGCGCAGGCATCGGCTACATTCTGGTATTGCAGACTCTGACCGCCTGGATGAAAAATCTCTACCCGGAGGAGCAGCGGGGCCAGTTTGAGGGCATCAAGCAGATTTTCTTTGTATGCATTCCCATGATTGCAGGACCCGCCATCGCCACTCCGGTCATCAATCACCTGGGCGTAGAGCGGGAGGTAAACGGCACTCTGGGAATGGTTCCCGCACCCAGCCTGTTTTTTATCTCCGCCCTTTTAACCTTACTTACATTGATCCCATTAACCATTGCCGCAAGGCAGAGCATCAAACGCAACTGAAGTTGCTTATTGAGCAAACGCAAATAAAGTTGCTTATTGCGGCAAACGCAGCTAAATCTTATCATTAGAAATGAGGACTCTATGGAACGAGAACTGTTATCAAAAGGCCCTGTACTGGACAAAAAGGGGCGGCCCATACCGGGCTATTCCAGAAAAAGCATTTTAACCTATGACCGAAAAGCCATCAAGGCTCCCCCATGGCGAATCAAAGAATGGGATTTTTATCAGATTACCAATGATCATCTGTGCCTTCAGCTCACCATCGGCCACGCCGCCTATGCCGGGCAGGTAAGCCTGATGCTGTTTGATTTTCAAAAAGGGAAAAAGTACCTGGATCTGTGCCGTACACTGGCACTGCCCTTTAACTCCCTCCATATGCCTGCAAACGCAGAGGAAGACCACGAACTTACTTATTCCCACAAAAAGCTTCCCAGCAGATATGGAAACCGGGATATTTTCATGAGCTTTGAGGTAGTCTCAGGAAAGAGAATTCTGACCTGCAGGTGGAAGGATTTGGAAGTAGAGATCGTGCTTAAGCGGCAAAATCCGAACTCCCTGGTGATCAACCTGCCCTTTGATGAATACGCCCATGCTTTCTATTATAATCACAAAATCAACTGCATGACTGCCGAGGGTTTTGTGCGCACTCACAATCATGAATGGCTCTTTGAAAAGGAAGATTCCTTCGGCATTCTGGACTGGGGACGCGGCGTGTGGCCCTTCCACAATGAATGGTACTGGAGCAATGGAAGTGGTTATCTGGATGGGGAAATGTTCGGCTTCAACCTGGGCTGCGGTTTTGGTAATACGGATACCGCCAGCGAAAATATGCTTTTTTACAAGGGAAAATCCCACAAGCTGGGAAAGGTGGACTTCACTCTGGGAAAGGATTATAGGGAGCCCTGGCATTTATGCGACCGGGAGGGGCGGCTTGATTTGTGGCTTAAGCCTGTTTATGACCGCGAGACCCAAATTAAGCTGCTGTGGGTGGACAACCACTGCCATCAGATGTTCGGAAGCTTCTCCGGGACTGCTATCCTGGATGACGGCACAAAGCTTCAGGTCAAAGATGTGATTTCCTTTGCGGAACATGCGGTGAATAACTGGTGATCACATGATTATTGCATTTTCCCCTAAACAGTGTTATTATTTTAACGAACTGAAACTCCCGGCCAGTGCCTGAATAAATGTGCAAAAAAAGCTTGCCCAATCGCTTGGGCATTGGACGGAATTTTATAAAAAATATAATATGAGGTGAAGCAAATGAGTAAGACATTCGCGGATTTAATTGCCAGGGTCAATGACTGCGGGATGAAAACAGTTTCTGTTGCCGTAGCGCAGGACTCTGCCGTGCTGGAAGCTGTTGTGGCTGCCAAAGAAAGAAAAATTGCCAATGCCATTTTGGTAGGCGATGAAAAGAAGATCAGGGAAATCGCAGACTCTCTTTCCATGGATTTAAGCGGATTTGAGATCATCAATGTGGAGGATATGACAGAAGCTGCCCGCACTGCTGTTAGCCTGGTGCATGAAGGCCGGGCTGACATGTACATGAAGGGACTCATTGACACCAAGGGCTTCTTGAAGAGTGTCCTTGACAAGGAGGTCGGCCTGCGCACAGGCAAGCCCCTGTCCCATGTGTGTGTATTTCAGGTGAAAGGTATCGACCGCCTGCTTTTCTTAACAGATGTGGCTTTCATTCCTTATCCCACTTTGGAGGACAAGGTACATATCATCAACAATACGCTGGAAATCACCAGGGCCTGCGGCATTGAAAATCCCAAGATTGCACCACTCGCCGCCGTTGAAGTGATCAATCCCAAAATGCCTGCCACCGTGGAAGCCGGGGAACTGACCCGGATGAATCAGGAGGGAGAAATCACCGGCTGTATCGTGGACGGTCCTTTATCCTTAGATCTGGCCATTGATCCCGAAGCCGCCAAGCATAAAGGGGCAACGGACAGGGCCATTCAGGGAGACGCCGATATTCTTCTTTTCCCTGACATCCATGCCGGAAACCTGGTTTACAAATGTCTGGTACACACTGCCAAAGTAGTAAACGGAAATATCCTTACCGGAACCAAGGCTCCCGTTATTTTAACCTCCCGTTCCGATGATTTCGAGACTAAGGTAAATTCTATCGCATTAGGCGCGGTGGTTGCCGAAGCCATGTCAAAGAATTGACCGCCAAATAATTGACTGTCAAAGAACTGATATGTCCAAGAACTGAAAGGAGAAAAATCATTATCATGGCTGTTAAAAGTTTGATCATCAATCCCGGTTCCACCTCCACCAAGATCGGTGTGTTTGAGGATGAAACCCTCTTATTTGAAGAAACCCTTCGCCATTCCACGGAAGAAATCGCAAGCTACGCTTCTATCGTAGACCAGAAGGATTTCCGGAAACAGATTATCCTGGATTTATTAAAGGAAAAAGATTTCGATATCAACTCCCTGCAGGTAGTTGTGGGACGCGGCGGAATGTTAAAGCCCATTCCCGGCGGTACCTACGCAGTAAGCGACGAGCTGCTTGAGGACTTGAAGATTGGGAAACAGGGGCAGCATGCTTCCAACTTAGGCGGCATTCTTGCGAGAGAAATCGGAGACTCTATCGGCGTTCCCTCCTACATTGTGGACCCTGTGGTAGTGGATGAGCTGATGCCCATTGCCAGGTATTCCGGCATTCCTGAGCTGCCCCGCACCAGCGTATTCCATGCATTGAATCAGAAGGCAGTTGCAAAGCGTTACGCCAAAGAGCAGGGCAAAGCTTATGACTCCTTAAATCTGATCGTTGTCCATATGGGCGGCGGAGTATCTGTGGGCGCCCATGAAAAGGGACGCGTGATCGATGTCTTCAATGCGTTAGACGGCGACGGCGCTTTCTCCCCTGAAAGAGCCGGTGCGGTTCCCACCGGCGCACTGATTAAAATGTGCTTCTCCGGCCAATACACCGAAAAGGAAGTTTACAAAAAGGCCGTGGGAAACGGCGGTTTCAATGCCTATGTCGGCACCAACGATATGCGCGACGTGGAAAAGATGGTTCAGGGCGGCGATAAGAGAGCGGAAGAAATTCGCGAAGCCTTCATCCTGCAGGTTGCCAAGGATATCGGTTCCATGGCCTGTGTCCTGAAAGGAAAGATCGATCAGATCATCATCACCGGCGGTATTGCCTATGACAAGGTAGTTGTCGGCGGATTGACCGAAAGAGTCGGTTTCCTTGCCCCCATCACAGTTTATCCCGGCGAGGATGAGCTGCTGGCACTGGCACAGGGCGCTCTGCGCGTGATTAATGGAGAAGAAAAGACGCTGGAGTATTAATCCTTTCGCCTTTTACGTAAATAGCGGGCGGTTCGCTTTGATATATGAACCGCCCGCCTCTTTTTGATTTCTGTCTTTTTAAGTCCTGTCTGTATCTTCGCCCTTCTTCTGAAAGCTGTTTCTGAGCTTTTCCTCCAAAGCGTTCGCCGTTTTTTTCTCGTCCCGTTTTTCATTGTTAATCCGCAAATATCTCCGCACAACGCAGAGAAGCGCTACACTGACTACCGACACAAAATCCTGGTAAGGCGTCGTTTCCCCCACGATCATATGACGTGCCACAAGGAAAATCAGCACCTCAATAACATTTTCCGAATTTGGACGGCAAAGCATCACCAGGAACTCAATCCCGATTACCAGCATGAAAATCTGATCCATATACCCTCTGAAGGAAGAAGTGTCCGAGAGCAATTGCCTGAAAATATCTACATTTGTAATAAGACTGAATGTGGCAAACAGAATCCCCACCAGCATCAGCGCTGCCGCAATCATCTCCAATAAATCGCAGATAATATGCACCGCCGCCTTCAGTCTTTTAAACCGCTCCATAAGTTCATCCATCCGCATATCTCCTTTCTTAGTGCGCTTCGTCTTTTATTATCTGTCATGCGCCGATTTTGCAAACAACAGAAACATGGGGAAGATCTCCAATCTTCCCGTCAGCATGGCTATGGATAAGATTACCTGCGCCCAATCTGAATACACGCTGAAATTTGCCATGGGTCCCACCTGATTTAATCCAGGGCCTATATTGTTAAAGCAGGAAAGCACCGCTGTCAGATTGGTCGTAAAATCCAGGCCATCCAGGGAAACCACCAATGTGAACGCACAGACAAGCAGCAAATAAGAAGCCGCATAAATCCTTGTGGAACCCAGGGTTTTCTTGTCTACCGGTTTCCCGTTTACACAAACCGTAACCACTTCCTTGGGATTGATAATCTGTTTGATCTCCGCCACAAAGGATTTTACCAGAATGATAACTCTTGACACCTTCATGCCTCCCCCGGTGGAACCCGCACAGGCGCCAATCACCATGAGAAGCACCAGCAAATGCTTGGAAAATTCCGGCCAGAGCTCAAAATCCACCGTGGCAAATCCCGTGGTTGTTATGATACTGGAAACCTGAAAAAAAGCTTCCCTGAGCGCATTTCCCACGCTTCCTGCCCCTCGCAGGATATTGACCGAAATCGCCGCTGTTGAAACTGCCACAATTACAAAATAGGTTTTCACCTCCTCCATAGATAAGGCATCCTTAAATCTCTTAAGCAGGAGCAGATGATACACGGAAAAATTCACGCCAAATAAAAGCATGAAGATTCCCAGAGTCACCTCGATCGCCAGGCTGTTGTAGCCCGCAATCCCTGCGCTGGAGGTTGCAAATCCTCCGGTTCCCGCCGTACCAAAGGCAATGCAAAAGCTGTCAAAAGGCTTCATTCCCAGCAGACAGAGCAGCACGATCAAAACCAGCGTCATAATTCCATAAATACTGTACAGAATCCGCGAAGTAGTGCGCATTCTGGGCACCAGCTTTCCTGCCGTAGGCCCCGGAACCTCCGCCCGTACCAGATGCATGGAATTGTCATTTTCCATGGGCATGACCATCATGAGAAATACCAGTACTCCCATTCCCCCAATCCAGTGGGTAAAGCTTCTCCAGAAAAGAACGCCTCTTCCCAAATCCTCCGGCCTGTCAAGAATGGAAGCTCCCGTGGTGGTAAACCCGGACACAATCTCAAACAATGCATTCCAATAGCTCTCAAACCCTCCTCCCAGATAAAGAGGCGTGGCTCCGATCAGGGAAATCAGTATCCAGGCCGAGGCCACTATAAAGTAACCGTCCCTGCTGCTCATTCTCTGAGCAGAACGCTGCTTTACCATCATCATCAGAGCCCCGACCACTGCTGACACTACCACAGTGATCAGAAATCCCATCGTATCTCCATCTCTGTAAAAGAGCGATACCATAAGGGAGGGTACCATAAGCATGGCCTCCAGAAAAATGATCTTCCCGACAACACTTATAATAATCCTTTTATTCATGATATTATTATGCCGCCTCCTTATGAGATAAAAATATCTTCCAGGCGGACAATCTGCCTGCCTATGGTTGCCACAAGCGCCATATCTCCGGGCATCAGCACATCATCTCCGCGGGGAATAATCGTTCTGGTGTCCCTCATAATGCAGCCAAGCAGGACATTTCGCTTCAGCTTTAAATCCTTTAGGGGAATATTTAAGTTCCTGTCCTTCTCGTCTATTTTAAACTCAATAAACTCAATCTTTCCGTCCATCAGACGGTAAAGGGATTCCACCGCATCATTGTCCTCCGCATTTAAAAGAGAACGGCTGTAGCCCAGAATACGATCCGCCGCCACATCCTCCCTGGAAATCGTACAGATTTTGCTCTCCGGAGGCAGCACCTTCAGCCTTGATTTGGCATTGATGCGGGAAACTACTTTGTTAATTCCCTGAGACTCCGCATACATGGCAGCTACCAGGTTATACTCATCATTCTCCGTCATGGCGATAAACGCATCTGTGTGAGAAATATCAGACACCGACATGGAGTCAAAATAAGTAAGCGTATCGTCACAGATCACCGCCGCCTTCGGCATGGCCGCCGATACTTCGTCAGCTATCTTTTTATTCCTCTCCACAATCGTAACATTAACCCCCTGCTTCAACAATACTCCTGCCAGATAGCAGGAAATACGCCCGCCGCCGGAAATCATCACAGACTGCATGGGCTTAATCGGAAAACGCAGCTTCTTGAAGGACTTCCTGAATTCCTCCGCCGCTCCTGTCATATACAGGATATCCCCTGAACGTATTACCGTTTCCCCGTTTGGCACATAGACCTCGCCGTTTCTTACTACCGCACAGATCAGAAGATTGATTCCCATATTCTGATTGATCTGTATCAGTGACTTTTCATTCAGCGGGGAATCCGCTCCCACCGTCATCTCCACCAGCTCGGCCCTGCCCCTGGCAAAGACCTCCACCCGTGTGGCAAGCGGGAAACGCAAGAGCCTGAAAACCTCCATGGCTGTGGCAAGCTCCGGGTTAATTGTCATGGAAAGCCCCAGTTTGTCCCTGTAAAAGCGGTTTTGTCCTGCATAATCCACTTCCCTCACCCTGGCAATGGTGTGCTTGGCTCCCATCATATGGGCGGTCAGACAGCTCAATATATTCAGCTCATCCGATTCCGTCACCGCAATAAAAATATCCGCCTCATTTGCGCTTAATTCCTTCAAAGTGGCATAGGACGCCCCGTTTCCCTGAAAAGTAATCACGTCCACCGTATTTCCGATACTGTTTACCACGCTTTCTTCCCGGTCAATGACCGTCAGCTCATAGCCGTCCCGGGCAAGCTGCACGGCAAGCGCCCTGCCAATCTCTCCTCCCCCAACAATAAAGATTTCCATATTTTTATGGTACTTCATTTCCATTTGCCTTCTTTCAGTAAATTATGCCGCAAGGAAGATTCCCTGCGACCTGCGTGCGCATCAGCGCACTGCTTATTATAATCTGTCGTAAGGAGGGACCCGCCGCAGGCGGGAGGATTCCTTGCGACCTGCGTGCGCATCAGCGCACTACTTATTATACCCTATACTTATGCAGCTTTCTATCTTTTTTTACAGAAAAGGAGTCTGAAAAAAGGCTTCCTCTACCCGTCGGCAGCAGAAGCCTTCCCAAATCTCCATTTATTATCTTATCTTGATATGAACCTCCCGAAGCTGCTGCTCCGTCACCTCACCCGGCGCACCGCACATCAAATCCTGAGCCGTGCCGCTCATGGGGAAAGGAATAATTTCCCGGATGTTTTCCTCCTCCCGAAGGAGCATGATCATGCGGTCCACTCCCGGCGCCATCCCTGCGTGAGGGGGTGCGCCAAACTGAAAGGCATTGTAGAGAGCGCCGAACTTCTGTTTCAGCACTTCCTCATCATAGCCTGCGATCTCGAATGCCTTTACCATGATATCCAGGCTATGGTTGCGGACTGCTCCTGAGGACAACTCCACACCGTTGCACACAATATCGTACTGATACGCCAGAATCTCCAGCGGGTCTTTGGTGTTTAAGGCCGCAAGACCGCCCTGAGGCATGGAAAAGGGATTGTGGGTAAAGCCAATTTTTTTCGTCTCCGGATCCCGCTCAAACATAGGGAAGTCGTTTACAAAGCAGAAACGAAAAGCTTTCTTTTCACAGATGTCAAGGCGGTTTCCCAACTCATTTCTAATCTGTCCTGCAAGGCTTGCCGCCCGCTCCTGCCTGTCTGCAATGAAAAAGATGGTATCATCCTTTTCAAGACCTGCAAGCTCCCGCAGCTCACCCTTCATCTCCTGGGGAATAAACTTGTCAATAGGCCCTTTGTAGGATAAATCCTCCTGCACCTCCAGATAGCCAAGGCCGCTCATACCGATTTCCATGGCAAATTTCAGCATCTTCTCATGAAATCCCTTGGACTGCTGCCCATGGATTCTGATTGCTCTTACCGTTCTGCTCTGGAAGGGTTTAAAGCTGCATCGGCTGAAAAATTCAGACAAATCAATAATCCGCAGCGGGTTGCGCAAATCCGGCTTATCCGTGCCGAACTCCAGCATGGCCTGCTGATAGCTGATGACCGGGTAAGGCGCCTTCGTCACATCATAGCCTTCCGGTGCAAATTTTTCAAAAGTGGCCGTCAGCACTTCCTCTCCCGCCCGGAACACATCCTCCTGGGTGGCAAAGCTCATCTCAAAGTCAAGCTGATAAAACTCTCCGGGAGAGCGGTCCGCCCTGGCATCCTCATCCCTGAAACAGGGGGCAATCTGAAAATATTTATCCACGCCGGACACCATCAAAAGCTGCTTATACTGCTGGGGCGCCTGAGGCAGTGCATAAAATCTCCCTTTGTAATGTCTGGAAGGCACAATATAATCCCTTGCCCCTTCCGGGGAGGAAGCACATAAGATAGGGGTCTGCACCTCCAGAAATCCCATTTCTGTCATTTTCTTGCGAAGGAAGGCAATCACCTTCGACCGGAAAATCATATTATCCATCACCTTGCGGTTTCTCAGATCAAGGAAACGGTATTTCAGGCGAAGGTCTTCCCTGATTTCCCTGGATGTGACAATTTCAAAGGGAAGCTGCTGATAAACCTTTCCAAGGATTTCCACGCTGTGAGCCTCTAACTCAATGGTTCCCGTCGGAATTTTGGGATTGTAGGTTTCCTCGTCCCTCTTCTCAATCCCTCCGGTAATGCTGACGCAGTCCTCCCTGCTGATTCCTTTTAGTAAAGAGGTATCTCGCATAACAACCTGAAGTACGCCATACATATCCCTCAAATCAATAAAGGACACGCCGCCGTGGTCACGGATATTTTCCACCCACCCGGCAACCTTCATTTCTTTACCGATGTCGTTCTCGGAAATCTTATCCAGAGTACATTCGCGATACACAGTTGATAATTCCATAATTCTCCTCCTTTTCACAAAAAGCGCTGCATCATCAGGAAATCGAGTAGGGGAATGTTTTTCTCCCCTGCTCGCCGCGCGGGGCGCACGCTGCGTAAGCAGCAAATTCCTCTGTGCGCCCCTGCGCATAAAAAAAATCCTGAATTGATATCAAATCAATTCAGGACGAATTAAACAAATCCGCGGTGCCACCTGATTTACCACCCGAATGCGCTTAAAAATCTTACCGGAAAACTCAGACACATTCTGGAGCAGTCACTTTCGCACTACTAACTGATAGCTGATAGAGCTGTTATTCATATGGATTCATTCTGCCGGCTTTTCACCATCCCGGCTCTCTGGAAGCGATAATCCATACTACTCGGTCTCCGTCGTTGCTATTTCATTGATATAATAAATGAGAATGCCCATTTTGTCAAACAAATTTAAATGCAATACATTTTTTCCCCTGCTTTTTCTTCCCAAAATACTTGGAAAAATGCATTCACTCATGTATAATATTGATAAATAAATGGTTTTTTTATAAAACGCTATACTAAATTAATTAAGAAAGAAAGTGAGTTACGTCATGAAAAACCTGTCAAGCAACAAATGGGTAAGAGCTGCAATACCCGCATTACTTCTTCACTGCAGCATTGGTACAGTTTATTGTTGGTCCATTTTCAGCCAGGAAATCGCTGACTATATCGGCTTTTCCAAAAGCGCAACCGAATGGGCCTTCAGCTTTGCCATCTTCTTTCTCGGCATGTCTGCCGCTTTCCTGGGCAATATTGTGGAAAAGGACATTCACAAGTCCTCACTGATTGCCGCTATCTGCTTTGCCACAGGTATGGCAGGCACAGGATTCTTTATCTGGTACGGCGGAGCCCATCCCGGAAGTATCGTATCACTTCTCGGCATTTACATATGCTACGGCTTTATCATGGGAATCGGGCTTGGAACCGGTTATCTCTCTCCGGTTAAGACATTAATGCTCTGGTTTGAGGACCGCAAGGGTCTTGCTACCGGCCTTGCAGTGGCAGGCTTCGGCGCCGCCAAGGCAATCGCCAGCCCGATCATGCAGGCTCTCCTCAATTCCCTTGGAGAGGGCGGCATTTACAAAATGTTCCTGATTCTGGCAGTGGTATACTTCATTATGATGTTCGTGGGACACCTCCTTCTTGCCAAACCTGCCGGATGGCATGAGCCCGCCTCCAACGAAAAGGGTGCGCGTGCCATCGACGTGATCAAAGAAAAACCCGTTACCTTTATCGGTATCTGGATTATGTTCTATCTGAACATCACCTGTGGTCTTGCCCTGATTTCCCAGGAAAAGATGATCATCAAATGTATCGGCCTGGTAGGCGCAGTGGGCGTGCTCTCCTCCGTTACCGCAGTCTTTAATGCCGGCGGACGTCTCGGCTTCTCCGCATGGGCAGATACCTTTAAGGACAGGAACACCATTTACAAGATCATTTTCATCCTCTCCATCGCGGCGACCGGGCTTGTGATCCTGACCCAGGGTATCACCAACATGGGTGCCAATAAGCTCTTCATGGTTCTGGTTCTGATTCTGCTCTTTGTGGTCAATGCCGGATACGGCGGCGGTTTCAGCAACGTGCCTACCCTTCTTTCCGACCATTACGGCATGAAGAATATCAGCGCCATCCACGGTATCACCCTTTCCGCATGGGCTTTTGCAGGTCTTACCGGGAACCAGATGGCAACCTTTATTGTAAATCACTTCGGAACTGAAGTTGACTTAAGCCATGCGCTCTCTGACGGAAGCACCGAAATCATTAAGGTGAACCCTTCCGGCTATCAGATGGTGCTGTATGTGACTCTGGTGCTGTATATTGTGGCGGCCGTGATCTGCTTTACCATGGTTGGGAAAAAATCCGAAAAGAAGAAATAACACGTTTATCTAGCACGAAAATCCCTCTAAACTGCTGCCAGGCAATTTAGAGGGATTTTCTTTACAGTTTCCCAAGCTCTTCCATCATTGCGGTTCTTCCCCTGTATTCGCTTTTCCAGAATTCAACAATCTCATCTACTTTCTCTTTTCCGCCTTCTATCTTTTTCATCCTGCGCAAAATTCCTACCCATTCCTGATAATGTCTTCTGTTCGCAGTATGTCTCGCCATTTGATTAACCTCATCCTCATATTTACGAAGAACCTGCTCAGGGTACTCTTTCCCCAAAATGTCCTCATACATCCAAAGCTCCTGCAATCCTCTGGCCCGCAGAACATGGTCAAGCAGCCTGTCATATAGCTTTTCTTCCTTATACAAACGCTCCACATGCGCGTAGGAAGGAAGCCCCGCAAATAAATCCTCCCGGACTGTTTCCCACTCCTGCGGAGGATAGTGCTTTTTTAATTCCTTAAAATCTTCCAAGTTCCCGGCATCATCCCTAACTATCAGATTCCATAACTGCTGCCTGTACTCTTCCTCTCTGCCGCTGATACGGTACACCTCTTTCAGGCTTCGGCTGAAATCTCTGACCAGTCCCGGCATGTTCGAATCCATCTGAAGGCTTTCCTTCAAAGCCACAATTGCGTCATCATACCTCTTACGCCTGGTACACTCTGAAATATAAACCTTTCTGACATCACTAAACTTCCAGTTTTCCCGACAGTACTGCAAAATATCTTCTGTCGGTTCCTTGCTTTCTTTCATTAATTCAATATGATAAAGAGCCCACTTTCCTCCATAATAATCGGAACTCCAGCTATTCTTCTCCACTTTTTTAGCCTTCTGCACCCTATAGTCAGAATAATCCAACTTCTTTTTCAGGAATTCTTTTTCCTTAAAATTTTCCATCAATACCTGTTCGATACAGTCCTGCATATAATCCGCCAGAGTCCTTTCCAGGCATTTGATAAAACATTGAAACATCGTCTGCTTCATCCCATGGTCTGCGCTCTCCAGGATTTCTTCCCAGATTTCCATATACGCATCTGCAAGTACTTCTGTTCCACCGTCGGAATCATCCATATCGATACTTCCCGCTTCTGCAGCTATGTAATCCGTAAGCTCAAATGCACTCTGATATTCCCCGTTATCCAGCATCGTCCTGACATCATGATACAAATACTCTTCCAACTCATGGACAAAGCTCCCCGCTTCCTGATACTCTATAAAACCGCCGCGCCCGGCATATCTGCGTATCGTGGCATCTACCTGCTTTTTATAACGCTGCATATCTTCTTTGGAGATTGCCGGACTTATCAATGTCCTGAAACGTGAAAACAGCTTTTCATCACGATGTAAAACTTCCGCGAGGAAACTTCTAACTACCGCTTCATCAGCCTGCTCTACTGCAAGCAGCACCTCGTCCTGCTTCTGCCCGGTTCCTGAGTCGTTTTCCTCCATATCATCAGAGTTCTCATAATCTCCTTCTTCCCACTCGAATAAAACTGCCGCCATATGCTTGCAGTTTGCTCCTGAATCAGCATAGGGGCAGGAACAGAACATGCTTTTTATTTTAACCTCTGTTCCATCCTTATCCAAGTTTATTTTAACCTCATAATCATCTGTTCCCCACACAGTTGCTGTAATTGTATTGTTCCGGACTTTCAGATCCTCTACTGCCCCATCACAAAAATATTCATATCCCCTATCGATGATACGCTCATCAAAAAGCTGCTGCCAGTTCATCTTCCTTTTCTCCCTCAGACTTCATTTTATAATCTTTTGCTTTTTTATCATTTTCCAGGTTTGTACATCTATCATCATACCTTATTATTTCGTGTGCCGCAAGGCTCTATTGGGGACTTCAAAACCCCCGCAGGGTCTGAAAGGATAACATCCTTATAACCTTACGGGGGTTTATCATTTTTGTTTTATAACTGAATTCATTCGCTCTTAGATCGCCTCATGGAATGTTCTGGAAATTACATCAGCCTGCTGTTCCGGTGTCAGCTTAATGAAGTTTACTGCATATCCGGATACGCGGATGGTGAGCTGAGGATAATTCTCGGGATGCTTCTGAGCGTCCAGTAACGTATCCCTGTTCAGGACATTAACATTCAAATGATGTCCGCCCTTCTTTGCATATCCATCCAAAAGACCTACTAAATTATCAACCTGTGCTGTGTTTGACATAATATTTGCTCCTTTCCCAAGTGTTTACTTTTAAGTTTTATTAACTCTAATATTTGCTTTGTGTATTTATCATACAACTCTCTTTTGAAAAAATCTGTAACATTAGTTACGGTTTTTAAAAAAATGTATTTTTTTACTCAAACTTAAAGCTACTTTCATACATATCTGATGGTGTCGCCTCACTCACTCCTTCCGACAGCATAATGCATCAACGGGCATCAGATTTTTTAGTTCTGACCGGAAGATTTCTTTTCATAGTTTACATATACGGACTCAAGCAACGCTAAATTACAGCATCTTGCTTTCACACGCTTATCATAATTTCCAAGATTCTCCTCCGGAGTAAGAACCAGATTTCTAAGGTTCTCAGCTGTCTTTTGAATTGCACTCCAATCAGCTTTTATAGCTTTGTACTGATTTTGCAGCAATCGTTTATATTGCTGGTCAGGCTCATTATTTATATCTTTCAGAAGGAGTTCGCTACTTGGAACAGGAATCATGTTATTAAAATTAATCGCACCATATTTTCCTTGTTTTATCTTCCTAAAATCTTTACCATTTTTCATCCTTTCATGTTTCGGCTTCGGAGATGTGAATGGTGTGTAGTAGCTTACTTCGCCAATTTGAAAAACAACCCCTATATAAGGACGACTTTCGTGCTTATTCTCTGCAACTTTAGGATCATAACCACGCAAAAACCGGATATAATCATCTTTAATATTATAAAACTTCATTTTTCTCCTCTGTAATCGAACAGGGAAGAGGCTCTTCCCTACTCCCCACGTGGCCCGTGCGCCGCTTTAGCGGCAAACTTCCAAGCACCTCCGCTCTTTGTGCACGGGTCTGCACAATCGAGTAGGAAATGTTTTTCTCCACTACTCGCCGCGCGGGGCGCACGCTGCGTAAGCAGCAAATTCCTCTGTGCGCCCCTGCGCATAAAAAAGGGAGACAATTGCTCGCCCCCCATTTTTTAGGTTTCCACTTATATGGTAGGAACTCACCAGCTTTTTTAGGTTCTCTCTTTGCGGCGGAGACTCACCGGCTTTTTTAGGTTTCCACTTTTGGTAGGAACTCACCACTTTTGAGAATTCATAGACTTTCGTCTCGTTTCTCACTTATATTATACTCTATCAAGCACACTTTAACAACCAATTCTTTTCAATTTCTCAATTTCTTTTCATTCCTTTTCTTTTCATCATTAGTTTTAGCCATGGCATCTAAGCATCCGATATGGAAATTATCAACTCTTCTTCATTTGCACTATATCGCAGTCACATATTATTTCTAAACGTTACCACAAATTCACCGCGTATCACTTTAAACTCCGGCTCAGGCAACCCATACTCACGGCATTCTATTTTCATTGTAAATATGCCTGAATAACGATTTTCTGTTACCTTTAAAAGCTCCAGAATATTAACCAGAATAACATTGCGAGTTTCCGTTCTCAAATGCCCAAGATTCTCAATGGATGTCCCACCAAACAGCCCGCCGCCGTTTTTAATTTCCATTCTGTCCCTGAACATTTCTATCGTTATGGAAATACTTTCTGTATAAGTCACACCCATTAGTTCTAGAATACCCTGATCAGAAACATTGTTGGCCAGATTATCTCTTTCTTGTTTTACGCTGCAAGATACTTATTGAGCCTCTCCTGGTTAAAAAGTTTAAGCCTTGCATGATCAACGGTTCTGATATCATCCTGTATGCGTTTCCCGAATGCTTCGTAACTGTATACCTCGAATGGAGTCATTGGCTTATCGCCATCAGCCACACGCACATATGAACCGTTCACTTTTCCTGCACCCGCATAATAAACAGGTCGTTCAGTGATCTCAACTCCAGGGATTTCGGCAGATATCACAATCTTATCATCAATTTCGCAAACGGTAAGTACTGCACGAACTAAAGTATAGTACCAGTAACTCAAGTAAAAGCCAATAGAATGCCAAGTTTTCTACCTTGTTTCTCAAATAAAGTATTGTTTTTCATTACTCATTTAAAATATTGGCAAAACTTACCAAGTAGTTGTCAAGTTGAACATGATATCTTACTAATTCCTTTACACAATAAAAATCCTAGCAACATACCAAAAACATTGTTCATAATATCATCTGTCTCAAACTTACCAAGCCTCCCTATAAATTGCGTACACTCAATCAGCAGACTAAAAAGAGCCCCGGCAAACATTGACCATCCGATTTGCCGAAAAGGCTTCCATAAAATGTAAAGCAGAATCCCTAGTGGGACCATCATAAGAATATTTTCCACCCATAAGGTCAAATGCCATAAATCACTCCCCCATGTGGCGAAGGGAACCAGCCTAAGAACGCGTACTGTCCCTACACTTCGGGAAAATACAGTGATCTCTAAAACCAAACAACAATAAAACCCTAGCAAGGCCGCAAAAGGGAGTTTGATAAGGCCGCAGACAAGGCGACATTTGGAAATTTCTTGTTGGTGGGTGAGATTATATGATAGTGTGATAATGTAAAAAATGACAGATGCGATCCCCCATATAATACCTGCTTTATAATAACTAGCCCAATATGTCGCACAATCATTAAATATTGTAACCAATAGTTTTTTCATCTCTTCGCACAGAAATTCTGAGTATTCATAATATCTCTTTGTCTATTCAGTATTTTGTATCCTGCCAATTCCGTATGTTATTATCTCAATATATTTTTTCATATCATATATCTCCAGTTTTTGTTCCACACAACCTGTAATATATTTTGTCAGTCTGCTTTCTATTGCAAAATACACACATCCACCCAAAAGGCACACAAATATACTGACAGCAAATAGCTGTATTCGATTTTCAATAATCCTTGCAAATATCGGTTGTATCCCCCAGTAATAGAGCATTTGGACAAGGAATATATCAAAGGAAGCCTTTCCTAGCCTTTCCAGAAATTTACATCGAAAGGTTCTACATAGATTAGATTTTAGTAACCTTCCCACAATCGGTATAACATATAATACCGCCAGAAAAGAAGTGCCACTCCAATATTGGACAATTGCGATTGAATAACCCATATATTTAATAACAAAATTATTGGTGAATTTAGATTATCTCTTTAGAAGTTCTTATATGTCGGTATAGCCCGTATTTTCGGGCTTTCCCGGCATTTTAGATATGGGGAGAAGTTCTTATATACCCTCATAACCTCTTAGGTTTTCCCTCTCAATG
>ERZ808044.37-NODE-37-length-185009-cov-13.331949_pt1 | contig 185009 bp, 166 predicted proteins | sample MGYA00380195_ERZ808044 | MGnify/ENA primary metagenome ERZ808044 (study PRJEB31490, sample SAMN06133423) | mouse gut metagenome | isolation source: Z7_2 | host: mice | place: China: Chengdu | collected 2015-05 ...
GAATGTCTGATTGTATATGTCATGTTTTTGCTGCAAGAGTGGATACAGAATCTATGGATTTTGATGAAAATGAAGTAAGTATGAAAAAGTGGGTTTCAAGAGATAGGGTTTTGGAAATGTTAAAAGATAATGAAACGAAAGATGGGGTTTCTATTCTGGCATTACTTTTTGCGTTTGAGTTTTATAAATAATTATATATGTTGAATTGTTGAGTTTAAGCGAGTATACACTCTAAAAACACTTGAAAGGGGGATTGGGATGGATAAAACAGATGCAAAAACAGCAATGGAAGAGTTGTCAATGATGTTGATTTATTTATCACATTTTACAGAGAGGGATAGGATGGCAGACCCAAATAGTAAATATGCATGGAAAGGTTATGATTTTGACGTTCTGAACCAACTTGACGAAAAAGATTTCATAAGGCAAGGTTCTCATCGGTCAAAGTCCATGTATATTACTAAGGAAGGTGAAGCGAAGGCAAAAGAACTTATGGAAAAGTATGGTGTAGAAGATTGGTAAGGTGTAATGCTTAAGAATGCAAGGATATCCTTATTAAAAACTGCTAAAAGGAAGTAGATAGATGGTAAAATCTTCAATAAATCCGGTTCTCACTTTAGATTATATGATTCATGAGGATGAAAATAAAATTTTTGACCGGAAATCCGCAAAATTGAAACCGTCAGATATTGCTGATGAGATATCTGCATATGCAAATGCAGATGGAGGAACAATAGTATTTGGCATTAGTGATAAAACGCGCCGATTGGAGGGAATTAATGCTGTAGGGGCTGAGAAGATCAATAATTTCATTAATGCTCCCATGGATTGTTGCAATCCTACACCAGAATATCAAGAGGAATTCCTCAATATAGAAAATGCGCAAGAACAACCAGACAGACTGTTGCTGTTACATATATATCCAAGTGTCGATAGAGTAATCAGCACCTCTAACGGTTCGGTATTTTTGCGTATCGGTGACAGAAAACGAGAGTTAAAGGGCGATGATTTGCGAAAGTTAGAGTATAGCAAAGGGGCCAGACATTATGAGGATGAATTGAATCATGATGTGCAAATTACTGATCTGGATGAAGAACTAATAAAGCAATATAAAGATATTCTCGGAAGCCCGGATATTTCGGCAGAGCAATTACTATCTTCAAGAGGTTTTTATAAAGAGCGGAATGGAAGAAAATATTTGACAAATGCGGCTGTATTATTATTTGCGAAAAATGTATATCAATTTTATCCAAATTGCAGAATTCGTTTTATACGTTATGACGGAACATCAGCTGGTGTTGGTACTCAGATGAATATTATTAAGGATGCCAATATTGAATGTCCGATATTAAAAATCGTAGAAGAAGCAAAAAGGTTTATTGCCGCACAATTAAGAGAGTTTACTTCGTTGGATTCAGAAACAGGTAATTTTAAGACTGTGGACGAGTATCCTCCGTTTGCATGGGCAGAAGGGATAGTAAATGCTGTTGCCCATCGTGAATATGCAATGGAAGGGAAATACATCAAGGTAACGATGTATGATGACAGGTTGGAAATTGAAAGCCCCGGCAAATTGCCGAATATTGTGACGGTTGACAATATCAGGACTACAAATTTTTCGAGAAATCCCCGCATGGCTCGTGTATTGGCGGATTTTGGCATTGTGAAAGAACTGAATGAGGGCGTAAAACGTATATACTCGGATATGGAGAACTATTTTCTCGAAGCGCCAGAGTATTCAGAACCTGGCGGACAGACGGTAAAATTGGTTTTAAAGAACAATATTGTTGCAAGAACGACAAGGCAAACTGAGACTGCTGAAAAGAAAATGGCGGAATATTGGAATAAGCTGGATGCAGTTGAAAAGGATATTGTTACAATTATGGGAAGCAGAAGCTATATTACTGCTACGGAATTATCTCTGATGGTAATTAAAACGAGAAGGACTATTAATAAAAAGCTTAGTCATTTGTTGGAAATCGGGGTAATAAAAATGAATGGTAACAAACATGATCCGGCATTGACATATTCGCTGAACATATAGTTCGCAGTAAATTCGCAGTAGTTCGCAGTTAAATTGAGAAAAATTGGCAGATATATGATTTTTAAGGTTTTTCGGGGAGCAGGACTTAGGAAAAAGAGTTCGCAGTAAATTCGCAGTAGTTCGCAGTTTGCTTGACAAGTGGCAAAAAAGAGAGTAATGCGGAGAGAAGAAATTTGAATTATGAAGCGAAAGATATGGAAAACCGTTTCTTAATAAGGACAGTTCGCGAAGCATACTGCCGGGTGTTTATGCGCAGGCCCGTGTACAAAGCACTGAGGCGCTTGGAAGTTTGCCATTAAAGCGGAGCACGGGCTGTGCGTCGAGTAGAGATAAAATCTCCCCCTGCTCGATTTAACCAGAGAAATAATGATTAACAGAGGCGGCTTATGAAAATTACAGATCTGCATATTCAAAATTTTAAATCCATTCATGACATGCACATTCCGGATATTGAAAATGCCCTGATTCTGGTGGGGCAGAATAATACCGGAAAAACAAGCGTGCTGGACGCTATCCGGGCGGTAGGGGGCGAATATCAGATCAGCCGGGAGGATTTTTGGGAAGCAGGGACGAAAATCCGTATCCATGTCTCCCTTGCATTTACAGAGGAGGATCTTACCCTGCTGCAGCGAAGAGGGGTGGTCAGCCAGTACCGGAGAAAGGAGGCATGGTTACAGGATTTTGGCAAAAAGCTCCCTTCCTTTTCCGATAACGTGCTTACCTTTACAATGACGGCAAACAAAGATGGACGAATCCGGTATCAGGATGGTGTAAACAAAAATAATCCTTATATCAGGGAGGTATTTCCCAGGATATACCATGTAGATGCGGAGCGCCGACTGGAACGGCTGCAAAGCGATTTGCTGCTTTTACAGGAGGACGAGATATTGAAGCGGATGCGCTCGGAGTGTTGTATGTTCAATCAGGCCAGACAGTGTAACTACTGTTTTAACTGTATCGGACTGATTGAGCAGAAAAGTCCGGCGCAGTTGGACGCCATGGAAACCTCCAAGCTGCTGGACTATAAACTCTATCAGTTGAATCTGGATACCTTTGCCCGCATGGTGAATGACTGCTTCCACAAAAATGGCGGACGCGAGAGCATCCTTTATTCCATGAACCGGGATGTGGAGAAAATTCTGGAGGTTACTACACAAATCCGCCATCCGGCACAGAATATCCCCCGGCCGATTTCCCATATGGGAAAAGGAATGCGCTCCATTTACCTGTTTTCTCTGTTGGAAGCCTATACACAGATTGAGGAGAATCTCTCCAGCATCATCATGATTGAGGATCCGGAAATCTTTCTGCATCCCAGCCTTCAGAAAGTGTGCGGCAGGATACTGTACCGTCTGGCAGCCAAAAATCAGGTGATTTTTACCACCCATTCCCCAAACCTGCTGCCTAATTTTAACAGCAGGCAGATACGCCAGGTGATCCATCAGGAGGATGGCTCCAGCGATATCCGGAAGAAAACGGATATCAGCGCTATTCTGGATGATCTGGGCTATACTGCGGGAGATTTAATGAATGTGAATTTCGTGTTTATTGTAGAGGGAAAACAGGATAAATCCCGCCTGCCCCTTCTGCTGGGAAAATATTATGCAGAGACGGTTGACAGGGAGGGGAATCTGTCCCGGATAGCCATCATCACTACAAACAGTTGTACCAATATTAAAACATATGCCAATTTAAAATACATGAACCAGATTTATCTGCGGGATCAGTTCCTCATGGTTCGCGACAGTGACGGCAAGGATCCGGCTGCTTTAGGAAGGGAGCTCTGCCGCTATTATGAGGAACGCAACCGGGAGGATATGGATAAGCTGCCGCGGGTTTTGCCGGAAAATGTGCTGATTCTCAAATACTATTCTTTTGAGAACTATTTCCTGAATCCGAAGGTTATGGCACAGCTGGGCGTTGTTGAGTCGGAGGATGCTTTTTATGAGATATTTCTGGAAAAATGGAAAGAATATCTCTACCGCTTAAAAAGCGGCCGCCATCTGACGGAAGTTATGGGCTGCGATCTGGAGAGCGCGGAGGATGTAAAGAAGCACATGGAAGAAATCCGTATCTATCTGCGGGGGCATAATCTCTTTGATATTTTTTATGGAAAATACAGGGAACAGGAGAAGGAACTGCTGGAGAGATATATTGATTTGGCTCCGAAGGAGGACTTTGCGGATATTTTTGCAGCATTGGAGAGATTTCCTTATTTTGAGGGAAGGCGGTGCTGAAAGAGTTTTCAGAGCAGTCCGGACTGGAAATCAATGGATTGTATATTAAGATTTTATAAAGAAATAAATTGTATTCCATTAAAAACATCAAATACGGTTGCATAAATTTATTGGTAGTGTTATAAATATACTTGTTTAAAATAGTGCGGGACACGCCTGCAAATATGAGGAGGATGACATGAAAAGAAAAGTATTATTTATGACACTGGCGATGGCAGTTGTACTTACAGCCTGCGGCGGCAATGCAGATAAAGCGGCAAGCAGCAATGCGGATGCGAATGTATCTGAGGATGCAGGTACTGCCGCAGACGATGGGGCAGAGAGCACAGACGATGCGGCAGAGAGCACGGACGCCGCTGACGATGTACAGGCGGCCACTGCGGATGAAGCGGGCGTCGGCGCAGCAGATACGGAAGCAGAGGCAGAAGCGGAAGGCGACGGGGAAGCAGCATCCGGAAAATACGCAAAGGGCAGCGTAAGTGAGACAGGCTGGGAAAGTGAATTTTTCGGACTTCGCTATACCGCTCCCGAAGGAATGGGAATGTCCACAGAGGAAGAGCTGAACGAACTGATGGGTCTTGGACAGGAAGTCCTTTCCGATGATTTCAGCGAGCTTCAGTTAAAATATGCAGAGCTTACTTCCGTATATGAGATGATGAGCGTGGCTGATGATCAGACCACCAACGTGGTTGTAACCGTAGAAAAGCTTATGGGTAAGATGGACGCTTCCCAGTATGTGAGCGCTCTTGAGCAGGGATTATCCCAGGTTTCCGCAATCAGCTATACCTTGATCAGCGATGATGAGACTGTGAAGATCGGCAATGGAGATTACATCAAGGTGAGCTATCAGGCAGAATCCAGCGGTGTTTCCATGTATCAGGATTACTACGTACGGGTTGTGGACGACAGAGCCATTGCACTTACTCTGACCTATATTGATGAGAGCGCAAGAGACAACGTGCTGAATGCCTTTACAGCATACTAAAAACAGCATATTATAGTGAACGATCAAAATAAGAAGGAAACACCCGGACAGGGTGTGATGCAGAGCGGGGAGTAAGCCTTAAGGTTTACTCCCTGTTGTAATACAGGAAGAATTCACTCATTTTCTTTTTATCGAAATCATTTTCAAAGACAAGTCAGGATAGATTTTTCTGAAAAAGCTTAATCATTTGAGAAATTTCCAACGTTATAATAAACAGAAGGGCGATGCAGTGTGGACAGCCTTACGGGAAACGTCAGATAAATTTGCCGTTTCCATGATTGTCGTGGAAAGGAGACGGGCGGGTGGATGATGAAGTGTTGATCATGAAGATTAAGTCAGGAGATGAAAATGCGGCTCAGGAACTGGTGGAGCGTTATTATGAAGCAATCCATCGCTATTGCAGATGGCACTGCCCAAGCGCTGAAAAAGCCGAAGATTTGACCCAGGAAACCTTTTTTAAGCTGTTTCGAAATCTGCCGGAATATGAAGAACGGAAAAAATTCAGGTCCTATCTGTATACCATTGCCAGCCGCCTGTGTGTGGATGAAAGCCGCAAAAACAGGCTTTATCCGTTAGAGGATGAGGATGCCCGGGGAGAGGAAAGCAGGGAAATACGCCAGGTGGAAAACAGGGAGGAGATCAGCCATCTTCTGGAAAAATTATCTCCGGAGCTGAGGGAGGCGGTTCTTCTGCGGTTTGGAGAGGAACTGAGCTATCCGGAGATTGCCAGAGTGACAGGCTTAAATAAGCGGACGGTTCAGAGCAGAATCAGAAAGGCGCTGAAGATTATGCGTCAGGCATGAGCTAAAGAAAAGTTGGGAAATCAAACAGGAGGTGTAGATATGGAAGAAAAAAAGCTGAAAGAGTATTTGCATCAGGCTTTGAAGGAAACGGATGCTCCCAAAAGAATGGAAGAAACCATACGCCTGTGCAGGGCGCAGGTAAGGGCTTATCCGCCGGTGAGGGAAGAGAGGACGAGCTTTTGGGCTTATTTATCGGATATTTTCCGATTTGAGGGAATGAGAGTTTTGGGACTGCAGGCCCTGGCGCTTCTGATTGCCTGTGTGGGAATTTCCCGGACCCTGCAGGAGATTGAAAACATTCCTTTCTATGCACTGATGTTTTCGCTGGCGGTGATGCCCGTACTTTTCCGGGGACAAATGCATGGGATGAGCGAGATGGAAGCGGCCACAAGATCCTCCGGGCCCCAGATTATGCTGGCAAAGCTGTTGCTTGCGGGAGCGGCGAATCTGGTGTGCATGACGGTATTTTTGTGTGTGGCGGTAAAGTTCAAAGGCGCTTACCGGGAGATTGGACAGTTAATACTTTATGTTTTGGTTCCCTATTTATCCTGTATGGTTTTTATGCTGCAGAGAATCAGGCTTTGCAGGCGGGAAGGAATCTGGCAGTGTATAACGGCAGGTTTTTTATCCTGTATCTTCTGGGGGCTTTCCGCCAGGTTTTTCCCATGGCTGTATTCTCTTTCCGCCGGGGGCGCGTGGGCATTGGCATTCCTGGTCTTTGGCGGATTCTTTGTAAAGGAGATCTGGTTTATATGGGAAATGAGAAAGGAAGGGAAAATGTATGGAATTATCGCTTGACAGACTCAGCAAACACTATGGAAGCAAGATCGCGGTGGATCAGGTCAACGCTGTCTTTAAAACCGGCGTCTACGGGCTTCTCGGAGCCAACGGTGCGGGCAAGACGACACTGATGCGTATGCTTTGCGGTATTTTGGAGCCAACCGCAGGGGAGGTGTTTTTTGACGGAAAAAGCATCACCGATCTGGGGGCACGGTACCGGAATGTGCTGGGATATCTGCCACAGGACTTTGGCTATTATCCGGGTGACACGGCGGAGGAATTTCTGATGTATATGGCAGCTTTAAAAGGAATTCCCAGACAGATTGCGAAAAGGCGGGTAGAGGAACTCCTTGAGGTGGTGGATTTAAGCGCCTGCGCGTCCAAAAGACTCAAAACCTTTTCCGGGGGAATGAAACAGCGGATTGGGATTGCCCAGGCGCTTTTAAATCAGCCGGAGGTGGTGATTTTAGATGAGCCCACTGCCGGGCTTGACCCCAGAGAGAGGGTGCGGTTTCGGAATCTCTTATCCGACTATGCGGAAAATAAGATTGTGATACTTTCCACCCATATCGTATCCGACATAGAGGCCATTGCGGATGAGGTGCTGCTGATGAAAAAAGGAAATATTGTGCAGCAGGGGACGGTTTCGGAACTGGTGGAAAGAGCCCGGGGAAAAGTGTGGGAGCTGACGGTTCCCTCAAAAGAAGCCCGCGGCTGGCAGAAAAAGGCCACGGTAGCAAATCTGCGGCATGAGGGGGAAAACACGGTGCTGCGCATCATCGCAGACCATAAGCCGGATGAGAGGGCTATCTGCTGCGAAGCGGCATTGGAGGATTTGTATTTGTATTATTTTCCAACGGAAAATATTTTTCCAACGGAAAATTTTCCCGCGGAGAAAGGAGTGTGACCGGAATGGAATTATTTTTGTGGGAGCATAAAAGGCTCTGGAAAAGGAGGAGCACCCGGATCAGCGTTTGCCTTTGCCTGATTTATGTGGTGGTGTTTGGGTGTATCTTAAGCTATCAGTGCTTCACCTTTGGAAGCAGTACAGGCAATGGAAGCTTCGGCAATCGGTTTGACGGCTATACCACTATCAGGGCATGTCAGCAGTATGCCGAAAAGTTCGGTGGGGCGCTGACGGATGAGACTCTCCAGGAAATGGTCAGGGATTATCAGGCGATTCTGGCCAGGGATGGCAGGATTGAGATAACCCGGGCAGACTGGTCAAAAGTTTCCTCATGGGTGTCGCAGCTCTATCCGGAGCTGAGAAATCCCGAGGATTATCGCCTGCCCATCGATTATCTGGATCCCCAGGCCCTTACCGGATTTTATGAAAGGCGGCAGAAAGCCCTGGAGGATTTCCTTGAAATAAACAATCAGAGAGGAGCCGAAAGGGAGTATCTGCTGAAAATGGAGGAAAAGGTGAAACAGCCTTTTCGCTATCAGTGGACAGAAGGATGGAACGTGGTCCTTGGGAGCAATCTTCCGGATCTTGGCATGGTGCTGACCCTGTTTCTGACCATTGCCCTGGCTCCCGTATTTGCAGGGGAATGGCATAACAGAACCGCCCCCCTGATACTCACCACGAAAAACGGCTGGAGAAAGGCGGCCGGCGCCAAAATCTGCAGCGGCCTGGCTCTGGCGCTGGAAGTGTTTGCCCTGATTCTTGTGGGGAACGTAGGCTCCCAGCTCATTTTTCTGGGGACACAGGGATGGGATATGCCCATTCAGATGATTAAGATCATTGCGGTGGCTCCGCTCAATATGTTGCAGGCGGAAATCTTCGGGTATGCTTTTGTGTTTTTGGGAGTGATTGGCTTTGCGGGGCTTATGATGCTTTTTTCCTCCTGTGTGAAGAGCAATTCCGTAGCGTTGATTCTGGGGCTTTCGGTGGTGTATATTCCCATGATGCTTTCCGAATATCTCCCCTTCTGGGCCCAAAAGGCGCTGGATCTGCTGCCGCTGGTGGGGAGCACGGCGGATGTTTTCAGGACGACCACCTTCTGCATTTTCGGAAAGTACATCTGGTTCCCTTATCTGCTGATCACCGTGCCGGTTTTGATTGGGGTGATCTGCATGCCGTTTGCGGTGAAGAGGTGGGCGAGGAAAATGCGGAGGTAAAAATACTTTTCCTGATTTTTATAAAGCGTGTGTTCGAACCCCTCCAAGCAGTAAATGCAAGGCATGGAGGGGTCTTGTCGTTGAAAAATATATCTGCTTTAGTGTGAGTTTCCTCTGAATTCGTTTTTGATAGCTAAAAATGGTAGCCTGAAATAGATTGACTCTGAAAGAATAAAAAAAATATCGTTAAATATATGGAAATATTTTGCTTTAGCTTTGGCAAAATGTAGTACCATCATTTGTTCTGAAACAAGAGGCTCATAAAAATGGAGGGGAGAATCATGAAACGAAAAACGCTGACGTGGTTGTTTACTGCTGGAACCATAGGAATGATGTTTACCAATAGTTTGGAAGTCCATGCGCAAGAGGCAGAAGAACCAAAAGAGGTAGAGGGAGAGGGCAACGTAGAAATTGCAGAAGTGCAAAATCCCGAAGCTGCGACCTTTGAAGAGGCTAAAGAAAACCTTGATCAGGCCAAAGCGGACGAGGAACAGGCCAAGGCGGAACTGGACAATGCACAGAGCGAGGCAGACCAGGCAAAGGATGCGGTAGATCAAAATGCAGCCGACCAAGAGCAGGCCAGCGAAGATATAAGCGGAGCAATAGCGGACGCGGAAAATGCATTTGACGAGAAAAACTCTGATGCACAGCAGGCAGTCAATGATGCTGAGGAAAGTAAGGATCAGGCTCAGGGAGCATTGGATGCGGCGAATGATGAGAAGGAAAAGGCAGATGCGACTCTGGAAGAGACAAAAACAGAGGTGGGTCATGCGCAGGCTGACCTGGACAATGCATTAGCGGATAAGGATTCACAGGAATATCTCGATGCCGAGAAGGAGCTTGAAGAGAAAAAGGAAGCTCTTGAAGGAATGGAAGAGGATGCTGCTAAGGCTGAGGACGCTATGAAAGAGGCGGAAGCGGACTATCAAAAAAAGCAGGATGCGGCTGATGCTGCGGCAGCAGAGGTAAAGAAAGCCCAGGAAGGTGTGGAAGAGAGCAAGTCGGAGATGGATTCGGCCCAGAAAGATGTAGAGAAAGCCGATCAAGATATCATCGACGCGGAGGCGGCGAGGGAGGAAGCTGACGCGGCATACCAGAAAAGCCAGGATATGAAGGCTCTGGAAGAAGAACTTGAAAATGCTGAAAAGAACTTGGATGATGCAAAGGCGGAAGAGTCAGATGCACAAAATGCTGCCAATGAACAGTTGACTTTAAAAGATGCTGCCCAGAAGGAGAAAGATGCAGCTCAGCAGGAAGCTGATGAGAAACAGGCAGCTTTAGAGAAGGCCGAAGCAGATGCTTCCGAGAAGGAAGAGGAAAAAGTAAAGGCTGAGGGAGAACTTAAGGATGCTTCTGATGCGGCGAAGGAAGCACAAGTTAAAGTAGATCAGGCGCAGGATACCCTTGATAAAGCATATAACGGAGAGTATTCAGAGCAGGCAAAAAAGGAAGCGGAAGAGGCAAAGATAAAGGCAGAGGAAGCGGAAGCAAAGGCCCAAGAGGTGTTGAAAAAAGCCCAGGAAGCGATTAATAAGGGCAGCCTTGGATTTTTCCAGGCTTTGGCGGATGCAGGGTCTGAGAGTGCGAAAGCAGCAGTGGCAATCCTGACATCTAAAGATGGGACAGATGTTGCAGGAAAGAGAGAGCAAACTCAATGGAATGAAAATGTAAAAAGCTGGGAGAATTTCATTTCTTATACTCATATTGGGGATGAAAACGACGCTACCAGCCTAGAAAATATGTCAAAATCTTTTGCATATATGGAAGAATGTAATAGGTTGAGAACGTCAGATAATAATTTCCCGGGGCGTCAGGAGCTTCTGGTGAATGACGCATTGATGGCAATTGCACAGTTGAATGCAAACTGGGCTACAATAGATAATAATATGGTGCATAATACTCATTCGAAAGTATTTGCCGTTGGTGAAAACCTCTGCTGGCCTTGGAATGGTTGGGATCCTTTCATACAGTGGTATGATGATGAAAAGGAAGTCTATGATGGCGGACACACAGTTCGGGATAGTACGACTGGCCATTATCTAAATATTACAGATGAGGATTACTATGCAACAGGTTATGGATTTAGCCCTAACTCTAATTCAAGGTATGAAAATCATGCACAGGCGTTTGGCGGTGAATATATTGGATGGTACTATGGATTGGGTGAGAGCTATAGTCTGTCTGACTATCAAAAACGCTTCAAAGAATACTATGATTCCGTGATGGATAGTCTGGATAAGGCGAAAATGGAGTACAGTCAGGCAGTGGCCGACCGCGAGGCGAAAGAGAAAGCATACAAAGATCTGCTGGCAGCCTCTGGCACAAACGAAGAACTCATTAAGCAGTATGAAGAGGAATTAAAAGCTGCGAAAGCTGCCCTTGAAAAGGCAGAACAGGCAGAGACAGAAAAGGAGGCACTTGTTGCTCAAAAGACGAAAGATCTTGAGGATACCAAGGAAGTGGTCAAGAATACAACGACTGCAGTGGCTGCCGCAAATACTGTTCTTGCCGAAAAAGCGAAAGATTTACAGAAAAAAGAGAGCGCCTATGAGAGTGCGCTGGCGACTCTGGAGAGTAAAAAGCAAGCGGCAGCAGAAGCTCAAAAGAAATATGAGGAAGCACAGTATGCTGTAGACAATCAGGAACAAAATATTGCCAATAAGAAAGCAGCATTGGCTCAGGCTGAGGCAGCAGTAGACAAAGCAGAGGCAGAAGCAGGCAGGAAAGCAGACGCACTTAAGAAAGCAGAGCAGGCATATCAGGATGCATTAGAGGAGAAACAAGCTGCTGATGCTATGTCTACGGAGGCTGCTAAAGATTCTGCAACTGCCAAGACACTGTATGATGCCAAGGCTGAGGAAAATAAACGGGTTCAGGCTATTTTAAAGCAGGGAAAAGAAGAAGCGGCAAACGCCCAGAGTAAAGTGGATGCCTATGAGAATGCAATCATTGCGGCGACAAATCAGTTAGCAGAAAGAAAAGCTGCGTTTGAGGAGGCTGAAAAGGCAAAAACTCTCGCAACGAAAGCATTGGCAAACGCGATAGAAGCTTTGGAGGCGAAAAAAGATGCTGTGGAGGCGGCAAGGGAGAGATTGGCCCGTGCACAAGCGATTACATACGAGGATGCGCTCACAAGTCCCGTTACGGATGCTGATTTTGCGTATTTAAATTACTATATCAGAACAATACGTAAACTGGAGGAAAAGCAGGCTGCGCTTGCGGGAGTTGCAGATGCTTTGTATGAAAATCTGGCGAAAAAACAGGAAGTATTACAGGGAGCAAAAGACAGATATGCAGAGGCTCTTGCAAACCTGGCATTTGCACAGGCGGATTATGACCGGCTGAAACCGCAGCCGCCCGCCACATATGATTCTGAAAATGATGAGGCAGGAGAGCAGGAAGAAGCTCTTAATTCAGAATCAGAAAATGGAGCCATTATTAATGATATCATTCAAAATAGCAGTAGAGTTGTGCACTTTGCCAAGGGCGCTCTATTTACACGGTTTTTATCCGATATGAATGATTTTATCAAAGCCTGTCCGATGGGAAATCTGACGATCAAGAGCCCCACATGGTATAGCTTTAATAAAGCAACACTGGCAGCTCTGAAAGAAAGAACCGATCTTTCTCTGACAGTGAATTTCAGATATAAGGGAAAGAGGTACTCTTTTGTAATCCCAGCGAATTATAACCTGGATTTATTGCAGGATTCAAACGGATGGTATGGATTTATGTATCTGATGGGCGTATTCGGCGGACATGAAATCGTATAAGTTCCCGTCAAGATAGTTCTATATTACAATCAGCCGCCTTGCATATGCAAGGCGGCGTTTGTTACAATAAGCTGGCTCGCGGAGCGTGACAGCGTTTGTTAGCATAAGGATGGATGACGTCCGTTATTTCTAAAATAATTATAAATTCCTCTCATTCTATTGACATTCCCTTTCCCATCTGGTAATGTAATCATACTTTCAAACGTAATTAAAACTTCATTTTAATCTAATAATCATTTTTTTATTATCTTGTGATCTGCCGCTGGCAGTTCTGAAAGAAGTTCCATTATTTTCCAACAAGAAGAATTTATATAGGGGAAAGGAAGGTAAGTGTTTTTGGCGTTAGAAAAATTACATGGGGAGTATCCTGGCGGGATATTGTTGATTTTCAGCCAGTATGCCTGCCTGACCAGGCATCTGACGGAAAGTTCTTCCGGAAGGTGTGAGTTGTTATTGTGCCTAGAGGATACGGGGCTTGAAGAGGATATCATACTTGTGCTGCTGCAAAAAGAGGACCATTGGCTGATAGAAACCAAAAAGCTGAATGAAAATCCATTTTATTTTTATACGGAGAAAAAGGAGAAACTCCTGCTTTTGCTTGCGCAAAAACCCAGTATTTTGAAGCCCACAGAGAAGCTTCACTTAAAAAGGGACGAAGAGCTAAAAATTGGGAGTGCCTTTCGAAATCAGTTTTTTTATGAGTGCTTTTCCCTGACAGAGCAGTGCCATGCACAGATTGGGTATGAAGAACAAGGCTTTACGATTTCTGGATGTGAGAACAAAGGAATTTATGTAAATGGGCGGGCACTGAAAGGAAAAAAGCTCCTGCGGACAGGTGATGAGGTGCAGATTTATGCCCTCCGTCTGCTTATGCTGGAGGAAACTCTGGTCTGTGTGTCCTTTGCAGGGATTTGCCGAATGGCAAAGGGCAGAGGGAGTGAGTGGGAGAAAAAACAGGTTTCTTCCTGCCTTGGAAAAACGGATAAGGGAAGAAGGTTGATTGAGCGCAGATGTGGGCAGGAGGAGAGCCTTTGCACCGAAGAGGTGGAAATCATACTGCCGGATAAGCCAGCAACAGAACAGGCCCAGCCTCTCTGGCTATCTCTTGGACCTTCTGTGACCATGGTACTTCCCATGCTTCTTATGGCGGAGCTTGGCAGCCGTTATATGGGAGGTGAAGGGGGAGGATTTTATTATCTCTCTGTTGCCATGAGTGGGTGCAGCGCCCTTCTTGCTGTTTTTTGGGGACTGGCAGGGTATGGCTATAGAAGGCGTACAACGAAGAGTGAGGGAAGAGAAAAGGAGCGTCAATACAGAGAATATTTGGAGGAAACGGAGCAGTATCTCCGTACCTGTCAGAATAAAAATCGCGATATTCTCATACGAAAATATCCGTCGATTTCAGCTTTCTTGGGGGAAGGAGAGAAGGATTTAAAGGTTTTATGGGATCGTTATTACCGACAAAAAGATTTTTTGTTTCTTCGGTTGGGAACAGGGGATGTACCTTTCCAGATGAAAATAAAAGTTTCAGAAAATCGTAGAAATATCGTGGAGAGAAAGCAAATGGTATGGGCCAGGGAGCTTGCAGAAAGGTATCGTTTGTTAAAACAAGTTCCGGTGGGAATTGATTTTTATGAGAATCGGCAGCTTGGAGTGATTTGTCACTTGGAAAGAGAGGCGACATGTGAAATGCTCCTTGCGCTTCTTTTACAGACAGCGGTCTGTCATTGTTACACCGAGGTAAAAATTGCCTGTTTTTACCGGAAAGAGCGGTTTGTGGACAGGCGACTTGTGGAATGCCTTAAGTGGATGCCCCATGTCTGGACAGAGGATAAGAGGGTGAGACTGCTTGCCGGAGATGAAAAGGAAGCGGGAGAGATTCTCCCTGCGTTGTCAAAGGCGCTTATGGGAGAGGGGCAGAACAAAGAAGGAGATAGCAACAGAGATAAGGGAATTTCTCTTCCATGGTATCTTGTGCTGGTGTTGGATTTGGAACTGATCTGGAGCGAACCCCTTTACAAATATCTTACAGATTCTGAAGGATTAGGTAGGGCAGGCGCGGTGTTTGTGGGAGGATCTAGAGAGGAGTTACCCAAAAGCTGCCGCTGTTTTGTGAGCAGGGATGGAGAAAAAGGAGAAATTTTATATCTGGGAGAGGAAAGAATGCAGAGGCAGATCTTTGTGCCGGAAGGCTGCACCAGCAATAAGGCCTGGTGGTACACCAGAAGGACATCGGGCTTTCGGGTTAGGGAGGCAGTCGGAGACGGGCAGCTCCCGAAACAGGTGGATTTTTTGGAGTTATTTGGATGTGGGTGTGTGGAGGAGTTGGACAGCGGCAGGCGCTGGATGCATGCGAAAACCGGGGAAAGGCTGAAAGTGCCAGTGGGCTTTGGGGTGGGAGGAAATCTGATCAGTCTGGATGTACACGAAAAATTCCATGGCCCTCACGGACTGATCGCAGGCACTACCGGTTCAGGAAAAAGCGAGCTTTTGCAGACCTATCTACTTTCTATGGCAATATCCTACAGCCCTGCGGATGTCAATTTTTTCATGATTGATTATAAGGGTGGCGGAACTGGAAATCTGTTAAAACATCTTCCCCATTGCGCGGGAGTCATATCTAACTTATCAGGAAAACAAATCGGGCGGGCAATGTCTGCCATTACCAGTGAAAATAAACGGAGACAAAAGCTGCTTAGCAGCGCTCAGGTCAATCATATTGATGCTTACACCCGGCTGTATCGCGAGGGTGTGGTGGGACAGGCTATGCCACATCTTTTGCTTGTGGTGGATGAATTTGCGGAGCTGAAGAAGGAGGAGCCGGATTTTATGCAGGAGATTATCTCCTTAGCTCAGGTGGGCAGAAGTCTTGGAATGCATCTGATTTTGGCAACGCAGAAGCCGGCAGGGACAGTAGATGACAAAATATGGAGTAATGCCAGGTTTCGGCTATGCCTTCGAGTGCAGGATATACAGGACAGCATGGATATGCTTCACAATAAGGATGCCGCTTATCTCACCGCACCCGGACAATGCTACCTGCAGATTGGAAATCATGAGTATTATGAGCTGTTTCAGGCAGGTTACTGTGGTGGAAGCTACCGGGAAAAAGAAAAAGGCAAAAAAAGAGCGGCGCTGGTGTCAAATACAGGAAAACGCTTAGAAAAAGTGGAGGAAAAGACAGGAAAAGAGCGCAGTCAGATGGAAGTCTTGACAGATTATATTATCCAAACGGCAAAGAGCTGCAACTACTCTCAGGCAGATGCACTGTGGCTTCCGGAGCTGCCGAAAAAAATTTTCCTAGAGGAGCTTTTCGAGGAACTCTCAGAGACAAGAGAACGATTGGAAGCGAAAGGTTCTCCAAAAGCGGAAGATGCATTGGCTCAGCAAAGGCCGGGCAGAGAGCCAGTACTGAAGCTTGGCCTCTGTGACGACCCGGAAAACCAGCAAAGGTTCGTCCTCACTTATACGTCTGTGACACAGGGGCATCTAGCACTCTGCGCTGGTCCGGCTACCGGAAAGACTTCTTTTCTTCAAATGCTGCTATGGCAGCTCTGTGAAAGCTATGAGCCATGGGAGGTACAGATACTGGCGGTGGATGTTGGACAGGAAAATTTAGGAGACTTTTATGCTATGCCCCATTGTTTGGGGGTGTTAAAGAAGAAAGAGGGGAAGGATATCTTCTTTTACCATTTAAAGCGGCTGATGGACGAGCGAAAAACCAAGCTCTCAGGGCTGAGTTGTCTCCAGTACAACAAATCGGGAAAGGGGAAGATGCCGTATCTCTATTTGGCAGTGGATAATTTTGGGGAGCTCAAAAAGATATGGGAAGAAAAGCAGGAGGAGCTATTTTTAAAAATAGCTACAGAAGGGATTACCCTGGGAATTTATTTGGTACTCTCAGCCTCAGGAGTAGGAGAGATCGGAGGAAGACTTTTTGAAAAAATCAGGACCACACTGGCCTTTGAGATGAGCGACCGCTTTCAGTATGGAGATGTCTTAAGGCAATATTATCTTCCGGTGCTGCCCGAGGAAAACTGTAAGGGCAGAGGGCTTTGCAGGAGTGATGGAAGAGTGCTGGAATTTCAGGCGGCAATGATCGGGGAGGGCCAGGAAGATTATGCTTATTTAGGTCAAATTAAGGAGCATGGAAAAAGAAAGACGCAGGAAATAGTTGCAAAGGGAGAAAGGCTACCTGAAAAATTTCCGGTACTGCCGAAACGGGTAGATTTTGAGATGCTTGCAAGGGATTTTGACTGGAAGCAGGGAAGGATTCCTTTAGGATACAGTCTTTCCACTGGGGAGATTAAGGGAATATCTTTGGAAAAGGCGAGGTGCTTTCTCATATCCGGGAAAGAAAGGACGGGGAGAAGTGCGATTTTAGGCTGTATGGTGGAAGGGATGCTGCGCCTTGGCGGACAGGTTGTGGTGTTGGATGAGGAAAAGAGATTGTCACACCTTACGGATTCTGCGGGAGTGATTTATTTAAAGGATGAGATGGAAGCGGAGGACTGGAGACTCGCTTGTGAGAAGAGCAGTCTGGGAGAAACTGATAGTCTGGGAATCAGCGTTTTTATTGCAAATATAGGTCACTTCTGTCGTTTTCTTTACGGAAACAGCGGTGATAGGGAGGAAAGGATCAGATTTTGGGAAGAGGCTGCTACGGGAAAAGGGACAGTGGGCTTTCTGGCAGGAATTTATCATCCGGAAAGGGATTATGAGGCCTCGGGAACTAGATTCTTCCAGGAGTTTATTACATGGCAACAGGGGATTCATTTGGGGGGAAATGTAGCAGGACAAAGGGCTCTTTCTTTTGACGATTTAAGTTATGCCATGCAAAATCAGTGGGAAGCTCCGGGGACAGGGTATTTGAAAGAAGGGGCGGGAAGCAGTACTTGCAAACTGCGTCTGCCTGTGGAGAGGAAAGGAGACAGAGATGATTTTAGTGGATGTTCAGAGTCCTGTATTGGGTGAAATCTATGATTTTGAATTGGAGGAGGAAGTTGAAATAGAGGAGCTTTTGAAGGAAATGCTTTCTCTGATTGTGCGAAAGGAGGGGATAGCCCTGCGGGATGGCAGTGGTATGCAGCTTTACGCTCTAAGACAGGAAAGTCTATTAGATAAAAAGGGAACACTCAAGGGACAGGGAGTGGAAACTGGGGACCGGCTGATTTTATTATAATAAGCTGGCTCGCGGAGCGTGATAGCGTTTGTTACAATAAGCTGGCTCGCGGAGCGTGACAGCGTTTGTTGTGAAGGGAGTTTTTATGGCAGAAAAAATACAGTTAATATCCGAGGGCTTTAGCGGGTGGATGGAGTCGGCGCAGGAGAGTTTGTCAAAAGCGGGAGATGGGCTTGACCTGTTAGAATCCCAGGAGATGAGACTTTCGGGGGTGTGGGAGAGCGAGGCGAGCAGGCAGTGGGATGTGGGATTTCAAAGAGAGCTTTTGGAGGTGAGGCAGTGCATTGCCGATGTGATGGGAATGCTTCAAAAGACAGAAGAGGCAGCAGAGGAACTTTTACAGATAGAAAAAGGATTGATTAGAGAGGCAGAAAAATTATAGACGATTTATAAATGGGCAGATTCCGTAACTATGAAGCCGAAGGCTGAATAGTTGCAAAGGAAAGGAGCGGAAAGTGGCAGAGAAAATAACAGTTACCTCTCAGGATTTACTTAAAAGCAAGGAAGAGTGGACGGTTATGCTTGAGCAGGCGAGGGAGGGCTTTTTGACGGCGGTTTTGGATTCGGAAAAGCTTGTGCAGTATTTTGACGGAAATCCGGTGAGAAAATTGCAGAGAGAATATGTTTCTATAGGAAAAGAGGGGATGGAGGCATTTCGCAGACTTAAGTCTCATATTGAGAAACTTGGCGAGATTGCTGTCATCTATGAAAATGCAGAAAGGGGGAATGTGGATGTCACCACAAACAATTGAAATGCATTTTGCGGAGATTATGCATCTGTCCAAAGAGCTAGATGGGTTGGCTAAAAAACTCAAGACTCTAGCTGAACAGGAAGTGATGCAGGTGATCCGTGAAAATAGAGCATGCTGGGTCAGCGAATGTGTAGATATTTTGGGCGAAAAGGAGGGAAAGGTTGGAAATGACCTGTACACTGAGGCGGAGAGGCTTTTGAAAACGGCTAGTGAAATGGAGAGCCGAGCTCAAAAGATGTATCAGACAGAAATGATGAATATCCGGCTTGCAGCTACAAGGATTTATGTGTAGATATTATCAGCAAACTAGAGACAGAAAAATTTTGAAAGGAGATTAATATGTCATTTTTTCAGGTAACACCAAGAGAACTGCGAAACAAGGCAGGGAGGATATCGGAGCTAAACAGTCAGTTCAGGGCAAAGGAAACCGAGCTTACAGAGCAGGAGGCTGCCCTTTGCGGAATGTGGGAGGGAGGCGCGAAGGATGCTTTCCATTAGGCATTTAACAGAGACAGACAGCAGATGGACGTTTTTCATCAGCTCATCAGCCAATATGTACAGGCGCTTTTGGAGATCGCCACAAGATATGAGCAGGCGGAGGCGCGCAACAGAGAGATTGCAACATCTAGAAATTATTAAAAACGAAAGGAAGAAATCTTATGGAAGGAATTTTAAAAGTTACACCAGAAAAATTAATTCAAACCTCAGGTACTTTTGCAACCACAGGAAACCAGATCAAAAATCTTACCAGTGAAATGATATCCCAGGTACAAAGTATGAAGGGAGTCTGGCAGGGAGAGGCGGCTATGGCCTATGGAAATAAGTTTCAATCTCTTCAGTCGGATATGGACAGGCTCTACCGCATGGTTCAAGAGCATGTAAAGGATTTACAGGAAATGGCAAGTCAGTACCAGAAAGCAGAAGCAGGAAATTCCCAGCAGGGAGGCAGCCTAAACTCTAATGTTGTGGTATAAAAGGCGCCTTATCGTTTTGCTGTGTTTCATGACAGCGGTTTTGGCGGGGAGTTTGATTTATATACGGATGCCTGGAGGGGCCGGGCATCCGTTGTTTCAGGCCGGGAAGGGGAAAAAAGAGCGCATGCTGGACTATATGAAAGAAAAATATGGAGAAGAGTTTGTGGACGAGGAGGCTTATGGTGGACAGCTTGGAAAAGCATATGTCATGCGAAGAGTACACAGTATCAGCCGCCCAAAGGACAGCGTTCTAGTTCGCGCTATGGGAGAGGAAGAGGAAATCTTTCAGGATAACTATCTCGCGTATCTTTTGAGGGATGAGATAGAAGAGCGCATGAAGGGACTTGCAACAGAAGTTTTTGGTGAATGCAAGGTTTTTTATAAAATACCGGAGTTGGTTTTTCCGTCTGAATTTTCGGCAGATATGGAGGTGGATGCCTTTTTGCGGCATCCACTGTCCATGGTTCGGATTTATGTCTATGTCAAGGACTGCCCTTTGGACAGACAGAGGCAGGCAGACGATTTTTTGTCCACTTTATCTAAAGAGGGTTATCTCATTGGAGGTGTCATTAGTTATCCGGCTGGTGAGGAGATGTATGAAATGATCACTGCGGATAATTTTGTGGGAGATATTTATCATGGATACCGGCGTGAGGCGGAAGCTGTTTTTTCCATGAAGAAAAGGAAAGAACTCTCCTATTTGAGATGGAATAGCAGTTTGGAATGAAGGAAAGGGGGAGGCAGCAATCGGTGATAAAATTTCGGACGCAGAGATCAGCATGATTCTGGATACCTATATGTATTTGGACTATAAGGAAGTCAGAGAGGGTCTGACCATCAATGAAATCTTAAAGGAGATTAAAGAACATCCGGATTACAGAGAAGGCGGCATTCATCACGGGGAGTATACGGTACTTAAGGAGGCGGCCGAGAATCCGGAGATTGGGGAGATGATACTGCAGTGTCAGAGCAATCATATGGGATATGATTCAGGAACAGCGGCTTGCACCTTTAAAAAACCTGGTGAGAACAGCTATTATGTGATTTACCGAGGGACAGGCGACGGGGAATGGCCGGATAATGGAATTGGAATGACCAAACCCACCACCATGCAGCAGGAACGTGCTCTTTCCTACTTTGAGGAGGTGGTGGAGGCTCTAGAGATTGGAAAGCAGGATCATCTGGTGGTGAGTGGCCATTCCAAAGGCGGTAATAAGGCACAGTTTGTCACTATGGAAACCAGATATGGGGCTCTTGTGGATGTCTGTTATTCTGTGGATGGGCAGGGATTTTCGGAGGGGGCCATTTCGAGATGGCAGGAAAGGTATGGGGAGGAGGAATATGAAAAGCGGAGGGAGAAGCTTTATGGAATCCATGGAGAAAACGATTATGTCAGTGTGCTTGGGAACTCGATTATTCCTCAAAATCATATCCGATATGTGAAAACTCCTGTGGAAAAAAGTAATTTTGCGGGCTATCACGATATCAAATATATGTTTGCCACTCCCCACTATGACAAAGCAGCTAAAAGCTATATTACTTCCTTTGGGGGAAGGAAAAACAGTGATGTGAAGGGGCAGGGGGAACTTGGAATCTATGCAGCAGCGCTCTCGGCCCAGGTCATGGAACTAGAAGTTGAAAAAAGAGATGGATGTGCCGGAGTTATTATGCAGATGATGGAAGCTTTTGGCGGGGAGAAGAAAAAAGGACTTAACGGGGAAAAACTTACCTTGTCAGATTTGAAGGATTTTACGATTCAGGGAATCCCATTGATTGCAGGTAGTCTTTTTAAGGGGGAAGAGGGAAAGAAGCTTTTGCAGGCACTGTTTCGGAAGGATTCCTTCTTTGGCGGGTTATCCGGTAGAGTGAGTCTTTGGGTGGAACCTGTCATGCTGAGAAAACAGGCACAAAATGTGGAAAACATATCCAATTCCCTGAAAAAAATCACAGCAGGGATTCGTGAGACGGCAGATGGAATTCCTCTTTACATGAAAGGGCATGATGCAATCTATCATACGATTAAGCTATCTGCCATGGAATTAGATAGAGACAGCAGAGAATTGATAAAGATGGTAGAATATTTGCAAAACGCAGCAGAAAGCTACAGAAAGTGGGATGAAAAGTAGCAATAGAGTATGGCAGTTCATGGTAAAAGATATAGTTGATTTTTTGGTGAAAGTTCGTTAGAATAGAGAAAGAGACAAGAGAACAGGAGAAGCTCTTATGAATGAAAAAGAATGGGGAGATTCTGATCGTATCACAAGGGATTATTTCGACTCATTGCTTTTGGAAATGCGGCATTTGGACGGCAGGAAGCCGGATGCGTCCTTTGTTTTGTACGGAGAAAATTTTGCAACCCCTGTCATGACGGCTGCCTTGTCTCATCTGGATCAGGTGTGCGAAAACGGAATGGTAGAGCTGGCAAGGGGAGCGGAGAAAGCCGGTGCGGTCTGCTGGGTCGGCATGAGTGACGAGGATGAGCTCTCAAAAATCACGAAGACAGGTGCGAAAACCATCAGAATTATCAAGCCATACGCAGACAACAGGCTGATATTCCAAAAGCTTGAACATGCACAGAAATGTGGTGTGCTTGCAGTGGGAATGGATATAGACCATGCCTTTGACGTTTATGGCGGGTATGACAATGTAAGGGGATATGATATGAAGCCCAAAAGTATGGAAGAGATTCGGGAGTTTGTCCGTGCCTCTTCTGTTCCCTTTGTGGTAAAGGGGGTTTTGAGCGAGCGGGATGCCTATAAGTCTCTGGAGGCAGGCGCCGGAGGAATCGTGGTCTCCCATCATCACGGCATTATGGATTATGCTGTGCCGCCTCTTATGGCGCTGCCGGATATATTAAAAGTGATAGGAGGACAGATACCGGTCTTTGTGGACTGTGGAATCACCACTGGAGCGGATGTCTTTAAGGCATTAGCTCTTGGCGCTTCAGCCGTCTGCGTGGGCCGTATTCTCTTAAAGCCTCTGGAGGAAGAGGGGGCAGAGGGAGTCTGCAGGGAGATCGGAAGGATAACCGGTAAATTAAAAGGAATTATGGCAAGGACAGGATGCTATGATCTTTCCCATATGGATAAGACAGTAATCCGGAGAAAATTTGGTTAACTGAAAGTAAAAAGTGGGGATATGTAATGAAAAAAAATACGATACTTATTGTGGAAGACGTGTCGATCAATCGCATGATGCTAGCGGAGATTTTTAATGATGAGTATGAGATCCTTGAGGCTGAAAATGGCAAAGAAGGTCTGAAGCTTTTGACGGAGAATTTTTCTTCTATAGCCGCAGTGCTGCTTGATATTGTGATGCCTATTATGGACGGATTTCAGGTCCTGGAGGAGCTGAACAGTCAGAATCTGATCTCAAAGGTGCCAATCATTATGATTACAGGTGAGAACTCTGTGGAGTATGAGCGCCGGGGATACGAGTACGGTGTTGTGGATTATATTCATAAACCTTATTACGCTCCGGTAGTCAAGCAGATGGTTAAGAATAACATTAATCTTTATGCTTACAAGGCAGGGCTGGAATCCCTGGTTAAGGCTCAGACCGCAGAACTGCAAGAGCAGAATAAATTGCTTAAAGAACAGGCAGAAAAGTTGCGCAAGACCAATGATGTCATGATAGATGCTATGAGTAACGTGGTAGAATTCAGAAACATGGAATCCGGGCAGCATGTCAAGAGAATCCGTGTGTTTACCAAGGCATTGGCAGAGGAGATTATGAGACGTTTCCCGGAGTATGAGCTTACTCCCCATAAGATTGAAATCATCAATCAGGCGGCTGCTATGCATGATATAGGGAAAATTACTGTTCCAGATAATATCCTTCTAAAGCCCGGCAAGCTTACCCCTGAAGAATTTGAGATTATGAAAGCCCATACCTCAAGAGGCTCTGATATGATCGCTGCCTTTGTCCATCTTGAGGACGAGGATTACTATAATTATTGTTATGATATCTGCCGGCATCATCACGAAAGGTATGACGGAAGGGGCTATCCAGATGGGCTGAAAGGGGATGAGATTGGGATTGCTCCCCAGATTGTATCGATTGCCGATGTTTTTGATGCGTTGGTAACGGAGAGAGTTTATAAGAAGGCATTCGACAGAGAGACTGCTTATCAAATGATTCTCAATGGTGAATGTGGGTGTTTTTCTCCTAAACTGTTAGAAGCCTTTAAGGCAGTGAAAGAGGAGTTTTACAGGTTGATAGATAATCATCAGTAAATAAATGCACAAAAAGGCGGATGACTCTGGGGGTTAGGAACACTTAGTCATCCGCCTTTTCAGATCCTTACGAATTGTGTACCATAAAGAGTTTAACGATGTTCCAAAATATAATCAAGCAGACTCTCAGCAACCTCATCCTTGCTTAAAATAGGAAGCGAAGCAGTATCTGTCGGGGATATAAGGGTTACGATGTTGGTATCGGTCCCAAATCCGGCACCCTGCTCTTTTAAGTTATTGGCAACAATCAGATCAAGATTCTTTTTTTGCAGTTTCTTTCGGGAATTTTCGAGCAGGTTCTCCGTTTCCATGGAAAATCCGCATAGAAATTGTCCTTCTTTTTTGTGTTCCCCCAAAAAACCAAGAATATCCTCTGTACGTTCTAGTTCGATATTCAGATCAGAGTCCTTCTTTTTCATTTTTTCATCGGCCACATATTTGGGGCGATAATCCGCGACTGCGGCGGCTTTAATGATGATATCCTGGTCCCACGCAGAGTCTTTTACTGCACTTGCCATCTCGGCGGCAGAAGTGATTTCTATGGTGTGGACCGATATGGGAGGCGTAAGATTCGTTTTTCCTGTTACCAGTGTCACATCTGCTCCGCGCATCATGGCAGCCCTGGCTATGGCATACCCCATCTTTCCGGTGGAGTGATTGCTAAGGAAACGTACAGGATCAATTTTTTCGCGGGTGGGTCCTGCCGTTACCAATACCTTAAGCCCATTCATGTCTTTGGGCTTTAATGCTTTTAGGATGTATTCATACAAAAGCTCTGGCTCTGGCATTTTGCCCTCCCCAGTGTCACCGCAGGCTAGGTAGCCCGTGGCTGGAGTGATCACTTCCATCCCATAATGCGCAAGAAGTTTAAGATTATCCTGAACAACAGGATTGCGGTACATCCGCGTGTTCATAGCTGGTGCGATTATTTTGGGGCATTCGCAGGCCAGCAGTGTGGTGGTCAGCATATCGTCCGCAAGGCCGTGGGCAGCTTTGGCGATCACGTTGGCGGAGGCAGGGGCCACCAGAAATACATCTGTCTGCTTGGCCAGTGATACATGCTCCACCTTATGTTTGAAATTGCGGTCAAAGGTGTCTACCAGACATTTATTTCCGGTCAAAGACTCAAAGGTGATGGGATTGATAAAGTTGGTGGCATTCTGAGTCATGATTACGGTGACATCGGCATTTTGCTTTTTTAACATGCTTGCCAGCGAGGCGATCTTATAAGCGGCAATACCTCCCGAGACGCCCAGCACAATATGCTTTTCATTGAGCATTGTTTGTTCTCCTTTCTGATGGCAGCAGTTTAAATCTGCTCTGTGTTTTTGCGATAAATAATATCGAGTCCCTTTAAGGTCAACTCATTGTCACAGATGACCTTCTCTTTACAATGGGGCACAATACAACCGGCGAGACCGCCAGTGGCAACTGCATTGACCGGATATCCCAACTCGTCCCGGATACGTCCGATCATACCGTCCAGGCAGGAAGCCTGTCCAAGGACAATGCCGCTCTTCATACAATCAATCGTATTTTTTCCAATCATCTTTTTGGGTGCTTCCAGGCTGATTCTGGGAAGCTGGGAGGTGCGGCTGGTAAGTGCATCTAAGGAAATCTTGACACCAGGAAGAATCATACCTCCAATATAATTTTTCTTTTCATCTACCACACTGATAGTGGTGGCAGTCCCCATATCGATGATGATAATGGGAGCTTTATAGTACTTTAGCGCCGCAACAGCGTTTACAATTAAATCAGCGCCTACCTGAGCGGGGTTATCCATTAAAATATTCAGTCCGGTTTTGACGCCTGGGCCAACTACCATGGGGCAGATGCGGAAGAGCTTTTGCATTGCTTCTTTTACAATATTAGTAAGAGGAGGCACTACGGAAGAAATAATACATCCGGTAATCTCTTCCATCTTGATGCGGTATAGATCGAACAAAGTCTTAAATTCCACGACATACTCTAGTTCTGTTTTAGAGATGTTGGTAGAAATTCTTTCCACAAAAAGAACCTTTTCCTCCTGTATGCAGCCCATTACAATATTTGTATTTCCGATATCAATTGCTAGGATCATTTTAGAATTTACTCCTTTCAAAGTTTTATGCCTTTATGGGTTTAATATGAAGCAGAGCCAGACCGATTCCTGATACAAGGATGGCGGCAACTACAGCTTCCACGATACCATTGAAGCTTACTACGCCCATGATCACATCGATCACGGTATCTCCGGCAATGCCAAGGGCGTTTGCATAGGCATCCTTATACAGGATAAAAATACCGCTCATGACAAAGAGCGTGTTGGTAAAGGCGCCTGTCAGTCCGGCATAAGCGAGAGCAATACTGGCAGCACCTTTTTTGTCGGCATTTATGGTAAGGACAACAAACAGGATAATGCCGCAGGCAAGACCGATTAAGGCACTAATCAGGGTGTTTTCTTCCCCTGCCAGGTTAGATACAAAAGCCCTTACGGAAAAAAATAAAATGATAGCCGCCGCAGCATGGATAAGGATTCTCCATATTTTCTGTTCCTTTTTCAGAAGACTACTGATCAGAAGATATATATAATAAGGAATAATTCCTACCAGTATTCTTGGAATAAAGCAAATGTACATACTCTTAAATATCCCCGATATACCAATGATATCTGCAGCCAGAACCGGAGAAAATACAAAGGCGGATGCGGTAGCAGCCTTGAAGGTGTTGTTGATAAAGCTGGTCAGACCAAAGATAAAGCCCAGAAATGCGCCTTTTTTCGGCCCTAAAAACAGCGCTCCCAAAATTACTGGAATATGGATGACAGTCGCGTTGATCACAACTAGTGGAATATAACCCAGCGGTGTGAATGCCATTATGACGATAATGGCAGTGAACAGTGCGGTCAGCACAAGTTCGTAGGTTTTTTCATTTTTCATGGAACTTTTCCTCCTGTTATTATTCTCGTTTCAATAAGCAAATTGCTTTTTGAGATACAATACAGCGCCATCATAGCACACAGACATACATTTGACAACTTTCAGGAGAAAAAATCTTGGGAGAATATGGATTGTAAAAATATGTTTTCGACAAGTATGGCGGGCAGAGAATATGGCAGTTACAGTAATTATTCAGCCAGAACTTTGCACTTGCTATAAAGTCCGTGAGAACAAGCAGATTCAGCCAAGTTACAGTATTATCCAGTCGAAATTAATTGACAATTTACTTAAAAAATGGTAACTTTATTTGTAGAGAATTACCAGTAAGATGAGGGGAGCAGCAGGGTAGAATAGTTTAGTGTCCGTCAGGGCTGTGATGAAGCGGCAGCAAAAAAAGAAGAAGATTCTTTGCTGCCTTTCTTGCGGTAGAAGCCGCAGAGTGATTGCAGGGTGCAGAGGATAGGAATGGAACCATATGAATGCGGCGTTTTTCCCGTGAAGGATGCATTGGAGATTGTCCTTATTTTTGAACAGTCAGGGGAAATTTTATACGCGAATACGGAAGCAGAAAAGAATTTGGAATACCAGGGAGATTTATGTGGTAGGAAGATCAGCGAAATTTTCCCCAGTGAGTTTAAGGAAGTACAGGGGCAGATTGTCACCGATTATACTTTCGGCCACGAACTCCGTAAACTTGTTGCATACCGTAAGAATTTGACCTGTTTTCCGGTACGGGCAAGGATCATTGAGGCAGAGGGCCTAAAAGGAACCTACATATGTATGGCCAATGTTATTCTGGAAGAGGAATATTTAGGAAGAGAGGTCCTCAAGAGAAAGCAGGAGGTAGAGCAGGCCCTTAAGGTCAAATCGGAATTTGTAGCCAATGTTACCCATGAACTTCGGACTCCGGTAAACGGGATACTCGGTCATGTGAGAGAGCTCTCCGGGGAAGAAACCGACAATGCTAAGCTGCGGACATTGAAGGTGATGGAACGCTGCTGTGAGGATATGAATAAGATCATCAACAATATTCTGGATTTCTCTAAGCTGGAAGCGGGAAAGTTTGTACTAGAGCCCCGCAGATTTCACGTGAGAGATATGTTGGACTATGTGAAATCCAATCACATCGGTAAAATTACCGAAAAAGGGCTGGATTTTTTCATGACAATATCGCCTCAGGTACCGGAATACATCATAGGCGATGAGCTCCGGATTGAGCAGATATTGAACAATCTTTTATCCAACGCACTGAAATTCACTTCTGTAGGAAAAATCACCCTGGAAGTGTTCAAGACCGCTCAGGTGGGCGAAAAAATAGAACTGTTCTTTATTGTGGTAGATTCCGGAATTGGTATTGAGGAAGGGGATAAGGACAAATTATTCCAAAGTTTTTCGCAGGTAGACGCTTCTATTTCAAGAAAGTACGGGGGAACCGGCCTTGGCCTCAATATCTGTAAGCAGTTAGTGGAGCTGATGGGCGGAAGGATTGGCGTGGAGAGTGAAAAGAATAAAGGAAGCGCGTTTTCCTTTTCTATCTGGGCAGAAGTCGACAAAACCGAGGAAGAGAAAGCCACTGGGCAGGAAACGTTTACAACAGGGCTGCCTTTACCTGGGGCCTCTTTTCTGGAGGAAGGCAGTGATGCTCTGAAGCAATACGGCAGCGCTGAAAACAAGGAAGCCTTAAGCAGAAATCTGTCCAAACTGATTTTGTGTGTGGAGATGGAGAATTGGGAAAAGGCGGAAATGTTTATGGAGACGGTCAGAGAGCTTTGTGGGAACGCTCCCCGGGAGGTGGGGCGGATAGTTCTCCGGCTTAAGATGGCGGTTCAGAAGGAAAATTATGAGAAATCGGCCGCCGGGATAGAAGAATTAAGAACTTTTTGTGGTTTGTCGAAGGGAAGCAGCTTTCAAGGGACTTAAGCCGTTATGGTGGAGGAATCATCTGTGTTTGGATTGGAAAAGGATGCAGGCAGAGCCACTGTTTTCATTGTGGATGACATGGAAATTAACAGGACTGTTCTGGGAGAGATCATCAGCTATATGGGATGTGCTCCGGTTCTTTTTGAGAGCGGAGAAAAGGCTATCGAAGAGCTTAGAAACAGGTGGAAGAGCGGCGGAAAGAAGCCGCAACTGATATTGACAGATATTTCCATGCCTGGTATGGACGGCTATGAGCTTTGCAGAATTTTAAAGGGACATGAGAACACAAAAAATATTCCAATTATATTCATTTCAGCATATAATGAATCCAAAGATATCGTAGAGGGGTTTTCCCACGGCTGCGAGGATTACATTACCAAACCTTTCATTGCGGAGGAGGTACAAGCAAGGGTAGGGCTGCATTTAAAGCTCTATTCGGTGACTCGTGAACTCAAGGAGATGAACCGCAGGCTGCAGGCTTCCGTCAGGGAACAACTCAGGCAGATGGAACTTGAAAAAAAGAACTTCCTGCGTGCCCTTGCAGGAATTGCCGCGCGGAGTGCGGATTATGATGAAGCGGCCATGGGACGGCTTAAGGATAATTGCAGGACATTGGCCCAGGGGATGCAGCTTTCACCCCTGTTTGAAGAGAAAATATCAGATACTTACATAGATACCATAGAATTGGCAGCGCCCCTTTGTGATATTGGAAACATTGGGATTCCCAGGGAAATCCTGCAAAAAAAGGATGCCCTTACAGAGGAGGATGAGAGTATCCTTCGGGAGCATACACTGATCGGGGCGGAGATTTTGGAGGAAATCCGCAGCAGCAGTGATTACAATGAATTTATCATCATTGCTGAGGAGATTGTTCTTTGCCATCATGAAAAGTGGGATGGCAGCGGTTATCCTAGGGGACTTAAAGGAGAGGAAATACCTCTTTCCGCACGAATTATTTCCCTGATGAGTAGATACTGCGAGCTCATCGGAGAAGAAAATTTAAGCGCTAGAGAGGCACTTTCGGTGATGGAAAAGGAGGCAGGAGTCCGGTATGATCCGGATATTTATAGGATATGCTGCAAGATATTTCGTCAATTGCGATAACTGAAATAGATGGGATAAAATGACGAAGGGGGATGAGGTTTTTGATAACCAATGAGGAATTCCAAAGAATTTCAGTTTATATGAAGCAGAACTATGGCATTGACCTGAGCCAAAAGAAGGTCATAGTAAACGGACGGCTGCAGAAGCATATGAGAACCGGCGGCTGGAAAAATGCAAATGAGCTTATGGATGCTGTGGAAAGAGACCACAGTGGTGTGGAAGAAAAGATCCTGGTGAATCTGCTGACCACCAATCATACCTATTTTATGCGGGAATTTGAGCATTTTGAGTATTTCAAGAAGGTGGTTTTGCCTTGGCTGAAAACAAAGGAACAAAGAACAAGAGATCTGCGGATTTGGTGTGGAGCCGCCTCCACAGGGGAGGAACCCTATATGATTGCCATGGTGCTGGCAGATTTCTTTGGACTAGAGAGGGATCGGTGGGATACCAAAATCCTTGCAACAGATATTTCCACCAAGGTGCTCAAACAGGCGATGGCAGGGGTGTATACTGCAGAGCAGCTACAGAAAGTGCCAGAGCAATGGAAAAAGAAATTTTTCAGCCCAATCGCAGGCGGCAGTCAATATAAGGTAAGAGATGAACTGAAAGCGGAGGTGATCTTTCGGCAGTTCAATCTGATGGATCCTTTTCCTTTCAGGAAAAAAATGCATACTATATTTTTGCGCAATGTTATGATATATTTTGATGAGAACACAAAGCGGGAGCTGGTCAGTAAGGTGTGCAATGCGTTAGAGCCGGGGGGATATCTGTTTATCGGTACTACAGAGACCTTGGATCGGAACAATACGCCTCTTGACATTATACAGCCTTCCATATTCAGAAAAAGAGAGGGGTAAAGAATGCAGAAAATCAGAGTTTTGGTGGTAGATGATTCCATTGTATTCAGGGAGTTGTTAGTCCAGAATCTAAGTAAAGATCCGACGATCCAAATTGTTGGGACTGCGAAGGATCCCTTTGAGGCACGTGATAAGATATTGGAATGTAAGCCCGATGTCATGACTTTGGACGTAGAACTCCCCAGAATGAACGGAATAGAATTTTTGAGAAAGCTTATGCCTCAATACCCGCTTCGGGTGGTAGTGATCAGTTCGCTCAGTGATAAGGTGTTTGACGCGATGCAGGCGGGAGCAGTAGATTTTGTGGCGAAGCCTTCCGTTTCAAATCGGGCGCAACTGGAAGAATTTGTCAAAAATGAGCTTTTAGTCAAGATTAAGATTGCTTCCACTGCGAAGATCGGCAGCATCAAAAATAAGGTTATGGTTCAGCCGGAAAACCATCTTTCCGTAAAAAGCAACGATCTGCTGGTGGCCATTGGCGCTTCTACCGGTGGCACGGAGGCCATTCTTGAAGTGGTAAAGGGGTATGGCACGGATATTCCAGGTATCGTTGTGGTACAGCATATGCCGCCGGGCTTTACGGCGATGTATGCAAAAAGGGTAAATGACATATGCCGGGTACAGGTAAAGGAAGCCGAAACGGGTGATCGGGTATTGCCGGGACATATGCTGGTTGCTCCGGGGGGAGATCGGCATATGCAGCTTGTAAAGGTGAACGGTGTATATCAGGTGGAATGCAAGAAGGGGCCAAAGGTGAACGGCCACTGCCCTTCTGTGGATGTGTTGTTTGACTCCGTTGCAAAGGTGGCAGGAGCGAAAGCTGTGGGAATCATCCTCACCGGGATGGGAGGGGACGGCGCGAAGGGGCTTTTAGCCATGCGCAAGGCAGGCGCGAGAACCATCGGACAGGATGAATCGACCTGCGTGGTTTACGGAATGCCGAAGGTTGCCTATGACTTAGGGGCTGTGGAGCATCAGGAGAAGCTCTCGGATATTGCGGGAAGAACCTATGCTTTGCTGAATAAAATGAGGTAATTGCCTAATAAAATGTAAAGGAGAAATGGCATGAAGATACTATTAGCAGAAGATGATTTTGCGACACGGAAGTTTATGGTTAGTTTTCTGTCAAAGTACGGAGAGTGCGATGTGACTGTGGACGGCATGGAAGCGGTGGATGCGTACATGATGGCTTTAGAGGACGGAGAACCTTATGATCTGGTATGTCTTGACATCATGATGCCGGTTATGGACGGCTATCAGGCTCTGGTAGGAATCCGCAACCTGGAAAAAGAAAGAGATATTCCACAGGAGAAGGCGGCAAAGGTAATCATGACCACTGCCTTAAATGACGAGAGCAACGTTAAAATGGCATTTGAACTGGGCTGTACCGTTTATTCCGGCAAGCCCATTGATCAGGAGAGGTTTGAGCAGGCTATGAAGAAGCTCGGCCTGATCTGACAAATGAATAGATTTAATTAAGTGAGGAAAGGAGAAGAATATGGCTGAAGAATTTAGCACAGACGGCATGCTGGATATATACCTGTTTGAAAATGAGCAGCTTCTGGAGCAGCTTCAGGAAAGAGTTCTGGAACAGAAGGATGCGGATTGTTTTGACGAAGAGAGCATCAATGAGATATTCAGAACCATGCATACCATTAAAGGTTCCTCAGGTATCATGATGTTCGACAATATAACGGCTGTATCCCATAAGCTCGAGGATGTCTTTTATTTTTTAAGAGAATCCCATCCTGAAAACGTGCCTCATTTGCAGTTGGTTGAGCATGTGCTGGAGGTGGAGGATTTCATTTCCGGTGAAATGGAAAAGATCCGAAACGGCGATCCGGCAGACGGTGATGCCAGCAAAATTGTTGCTGATCTGGACAAATTTTTGGAACAGATCAAAAACGGCGGGGAAAAGGCGGAGGGTGCCGAGCCGCCTCCAGAGAACGTACATGAGGAGCCGAAACATTTTTACATTGCTCCTGTTGCAACCAGTGACAGCCGTTTTTACAAAATCTACATTACTTTTTATCCGGAAACGGAAATGGCGAATGTCCATGCCTACAAGGCGGTATATGCGCTGAAAGAAATTGCGGAGGATCTTCTGTATTCTCCGGAGGATATTATTTCGGATGAGAACAGCTCGGAAACGATTATCAAAGAGGGTTTCCGCATCCTGCTGCAGGCACAGTGTACGGAGGATGAGATCCGCCAGATTATCGGTGTGGGCTACGACATTAAGGAAGTAGATGTTTACGAGTGCAAGGCGGAAGAGTTCCTTCAGGGCTTTGATTTTGGCGAAAACGGTCCTTCTGCCGCAGAGAGTGCAGTGATAGACTTAAATGCCAGTGTGGAGGAAATCGAGAGCAAAGCGGAAGCGGCGGCTGCCAAAGCGGGAGAAGGGCAGGAGGCTGCAGAGCCTGCCAAGCCGAAGATTGCACCGGGCGATTTCGTTATTAAATCCAAGGAACCCGGCAAGCGCAAAACCCTTGCCAAGGATAAGAAAAATGATAAGGCTTCTTTTATCAGCGTAAATGTCAGCAAGATGGATCAGCTCATGGAACTGATCGGAGAGCTGGTAATCTCCGAGTCCGTAGTGCTTCAGAGCCCGGACTTGAATGTGCCGGGGCTTAATCTTGATAACTTCAAGAAGGAGGCCGCACAGCTCACCAAGGTTTCCACAGACCTGCAGGACGTCATCATGTCCATGCGGATGGTACCTCTGACAAACACCTTCCAGAAGATGAACCGTATCGTGTTCGATGTATCAAGAAAACTGGGCAAGGACATTGACTTTGTCATGGTTGGCGAGCAGACAGAGGTGGATAAGAATATCATCGAGCATATCTCCGACCCTCTGATGCATATTGTGAGAAATTCCGTGGATCACGGAATTGAATCCAAAGAGGCGAGACTGGAAAGCGGCAAGCCGGAGAGGGGAAAGGTTACCTTATCCGCCAAGACGGAGGCCGGTAAAGTATGGATCAGTGTGGAAGATGACGGTACGGGGCTGGACAGGGAAAAAATTATAGCCAAGGCCAGAAAGCAGGGCCTGCTTGATGACAGCAAGCCGGATTCCGCTTATTCTGACAAGGAAGTGTATCAGTTCATTACCCTTCCGGGCTTTTCCACCAATGAACAGGTAACGGAATATTCGGGAAGAGGCGTTGGAATGGACGTGGTTATCCAGAATATCCAGACCATTGGCGGAACTCTCGATATTGAAAGCCGGCCGGGACTTGGCAGTACCATGATTTTGAAGATTCCTCTGACCCTTGCCATTATCGACGGTATCGTGATGGAAGTAGGCGGTTCCTCCTTTGTAATGGAGACCGGCGTGATCAAGCAGTTTATCCGTGTGACGGAAGATATGATGGTGCATGAGCCTAACGGGGATGAGTATATCATGATCCGGGGAGAGGCTTATCCGGTGCTTCGGCTGGGCAGATGGTACGGTCTTGAGAAGTACGAGGAAGAAGTAGAAAACGGAATCATGATGATCCTTGAGGTGGAGGATAAGAAGATCTGTCTGATGGTTGATAAACTGGTTGGAGAGAGAGAGATCGTAGTGAAGCCTATTCCCTCTTACATTAAGAAGGTTAAGGGACTTTCCGGCTGTACCCAGCTTGGGGATGGCAGCATCGCCCTGATTTTGGACGCCGCCGGATTAATAGAATAAATCTACAGAAAGGAACAGGTGTTTATATGGGAGAGACAAGCGACTTGAAGGTAAATTCCGGACATGATGAGCAGAAAGGAAAGTATATGACCTTCAAATCCGGGAACGAGTATTTTGGATTGGAGATTCGGTATGTAAATACGATTATTCAGCTCCAGTCAGTGACCAAGATTCCCGAAACGGAAGATTATATCAAAGGGCTTATCAATCTGCGCGGTAAGGTTGTTCCTGTGATTGACGTAAGGCTGAGGTTTAAGCAGCCCGAGCTCGAGTACAATGACAGAACCTGTATTATCGTGATCAATGTCAAATCAATGATGGTGGGACTGATTGTAGAGCAGATTGCAGAGGTAGTGGAAATTGCCGACGACAATATTCTGCCGCCGCCGACAATTGGACGGGGTGATAAAGGGCATAATAAATATGTCTATGGTATCGGTAAAGTGGGAGATACGGTAAAGCTTCTCCTGGACCCCGATAAACTGTTAAATGATGAAGATATGTCAATTGTTGAAAGTGCAAATGAGATGGACATGGACGAAGAATGAGAGGTAGAAGGCAATGAAAAATATAAAAATGAAAACGAAAATGATAATCGGATTTACAATCCCCAGTTTGCTTTTGATTATCAACACTTTTTTAGGCGATATAACCACTAAGTCAGCGGTAAAATATACCGACCCCGTAGCGCAGGAGAAATATGTGGATAACGCGGAAATATTTACGGCGGCACTGGCTATTGTGTCAATTATTGCGACTTTCTTTATTGCATTGAAACTGATCAAGGCAATTGAAAAGTCTTTGATGCAGCTTTCCGATGCGGCCGGAGAGATCGCCCTTGGCCGTGTAAGCAATCTTTCGCTTGTAAAATACAACAATGATGAATTCGGCAAAATGGTAGACGAGTACACCAGAGTAATCGATAATATGAAGTATCAGGCAAGCATTGCAGAGGAAATTTCAAACGGTAATCTTACCATTACAGTGAATCCAAGCTCTCCGGAGGATATACTGGGCAATTCCTTAAAGAAGCTGGTTGAGGATAATCACCATGCGCTTTCCAACATCAGCGATGCGGGCTCCCAGGTAACCATCAGTTCCTCCCAGGTGGCGAGCGCCAGCCAGGCACTGGCACAGGGCTCTACCGAGCAGGCAAGCGCCATCGAGCAGATCACGGCATCTATTGACGAGATCGCAGAAAAGACCAAGCAGAATGCAGAGCAGGCCAATGATGCGGCTCAGCTGGTAGGAAAGGCAATAGAGGATGTTAAGAACGGAAACGCCCAGATGAAGCAGATGACTGTTGCCATGCAGGGAATCAACAAGGCATCTTCCAGCATCTCCAATATTATCAAGACCATCGATGATATTGCATTCCAGACCAATATCCTTGCTCTGAACGCAGCCGTTGAGGCAGCAAGAGCAGGTGAGGCAGGTAAGGGCTTTGCAGTTGTTGCAGAGGAAGTAAGAAGCCTTGCTGCCAAGAGTGCGGAAGCTGCCAAGGAGACTGCTGAACTGATCGAGGATTCCATCAATCAGGTAAATTCCGGTTCCAAGATTGTGGATGACACTGGTAAGGCGATGGAAGAGATTACAAAGGTGGTACAGGAGAGCGAAGTGATCATCAATGGTATCGCAGAGTCCTCCAACTATCAGGCAACTGCAGTTGCTCAGATCGAGCAGGCAATTTCACAGGTATCTCAGGTGGTACAGACCAACTCTGCTACCAGCCAGCAGTGTGCGGCTGCCAGCGAAGAGCTGTCAAACCAGGCATCCAGGATGAGAGATATGCTTTCTATTTACCGTCTGGAAGGCGGAAGTGTTTCTTCCTCATCATCCTCCTCTTACAGAAGTTCCTCCTCCAGTGCAGACAACGAGCAGGTAATTTCTTTAGGCGACGGCTACGGAAAATACTAAAAGACTGTGATTTACATAACAGGCACGGGAGCAGAGATTGCCCCTGTGCCTGTTTTAATTACAATAAGCTGGCTCGCGGAGCGTGACAGCGTTTACTGACATAAGGATGACTGGCGGAGCCTGACATCCGTTGTTTCTTAAAGAAGAAAGGAATATGCATGAAAAATTATTCGGAAGATGCTGGCAGGCAGTATCATATTCAGGTGGCAAAGGGAGAGGTGGGCCGTTATGTGATCATGCCGGGGGATCCCAAAAGATGTGTGAAGATCGCACAGTATTTTGACGACCCGGTTCTGATTGCCGACAACAGAGAATACATAACTTATACGGGAGCTCTGGACGGTGTGAAGGTCAGCGTGACCTCCACGGGAATCGGCGGTCCTTCCGCCGCGATTGCAATGGAGGAACTGGTCAGATGCGGCGCCGATACCTTCGTCCGGATCGGAACCTGCGGCGGTATGCAGCCGGAAGTAAAAAGCGGCGATGTGGTGATTGCCACGGGAGCCATCCGCATGGAGGGAACCAGCAGAGAGTTCGCGCCCATAGAGTTTCCGGCGGTGGCGGACCTATCCGTGACCAATGCTCTGAGGGAAGCTGCGAAGAAAAAGGAATATCCTTTTCATACAGGAGTGGTTCAGTGTAAGGACTCATTTTATGGACAGCATGAGCCGGAGACCAAGCCGGTGAGCTATGAACTGATAAATAAATGGGAGGCATGGAAAAGGCTGGGATGCCTGGCTTCAGAGATGGAGTCGGCCGCTTTGTTTGTGGCGGCATCCTATCTGCATGTGAAAGCAGGCTCCTGCTTTCTTGTAGTCGCCAATCAGGAAAGAGAAAAGCTGGGACTGGAAAATCCCGTAGTACATGATACGGATATGGCCATCCAGGTGGCTGTGGAGGCTATCCGCCTGTTGATTCGGGAAGAGAAAGGCTGATTTGGGAAGAAAGCCTGAAAGGAGTAAGAAGGGATATGGATATCAGGGAAATTTTAAGGCATGTGGATCACACATTGCTTGCACAGACAGCGACCTGGGAGGAGATCAGGCAGATCTGCGATGACGCCATAAAATATCAGACGGCGTCCGTCTGCATCCCTCCGGCCTATGTCAAACAGGCGGCCGAATATGTGCAGGGGAAAATGGCGGTCTGCACGGTAATCGGCTTTCCAAATGGAAATATGACCACAGGGACGAAGGAGTTTGAAACCAGGGAGGCCATTGCAAACGGCGCTTCGGAGATCGATATGGTGATCAATCTGGGCTGGCTTAAGGATCAGAAATATGATCTGGTAGAGGAGGAAATCCGTATTTTGAAGGCAGCCTGCGGGAAGAATATTCTGAAGGTTATTATTGAAACCTGTCTTTTGACAAGGGAAGAAAAGATTAAAATGTGTGAGATTGTGACCAGGGCGGGAGCCGACTACATTAAAACCTCTACCGGCTTTGCAGGCGGCGGAGCAACCTTTGAGGATGTGCGCCTGTTCGCGGAAAACGTGGGAGAGGGAGTAAAGATTAAGGCTGCCGGAGGAATTGCCACCATGGAGGATGCGGAGGAGTTTCTGGCATTGGGAGCAGACAGGCTTGGCACCAGCCGGATCATCAAGCTGGTAAAGAGCATGACATAGTGTGTATGGTGCAGAAGGGAGGGTTATTTATGGAGAAATATAAAAGAATTTTTGTGATTGTCCTTGATTCCCTGGGAATTGGGGCAATGCCGGATTCCCCGGCTTTTGGCGATGAGGGAGTGGATACTTTCGGACACATTCTGGAAAAAATGGGAACACTGGAGATTCCAAATCTTACAAAATTGGGGATGCTTAACCTTCACAGCGCAGGAAAAATGAAGGCAGCGGAGAAGCCTGCGGGACGGTATATGCGTCTGGGAGAGGCCAGCAATGGCAAGGACACCATGACCGGGCACTGGGAAATGATGGGAATCAGGACCCAAAAGCCTTTTAAAACCTTTACCGATACCGGCTTTCCGCCGGAGCTGATTGCAGAGCTGGAAAAGCGCTGCGGGAAGAGAGTAATCGGGAACAGGAGCGCCAGCGGCACGCAGATCATAGAAGAGCTCGGTGAGGAGGAAATTAATACCGGGGCAATGATCGTTTATACCTCGGCGGATTCCGTGCTCCAGATCTGCGGGAATGAGGAGACCTTCGATCTTGCCAATCTGTACCGTTGCTGTGAGATTGCAAGGGAGATCACCTTAAAGGATGAATGGAGAGTCGGGCGGGTGATTGCAAGGCCCTATGTAGGAAAGCGTAAAGGGGAATTCAAACGGACCAGCAACCGGCATGACTATGCCTTAAAGCCAACCGGGCCTACGGCGCTGAACGCTTTGAAGGATGCCGGATATGATGTGATCGGTGTGGGAAAGATCAACGATATTTTCTGCGGAGAAGGAATCACACAGACCCATCACTCCGACAGCTCCGTCCATGGGATGGAGCAGACCATTGCCATCTGCAGGGAGGATTTTCATGGCCTGTGCTTTGTCAATCTGGTGGATTTCGATGCCCTCTGGGGACACCGCAGAAATGTGGAAGGGTATGGAAGAGAGATTGAAAAATTTGACAGGAATCTTGGAGTACTCCTGGAAGCACTGCGGGAAGAGGATCTTTTGATCCTCACGGCAGATCACGGAAATGATCCCACCTACAGCGGGACAGACCACACCAGAGAGTATGTGCCTTTGATTGCCTATGCAAAGAGCATGAAGAGCGGCGGCACTCTGGAAAATGAAGACACCTTTGCAGTGATCGGAGCTACTGTGGCGGATAATTTCGGCGTTCCCATGCCGGAGGGAACCATCGGAAGGTCCGTTTTGGAAAAACTCTGCATAGAGTAAAAATAAGAAACTGTCAGGATATCCGGAGGGGTTTCATGGCAAATCAAAAAATGGAAGTACTGCTGAATCTTGCACTTGAGACAGAAGAATCAGAGCGGCGAAAGTCTGATCAACTGGAGGTTGGCTTTTCGGAAAGCACAGGGACCTGGGAGTTGATCGTAAAGTACAATGGAGATATCGGAAGGCTGCAGAGCAATGTGATCCGGGTGGAAGAGCTGATTGCAGGATATGCTATCGTGACCATACCCGAAAGCCTGATTGACACATTCACCCAGCTGGATGAAGTGGAGTATGTGGAGAAACCCAAACGGCTTTATTTTTCTACTCTTGCGGGAAAGCAGGCCTCCTGTATTTACCCGGTTACCGCAAGGGATCCCTATTTGACGGGACAGGGAGTTTTGATCGCAGTGATAGACTCGGGAATTGATTTTGAGAGTCCGGAGTTTATGGACGCCCAGGGAAATACCCGGATTCAGTTTTTGTGGGATCAGACATTGGATGCACAGCAGGTAAACGGCCAGCTGCCGGAAGAAAATGAGGAGTTTGCAGGAAAAGCGGCACCGCCAGAGGGCTTCGGTATCGGAGTGGAATTTTCCAAATACCGGATCGATGCGGCGCTGAAAAGCCGGTTCCCCAGACGTATTGTCCCCAGCTTTGACACGTCGGGACATGGGACGGCGGTGGCGGCCATAGCGGCGGCAGGAGGAAGACTCCTGGAGGGGCAGTATCAGGGAGTGGCGCCGGAGAGCGAGCTTTTGGTGGTCAAGATGGGCACCCCCATGCCAAACTCTTTTCCAAAGACTACGGAACTGATGCGGGCCATGACCTATGTGGTAAAAAAGGCAGTGGAAATGGGACGGCCTCTGGCTGTGAACCTGAGCTTTGGAAACACTTACGGCTCCCATGAAGGAACCTCTCTGGTGGAGCGTTTTCTGGATAATGCAGCCGAGATTGGCAGGAGCACAGTCTGTGTGGGAAGCGGCAATGAGGGAGCGGCAGGAGGTCATGTGTCCGGAAGCTTTGGAAAAACTGACAGCCCTTCGCAGGGACAACGGATTGAGCTCAGCACGGGCAATTATCAGACGTCGTTCAGCGTTCAGTTATGGAAGGAGTATGTGGATATCTTCGGAATAGAGCTGGTGTCTCCGGGGGGACAAAGAGAAGTGGTTGATATGCAGATGAGGGGAGGCAGAACCGTCACATTAGAGGAAACGCAGATTCTAATCTATGTCGGGGAACCCTCCCCTTATAGTATTGACCAGGAAATTTATTTTGACTTTTTGCCCGTGAACCGGTATGTAGACAGAGGAATCTGGACGATTTATTTATATCCGATTAAAACGGTGACAGGCAATTATGATTTGTATCTGCCCAGCAATACAGTGCTTAATGCAGATACCCGTTTTTTTACCCCGACACCGGCTAAAACGCTGACCATTCCCTCTACAGCCACGAAGGTGATAACGGTGGGCGCTTATGATGCAACCTATGAGTCCTATGCCGACTTTTCAGGACGCGGGTACCCGCTTGTGAGCACTGCGGGAGCGCGGATTTCCCAGAAGGATGTGAAGCCTGATCTGGCGGCGCCGGGAGTGAATATTGCCACCATCGGCCCTGACAATACTTTTGTGCAGGTTTCGGGGACCTCTTTTGCAACACCCTTTGTGACGGGGAGCGCAGCGCTTATGATGGAATGGGGGATTGTGCAGGGGAGGGATCCGTTTTTATACGGGGAGAAAGTGAAGGCTTATTTGAGGAGAGGCGCGAAACCGATTCGGGGGGAGAGGGGTTATCCGAATGAGAAGGTGGGGTATGGGGCACTTTGTGTCGAAGATAGTCTGCCGGGGTAGAATAGAGTGGTTTTTTGGATAATAAGCACTTTATTATATGGTATATGGTGTCGAGTAAAGTGCTTAATTGTTAGAAATTGATTCTGTTTCGTGTCGTTTTTGAACGAAATATGATACAACAAACTTAATTTTAATTTCCATAAAATTAGTGGATCGAAAATGGAATTTGTGAAAGAAATTGAAATGGCCAAGGAAATTGAATTTCTTAAGATACATTCCTCGCAGCTCCGCTACGTAACAAACTTTTCTGAAAAGTAGAACATGCGGAAAAAGGGAATTATGGAGGAAGCTGTATGTAGTCAGGCGTAAGAAGGCATTCTGAAATTGGGAATCAGACTCTGTCTGTAATTCCTTTACGAAATCAGGCGTACAAAATTCCATGTTATACAGGACGCCGAGCCACTGCTTCTTGTGGAGCAGGAACCACTCCCGGTTTTCAATCAGAAAAGGTAACAAGGCTGCACCCATAGCTGCTTTTTCTGCGGCCTGTATTCTATAACGAAAAAAGCGTGCAGTAAGAAACGGCGCATTTGAGTAACTGTTATGTTTACTTTGCGAATCTAATCTGTGGTAGATAGGTACATAGGTACTTTATTTCGCGGCAGGACAATATATGGAAGTTTCTGCCGTCTGTGGAAAGCGCCGAACAGCCTGCCGGAGATTCAGGATCGGAGGTTAGAGACAATTCAAAATTACATTCGTGAACAGGAAGAAAATGACAAACTGGGGGTTGCTAATTTGAGAACGTCAAATGTAAAATTATGTGTTATACTATTCTTCACAGGGACGGACTTTTAAGGGCGGATTAAATGAGCTTTAAAGAACTCAGGATGATAAAGAAGTGTAAAGGATGAATGGGGGTATCTTATGACCGCCAGAAAAGCGTACATAGATCAGATTATCCGGGAATTGGTAATTGCACAGACCGAAATTGAATATCAGTGCAGGCTGGGAATTTATGATGACGTCCATTACTGGGAGGAAATCGCAAAGGGGCTGCTCAATCGGTGCTACGGATTTCATCTGGCAAACCTGAATGAAGAGAAAAAGAATTTTCCGGGAATCGATTTGGGAGACAGAGGGCGTGGGATCGGGGTACAGGTGACAGCCGAAAAGGGAAGCACCAAGCTTAATGATACGATTCAGACTATGATCGGGAAAAAGGTTTATGAAGAGTTTCCGCATTTAATATTTTTTGTTTTGGGCAGGAAGCAGAGAAAGTATACTGTGACACAGAACGGACAGACTCTCTTGGATTTTGATGCGGAGAAGGACATTCTGGATTTTGGGGATATCATAGAAAAATGTCAGACACTGGAATTAGAGGAGCTGAAACAGGCTGCGGAATTTTTGGCAGGAGAGATATCTCAAGGAGGGACTTTTGGGGTCGGGAATGCTGAAAAGGAAGAAGCCTACCGCAAACATTTGTCCTCTTGCACAGACAACATTTCCATTATAGGTATGGCGAAGAAGCTTCCAATTGAAATGGCATGGATACAGATGAGGCTTATGGATGAGGAAGCACTGCAGGAACTGAAGGAAAAAGGAACGGGGCGCATGCCCTATAAAGAAGAAATACGGCGGACAGAACGGAAGTTTGATATTGAATCTATTTGGACCTCCGCAGAAAATATGGTAATTCTGGCAGGACCGGGGGCAGGGAAGAGTACCCTGTTAAAAAAGCTGGTTCAGACAGCTGTTCATCGAGAGCAAAAATTAATATGGCTGTCACTGATGGATGTAGCGGGACTGCTTGGACAGGGGAAGACCTTTGACCAGGCAATGCGGGAGACGATGACGGCGTCTCTGTCATTTGAAATGAGCAAGGCGGAGTTTGAGTACAGGCTGCGGTATCTGTTTCTGGATGGTCTTGATGAATGTGGCAGCATACGAAGAAAAATCGGTGCAGACATTGCAAGCTGGGCAGCGGCTCATCCCTGGGTCAGGGTGGTAGTCACCAGCAGACCGCTGGGGTATGATGCAGCGGCGCTGTCTGATTTTAGACATATGGCAATTTTACCTATGGATTTTGAGGAGTGCAAAAACTATGTCGGGCAACTGCTGGAAAAACTTGTGCCAGAGGATGCCAGGCAGTGCGCAGACTGGTTTGAGAAGCACACAAAAAACCGGAACATTGTGGAACTGGTCAGCAAAAGCCCATTGCTGCTGGGATTTTTGCTACAGCTCTCCATCAAGCGAATTGACTTTGGAAACAGCCGGATAGAATTGTATAGCCGCGTGATGCAGGAATGGCTGCAGGGTTCCAGCCGGCAGAATGAAATGAAAATAAGCGAGGCGGAACTTATGTGCGGCATAGAAGCCGTGGCATATTACATGACGAATGCCATGAACCACGTTCATGAGGGAGCATGGGAAAAAGAGAAGATTCTTTCCGCGGTAACGCCATGGTTACAGCGGGAGTTGAAGTGTTCAAAATTGGCGGCGCGGCAGAACGCAGAATATATCCTGGAATTCTGGGATAAAAGAGGAATTTTGGAGAAGAATTATCTGGAGAGCGGGATACAGTACCGCTTCCTCCACTTAAATATCGGGGAATATCTGACCGGAAAGTATATAAGTGAAATGGGGCCTGACGAGGCACAAAAATGGGTACTGGCGCGCGCCGGAAGTGCAAAGTGGCATGAGACGATCCGTATGGCTGTGGCCTGTGATGACAGCGGATTTCTGGCGGCATCTTTGAGAAAACACGAGGAAGCGGCGGAACTGCCGACAGGAGAAATTTTTCTGGCGGCGGAGGGGCTTGCAGACCGGCAGACGGGGGCAGAGGCACAGAATATCTACAAAGGCCTTTTACGATTTGTCGTATCAGATAATGAGGAGCTTGTGAAACGAGCGGTGTCTGCCATACAGGGAATGTGTGCGTTGATACGCGAATGGGATACAGAGTATCTGCTTGAGCTTATGAAAAGCCCAAAACGGCGGATCGCGGATGCGGCTTATGGCGTATACCTTTGCATGCCACGGGAGGAAATGGATCAGAGTATATTAAGGCAGCATTTTCTGGATTATAAAGGGCGGGCGGAGCATGCATTTGGACAGCGCTCCTATCAAAATATGGAAGAGACGGTCAAATACCTGCAGCGTAATCCAAAGGACCGTGAAGTGATTGAAACAGCAAAATATTATTATGGAAATCACTGTTCTATGCATGGCATGGAAATTTTAGGGGAGTTTCTGTATGAGGTAGGAGAGCAGGAATGGAAAAAAGAATGGGATAAAAGATATTTCTCCGCGTTTGATGCAGAGGTAATGCAAAAAGCGTTTCAGCGCATAAATGCGGTGAATGATGCACTGTTAAATGTAATGATTGAAATTTACGGCATGAACATGCCCATAAAACAGGAAGATGCAAAGTCGGAAGAATGTCTGGAGTGCTCCAAACTGACGCAGGGATTACAATATATGCAGGCCACAATTCCGGAGCTGTATGCGTTTGGCGTTGATTTGAAACAGCCTTACTGTAAGAATGTCATAGGGGCGGTCGGCGTTGCTGTGGGAGTAGATGCCGGGCGGATCAAAAATGAGTTGTCTTATCTGAACCGGAAGTGTCAGGAAAATCCGGAATTTCGCCTATATCGGTATGTGAAAGACGTCATTGTGAACAGTGACTGGTCAAAAGCGGCAGAGGGAATCGATGAAGAAACCCTTTTAAAGGGGATTGCGGCATATTCGGAAATCGTCGCGTTGCCCTGCATGAATATGCTGGTGCAGCAGGATGGGAAAGAGGAAACGAAAAACAGGCATTGCTTAGGATGCTGTATGCAGAGAACGAAGATGTCATAGAGCGCATCGGAATGATAGCACAATATATCTGGAAAGATAAATCCGCAGAAATCATTTTGAATAGGCTGCTTCATGGGAGGTTGGATGTATGCGCCGGGTTGTACCGTATTTTTCCACAATTATATGGCGAATTTCGCATAAAGGACTGGATGGAAGCGATGATGTGGGGAGTCTCGAATGACAACATTGTGCTGGTGCAAAATGCCTGTGTCTGTATAAAATGGGGACTACAGCAGGGATACCTGGATGGGGAAGCGAAGGAAGAATTGTTATCATTCTGCAAAGAACAGTTTGAAACATGGCTGCAGCGAAAAGTAAAATGCACCAACTGTGATGCCGGAGCATATCTGGATGAAAGTGGCTTTTGTCCTGAATGCCATGTGGGAGGCAATCTGCCTTATCGAGCATTTATGGAACTGTTGATCAATAACCGGCACCTGGATTATCAGGAATTGATCCGATATGGCGGACATCGCTCATCGAATATCAGTGGAGTGGCATACGAAGGCATTAAAAGCTTTTGGGAGGAGAATCCGCAAGGCATAGGAGAAATACTGGAACAAATAAAGGAGGATAAGTGCCCGAAGTATCTGTTTGGATGGCTGCTTACCATGCCGGAAAATGTGATTGGCGGATACCAGAAGCAGATTGTAGACGTGGCGGAGAAAGAGAGCCGGGAGCAGCAGCTCGTATTTCTGGAGAAAATGAATGGTCTGGAGTGGCTTCCGGTAAAGGAAAAGCGAGAATATTTAAAAAAGATGATGTGCAGCGCGGATGCAGAAGTGAAAGCCAGGGCGACGAAGGTGTGGCTTGTTTTGGAATAATAATGGAAAATGAAGCCGCCGTTTCACAAATTTAGTCGACAGCACCATTTTTTAGATTCGAATGGGAATGAGACAAATGGTGTTGGGGTAGACCTGTATGAAATTATGATGACGATACAGGAACATCCATTTTGCAAGATGTTCCGGGAGTAAAAGAGCATTTTTGGAATATGTTTATAATGGATGCATTGATTGGTAATACAGATCGTAATAACAGCAACTGGGGAATTATTTTAAGAAAAGATGGTTCGAAGGATATTGCGCCGGTTTATGATAATGGTAATTGTTTAAATAGCAAATGGGATGATGAAAAGATGCGAATCGTAATGAATGATGCTGATAGAATGGAAGCAGAGGCATATAAAGCACGTAGGTGTATATTTGAATTACATGGGAAACGGATAAATCCATATCATATAATTGAAAGCAGGGAATGTCCGGAATGCTTAGAGGCTGTTTATAGATTGACACCCCAGATAGGTAATAATATGGATAAAATACAAACAATGATAAAAGAGATACCAATATTGTCAGAAATACAGAAGGGATTCTTTATATCAATTATTGAATGCAGGTATGAAAAAGTATTGTTAGAATGTATAAAAAATGATTGTGTACATTAGATTATGGAAAAGCGTAAGGGAGAGATATAAATAATGTATGTAGATGAACAAATAATTTTAAGAGACAATTTGCCGGATGGACTGCAACGTGATTTTACAGAGTTACAGGAATATTATAATGCAGGTGATTGGTTTATGTTTGATACTGCTTTTGAAGCGATAGAAGCCAGTGTTAAGGCATATTATCTGGCAGGAAAAATCAGTAGAGAGGATTTAAACAGTATTTTTAGAAAATATGGTATTGCATAATGGTAGAAAAGTTTATAGGTAGATGGTGTTATTTTATTCAATTATTTTTATTCAAATAAAGGCTTGATTGTAAAGCAGTCGAATTCGACCACTTTATAACTAAAACAACTTGACACTACTTCACCGTCAATTTTGCCCTAACTTAGCATTAGCGAACCATACGCCCCACGAAGTTATGCGGGTTTCAGCGATTTTCACTCAGAAAAAGTGAAAAAAGTTTGTGACATTAACTTGACATACGCGGGGCATGGGGCGCTTTGTGTGGAAGATAGTCTGCCGGGGTAGAATGGAGCTGTTTGGCACAGTGTTAAACAGTTTTTTATATTAGGATATACAAAGAATTTATGAGGTCTGTACAAATGAAAAGAGAAAATGGAGAACGATTTTGCTCGAAATATATGATGTAGCAGTATGATGAATTACTTGCCTGCAAAGAAATCAATTAGGAATTATTACTGAAGCGTTTCGAAAAATTCCTGCTGACAAAATGGATTATATCTTATCAGTTATTTCGGAAGTAGTATATTTTCGCTGGAAAAATTATCTTCACAAGAAGAAAGAGCAGCGGGAAAATCAACTGGAAATTATCATTTCTGCATATACCAATATCATTTTGTGGTCTATGGGTATATTTATTGAAAAAAATAATATTTGGGAAAAAGAGATTGTTGATGGCATTGCAACTTTAGAAAAAGATATGTATGAGTGGTATGAAAGAGAGACTCAAATGAAAAGCGCTTTCTTGATGTAACTTGGATTTTCTATTTGTCACGTTTGAAAAAATATAAATTGTCTGATATAAAAACAGAGAGAGTGGTGACTTCTGTTTGCAAAGCTAGAGAAATTCTAAAGCGATTAGAAGCATTCTGGAATCAAACCGATTCGTTGGGAACAAAAAATAAACGTAACATGTAAAATAATAGCAGAGCCTGTGGGGAATAATAAATGAACATAGAAGCATATAATCTGGATTCTCTTCGAAGATTGGTTCGGAGCCTTCAGGATGAAAACAAAAAATTGAAAGCGCAGCTAAATAAGGCAAACATTGCTTATGAGCCGGAGCATGTATTTGATGAAAAAATTGAGGCTGCCGAGGAATATGATCCGGATCAGGGTGGACGCATTCTGTCTAAGTACATTACAGAAGATATGGTAAATAAATATTTTGCAATGTTTTGGGGAAGAACAGACGTCTATGCCAAAAGAGGGACCAAAGGCGGATATTTCCCGCAATGTAATAATAGATGGAATGCAAGGATATGCCCGAAACAGCGTGGTGAAAAAATCAACTGTGAAGCTTGTGGGCACACGGAGTGGACAAAGCTTGAACCGAAAAAAATCATGGATCATCTTCTCGGATACAGGGATGACGGAGCAGATGTGTTAGGCATATATCCTCTGCTTGCAGATGGCACATGCCGTTTTCTGGTATTTGATTTTGATAACCATGAAAAAGGCGCCGAAAGTACGGATTTTGCCAATACTGATGATGAATGGCATGATGAAGTGGATGCTTTAAGGCTTATTTACGAACGCAACGGGATAACACCACTGGTGGAAAGGTCAAGATCTGGCAGAGGGGCTCATGTATGGATTTTTTTCAGGAAACCAATATCAGCATCAACAGCAAGGAATTTTGGCTTTCTTTTGCTTGATAAAGGCTCAGCTTCTATCAATCTGAAATCCTTTCATTATTATGACCGCATGTATCCGTCCCAGGATGTTGCAAGCAGTATAGGGAATTTGATTGCACTGCCATTACAGGGCCAGGCATTGAAAAATGGAAACAGTGCTTTTGTCGATAAAAATTGGAATGCTTATCCCGATCAATGGGATATTCTATTGAATCATACCAAAAAGCTTTCGATAGAAGATATAGAAAAATGTATGGAAAAATGGCAGACAGAGCTTAATGCTAAGGCAGGAATGTCGATTTATTTGACTGACCGGAATCGTCCAAAGCCATGGAGAAAAAAGGATGGTTTCGTAAAATCAGATGTTGTCGGGAAGATGCATATTGTTCTTAAAGATGGTATTTATGTAGATACATTAAATTTAATGCCGCGGTTACAAAATCACATTAGAAGTATAGCTGCTTTTGACAATCCTGTGTTTTATAAGAACAAAAGGCTGGGTTATTCTAACTATTATAATTTCAGTTCTGTATATATGGGAAAGGATACCGAAGGCTACATTTGCATCCCCAGAGGCCTTTATGATAATTTGATTGCATCCTGTAAAGAAGCTGGTATTGAATATGAGGTAACAGATCGTGGAGAAAAGGGAAGGCCGATAAGAGTTTCTTTTAGGGGTGATTTGAAGACACAGCAGGATTTGGCGGCGCAGCGCTTACTTGCATTTGACCATGGTATTCTCAATGCGGCCACTGCATTCGGAAAGACAGTGGTGTGCAGTTATCTTATTGCGCAGAGGAAAGTCAATACGCTTATTCTGCTGCACAGCAAAGATTTGTTAGAGCAGTGGGTAGAGGAATTAAATAGATTTCTGGATATTAATGGGGAGCCGCCAGTTTATAAAACAAAAAGCGGCAGAGAAAAGCAAAGGAGCAGTGCCGTCGGTATTTTATATGGAAGCAGGAATACCCTGACAGGCCTGATTGATGTGGCTATGGTGGGTTCCATTTATAGTAAAGGGAGATTCAATGAGTTAATCAATTCCTATGGAATGGTTCTGATGGATGAGTGTCATCATTGCGGTTCCACTACGTCTGTTGAAGTCATGAAGAAGGTGAATGCCCGGTATGTTTATGGGGTATCGGCAACCCCGAAAAGAGGGGATGAATTGGAGAAGATTATTTATATGCTCATTGGGCCGGTCAGACACAGCTACACTGCAAAAGAGCGGGCGGCAGAACAGGGGATTGGACATTATGTATATCCACGGTATACAAGGGTGGTGGATACAGAGGAAAGTAAAGGCGACATCAATGGAGCATATTCTTTGATCAGTTCCAATGCTGCAAGGAATGATATGATTCTTGAGGATACGAGAAAATGCGTGAAAGAGGGAAGAACGCCTGTTATTCTGACAAAATATAAGGAGCAGGCAAAATACCTGTATGATCATTTACAGAAAGACGCAGATCATGTGTTTCTCTTATATGGTGATAACAGTGATAAAGAAAATCTGGATGTGAGAAGAAGTTTAAAAGAAGTGCCAGTAAACAAAAGCCTGATTCTGGTAGCAACAGGGCAGAAGACTGGGGAAGGGTTTGATTATCCGAGGCTGGATACATTGATGCTGGCGGCGCCCGTGTCCTTTTCAGGGAGGCTTGAGCAGTACATAGGAAGGTTAAATCGTGATTATGTGGGAAAAGAAGACGTTATAGTGTATGATTATATAGATTCTCATATCCGTATTTTAGACAATATGTATGCAAAGAGACTGCGTACTTATAAGCGAACAGGGTTTCAGGTGATAACAAACAATATTCTTAAGAAACAGACAGTCAATTCGATCTATGATTCCGGAAATTATATGGATATATTTGAAAGGGATGTTGTGGAGGCAGGGAAGAAAATCATCGTATCCAGTCCAGAACTTACACAGGATAAGGTGGCACGGTTTATCTATCTTGTAAAACCAAAGCAGGAAGCCGGGGTATCGGTAACAGTTATTACAACAGAGCCACAGAGAATATATTTTATGGCAGCCCAGAGTTTCATCAGAATTTGCTCAAAGAAATGGAGGAAAACGGCATTTATGTCATTGTAAGGGATGAAGTGGCGGAACATTTTGATGTTATAGACGATGAACTTGTATGGCATGGTGGAATGAACCTGCTTGGCAGGGAAGATGCATGGGATAATCTGATGCGGATCAGCTCCTTTCAGGTTGCAGCGGAACTGTTGGAAATCGCATTGGTAAACGGGGAAAAAGATAAAGATATTTGACAATAATTTATCTCCAATTTTGCCGCGATTTAGCAATAATTTATCGCACGCCCCACAAAGTTATGCGCCTAGAAAATAGGGAACGATTTTCCGCACAACATATGTTGCAGCAGTATGAGGAATTACTTGCCTGTGAAAAATTAGGCTATTACAATAGCTGTGAAATGATATCCGTATTTATTTTATAACCCTCACCAAACTTCCCACTTGACATGTGTAATTAAAAATGCTACATTATGTGTAGCGAAAAATGCAATACATATTTTGGATTTTAGGGGAGGGAGCATTTGTATGAATGAGGGACTGGCAGTATTTTTAAATTTAGATGAAAGGCAGTTCGAAGAAAATGAAGCTTTTATCAGAAAGATGGATGAGCTGTTGTTGGATTTTGGAATTAAATATACTGGAGTTAACAATATATATAGGCCGATAGAGGAAAAGGAGAGAGACCATGTGGTATTTACTGCATGCAGGGCATTGGAGGACACGGACTGGCTGAAGGATAAATTGACCTGTATTTCCGTAATAAATCAGATAGATGCATGTCCCATGAATCGGATACAGACAGGGCATATGTCGACTCCATCCGTTACGAAGTTAGAATACTACGAGAGATACTACCAGAAATCCCATACACTGGCACATGGAATTGTTATAGATGAGAACAGACAATTGAGAGATGGTTATACTTCTTATATTATCGCCCAAAAGTACGGACTTTGCCCAGATACTTACGAAGCATTTGCCAATCAGCCCATTAAGAAAATTGTAAAAGGGCAGCATATATTCAGTGATGGAAGTACATGGAAAATGAAAAGTAATAAAATCTATATCTGGAATTATTCTTTAAAAAGTCCGGTGGTTCCCGGCGATATACTGAAGGTACAGGCGAAAAAAGGAGAAGCATTTATCTGTGTACGAGAAATTGCATATGTATCCGGAAGGGAGTTCTGCAAAGAACACAGAAATGTAATAAAACATACGAGGCTAAGCCTGCCGTTTGTGGGTTAATGCATTGCAAAAGAAGATGCTTTGAACAAGAGATTGTGATAGAATGAATGGATAGTATAAGGAAGAAGTAGAACCCAGGTTTGTTAATCTGTTAGCAGGCCTGGTCTTTTTTGCAATAAGCTGCCTTGCCAAGCGTGGCAGAGTTCGCTTTAAAACAGCTTGCATAGCTAGTATTATGAATATATAATGTTACCATAATACTATTAATCATATTAGATATATTAGCTTAATCATACATGAATAAGGAGAAGAATGATGGATAAGAGAACTTTTGAATTTTTGGGAAAAAGGCCTGATGCTCGGAGGGGTTTGTATCATAGACGCTGCTATTGACTAGAAAAGAATCCAGTGGATTGTGAAAGCGGCAAGGAGTTTATAATGTCTTTAAGACAAGGAGTGCAGGATGAAGTCAATAGCAGATGGATTGAGTAGTTTGAAGAAAAAGTCTATGGCGGACAAGATTCATGATGAGATTCTGGAGATGATCATTAAAAAAGGCTCAAAGGAGGAAGTTATCCTGACAGAAGGGCGGATGATGGAGCTATTCGGTGTGAGTAAAGCCCCAGTCAGAGAAGCTTTGATCAGATTGTGCAGCGAGAATGTCCTTACGAGTATTCCGAGATTTGGTTATGTGGTCGTGCAGATGGAAGAAAAGGATGCTAGGGAAGTAGCCGGAATCAGGGTGTTGTTGGAGACAGAGGCCTTAAGGACAGGATTTGAGGAGATTGTGGAGAATCATCTTGAGGATATAAGAATGCAGATTGAAACAAGGGAGGTTGAAGGCAAAGTAGATGTCTGGAGAATACTGGAGGATAATGAAGCGTTCCATCTTCAGTTGGCCTCCTATGCGGGAAATCAGACACTGAACAGATTCCTTCGGGAAAGTCTGCAATTGCAGAAGAGAATCTATGCACAAATTCAGTGGGATAAGGAAAGCAGCTTGGAGGCGGATAACAATGAAGTGCCCCACAAAAAAATTTATGAAGCGTTGCGAGAAAAAGATTTGGAGAAGAGCATCAGGGCGCTTAAGGAAGATATTCTGGCATAAGACATGTGTACTGTGAGGGTAGTATTTGGTTTGACAGGAGAGACAAAGGAGCATAAAAATGGAGAAAAAAGTAAAGAAAGTAGAATTTCGATTTGGGAGTGCCGGAAAGCTTGTACCGCTTATGGTTGCGGCAGCAATGATTGTTTGGGCGGCGCTTGGGCAATCCAATGTAAATGGATATGTGTTGGCATTTTTTGCGGCATTGGTGACAGGAGTTATTTTTGCAAAGGATGAGAGGGCGTACGGGGAAGCAATGGTATACGGTTTAAGTAAGCCGATGTTTGCAACCATTGTGCTGGCAGTGATATTGGCAGCAATCTCTGGAAAGCTGATTTCCGCCAGCGGGGCAGTGCAGACGATTGCCGTGTATGTGGTGGCGGCAGGCTTTACGGGAAAGCTCTTCGTGGCGGCCACTTTTCTCATCACTTGTCTTTTGGCTTTTGCAACGGGAACTTCAGTGGGAACTTATTTCGTGGTGATTCCGATTTTGTTCCCAGTGGGAGTGATGGCAGGAGCAGCGCCAGAGTTTATGATTGGTGCCATCGTGTCAGGAGCGGCATTCGGTGACAATTTGGGGCCGATTTCAGATACCACTATCGCCTCATCTGCCACACAGCATGCGGATTTGGGAACTGTGGTTAAAACCAGGACGCGTTACTCCCTGCCTGCGGCAGTAGGGGCATTGATTTTGTTTCTGCTGTTTTCCAAAACCACAGATAGGAGCGCAGCCATCCAGGCATCAGACAAAAGTGCCAATCCGATCAGTCTGGTGATGCTGTTGGTGCCTATGGTCATTATCACGCTTTGTCTGATGAGAAAGCACTTGATTACCGCACTATCCTGGGGGATTCTGGCGGGGATTGTTGCTGGATTGGTCTTTGGCATTTATACGGTAGGCGAGCTTATTTCTTTTCCTGGTGGATTTGCCGTTTCTGGGGTGGTGATTGACGCTATTACGGGAACAGCAGGCACAGTTGCAATGCTGATTGCGGTATTTGCTCTCCTGGGTGTACTGGAATGTGGCGGTCTTTTTGAAGATGTGGGGACGCTTTTAGCACGTTTCGCCAAAAAGGAGCGTAGCACAGAGGCAACCATTGTGCTGTCTGTGGGGATACTCAGCATGGTGACAGGGGTGATTTCAGTGGCGATTGTGGCACTGGGCGATTTGGTTCATGAGATTGGGGAAAGGGCGGGTGTGAATCGGTATCGCCGCGCTAACCTGATGGACTCTGCAGGTTGCGTATTCTGTTTTCTGGCACCCTGGACGGTACACTGTGTGATTCCGGCTCAACAGTCCGCACAGTTTGGGGAGGGCTTTGCAGTGGCGCCCGCGTCAGTGCCCTTTGTGAATTATTATTCTATATGTATGCTGGTGATGCTGGTAGTGGCAGTGCTTACCGGATATGGCAAAAAGCTACCTAAAAGGGATGAGTCAAAAACGGGAAATGAATGAAAAGTTAATTGAGATGGAGAAGTACCCTATGATCCGAAAAGCGATAACGAAAGATGCGTCCAGGCTGGCGGAGATTCTTATTTTCGCTAAGCGCTGTGCTTATCGACCTATTTTTAAGAATGATGCTGTTTCTTTTAATGAATTGTCTGTGCTGGAGTTGGCACTGCATTTCCGTGATGATGCCGACGCGTTAAATGGAATATATGTTTATGATGACGGTATTGTGCGTGGGATGATGCACATCAGGGAGCACTCAGAGGCAGAAAAAATTTGGTGCTTCAATTGGAGGAATTGTATGTAGATCCCTTTTTCCAGAAGCAGGGAACAGGAAGGCTGCTTATGGAGGACTTTTTAAGAAAGGCTAGAGAGCGAAAGGCAGAATCGGCTTTTCTGTGGACCCTTGAAAAAAATACACGGGCCAGAAGGTTTTATGAAACATTTGGTTTCAAGGCAACAGGTGAGCGAAGAATAGAGCCCAAGACACCGGAGTATCTTTTAAAATATGAGCTCAGCTTCTAAACTTCCATGCGCTGCTTTGACGGCTCATCATCACGTCCTCAGAGTCAGTCACGCGGTGCCTTTGGCACTTCTGTGACCGACTCTGTCTGTGACTTTCATAGCAAATAAGATATCCCTATATTTTTCATCAACTGTTTACAATGTAAACATGCAGTGGTAAAATGAAGCTATAAGAACTGTTTACATTGTAGACAAACTTTTGTGATGAAGAGCGAAAGCAAATACTTTTGTTGTTTTATCACGAGAGTGAGAGGAATAGGAGCATATATGAAGGAATTGAGCAAAGCAGAGTGGCATGTGCTGGAAAGCCTCTGGGCGGATTCACCCAAGGTGGGAAGCCAGATTGTGATGGATATGGAGAAGCAGAAGGGATGGAGCCGGAGCACTACCCTGACCATGCTTCGCAGAATGACGGAAAAGGGACTGATTTCCTGTGATAGCAGTGGAAGAATGAAAAATTATACACCATTGGTAGGACGTGAAGATGCGGTTGGGAAAGAGACAGACAGCTTCTTAAAAAGGGTTTACCAGGGGAGTGTGAGTATGCTGGTGAACGGATTTGTGGAAAGGCAAAAGCTGACATCCGGGGAGTTGGCCGAGCTCAGGCAGATTTTGGACAGAGCAAAGGAGGACGAGCATGAGCTTTGAATGGATGGTGTTCCCCTGTGTTTTGATCGTACTTGTGGTGTTGATAAGATTTGTTTTCCAGAAAAGAGTCCGATCCTGCATGCGATATGCATTTTGGATGGGTATTGCCCTTTGGCTGTTTTTGCCTTTTTTCTTATGGGAGGAGGCGGTCAGCGTACATGGTCTTTTGCCGGAACAGGTAGAAGCCAAGACGGTGTTAAAAAGCGCGGCTTGGAAAGACGAAAGGCAGCAGGAGCCTGAAAATTTTGGAAAGTGGCAGGGAGGGGATTGGCCAGATGAGGCAGAAAAGGCACAAACCACTTTGGCAGGTCGGCAGGCGATTGTGAGGCTTTCAAAAGAAGAGCAGGAGGCATACAAGCAGATATTGAATGGGGATGCGCCCTATTCGTCCCAGCCTCCTATCAGGGCGGAGAATGTACAGAGGATGGACCTTAACTTTGATGGGTGGAATGACCTGTGTATCCGGGGGCGCAGTGTGGACGGAATAAACGTCCCCTGCTACTGTATGCTTTGGAAGCCTCAGAAACAGAAGTTTGAGTATAGTGTTACTCTGTGCAATTTGGAAATGGATTTGGATAACCAATGGATTATTAGCCAGGTCATCGGAACGGAGAGAGAGTCTTTCAGTACTTATTGCCGTTATGATGGGGAGGACAGGTTACATATGATACGGTATGTGGAGGAGAACAATGTCGGAGATGGATTTGAACATCTGGATCTTACTTACGTAGATGATGCCGGTCCATACACTCTACAGGCAATTGTGGATGAAGAACGTTTTAACCTGACAATGGTTGATATGGCTAAGCAGGCACTTTCGGAGCTTTATCAGTGGACAGGGGAAAAGGTAGAAAACGCTTGCTTTCAGGTGTCAGACTTAGGCGGAGTAGTTTTTTCCCAGACACCAGAGGATATGGTGCATTCCAGAATATTTTTTAGTAGGTATTTCGGGGCGGATACCCAATATAATCTGAGTGGCTATGATAAGAGTATTTCATCCATTGGGTTAACACTGGGGAGGAAAATTTGGTATTCACCGGTGCTCTGGAGGGTTTTCCCTGAGAATAAGGATGCCATGACGGATGAAGAGGTGGTCAGTTGGTATTTTGAACGACTCCCCACTTCCAATGATGACAGAGTGAAATCTATTAAAGAGCGGTACGAGGGCATATGGACTATCCAGACAGAGTCTGGCCGCTGGTACGAGGTGTTTTATGACAGGGAGCTGCGGGAGGTGTCCGACGTGACAGGGCCTTACCCTGAGCTTCCGGTGCATTAAAAGCATTTGAAAATTGACAGTGGTGGGGAAAGGAAGAGAACTTCGTCACAGGAAATCTATTCGCTACCAGTGAACCCGCCAGAGCTCCTTGCCGAAAATGCTTTCACAGACACAGACTTTGACATTGTCTCCTTCCTCCACGGAGCGGTACAGAGGTCCGGAAACATTCATTTTCTGCAGATCTCCCCGCCAGATGACCATGACGGAGTAATAAGTGGTGTTGGTGTTTCTGTGACTTTCCTTTTCAAGAACCTGAACCGTGTCATGGGTGGGTGCTCCCGCAGTCACGTAGCTGAGGGCAGGGGCAGAAATCAGGGAGAAGACAAAAAGCATAACTGCCATAAACAGCAGTTTAATGGGATGTTCCTTTATTTTGCGCCGCCAGAGCATGAGAAGACAGGGAAGAAGCAAAATCACCGTCAAAACGATAGACATGGGCAGCCACCAGCCTTCCTCCATATTGATGAGCTGCAGGAAATCAATCAGAAGAAGCATGCTGACGGCATTGGACCAGAAGGGGGCGGTGATGTGATATTCATCACATTTTTTTCCACTTTCCATGGTGAGTTTGGGGTAAAGAACGAGACAGAGAGCATAGTTAAACAGCAAAATCAGCATACAGGCAGTCAGTCTCCGCTTTCCGGAAAGGAGAGCGGACAAAAGAGAAAGGATTACCAGCAGGATTCGGAGGATGCGGGTAATCTTTTTTTGCTTTTGAATGATCTGCGGGGACCAATGGGACATAATATAACTGTCCATATCCGTAAGGTTAAGACTCTGATTCCATTCCTGCGTTTTTTTCTTCATAAGAGAGACGGGGCGGAGAGGTTTTGGCGGAGCAAACCGGACATTTTTTTCCATCAGGTAATCGCAGGCTACGGGGAAAGCAGGCATATTGTTTTCAAATACGGCCAGTTTCCTGCCGTCATAGCTGTAAATGATACATTTTTCATTCTTGGGAAGAATATAGCCGATTTCAGAATAGGAGAAGGTGCGTATTTTTCCGTAAGCGGGCGTGTATGAGACGTATTTGTCGTATAGAAGCAGCTTTCTCCTGCAAAAATAAGGAAGCATGAGCGTGCAGAGAAGGGTAAAACCGCCGAAAATGGGGATACAGATAAGGAGAGTCTCCATGTCCTGTTTCCGCAGGCTGGTGATGGTGGAAAGTATCAGGCAGAGTGCAAAAAATATAACGCCGAAAATGTCAATTATCAGAAAAGCTTTGCTGTCCCGCAGTTTGACAGGTTCCATGGTTTCTCCTTATTTTAAGTTCCTAACACAAAGTTTTATAAATAAGTGACCTGTGTGTCCGCATTGTAGGTGTGTGGCTCCTTGGAAGCTGCTTTGTGGCCGAAGGCAATGGCAATCTTATACTCATAATTTTCGGGAAAGTGCAGGGCCTTTGAAAAGTAGTCCTGTTTTTCTCCCATAAGGGCATCCTTGATGCATCCGATGATTACACTTCCCAGGCCAAGTCCTTCTGCTGCAAGAGCCATATTTTCCACGGCGATTCCGGCATCTATAGAGCTCCATCCGAAAGCAGTTTCAGCACTGAGAATTACGACTGTGGGAGCTTCATAATAAAAATTGTGGGGTGGGTTTACGATTCCTCGTAGGTGGTTCTTTTCCTCTTCTAACTCTTTTAAAAGAGGATTATCACCCTTTAATACGGTGAAATGGATTTCTTGGCGGTTCGTGGCAGTAGGAGCATGCAGACCGGCCTGGATCAGGGTATTTAGCTCTGTTTCTGTTAAAGTTTCTGCAGTATAGCCTCTGGTGGAACAACGTTTTTCAATGACTTCAATTATTTGGTTCATAGATGATTTCCTCCTGTTTTTGTAATGAAATTATCGAAAGTCTTACCTTTAATTTTTCAGACGGAACCTGGATACCAGCTCTTTGAGTGCGGACGCCTGGCCGGAAAGTTCTTCGCTGGCGGCGGCACTGGATTCCGCTGTGTTCACATTGCTCTGAACGACGATAGCAATTTGATCAATTCCGTGACTGATTTCTTCCGCATCAACCGCCTGCTGCTTTGCGTAATCTGCGATACCATTGATCAGCCGGTCCATCTCTTCTGCCATTTTCTCTGCCTCCAGCATAGATCTGGCCGTATCGTCCGCAGCGCTGACCCCCTCTTCCATGGAAGTCATGGTTTCTCCAAGAAGTGCCGTGGTCTCCTTAGCGGCATCTGCCGATTTGCCGGCCAGAGTTCGAACCTCCTCGGCCACCACCGCGAACCCTTTACCGGCATCCCCTGCTCGAGCGGCCTCCACCGCTGCATTCAATGCAAGAATATTGGTCTGAAATGCGATGTCGTCAATGGTCTTTACAATTTTATGGATAGCATTAGATTTTTCGCTTATCCTCTGCATTACTTCAGTCATATTCTGCATCTTTGTATTGCTCTCGAGAAGTCCCTTTCCCACTTCCTCGGAAAGGTTACTGGCCTTCTGGGCACCCTGGGCAACCTTTTGCACACTGTCGGATACCTTTCCGATATGTCCGGCCAATGCTTCTACCTCCGCCGCCTGTTGCGTGGAACCTTGGGAAAGGCTCACTGCACTGTCGGACACCTGCGCCGCTCCAGCGGCCACATCCCTGGAAGATGCGTTTAGCTGGCCAATGGTAAGATTGAGTTCTACGGCAATCTCATCCAACGATTCCTTGATTTTAGCAAATTCGCCCGTATATTCGCTTCTGAGCTCAAATGCCAGGTTCCCTTTTGCAATCTCTTTTAAGGTTTCCGCAATCTCATTGATATATTTTATGTAATCACGCAGTCTAAGAGTAACCTGGTTGAAGTTATACGCAAGGCTTCCAAGCTCATCTCCCGATTGATAACGAATCTCCTGATTCAGATCTCCTTCTGCAATTCTGGAAGCCACCTGACTCAGCTCCTTTACTGGCCTGCCGATAATCCTTCGGATCTGAATAATCACCAGAAGGGTCAGTATGAGTACTGCTATAATGGATACAATCATCATGGTGTGGGTCAAATCATAAAGCTCTGCCAGTACCTCCGTACCAGAGACATAGGCTACCGCCACCCAATTGCTTCCTGCAATTTCTTCCAACTCGATATAGGTATCGTTATAAAGGCCAATCCCCATATTTCCGGATTGTATTTGTTCTTCCGCATAGGCATACATGCCTTCGGCTTCGCTCAGCTTTCCTCCCACAATGGTTGGATCGCGATGGCCGATGATCGTGTCCGTACGTGTATCTACCAGGAAAATACCGCCGGTATCTTCAATTTGTATCTTGTTGACGATCTCGGAAATGGAATTCAGATATACATCCGCCGCCGCAACGCCGCGCACGTTACCATTTCCATCCTTTAGAACGCCGGAGGCTCCTACTACATAGGACTGACTGTCTTCATCGAAATACACATCCCCTAATATAAAATCTTCGGAATTCAGTCCGTCCAAATACCAACTTTTGACCAACGCATTAAAATCCGGTCCTGGTACAAAGGACGCGTGATACAGGGAACCGTCTGTCAGCGCTACATATAGCCCTGCTGGGTAGGCATCATTTTGTCCCGCTGTGTGTTTAATATATTCCGTCATTTCCGGAATATCCATATTTTCATATTCTATAGTGTCTCTTTGAGTTTCCAGCATGGTAAGCGTGCGGTTCATCCATGCTTTGGTTTCCTGAAGGGTTTTTTCAGTAGTGGTATGAAGTATTTCCTCGCTTTTGGCCAGCAAGGTTTCCGACATCCGGTTATATACCACTGCCAGAAGCGCTGTAACTGCGATGACCGCGCTTATGACAACTGCAGCTACTAATTTTACTGTGATTCCCAGCCCCCGCCGCTTTGGCCCCCTCGGTCCTCGCTTTGATGTTTTCATTTGGTCCATCTTTGTCCCTCTCTTTCTCTATCCTATCGCATCCCGATGATAGATCCCAGTGAAAAATTTTTATATCTAATTATATAACGAGATGGAAGAAATGGGCAAGTAAATATATTTATTAGCATAAGGATGGCTGGCGAAGCGTGCTGTCCGTTGTTTGGTATTGAAAACGAACATAAGTTCTGATATAATGGGTATATGAAAGGAAAGCAAACAAATCAAAATCATCATACTTATATTGCAATTGATTTAAAGTCTTTCTACGCTTCTGTAGAGTGCGTAGAGCGGGGGTTGGATCCTCTTACCACTCATCTTGTGGTTGCGGATCAGAGCCGTACGGAGAAGACTATTTGCCTTGCAGTGTCTCCTACGCTAAAGGAGTATGGTATTTCGGGCAGAGCCAGGCTTTTTGAAGTGGTGCAGAAGATCAAAGAGGTAAATTCCCTGCGCAGGCAGGCAGCACCAGGACATACCTTTACGGGGGATTCTTATGATAGTCAGGAGCTGAAGCGTTCTTCCGAGCTCCGCGTTTCCTATATTATTGCGCCACCCAGGATGACCCTTTATATAGAATTTAGCACCAGGATTTATCATATTTACCTGAAATATGTGGCTCCAGAGGATATCCATGTCTATTCCATTGACGAGGTGTTTATGGATGTCACGGAGTATCTGGAGACCTACCGGCTCACGGCGCGGGAACTGGCCCTTAAGATGGTAAAGGAGATTTTTGATACCACCAAAATCACGGCCACCGCAGGGATTGGCTCCAACCTGTATTTAAGCAAGGTTGCCATGGACATTGTGGCGAAGCATGTAACCACCACAGAGGGGGAGGTGCGGATTGCGGAGCTGGATGAGATGACCTACCGCAGGCTTTTGTGGAATCATCGGCCGCTTACAGATTTCTGGCGGATCGGCGGAGGTTATGCCAGAAAGCTGGAGGAAAACGGTCTTTTTACCATGGGGGACGTGGCAAGATGCTCCCTTGGGAAACCTTCGGATTACTATAATGAAGACCTGCTCTATAAGCTCTTTGGTATCAATGCCCAGCTTCTCATCGACCATGCGTGGGGATGGGAGCCCTGTACCATCGCAGATGTGAAAGCCTATAAGCCTGAGAGCAGCAGCGTGGGCTCCGGCCAGGTGCTGCAGTGCCCCTACAGCTTCGAAAAGGGAAAGTTGATCGTACGGGAGATGACAGATTTGCTGGTGCTGGATTTGGTTGATAAGGGCCTGGTGACAGACCAGATGGTACTGACCATAGGCTATGACAGGGAAAGCCTTTCCAATCCGGAAATCAACAAACGATATAACGGTCCTGTGACCACAGACCCTTATGGAAGGAAAATCCCAAAGCATGCCCACGGCAGCGCTAACCTTGAAGGGCCGACTTCTTCCACAAAAGTGATTTTGGAGGCAGTGACGGAGCTTTATGAGAGGATTGTGAACCCTGACCTTTTAGTCAGAAGGGTATATGTTACGGCCAACCATGTGGCGGCGGAAGAAACGGCGGCCGGAGACGACACCTTTGAGCAGATGGAGCTTTTCACCGACTACGAAGCATTACAAAAAAAGAAAGAAGAGGAAGCGGCAGATCGGGAAAGGGAGAAAAAATTACAGAAAGCCATGCTGGATATCAAAAAGAAGTTTGGAAAAAACGCCATCCTGAAAGGGATGAATCTTGAGCAGGGGGCAATGACTCAGGAGAGAAACAGACAGATCGGAGGGCATAAAGCGTAGGCCCGGTTAATGCAGGAGAAGACAAGGACAGACAGGGAGTAAAATCATGAAGAGAAGCAATTATCAGGACTGGCATTGTTATGATGACATTATCAGTCTTCCTCATCCTGTTTCCGGCAGCCATCCGCCCATGCCGGTAGCGGAGAGAGCCGCACAGTTTTCTCCTTTTGCGGCCCTGACAGGGTTTGAGGATGCCATCCGGGAGACGGGACGGCTCACCGACAGTAAAGTGGAGCTGGATGAGGATGCCAGGGAACTGCTTGATGAAAAGATAAAAAGACTGCGGCGATTGCAGGCAGAAAGCGGGGAAATGCCCTGGGCAGCCGTCACTTATTTCCGGCCGGATGAGAAAAAGGATGGCGGGGCTTATGTCACTGTCACGGGGCGGGTGAAAAGAGTGGACGAATATGAGCGTGTGCTGGTGTTGCAAGATGGGAAGAGGATATCCTTGGGGGACATTGTGGGGATGGAGGAGGTAGAGGATGAAGTTTGACAGAGATAAGGTTGACAGTACGTTAATTCGCCTGATAGCAACCAGCAGGACGCCGATATCAAGGGTGGAGCTGGCGGAACTTACAGGGCTTAGTAAAATGACGATCGGGCGGCATATTACGGATATGATTCAGGAAGGCGTTTTGGTGGAGAACGTTAAGGAGGCATCCGGAAAAAATATGGGACGGATCCCTATGGTGCTTTCAATTTCCAATGCTCTGCCGGTAGCATGTGGAACCCTGATCAAGCGGAGCTATATCCAGACAATCCTCATGGACATAGCAGGCAAGGTGATTGATGAAACAATAGATTATTATGGAAATGACCTGACAGCAGAGAGATTGAAAGCGCTGATGACGGGACAGTATGACAGACTCTTGGCCCATACCAGAAGAGAGATTTTTGGATGGGGAATTTCGGCTATAGGACCTGTGGATGAGACAAGCGGGCGTATTTTGAAGCCGGCAGAGTTTTATGGAATAACAGACTATCCGGCAGTAGATTATGCGCGGGAGCACATGGGGGGAGAAAGGCTGGCATATCTGCTCCACGATGCCAGTGCAGGTGCTCTGGCAGAAAAAATATACGGAAAAGGCGCAGGGCGCGAGAGTTATATCTACCTTCATATTGAGGAAGGGATTGGACTTAGCTTTGTACAGAACGGACATTTGCTTCACGGGTATTCCAATCAGAGCGGAGAGATCGGGCACACATCCATCAATTTTAATGGACCCAAATGTTCCTGTGGAAGCAACGGATGCCTGGAATTATATGCCAGCGTACCGCAGATGCGTAAGAAGATCCGGGAGCTTTTGCTGTTTTCTCCCAGTTCAGCCTTTGCGGAGATGGAAAGGCCTTCCTGGGCAGATATTGTAAGACTGGCTTCTCAGGGAGATATGATAGCGGTATCGGCTTTGGATGAATTTTGCGGATATCTGGTGTATGCCATTGTAAATGCCCTGAATCTGATGAAGGCTCCTGTGATCATCCTCGGATATGACTCCCTTCAAATATCGGGCGTTGTTACTAAAATGATCCGCAGAAAACTCAGACGCATTCATCGTGCCGTGGAGAAGGAGGAAGTAAAGGTGCTTCAGTCTACCTTTGATAACGCGCCTTTGATCGGTGCGGCTGCTGCGGTGGTAGAAGAGGCGTTTTACAGGAATGCTTTTTAGCTATAAAACTTTGAAATCGGACAGGAGGATGGAAACATTTTGAAGAAACGATTTTTCAGTCGTTTCTTTTTTTAACATAAGGGCAGTTCGCGAAGCGTGCTGCCCGTTGTTTACTCTCAACTTAGTAACATATATAATAAAAATGTTACGAATAAAAACGTGTTTTACAAAAGCAGAATGGAAATCCTAAAGGAAAACTGACAAATCACACAAAAAAATATAAAATGGGTTACAAAACTATACAAATTATATACAAAAAAGTATTATGCCTATATAGAAACTGGCGATAAGAAGTACGAAACTAAGAAAGAAAGGGAAACTAGAAATGGCGAAAGTACATTTAATAGGCAATGCGCATATTGATCCGGTATGGCTGTGGAGATGGCAGGAAGGTTTTTCGGAGATACGGGCCACTTATCGAAGTGCCCTTGACAGGATGAAGGAATTTCCGGAATTCAAATTTACCAGTGCCTGTGCCTCTTACTACCAGTGGATTGAGAAGATGGATCCGGAAATGTTTGAGGAGATAAAGGAAAGAGTGAGAGAAGGCAGATGGAGTATCGTGGGCGGATGGTTTCTCCAACCGGACTGCAATATTCCCTGCGGAGAGAGCTTTGCACGGCACGGCCTGCTTTCACAGAGATATTTTCAGGAGAAATTTGGTGTAACGGCAAAAACCGGTTATAACGTGGACTCCTTTGGACATAATGCCAGCCTGCCTCAGATATTGAAAAAGAGCGGCATGGATAGTTATGTATTTATGCGTCCCTCTATGGAAGAGCAGGGCAGAGAGGAAGAGGTATTCCGGTGGGAAGGCGCGGATGGGAGCCAGGTTACGGCCTACAGAATTCCTGAGCTGTATAACATTGATACGAAAAGGCTGGAGCTGATTGAAGAGATCAAGAACCGGGCGGACGAAAAGGATGTAGATATGATGGCCTTTTATGGTGTGGGCAATCATGGGGGCGGCGCAACGATTCAGCTTCTTGACAAGATGAGTCAGCTCAATGTGCCGGATTTGGTTTACTCTGTACCGGATCAATATTTTGCAGGTCTGGATACAGGAAGGCTTCCGGTTTTGAGAGGGGAATTACAGCACCATGCGAGAGGCTGTTACAGCGCCTGCAGTTTCATTAAGATGAGTAACCGCAAGTGTGAGAATAATCTCCTGGCAGCAGAAAAGTTCGCCATGATGGCAATGCATTTGACAGGAATCCGGTATCCCAGGAAAAAATTTGAAAAAGCCTGGAAAAATATATTATTCAATCATTTTCACGATATTATGGGCGGATGCTCCATCCGGCCAGCCTACGAGGATGCGGGATATCTGTACGGAGAGGTTATGAGCATTACAGAGCAGGAGATTAACTATGCGATGCAGGCGATTGCCAGCAGGATCGATACACTGCAGGGAGAAACGCTTCCCGCCTACAAGGAAGGAACCCATTGGCACAGTTGGGAGCATGAAGCGCTGGGAACGCCGGTGGTGGTATTTAATCCTCATCCATGGGCAGTGTGTATGAGTGTGGAAATCAATGAAGTGCCGGTTAAGATCACAGATTGCGCCGGAAAAGAGATCCCCTTCCAGCTTGTGCGGGGAGACCAGACCAATGGAAGCAGGGATAAGTATCATACGCTGCTTAGAGCAGAGGTTGGAGCTCTGGGATATACCATTTATCGGATGTATTTTCATTCGGACGATGATGCGGAAGAGGAAAAAGGGGAGAGCAGTATCACCAGGCAGAATGTACTTTCCACCCTGGAGGGGATATTGGAAAATGACCGGATCAGAGTGGAGTTTGACCGGAGCACAGGCGATGTTTGCCGAATTTATAGCAAAAAAGCAGGGAAAGATATTCTTAACGGAACCTGCAGGGCTTTGCTTTTGGACGAAACAGAATGTGATACCTGGGCGCATAATCAGGAGTATCTGGGAGAGGCCTGCGGATATTTTGGAGTGCCGGAGTTTCGCCTGATAGAGAACGGCCCAGTTAGGGCAATACTTAGAGTTACTACAGGCTGTCACAACTCAACCTTGCAGAGAGATTATATTCTGGAAGCAGGAAGCGATGCGGTATTGGTGAAGGTAAAGGTGGATTTCCATGAGAAGCATAAGACGCTGAAATTTGCCTTTCCGGCACAGGCAGAGGAAACTGTTGCAGGGATTCCCTTTGGAACTATTGTGAGAGAAAACGGCCATGGAGAAGAACCCTGCGGCGCCTGGATTGCATCAGGAGGACTTGGCATTGCCAACAATGGAAAATATGGTTATGATACCACAGCCCAGGAAGTCAGACTAACGATTTTAAGAGGAGCCATCTATGCAGATCACTACGGAGACAGAGATGAACTAAGCGATTATATGGAGCAGGGAGTACATGAGTGTTCCTATCTGCTCTATGGTTATACAGATGCGGCAGCATCAGAGAAAAGAGCTCAGGAATTAAATTTCCCGTTGCGTCATGTGATGGAGGGCTTTCATACCGGAGCGCTTAAAGAAAGTGTAAGCTGTTTTTCCTGTGAAAGCGATCATATAGCGGTAAGTGCGATAAAGCTGGCGGAGGATTGCGAGGAGGCTCTGGTGCGCTTCTTTGAGACAGAAGGAAAGAGTGGAAAAGTTACCATGGAGCTTTTTGGAAAGCGGATAGAGACTGCCGTAGCTCACAATGAAATCAAAACCCTAAAGGCAGATGGAACAGAGTTAGATCTGTTGGAGTGGTAGCTTGGAGAAGGGACCGTAACGTATGAAATATATCGGAATAGACATCGGAGGAACGAAATGTGCTGTTACCTCAGGAGACGCTGGTGGCAGGGTTCTAAAAAAAATATTTTTTGCGACCACGGGTTTGGAGGAAACCCTTCACAATATTCTTGCGGCCGTTGAGAGCCTGGGAGAGTGTGATGCCATTGGGATTAGCTGCGGCGGCCCACTGGACGGAGAGAGGGGGATGATCTTATCTCCTCCCAACCTTCCGGGTTGGGACAGGATTCCTATTATCGAGATACTTAAGAAAAAATTTGGTATTCCAGTTTTCCTCCAAAACGATGCGGATGCCTGTGCACTGGCGGAGTGGAAATTCGGGGCCGGAAAAGGGGCTGATAATATGATTTTTCTGACCTTTGGCACAGGGCTGGGAGCCGGTCTTATCTTAAACCGGGAGTTATACACCGGAACCTGCAATATGGCGGGAGAGATCGGACATATGAGGATGGCGGATGAAGGACCGGTAGGATATGGAAAGGCGGGATCTCTGGAGGGATTCTGCTCCGGAGGAGGCATCGCCCAGATGGGGAGAACCGCAGCAAGAGAGAGCTTTCAAAAGGGACAGACCTCTTCTTTTTGTAAGGATCCGCAGGAGATTGATAAAATAACTGCCAAAAGTATTGCGGAGTGCGCCTATGCAGGGCATGAAGATGCCGCGGAGGTTTACCGCCGCTGTGGGAGGATGCTGGGAAGAGGGCTCTCTATTATGATCGATCTCTTAAATCCGGACAAGATTGTGATCGGAGGTATTTATGCCAGAAGCGGCAGTCTGATGGATGAAGAGATGTACCGGGTATTGAGGCAGGAATGCCTACCGCAGTCCTTGAAGAGATGTAAGATACTGCCGGCGGGATTGGGGGAAAGTCTGGGAGATATTGCAGCCTTGTCTGTTGCGGTGGATGGGATGCACCGGGCAGTGCGGGAAAATACTCTTTTGGGAGAGTTTGTAGTAAGCGGGGTAAATATGGAGATTTGATATGAAAGAGGAGCAGATTTTAAGGAGTCTGTCAGAGCGGTATCCGCCGCTTTTACAGATAGAGGATCAGATCAGAGCAGCCTATGAGCTGTTAAAAAGCAGTTATGAAAAAAAAGGCAAGCTTTTGATCTGTGGAAATGGCGGCAGTGCAGCGGACTCAGAGCATATAGTAGGCGAACTGATGAAAGGCTTTTTGTTAAAGCGCAGGCTAGAGGATAAGGAGCGGGAGATTTTCAGAGAACTGGGTGAAGATTACTTTGCACTCTCCGCAAAGCTGCAAAAAGCGCTTCCAGCAATTTCTCTGGCGCATCAAAGTGCGTTGAATACGGCCTATGCCAATGATGTCAGTCCCGATATGGTGTTCGGTCAACAGGTATATGGCTATGGGGAAGGTGGAAGAGATGTGCTGCTTGCAATAAGTACTTCAGGAAGTTCTGTTAATGTGGTTAACGCTGTGAAGGTAGCTAGGACTATTCAGGTGGCAACCTTGGGGCTCACAGGAGAGAACGGCGGTGATTTGAAAGATTTATGCGATGTCTGTATCAGATTGCCGGAGAAAGAAACCTGCAGAGTGCAGGAGATGACGCTGCCGGTGTACCATGCGCTTTGTGCGATGCTGGAAGAATATTTTTTTAACTTGTAGCAGGCAGCAGAACCAGACGGTGTTAATAAGGAAAAGGAGGCACAACATGAAAAAAAAGTTATTGGCAGTATTACTGAGTGTGGCAATGATGACTACATTGCTTGCAGGCTGTGGGGGCGGAAATGATTCTGCCAAAGAGAGCTCACAGACGGAAACAAAGGAGACTCAGGACAGCACGGGAACAGGACAGGAAAGCGAGCCCGGGCAGGAAAGCGAGTCTGCAAAGGCGGAAGGTGAGGCGCAGGAACAGACATCCGCCGACGGTTCAAAGGTTGTGAAATTTGCTCTTGCAGATTCCTCCAAGGGAGGCCTTACATGGCAGCAGGAAATTGTAGATAAGTTTGAGGAGGAAACCGGCTACACGGTAGAAGTTACCCTGATTCCTACCAATCAGGATATGTACTCCAAAATCATGATGCTGATGACCAGCGAGGAAACCTGTCCTGATGTGATTGCGGAGGATGGATTTATGATTAATTCTGACGCGGCGGCAGGAAGACTGATGGCACTGGATGATGCATTGGCAGATTGGGAGGATCTGGACAAATTTGATCCTGCCATCTTAGAGGGAGGCAGAGGAACGGACGGCAAGCTCTATGGCGTGATGTGTTCCACAGATACACAGATCGTGTATTATAACAAGGATCTGTTCAAGGAGATCGGTATTGAGGGAGAATGGCAGCCGAAGAACTGGGATGAGCTTATGGATGTGGCAAAGAAACTCAAGGAGGCCAACGCGGATGTGGAAGACTTTGTTCCCATGTGGCTTTGGGCATCTCAGACCTTCCCGGAGGAAACTTCTATGAGAACCTTCCAGCACTTCCTTTCAGGTACGGAGGGCGAGTGGCCGGAACAGATTTATGATACAGCTACGGGCAATTGGGTAGTGGACAGAGAAAAACTTTTGACAGTTTTGAACTTTGTCAATGATGCGTTTAACACCTATCAGGTAACGCAGACTCCCGCACAGGCATCTGATCTTAGTATGGGTGACCAGCTTGTATCTGATTATATGCAGAATAATAAGATCGGTATTTATATTACGGGTTCATGGACTCTGGGACAGTTTCAGGAAGGAAACGCATTCCCCTGGGCGGAGGCAGAAGAGCATTGGGGGCAGGCTACGCTTCCTACTAATAATGGTCAGGCACCCGGTATGACCACCGTTTCCGGCGGCTGGAGCTGGGCAATTCCAGCTATGGCGCCGAACAAGGAAGGAGCGGTTGCTTTTTTGAAAGCTTTGTGCAGCTATGAAGGTATCAGTGCAAGGGTGACTTATCAGGGAGAAACTTCTCCGAGGACAGATGTAGCAGAGTCTGATGCGTATAAAAACCAACATCCGTCTTCTCTGGTTTATTCAGGGTCACAGCTTCCTTACACTCACTTTCGCCCGTCAGTGGATGGTTACTCATCGGTAACGGTAGCATTCACCAAAATGGTGGAAGATGTGGCCTTTGGGGCGGCTACGCCGGACGAGGCAGTTGATGGTCTGCAGGCAGAGATGATTCGTCTCTTTGGCGAGGAGAAAGTGACAGTGAAGTAACAAAAAAGAAAAAGTTTCCTATGGGGCTGCAGGGAAGGTGACTTTTCTGCAGCCACATTTTACATGAAGTTGGTTCTTAAAAGGAGGCATCCTTTGTAAAAAGGAAAATGGACAGAAAGGGAAAGGTATGCAGGATGAAAGAAAAACACACGCTTACGGCAAAAAAGAAGGTACTGGCGCTTGTCCTTATGGCTCCTGCCGCTGTACTGATAGGAATATTTTTTGTTTGGCCTATGTTTATGACGGTGTATTATGCATTCACAAATCTGACATTGACCGGTGCCCAGGCAGTTGATACAAAATTTGTTGGACTTCAGAATTTTAAGAATGTTTTCAGCGACCCGAAATTCAAGACGGTTATGAAAAATACAGTTGTTTTTCTGATTTTTTCAGGTATTATTGGTCAGCAGGTTTTTGGATTTATTTTCGCTTCCCTCATGAAAAAAAGGAATGTTTATGTGAGGCGCTTTACCGGTTTTGCAGTGGTTCTTGGATGGATTACACCGGAAATTATCGCGGCATATATGTTCGCGGCGTTCTTTAACGATAAAGGAACACTAAACATGATCATAAAAGCCTTTGGCGGTCAGAAGGTGAGCTGGCTTTTTACCTATCCCATGCTTTCCGTAATCATCGCCAATATCTGGAAGGGTACGGCATATTCTATGTTAATGTTCCAAGCAGCGCTTGATTCTATTTCAGACGATATTGTGGAGGCCGCCAGAATTGACGGCGCAGGCGCATGGAAGATACTTTCCCGTATTACGCTTCCCATGATTAAGGGAACCACGGCAACCACCTTTGTTATGGTTACCCTGGGTACATTGGGAACCTTTGGTATGATTTACGCGTTCACTGGAGGAGGGCCGGGAATTAAGACTACCACTCTTTCGGTTTATATGTATCAGCAGGCCTTTGGAACTTTCCAGGTAGGTTATGGTATGGCAATTGCTCTGTTCCTGCTTTCCATCGGTGTGATTCTGAGCCTGATTTATATGAGGCTGATTAAGGCAAATAAGGACTAGGAGGAAGAAATATGAGTTTACGGACAAAGAAAAAAGTAAAAACAGGGATAACTTATTTTTTCCTGATTCTGGTGGGTGTACTGTTCTTTCTTCCGGCTCTCTGGCTGCTTCTTTCCACCTTCAACAGAACGGCGGATATGACAATCAGGTGGCCGGAAAAATGGACATTGGAGAATTTGAAGGCAATCCTTGAGCGCAAAGAGATGATTCAGGGATTTGGCAATTCTATGATTATTGCCGGTTCAGTGACAGTGATCATAGACCTGGTATCCGTGATGGCTGCCTATCCCCTTTCCCGGTTTAAAACGAAATGGGGGCCCAGAATTTCTCTGGGGCTGCTTTTCATGACAGCCCTTCCAGCATCCGCTATGATGCTTTCTACCTACAAGCTGCTGGTAAACTTTCATATGATAGACAGCCTGGTGGGTGTGATTTTACTAATGGCGGCCGGGGGTACTCCCTATGCGATCTGGATGATGAAAAACTTCATGGACACGGTTTCCGTGGACTTGGAGGAGGCTGCCTGGATTGATGGAGCATCCAGGGCACAGGCTACTATCCATGTTTTGATTCCGCTGATGCTTCCAGGCTTTATCACAGTCACCACATACAATTTTATCAGTGCCTGGGGAAATTTCTATACCCCCTTTATCATGCTGACCACTACCTCAAAAATGCCGGCCTCTGTAAATATTTACAGACTCTATGGTCTGCACGGCGAGGTGATTTATGGCCAGGTGGCCGCTTACTCTGTTTTGTATATCATACCGATTTTTATTTTATATTACTTTTCACAGGATCATATGTCCAAAGGCTTTTCCATGGGCGGTGCGGCGAAGGGATGAGTATCGCCGCCCTTTTCGGTACCCGACCCAAACGCGGCAAAAGCATAAAACTGGGTGGCATTTTTATGTCACCCCTCCTCCACCAACTGCAATTCATACAATCTCTTATAAAGCCCATCCCTTGCCAACAGCTCCTGATGAGAGCCAGACTCTCGGATCTGGCCCTTGTGCATGACCATGATCTTATCCGCATGCTGGATGGTAGAGAGACGGTGTGCCACCATGATAGTGGTGCGGCCCTCCATCAGGCTTTCTAATGCGTGGGTGATCAGGCTTTCAGTTTCCGTATCAATATTTGCAGTGGCCTCATCCAATACCAGAATCGTGGGCTTGTAAGCAAGGGTTCTGGCGAAGGAAAGAAGCTGGCGCTGACCCGCAGAAAGGGTGCTGCCCCGTTCTGTGACAGGGGCGTTGTAGCCGCCGGGCATTTTTTCGATAAAGGTATCTGCATGCACGGTCTGCGCTGCCGCCTGGATTTCCTCGTCGGTGATGGAGGCATTGCCTAGGGAGATATTACTCTTAATATCTCCTGTGAAGAGGAACACGTCCTGCTGCACCTGTCCGATGGCTCTTCGCAGTATGTCCGTGTGAATATCACGGATATTTACGCCGTCAATCAAAATTTTTCCCTTTTGGATATCGTAATAGCGTCCGATCAGGTTCAGAATAGAGGTTTTGCCTGCGCCTGTTGCACCTACAAATGCCGCCTTCTCACCAGGGCGGATCACGAAGCTCACATCCTTTAAAATGTAATCTTCATCGGCAGGTTCTTTTTCATAGGAAAACCACACATGCCTAAACTCAATCTGTCCCTGAATTTCCACCGCTACAGGCTGGGGAGGATTTACAATTTCCGGTTGCTCATCCAAAATAGAAAAGACCTTCTGGGCGGAGGCAAGGGAGGATTGGAGGGTGCCGAACTGCTCAGCAAGCTCCTGGATAGGCTCAAAAAAGCTGCCTATATAGGTGATAAAGATAAACAGCGTTCCAAGGGAGAGACTTTCTCTTAAAACGAAGGAACTTCCGGAGCCGATCACTAGTACCATGGCAAGGATGGAAACCAGGTAGATGGAAGGACGGAAGATGGCAAAGGTCATGACTTCGCGCCAGTTGGCCTGATAAAGCTCCCTTGATTTCTGGCAAAAGGCGTCATACTTTTCCTTTTCCCGGGCAAAAATCTGAATCAGACGCATGCCAGAGATATGCTCGGACAAAAAGGTATTGATTTCCGTGATTTTGTTCCGGGTGATCTGATAAGCCTTGCGGGAAAGATAGCGGAACACGAAAGTCAGCACAGTCACCACCGGCAGAAGGGCAAAGGACACCAGAGCCATGGTGACATTGATGGAGAGCATGACCACTGCATAACCGATAATCTTCACCACGTTTTTGAAGAGCTTGACCAGAATGGAGGAAAAGAGCTCATTTACTGCTTCTGTATCGTTGGAGACCCGAGTCACCAGCTTGCCCACCGGAGTGGTATTAAAAAAGCTTAAAGAAAGGCTGTGGATATGGCCAAACACTTCTTTTCTCATCTCAAAGATGATGCGTTGTCCCATTTTTTGAAGCATCCATGTGTCCAGGGCATTCAGGACAAACCCCAGGAGAAGCATACACAGGTAAAGAAAGGCAGCGGTCAGGATGCCTGTGAAATCATAATGACGTAGGGCAGCCAGAGCTTCTTTTTCCAGAGGAACGGCACCTTCTGCCACGTACTGTGCCAGCATTTCAGGAGAAGCCTCTGAGAGCAGGGCGCACTTGTCAGCGCTTAGATTTTCCGCCATGTAGTACCGATCCTGCCAGAGAAAAATCTGATAAAATTGCTCTGCATTTTCCACGTCAAATTCCCGTGTAAGCCACAGGTCCTTATAGGGAACGGAGCCGGGAGAGCCTTGCTCAGTCACAGTATAAGGGTGATAGTAGCCGTTAATGTTATCGTCTATGGCATTGCCGATGATGATGGGACGGTAGAGTTCCACCACAATGATGAAGAGCACCAGCAGGGTGGCAAAAGCCATGACCTTTTTGTGCGGTTTTAAATAAGTAAGCAACCGTTTCATGACAGATGACCTCCTATGGCAGCTTCTAACTGCTGCTTTTCAAACATACTCCTGTAAATGCCATCTAACGCCATCAGGGAGGCATGATTGCCGATCTCCCTGGCCTCCCCATCCTCCAGAACCATGATGATATCGGCATTTTGAATGGTGGAGATGCGGTGGGCGATCAGGATGGTGGTCTTGCCCCGTCGGTTTTCCTTCAGATTTTTCAGGATCTGCTCTTCCGTATCGGTGTCCACAGCAGAGAGAGCATCATCCAATATCAGAATGGGAGCATCCTTAAGAAGGGCCCTGGCGATAGAACTGCGCTGCTTTTGACCGCCGGAAAGGGTCACACCTCTTTCTCCCACCATGGTTTCATAGCCGTCAGGGAAGGAGATGATGTTTTCGTGAATGCAGGAGGCCTGAGCGGCCCGGATAACGGCATCCATATCTGTTTCCTGGGCTCCAAAGGAGATATTGGATTTCAAGGTGTCCGAAAAGAGAAAATTATCCTGAGGAACATAGGCGATATGTTCCCTAAGCTCCTTTAAGGGGATGGTGTTGATATCCCGCCCGTCAATCAGGATCATGCCCGGTTTGGTATTGTATAGATGCAGCAGGAGATTGACCAGCGTGGATTTGCCGTTGCCGGTGCGGCCGATGATGGCAAGGGTGGTTCCCGCTTTGACTTCCAGGCTGATATCTTTCAGGGTTGGCTCGCTGTGGCCTTTGTGGATAAAGGTCAGGTGGGAGAGGGTAATATCACCTTTGATTTCGGGGGTAGAAACTACGGTAGTTTCCGCGTCAGTTTCCGCAGCAGAAACGACGTCAGTCTCTGCCTGGGCACTGTCGCGGACCGCGGGCTTTTCCTGGAATACCTCCTGAACCCGGCGGATGGAGGCGCTGCCCTGAGAAAACATATTGATAGCATCGCCGCAGGCAAGCATAGGCCACACCAGCATATTGATATACTGATTAAAGGCGACAAACCGTCCCAGAGTGATCTCTCCTGTCAGGGCAAGATAGCCTCCATAGATCAGAGTGATCAGGCTGCTGAAACCGATGATCACGTCCAGAAGAGGCATGACAATAGCCTGCCAGCGCACTACGGTGAGATTTTTATCCATGGTATTTTGATTGGATTTCAGGAAACCGTACATCTGTGCCCGCTCCTGCACAAAAGCCTTAATCACTCGCACACCTGAAAAGCTTTCCTGCACATAGTCGGTGAGATTAGAAACCGCCTCCTGACGCGCTTTATATTTGGGATGCATGATCTTTCCATAATAAATTTCTCCCACACAGATCAGAATCATGGGGATCAGGGCAAGGAGAGTCAGGCGGATATTGACGTAAAACATCATCTGAACGATTACCATCACAGTCATAACGGTGGCGTCAAAGACACAGATAACGGCAGGGCCAATGGCCATGCGGATCATATTTAAGTCGCTGGTAAAGCGGGTCATCAAATCTCCGGTTTTGTGCTCATTGTAATACTCTACATCCAGCTCTTCGAGATGGGCGAACATGTCATCCCGCAGACTCCTCTCAATCCCCCGGGAAGCGCCAAAAAGAAAGTAGCGCCAGAAAAAGCGTCCCAGCGCCAGCGCAGCTCCCAGCAAAAAAAGTGCCAGCAGATGCTTTTTGATACCGTCCATGTCCAGGGTGGAGGCTGTCAGGCCGTCTGTGATGGCTCCTGTCACCTTGGGGATATAAATATTAAAAAAATCCACAAAAAAAAGAGTGATGATGCCAGCGGTGTAGCGGAATTTATAACGCCGTATGTATTGCCATATAAATTGGAAAGAGTTCATAGTTGTTGTCCTGCTCCTTTGTCTAAAAAATATATCACATCTTAAGAGGAAATACCAGCAGCAGTTTTAAGGTGTGATTTATCGGTGATTTATCAGTTGAAATCCATGGGAATTTCAGGTACGATAGAGAAAATGAACGCCAAAGACAAAAAATTTGGCCGTTTCTTAATCATACAGGCTTTGAAGGGAGAAGGAAGGAGTAGGAAATGGTATTTCAAGTAGAAAATCCGGATTTCAATTTAAGTCCTTATACAGGGATGACGAGAAAACACTGGCTGGATGCAGGACGCTATCTGCTGGAAGGAATTTTCAGTAACCTTGGAGGGATAGAGGATCCAATCGTGATGCCCAGAAAGGAAACAAAGGTAACCTATCCCCATCTTGATGCGCCGAAGGAGCAGCAGGAGGCGGAGAGAAAGGCGGAGATTTTTGAGGGGCTTACCCGTTCTTTCTTTATCGCCTCCGTGATGATCAGAAATGAGCCGGACATTGAAATCTGCGGAATACGCCTTAAGGACTATTACAAAAAGCACATTTTGAGAGCCTGCACCAAAGAGGATAAGGTGTATGTGGGAAGCTATGAGGACATGCAAAGCCTTACCGGACGCACGGATCCTTTCAGAACCTTTCAGCAGACGGTGGAGACCAGCGCGCTGGTGATCGGCCTGCAGGCCTGCCGGGAGCAGATTTGGATGAGTTATACCCAAAAGGAAAAGGATTGTATCGCTTCACTTCTGTCAGGATTTGCCCACGGAAATACGGTACCTCAGAACTGGCGTTTCTTTAACATGCTGGATCTTGCCTTTTTATATAAGGAAGGATATGAGATTGATAAGGAGATTATGGTAGATCATGCGCAGGCACTGCTGAACTATACGGTTGGGGACGGCTGGTATCGGGACGGACAGAGTTTTGACTATTATTCCTGCTGGGCCTTCAATATTTATGCGCCAATCTGGAACAGTTGGTATGGTTATGAAAACGAGCCCTATCTGGCAAAGCGGTTTGAAGAGTGCTCCAATCAGCTTTCAGGAAATTATCCGGATTTCTTTGACAGGGATGGATTTACTAATATGTGGGGCAGAAGCTGTATTTACCGGAATGGAGCCACAGGTCCCTTATCCGCCAATTTCTTTTTGCAAAATCCCATGGCGGATCCCGGAAGGGCAAGAAGGATTGCATCAGGCTCTCTGCTCCAGTTTTTGAAAAGAGATGACTTCTTACATAAAGGCGTACCGACCCTGGGTTTTTATGACCAGTTTACGCCGCTGGTGCAAGGGTATTCCTGCGCGGAGTCTCCGCTGTGGCTGGGAAAGGCATTTTTATGTCTGGAGCTGCCGCCGGAGCATCCTTTTTGGACGGCACAGGAAAATAACGGCACATGGGAGAAGCTTAAAAAGGGCGAGGTTAAGGAGACAACGCTAAAGGGCCCGGCGCTTTGCTATACCAATCACGAGGCAAACGGGGAAACGATCCTTCGCAGCGGCAAGATTTATAAGGAAGCAAAGGATGTTCACGGCATATGGAATTATGGCAAGCTGAATTACAATACGAAATATCCATGGGAATCCACGCCGGCTCAAAAGCGGACATCAGGGCAAAGGAAAGTAACAAAAGAAGAACCTTTGGAAGAGAAGCAGGAGATGAGACAGGAGATTTGCGAGTCCCAGCAGTACCTTCTCTTTGAACAGGAGTCCGTATGCCCTTCAAGAGGAAATATCACTATATGGTGCGGTGAGAAGGAGGGTGTGCTCTACCGCAGGCAGTTTTTCGACGGGAGCCTTGCGCTGGAACAGCACTGGATTCAGGCAGTCAATCTTGCGGATTTTCCGGTGGAGAGGGGAATTATGCGCGTGGACAAGCTGCGTCTGATTCGAAGACCGGTGACGATGACCCTTGGCTCTTATGGCTTTCCGGATAACCCGGGGCCGGACGGAAAAGGAACCAAAATCCTGCGAAGGGAAGAAACGCTTCCGGATGGAAGCAGAGCCCAGGCAATTATTCTGATGGGACATGATCATATGGGAGCGTCGAGGCAGATGGCAATGACCTGCTATCAGGGGTGGGAAAAGATGGAGGTGATTTACAGCACTGGCACTAATCCGGACTCAGAGAATTCCATTGTGATCTGTGCATCCATGAAGAGCCGCAAACAATACGGAAGCGCAGAGCCGTATCTTTTGATTTCACAGGTGATTACGGCAGAACTGCCAAAGCAGACGGAAGAAAAGGAAAACGGGGAGTGTGTGTTTACTGAAGAGGAGCTGTTCCCCATCAGAGAGATCCTATACGAGGATACACCTCACACCGGCGCTTATGGAACCACTACCATCTGCCTGAAAAACGGTGAGGTCAGGAAGGTTAATTTTGAGGGAATTGAGGCGGCTTTTTAAAGAAATACATTCATTTTGTATCAGGACTATCCGTAAGCGGGTGGTCCTGATGATACAGATACATTCGAAAGAGTCTTACCCAAAAGTAATATTGCACAATATGATATCTTGTACTTGCCTTAGTGACAAACTGCGCCTGTCTGTGTTAGACTCAACCCATAAGGGGCTGGCTACAGAGCAGGACAGGAAGTACCAACTAGACCAATATGGTAGTGCGCTGATGCGCACGTAGGTCGTAAGGAATCCTCCCGTCTATGACGGGTCCCTCCTTGCGACATATATGGGCATCGCTTTTCAAGGCAACCACATGGGAGGAGATTAATATGCTGGCGAAGGAGAACGAATATATAGACGAGGCGGCAAACACGATATATCAACTGACCCAGGAAGAAAAGATCCGAATGCAGTGCGAGGCTCGGGAGGATTATTACCGGACACAACTTGGATGGCAGCGGATGCTGGCAGAGAGGGATGCATTGTTGGATGAGAAGGATATATTGCTGGGAAAGAAGGATGCAATGCTAGATGAGAAGGATGCATTACTGGCAGAGAAAGATGCAATCATCCGGGAACTGAGGGCTGCAATGGAAGAAAGGCCGAAAGAAACCAAATAACATCATACCATATGGGAGCGCCGCACAGAGGAAGGCGTCTGACCGTACAGCTCTTTAAAAGCTCGGTTAAATAGCTTTTGGTTGGTAAATCCATTTTTTTCCATAATTTCCGCCACCGGGGCATCCGTATTTAATAGATCCTGATAAATGTGGGAAAGGCGTACTTCGTTTACATAGTTTAAAAAGGACATACCCATATTTTTTTTGAAGAAACGGCAGAAGTACTCTTTTCCAAGGCCAAGGTGCTCCGCTCCGTCACTGAGAGTTACGGGCTCCTGAAAATGCTGTTCGGTGTAAGTGATGATAGAGCGCACCCGTTCCATGGTCAGTTTATCCATTGAGGAGGCGGAAGCAGTGAGAGTGGAAAAGTCCCGGAGTAGATGGGCAAGTATTTGCAACACAAGTCCTTCCGCTTCCAAGGCGTAAATGGGCAAATCCATGATATAAAGCCTTGTCAATGCTTCCATCAGTTCGCATATTTCGCGGTAGTACGGAAAATGTTCATCATCTATGTCATCCGGAATGCAGCAGATCTTATGGAGCTCGATATCGGGGAGATAGCCCGCAAGTAGTTTCTTGGATAAATGAATGTTGACGAACATGGAGGTTTTGTCATGGGCATAGGTGCTGTGTACCTGGGAGGATTCGATCACTGCCAGGTTTTTTTTGTGCAGCAGGTGAAGCCTGCCTTCGATTCGCAGGTCGATCTCGCCGTTTAGGGGATAAAGGATTTCCATCTCCTCATGCCAATGCAGGGGGTGATAGCCGCCGGGCGTGGTGACAAATCTTATGAGTGTGCCCAGTGAGCTTTGGGTTCGTATGGTTTTATAATAGGGCTGTTCCATAGAGGCCTCCTTATGATGAATACATAACTATGTGTAACGAAGTCAATATAGACATTGATAAACTTTTAACACAATCAATGTTTTCTTGAATTAATCATATATCAAAAGAAATGGGAAGTCAATATCACCTTAAAATAAGTCAAGGATAGTGCTTTTCATAATAGTACATATCAGGTAGAATGATACTCGTAACAAGGAAATAAAAGGAAACAATCAATGAGAAAAGGAGATGTATATTATGAGTATCGTTGTATTGAAGAGAAACATAGCAAAATATTTTGAGAAGCATGGAGTGGAAATTATGTGCAGTCTTGCCATGTTAGACGAAAATTCCAATGCTTACGAGAATTATCGTCTGCTGAATAAATAAAGAGTATTGGAATGATTAAGGCATGCATAGGCGCTGCTCGATGGAAAGAGAAATCCCAATGCAGGGAAGATAGAATCCTGCATTGGGATTTTTTATAATAAGCTGGCCCGCGAAGCGAGACAGCGTTTGACGTTGACTTGCGAATGTTGATTTGTGAAGCACACTATCCATTGATAATACCCAAGAAGGATGTTATAGTTGAAGATACGAGAGGACGATGATAAACAATCAATTATAACAAACCATAGGAGATAAAAATATGGAATTATTAAAAAGACTGCCCATGCCGGATGGCATGGCAAAAGCTGATATTGTGGAGCTGCTTCTTGCGGAAGAGTACGGATTTCTTCCTCCGGCTCCCCACAGTGTCAGCGCTGAAACAGAGAGCTGTGATCACGACTTTTGTGCGGGAAAGGCTGACCTGGAAAAGAAACGTCTGATTTGTGACGCGCCCTTTGGGCGTTTTGAATTCTCGGTTTATCTGATCTGCCCTACTGGAAAGGAGGGGCCGGTTCCCTGTTTCATACATATCAATTTTACAGATCAGATTCCTGACAATTATCTTCCGGCAGAGGAAATTGTGGACAATGGCTATGCGGTTTTATATTTCTGCTACACCTCCGTCACCTCGGATGATGGGAATTTCAGGGATGGCCTGGCAGGACTGGTGTACCCGGAGGGCAGAACTTCCAAAACTCAGTGTGGGAAGATCGGACTCTGGGCCTGGGCGTTAAGTAGGGTGATGGATTATGCGCTTACGCTTCCGATGCTGGATCATCAGAGAATCAGCGTGGTGGGGCATTCCCGGCTAGGTAAGACAGCTCTGCTGGCGGGCGCATTGGATGAGCGCTTTTTCTGTGCCTTTTCCAACGATTCCGGATGCAGCGGCGCGGCGCTGGCCAGAGAAACTAAGGGGGAGCGGATTCAGGATATTTACCGGAATTTCCCTTACTGGTTCTGTGAAAATTATGGCAAGTATGCAGGCAATGAAGAAAGACTCCCTTTTGACCAGCATTTTCTGCTGGCGGCGAATGCGCCTCACAGAGTGTATGTGTGCAGTGCCAGCCAGGATCAGTGGGCGGACCCAGAAAAGGAGTATCTCTCCTGCGTGGCGGCCGATGGATATTTCAGAGGGCAGGGGCTGCCGGGCTTTATCCATCCGGACAGAGAACCGGTGCCCGGAGATTTTTTTGGAGAGGGGTATATAGGATATCACCTCCGCTCAGGGAGTCATTATCTGAGCAGAGAGGATTGGCAGCATTTCTTCAAATATCTGGAAAGTGCAGCACTATGACATTTTATTAACAACAGACAGTTCGCGAAGCCTGGCATCCGTTGCTTGGTATGCCAGTGCCTGCAGTTCCCACATCTTACAGTACTCACCGCCCAGCGAAAGAAGCTGGGCGTGTGTGCCCTGCTCTACAATGCGTCCATCTTTCATCATATAGATACAGTCGGCATCTCTGGCGGTGGCAAGGCGGTGAGAGATAAAGATCACAGTTTTGTCTTCCGCAATCTTTTTTAGCTCCTGATTTAATTGATATTCGGAGGCTGGGTCCAGGGCGCTGGAGGGCTCATCCATGATGATCAGATCATGGTTTCTGTAAAGGGTTCTAGCAATGGCCACCTTCTGGCTCTCGCCGCCGGAGAGGTTTACACCATCCTTTTCAAATTCTGTGGTAAGAGGCGTTTCAATCTGATATTTGAGCTTTCGCGCGCAGGAGTCGAATCCGGCCCGGTGCAGGGCATGTTCAACTCGGTAGGTTTCCTCTTTATCCATGGAACACAGATCCATCACCACGTTTTCACGCAGGGAGGCGGCATAGAGCTTAAAATCCTGGAAAACCGCGCCGATATCTTTTCGGTAATCAGAGAGCTTTAAGCTTCGTATGTCATGGCCGTTCCTCTCTATGACTCCGCTGCTGGGGTCATAAAGCCGCATCAGAAGTTTTACAAGGGTGGTTTTGCCTGCGCCGTTGTAACCCACCAGAGCAATTTTCTGTCCCTTTTTGATCTCCAGATTGATGTCGTGGAGAATTTCTTGCGGAGCCCTTTTAAGGTCCGGTCTATCTTCCTTTCCCTGATATGAAAAGTTTACATGGGAGAGTGTCAGAAGGTTAAAACTCTCCGTCACTTCATCTTCTCCGTCCACGATTTCTGGTTCATAGGCAAGAAAACGACGTATTTTTCCCACAAAGGCACCGTTATAGGAGAAGGCGGGCAGATACCCGATCAGCTTGACAGTGCGTTTGATCAGTCTGCGGACAGCCGCCAGCAGGATGACAATGGTGCTTAAGGAAATGCTGCGCTCCACCATGGCCTGAAACAGCAGCCAGGGAAGATAAAGGGCGTAAAGCATAAGATAAGTAGGGACATATTCTTTAAAAAGGCTAAGCACCCACAGTCGCAGGCCGTATTTCCTGTTAAGGACATTTAATCGTTCGTTGCATCTGTCAAAATCCGTGGTAAGCAGTTTGCTCATTTCGGGATGAAGCCGAAGCTCTTTGGCATAATCGTGGAGGTAAAACACCCTGTGTTGGTAATCCCGTTCTCTTTCTGTGGAGAGCCGTTCCAGTTTTAATTTTTTCTGTACTTTGAAATATGCCTGGCTGGCAAGATAGCTGACAAGACCACAGAAAATGGCAAGAAAAAGTCCTGTTTTATCTGTGGAGAACAGAAAAAAGAAGTATAGGATGCCATTTGTGAACTCAAAGAGAAAATCCTTGCTGTCATTCAAAAACCGTTCTATGCACTGGTCGGCCTGAGTAGTGGAGAGAACAAAATCGTTATAAAAATCGGGGTCGTCATAACAGGACAGATCCATAGTCTGCGCCTTTTCATAGATTTTTCTGCGCAGAGCAAAGCTCAGTACTGGCTTTATGCGGTCAAAGGACCACTGAAAGTAAATACTGTCAATAAACTGATGAACGATAAACAGAAGAAAAACCCCTAGTGTCAGAACCGCTACCTGGGAAAAGGGAGCGCCGTTTTCCACGGCATTTAAGTTATACCCGACCCAGACTGTATATTCCAGAAAGACAAAGGTGCTCTGTTCAACGGCGGCAAATATGTTAAAGAGAAGTAATCTGGGTGAGGTCTTGAAACAAAAGCGAAACAGCCACAACAGGTTGGAAAGAGTTTTTTTCATAAGGAAGTTCCTCCTTTTTCCGGGAAATCAGGGTTCTCAAAGGCTTTTTCCCTTTCATACTGCTCTGCCTGCATATGATAAAGGGCAGCATATTCTCCCTTTGCTTTCATGAGCTCGTCATGGGTTCCCTGCTCCGAGATCCGCCCGTCCTTTAAGACGATAATCTTTTTCATATCCTGCACAGATGAGAGACGGTGGGAGATGAGCATAAGGATTCGGTTCTGAGAATCCGCCTTGATGCTCTCCATCAGCTTATGCTCTGCGATTGGGTCTAAGGCGCTGGACGGCTCGTCAAAGATGCGGATGGGAGTATCCTGAAAGAAAGCCCTTGCGGCCACTAGCTTTTGTATCTGACCGCCGGAGAGAATAACGCCCTGGGAGTCAAATTCCCGCGTCAGGATGGTATCTATACCCTTTGGAAGGTTTTCTATGACAGAGTCGATTCCGGCCTGGGAGAGTGCATTCCATAAGAGATCAGGGGTAGAGTCTTTCTCTCCTTTTGGTCCCATCAGCAGGTTATCCCGGATGCTGCGCGCAAAGATTTTTCCGTCCTGAAAAGCGGCGGCAAAGAGTTTTCGGTAAGCTTTCAGGCTATAGTCTTTAATGTTGATGTCATTTACCAGGATTTCGCCCTCTGTAGGGTCATAAAGACGCATCAGAAGCTTGATCAGGGTGGATTTGCCAGCGCCGTTGTAGCCCACCAGTGCACAGGCTTCGCCATTTTTTAGGGTAAAACTGATATTTTTCAGGGTCATCCGACCTGATTTATAGGCAAAGCTTACATTCCGAAATTCAATGCTGTGAACTTCCTTATCTGGCATGATGCCATCCCAATCCTCGGGGATGGCAGGCTCATAGGCCATGAAATCCCGGAGATTTTGAATAAAAAGGCTGTTTTTCATGCTTTCCAGCAGAGCCTTTGTGTAAGAGATGAGGATCCATGAAACGGAGGTCATCAGGCTGGTAAGCACCACAAAGTCGGATAAGGGCATGGTTTTGGAAACCATAGACCGGTAGGCTCCGTAAAAGATTACGCCCTCGAAGATAATTACAAAGGTAAAGTAGAGATATCCCCATCCCAGGAGGACATTTTTTACCATATACTTGTCCATGATGCCAGTGATGCCAGCCTCAGCGTCCTTTTGCTTCTTTTCCATCACATGGAAAATGCCGGTCATGCGAAGCTCTTTGGCGTAGTCCGATAGATGGACGACGCGGCCTATATAATCTGCAATCCGGCGGAAAATCATGGATTCCTCATAGATCCGATAAGAGAGCTTGTTCAGGGCGTTCGCAAACACAAAATTCCCTATGATGGGAGCAAGGACGAAGAGGATTACCCAGCGGTCGATGCGAAACATCATTACCCAGGAGATGGCTACAGCCGCGGTGCCGATAAAAATCTGCCATATATTGTTGACGGTGCTGATCAGTCTCTGGTCACTCTGTGCCATAGCCATCATGTACTGGTTGTAAAAGTCACTGTTCTCAAAACAGGAGAGATCGTTATTCCCCGCCTTTTGGTACAGGGTGCGATAAAGTCCCTGATAAATTTTCACATCAGTGATTGGAAGCAGCAGATTGTCATACCAGCCATTGTAGAGAAAGACAAGGAAAAACAGCCCTACCGTAAAAAGCAGAAAGCTTAGGATTTCCTGAAAGCTGCCGCCGGTCTCAATCAGGGCAAGCACCTTTTTCATAAAATAGCCGGAAAAGAACAGGTACTCAAATTGGTCCAGCCCGGCGCGGATGCCGGAAGCAAATACCCTTGCAGGGCAGATACGCCAGGCAAAGCCCATGATGTACAGATTATTTTTGACTGTCTGGACGGCCGTGCCTGCTTTTTTTCTTTTATTTATATTTTCCATCATTTTTACCCTCCGTGATCATTATAATCTGAAAGAAAAGGCAAAATCCAATCTGTCCTCCAATTCCTGCAATTTGTCTTCGAAAAAAGATTGTAGCAATTGGCGATACTGTTTATAATGAAGAAAGGGTGTTCACGGGTCAAGAATGAGTACAGGCTGCGCATTCCGTGAGAACATGCTTCAGAAGTGAGGAGATGATATGATTCGGGTAGGTCTGTGTGACGATGAGCAGATTTTGCTGGAAAACTTAAGCAGGTTTGTGGAAAGCTGCTATGGAGCCAACCAGATTTTTGCCAGAGTAGAGGCATTTGAAAAGGCACAGGCGCTGCTCTACGAAATAGAAGACGGCGCTTGGTTTGACCTTCTGCTGCTGGATATCGAAATGCCTGGTATGGGGGGCATGGAGCTTGCTGCCCGGGTAAAAGAGCTGCTGCCAAAGGTCTTGATTATTTTTATCACTTCCCACATGGAATATGTGCTGGATGCCTATGAGCTTTCCGTGTTTCGGTATGTTCCCAAGGCGGATATGGGAGAGCGTCTTACTCACGCCCTGCTGGATGCGGCAGCCATGGTGGAGGTTCAGCTTCGGGAAAGCTATATCATCCAGAATCAGAGCCGGCTTGAGAGAATTCCTCTGCAAAATCTTCTTTACATCCTTCATGAGGGGAAAAACGCCCTGCTGGTCACAGACCTGCCGGGAGCGGAGGGAGAGAAAAATGCCTGCTACCGGGTGCGCAAAACGCTCCAGCAGGTATATGAAGAGCTGGACGAAAAAGAGTTTCTCTTTATTGACAGAGGATGTATTGTGAACCTTTCCCGAATCATGAGCATACGAACTGATTGCTGTATCTTAAAGGACGGCACCCGGCTTTCGGTCAGCCAGTCCAGAATGATGGGGCTTAAGGAGAGGCTTCTGGAATTCTGGAAGCAGCATATCTGATGGATGAAAATATCATATATGGACGAAAGAGAAATCTCAGGGAGGATTGCTGTGAAACAGAAATCATACAAAAAAGAAGCGGAAAAGGTGAAGCTGCTCAGTGGCCAGTATGAACAGCTTCAAAGGGCATGGTCAGAAAATGCCATGCTTTTTCACGATATGGAAAATCACCTGCAGACCATTCGTCATCTGGCAGAGGAAGGGCGTGATGAGGAAATCTGCCGTTATATTGCCCGTATCAGTAGGCCAGTGGAGAAGCTTTTGGGTGTTTGCTGGACGGGTGTGGGGATCGTGGATGCCGTACTGAATGCAAAAAAACAGCTTGCCGCAGAGCGGGGCTATGAAATGGACATCAATGCCCAGCTTCCTGTCAATACGGGGATTGAGGATGATGATTTTTGTACCGTATTGACCAATCTTTTAGACAATGCCATCGAGTCCATGGACAGAGAGTCCAAGGGCAGAGAGTCCAGGGACAGGACCAGACAGGCTCAGGGAGGAAAAGCGCGGCAGAGGGGGCAGGAGTCAGGGGAAGAGAAAAGACTCCCTCCCATCCAGGTTTCCCTGCGGCATATTCATCATTTTCTGGTAATCCATGTGTCAAATCCCTGCACAGAGGAAAAGGCCGGAAGAAAAGGCTTGTTTGCCACTGCCAAAGGAGACAGACAGCGTCATGGCTGGGGCTTAAAAAGTGTGCAGAGGACGCTACAGAAATACAACGGCTCGCTGTCCTTAGAGGTGACAGAGGGACGGTTTGTGGCTTCGGCAATCATGTTTTTTAACTGAAAAACCGTTGAGAGCGACCATGGGGTTATATTGCGGTGGCGATGGAAAGGGAAATACAGGAACTGCCTCAAACAGATGTGCGGCAGAATGAACTTTGATTCTGCCGCACATTTGACAGTAGTTATTTAGAAAAATCAACCTCTGTCTTGAATACCGCTTTCGACAGCAGCGTGTCGAAAGCCCCTTTATGATCCAAAAAGACAGATTCCTCACAGACGGCAAGGGTTACTTTGCCGGTATCTCTTTTATAGGTGCTGTAGGTTCCCACAGTATTTCCCCTGGAATCCAGCCGCTCTCCGGCAGCGTCTGCCATGACGATCACATATTCCCCGGCGTTTTCGCCCTCCGGCAGAAGTAAATCGGCAGTGATTTCGTAGGGAGATTTCCTGACGGAACGAATCCCGATTCCGCTGTCATTGGTAAGGTTCAGTTCCTTTGTGACAACCTCTGAGTTATCCACGGTTACGTCAATGGAAAAGGACCAGTCGCCGGAAACCGTTTCAAGTGTTGCAGGGTCATTTGAGTAGGAGAGGGTTTCAGGTTTAACCACGTAAAAATCAGAGATATTCAGTTCATAGGTAAAGCGCTCCGGCAGGGCGGCAGGCTTTTGCAAGCTGCCGGATGCATCCAGTCCGGCCATATCTGCCAGGCTGATCCGGATAATTCCGGCAAAGCTGTTGCCGTCTAAGAAATTTCCTTCTATGAAATAAGGGGATACGACGCCCTGGGCGGGGTCAAAATACAGCTTCCCAGGAACGGATGAGCCGAAATCCGCACAGGCAGTGGTGTTCATTTCCAGAATCTGGTAGGAGAGATCCCAACCCTCGTTTACCTCCAGAAACGTCTGGGGAAATCCGTTTTCCGCTTCCAGGCTTACGGCCAGATACATGGCCATACTGTCCGCATAGCATTCGGAGATGGAAAAGGTAATTCCGCTGCTGGTCTGACTGTAAGGTCTCTCTTTGGGGGATTGTTCTTCCTCCGCGGAGACGGCGCTTCCCTCAGGTGTTATCAGTTTTTGGGCTTTGGTGTGGTTTCTCTTATCAAAGTATATGCCTCCTGTATTTTTTGATTGATCAGGTCAGACTCTGCAAGGTTCTGGCCAAAAAGGGCTTTCAGTTCCTGTTCTGTATCTATTTTTTTCATGGGACGCTCCTTTCCTGGATGCAAAAATCATATGCCCTGCAGCTGCGCTTTGAGATGTTCTTTTCCGCGGTGCAGTCTGCTTTTTACGGTACTCTCGTTCATGTGCAGGATTGCTGCGATTTCTCTGGTGGTGTACTGCTCCCCATAGTAGAGCTGAAAAATCAGCCGGATAAAGGATTCCGGATTGCCGTGCTGCGCCTGTTTTGCCAGTGTCCTCATGATTAACCCCATAAAATCTGCCCATGGGTATCAGTTATTCTCGCGCGATAACAGCCCGCCTTTTTACAGGCTATTGTCTATTAGATTAAAAAAGCGGGAGTTTCGATGCATGAATTTTTAAAAGTTGGACAGAGATCATTTTATCATGAGTTGCTGTTTTGGAAAAAATCATTTTGAAGTGATTTTTTCTTGGAAAACAATCACATTTCTATTATAATTCCTATGAGGCTATGGAGGAAAATAAGGAGAATCAGACAGATGGAGAAGAAACTAAAAAATCGAAATCTGAAATGGATTGCCGGAGCCATTCTGGCGCTGTGTGTGCTGGCGGTGGCCGGGACGATTATCCACAGGCAGCGGAGCGCTTCTGCTTCGGAGAATTTTGACGCCTACATGGAGGAGCTGTTTAAGGAGGATGTGGCAGAGAATACCGTAAACCTTCATTATACCCTTGCAAATCCCGAAGATTACGGAATTACGGACTATGAAGTCACACTTGGAAAAGTGACGCTTGCGAGCATGGAGGAGAGCTATACGGAGCTGGAGAAAATGAAAGAGAGACTGGAGGGCTTTCGGCGCTTTGGCCTGACAAAGGATCAGCAGCTCACCTATGATATTTTGATGGACTATGCGGAAACGGAGCTTTCGGTGAAAGATCTGATGCTTTACACGGAGGTCCTTGACCCTGTCAGCGGAAACCAGGCCCAGCTTCCGGTCGTTCTGGCCGAATATACTTTCCGCAGGGAAAGGGACATTGAGGATTATCTGACCCTGATTTCCGGCGTGGACGAGATGGCGGAAGAGATCATTGATTTTGAAAGGGAAAAGGCACAGGCAGGGCTTTTCATGTCCGACCGTGCTGCCGATACCATCATTTCTCAGTGCGAGGAATTCATAGAGAATCCGGAAGAAAACTATATGATCGAGGTCTTTGACGATAAGATTGCGGCCTTTGAGGGACTAACCCAACAGGAAAAAGAAGAGTACAGCAGCAAAAACCGCGCCATTATCACCACCGAGGTGGTGGAGGGGTACAGGGCCCTGATCGAAGGATTGAAAGAGCTGAAGGGAAGCGGCACAAACGATCTTGGGCTGTGCTATTATGAGGATGGCGCAAGATATTATGAATATCTGGTCAGGTCCGGTACCGGCTCCGATGCACCTGTCAGACAGCTTATGCGAAAGACAGAATATTTCCTGGAGGAATTTATGTCCAATCTTCAGACCACAGTGCAGCAAAATCCCGAGGTCTATCAGGAGTTTATGGATTATCAGTTTACTCCCATGAAACCGGAGGAGATTCTGGAGGATTTAAGAGAAAAATCTGCCGGAGATTTCCCAGAACCTCCTCAGGTAAACTACACCATCAAGCATGTACACCCTTCTATGGAGGAGCACAGCAGTCCGGCTTTTTATCTGACCACACCGGTGGATGATCTGCAGAATAATCTGATCTATATTAACAATAAACAGATAAGCGGCGGGGAGGAGGCAGAGATAGAACTTTACACGACTCTGGCTCATGAGGGCTATCCGGGGCATCTGTACCAGAACATCTATACCGGTTCCTGCAATCTGCCTTTGATTCGCAGCCTGCTGAACTATTCCGGCTATTCGGAAGGCTGGGCTACCTATGTGAAGCACAGCTACGCCTTTGGGTTTTCCGGTATGAGCGATGAACTGGCACAGCTTTTTGCCGGCAACAGTGCGGTAAGCCTTGCATTGCATGCCTATATTGATATGGGGGTTAACTATGAGGGCTGGAATCAGGACGATGCGGCGGATTTTCTTGCGGGCTATGGAATTGCAGATACCAATGTGGCAAAGCAGATTTTCGAGCTGGTGGTGGAGGAACCTGCCAACTATCTGAACTATTTTATCGGTTATCTTGAAATTCTGGATCTGCGCAGGACGGCGGAAAAGGAGCTTGGGGATGCTTTTGATGCGAAGGAGTTCCACAGATTCCTTTTGGAAACTGGGCCGGCTCCCTTTTATATTATTGAGGATTATATGGAGGATTGGATAGGGGAATTTAATTAAATAATTTATTAATTTTTCGACAGTTGAACACGGAAATGACTTGTGCTATAATTAGGAGATTTTGAAGAAATTTGCAAAGAAAGGGAACAGGGACTACATGAAAGCATTTTTAATTCTGGAAGACGGCACTGTTTTTACAGGTACGCACATAGGGTTCGAGAAGGAAATAGTCAGTGAAATCGTGTTCAACACTTCCATGGCAGGCTATGTGGAGGTGCTCACAGATCCCTCCTATGCCGGACAGGCGGTCTGCATGACCTACCCGCTGATTGGCAACTACGGTGTGTGCAGGGAAGATATGGAGTCGAAGAGAGCCTGGCCTGACGGCTTTATCGTGAGGGAGTTATCCCGCCTGGCCAGCAATTTCCGTAAGGATATGACCATACAGGAATTTCTCATGGAACAGAAAATCCCGGGCATTGCAGGAATTGACACCCGTGCCCTCACCAAGATCCTGCGGGAAAAAGGGACCATGAACGGGATGATCACCACCGACGAAGCCTGCGATCTGGCGGCGGTTCTTCCCAGACTGAAAAATTATACCACCGGAAAAGTGGTGGAAAAAGTAACCTGTTCTCACAAATATGAAAGAAAGGGCGTCGGGAGCTCAAACGGAATCAGAAAAAGAGTGGCGCTGCTCGACTTTGGAACCAAGGACAATATTGCCCGCTCTCTCACGCAGAGGGGGTGCGATGTGACAGTCTATCCGGCTTTTACGAAAGCAGAGGAAATTCTGGCAGATAAGCCCGACGGCATTATGCTCAGCAACGGTCCCGGTGACCCGAAAGAATGTACGGAAATCATTGCGGAGATCAAAAAGCTCTACCATTCGGATATCCCTATTTTTGCCATCTGCCTGGGACATCAGCTTATGGCCCTTGCCGCAGGAGCGGATACCTACAAGATGAAATACGGCCATCGGGGAGGCAACCATCCGGTAAAGGATTTAAAGACCGGGCGTGTGTATATTTCTTCCCAGAATCATGGCTATGTGGTGGACACAGAAAGCTTAAGTCCCGGGATAGCGGTGCCTGCTTTTGTCAATGTCAATGACGGCACCAACGAAGGGCTTTCCTATACCGGAAAAAATATCTTTACAGTTCAGTATCATCCGGAGGCATGTCCTGGCCCTCAGGACTCCAGTTACCTGTTTGACCGTTTTATTGAGATGATGGGAGGAGAAAAAAATGCCTAAAAATCCTAATGTAAAAAGAGTAATGGTGATCGGTTCCGGGCCTATTGTGATCGGTCAGGCGGCGGAGTTCGACTATGCGGGGACGCAGGCATGCCGTTCCCTCAAGGAAGAGGGAGTGGAGGTCATTTTGGTGAACTCCAATCCGGCAACCATCATGACAGACAAAAATATTGCGGACAAGGTTTACATCGAACCGCTGACCGCAAAGGTGTTAGAGCAGATCATAGAGAAAGAAAAGCCCGACAGCATTCTTCCCACTTTAGGCGGGCAGGCGGGCCTTAATCTGGGAATGGAGCTGGAGGAGTCCGGTTTTCTTGCATCCCACAGGGTAAAGCTTCTCGGCACCACGGCACAAACCATCAAGAAGGCGGAGGACCGTCAGGAGTTTAAGGATACCATGGAAAAGATCGGGGAGCCCTGTGCTGCCTCTCAGGTGGTGGAGACGGTGGAGGACGGCGTGGCCTTTACCAATACTATCGGTTATCCGGTGGTGCTGCGCCCGGCTTACACCTTAGGCGGCTCCGGGGGCGGAATTGCCCACAATCAGGCGGAGCTTGAGAGCATTCTGGAAAACGGTCTGCGCTTGTCCCGTGTGGGACAGGTGCTGGTGGAACGCTGCATTGCAGGCTGGAAGGAAATTGAGTATGAGGTGATGCGGGACAGCGCGGGAAACTGCATCACGGTCTGCAACATGGAAAATATCGACCCGGTGGGCGTCCATACCGGAGACAGTATCGTGGTGGCGCCTTCCCAGACTCTGGGGGATAAGGAATACCAGATGCTGCGAAGCGCGGCTCTCAACATCATCAATGAGCTTCAGATCACCGGGGGATGCAACGTGCAGTTTGCCCTTCACCCCACCAGCTTTGAGTACTGCGTCATTGAAGTAAACCCCAGAGTAAGCCGTTCTTCGGCCCTGGCTAGCAAGGCCACCGGCTATCCGATTGCCAAGGTGGCGGCCAAGATTGCCCTGGGCTATACCCTGGACGAGATCAAAAACGCCATTACCGGTAAGACCTTTGCCAGCTTTGAGCCCACCCTGGATTACTGTGTGGTGAAGCTCCCCAGGCTTCCCTTTGATAAATTCATCACGGCCAAGAGAACGTTGACCACCCAGATGAAGGCAACCGGAGAGGTGATGAGCATCTGCGACAGCTTTGAGGGGGCTCTGATGAAGGCCATCCGCTCCCTGGAGCAGCATGTAGACTGCCTGCGGAGTTATGATTTCAGCGCATTGTCTAAGGAAGAATTGAAGGAACGGCTGAAGAAGGTGGACGATCAACGGATTTACGTGATTGCCGAGGCCATCCGCAAGGGACTGGATTATGATACCATCCACGAAATCACCATGATAGACCACTGGTTTATTGACAAGATTGCCATTCTGGTGGAGATGGAAAAAACGCTTGAAGAGTTTTGTCATGCAGAGAATGCCCATTCGGAACAGGCGCTCTCTGCAAAGACACTGGACATCGAGCTTCTGCGGGAAGCAAAGCGGCTGGAATTTCCGGACAACGTGATTGCAAGGCTGACCGGCATTCCCGAGGAGGAGATCAAAAAGCTCCGCTATGAGAACGGAATTGTGGCGGCCTACAAGATGGTGGACACCTGTGCGGCGGAATTTGAAGCCAGCACGCCCTATTACTACTCTGTTTACGGCAGTGAAAATGAGGCAGTCCTTACCCGTCCGCCTAAAAAGGTGCTGGTGCTTGGCTCAGGCCCCATCCGGATCGGGCAGGGAATTGAGTTTGACTATTGCTCTGTCCATGCCACCTGGGCCTTTGCAAAGGCAGGCTATGAAACCATCATCATCAACAACAATCCGGAGACGGTGAGTACGGATTTTGATATTGCGGATAAATTGTATTTTGAGCCCCTCACGCCGGAGGATGTGGAGAGCATTGTGAATCTGGAAAAGCCTGACGGGGCGGTGGTGCAGTTCGGCGGGCAGACTGCCATCAAGCTTACGGAGAGCCTGATGAAGATGGGAGTGCCCATCCTTGGCACCAAAGCGGAGGATGTGGATGCCGCGGAGGACAGGGAACTGTTTGACAAGATTCTGGAAAAGACCCGGATTCCCCGGGCAGCAGGCGGCACGGTCTTTACCGCCGAGGAGGCCAAAGAGGTGGCAAACAGACTTGGCTATCCGGTGCTGGTGCGCCCTTCCTATGTGCTGGGCGGCCAGGGCATGCAGATCGCCATTTCTGATGAGGAAATCGAAGAGTTTATGAACATTATCAACCGCATCGCCCAGGATCACCCGATTCTGGTGGATAAATACCTGCAGGGCAAGGAAATCGAGGTGGATGCGGTCTGCGATGGGCAGGATATTCTGATTCCGGGTATTATGGAGCATATTGAACGGACAGGGGTTCACTCGGGAGACAGTATTTCCGTTTACCCCGCCAACACTATTTCTCAGATAGTGAAGGAAAAGATTGGGGAATACACCAGAAGGCTGGCAAGGGCTCTCCATGTAAAGGGGCTGATCAATATTCAGTTTATCGCCATCGGCGAGGATGTGTATGTCATTGAGGTCAATCCCCGTTCCTCCCGTACCGTGCCTTATATCAGCAAGGTGACAGGAATTCCCATTGTGGATCTTGCCACGGAGGTGATTTTGGGCAAAACCATCCGGGAGCTTGGCTATGAGCCGGGTCTGCAGCCGGAGGCTGACTATTTTGCTATCAAGATGCCCGTATTTTCTTTTGAAAAGATACGTGGGGCGGAGATCAGCCTGGGACCGGAAATGAAATCCACGGGGGAATGCCTTGGCATCGCCAAAACCTTCAATGAGGCTCTCTACAAGGCATTTCTGGGAGCGGGCGTTGACCTGCCCAGGCACAAACAGATGATTATCACGGTGAAGGATGCGGACAAAGGCGAGGCGGTGGAGATCGGGCGCAGATTTGAAAAGCTGGGCTATACCATTTACGCCACAAGAAGTACGGCGGCAGCCCTTCGGGAAGCAGGCGTAAAGGCCAGAAAGATCAACAAGATTTCCCAGGAATCACCCACCGTGATGGATCTGATCTTAGGCCACAGAATCGACCTGGTGATCGATACCCCTACCCAGGGGCGGGATAAATCCAGGGACGGCTTTTTGATCCGAAGGACGGCTATCGAAACCGGGGTTAACTGCATCACTGCCATGGACACGGCAAGAGCCCTGGTGACCAGCCTGGAGAATGCCAACGACCAGTTTACTTTGATTGATATTGCTTCGCTTTAGATAAACGACAAATTTATTGGTCGTTTACGATAGCTTTTGAGAGCGGGCAGGATGAATGGAAAGATGGAAAGGAATGACAGTAAAATGAAAAATTGTTTGAAAAGATGGAAAACAGTTCTTCTGATCGCATTGATGGTTGTGCCAGCAGTCGGCTGCGGAAAGAAAGTCCCCAAAGACAGCCTTACCAGACCACCGGAGATTACGCTGACAGCCTTTGTGAAAGAGGCAGGGGAGATCACCTTGCAGGCAGGAAGCTATAACTGGAATTACCGGATATCCAGGGAAGAAGAATCGGGGGGCGTTGCGGATGCCCCGTCGCCTCTGGATGAAACTTATCCATGGGAGATGATGGTATTGCCGGCCAGCGCTTCCGGAGAGGAAGAGTATCAGTTTTCCTTTGAGTGGATTGTGAAGGAGTTGGAGGACAAGACCGACGAGATCAACTGGCCCGATGAGCTTATGCTGATATCTTATGACGAAGCGGATATCGGTAATATGGAAGCGGAGGAGGTAGAGACATTGACCTATACCAGGGAGGACGTGGAAGGAGAGAATTTCATGCTTCCCCTGCATTCGGGAAGGGTGTATGACCTTGTTCTGACCTGGAGCGAGGAGGATTACGACAAGGACGGGTTTTATGGGACGGCTTCTTATGTGTTTCGGACGGTGACTTCGGAGGTGGAGGAAGAATGATGATGGAGACAGAGAGACTCTTCCTGCGCCGCTGGAAAGAGAATGATGCGGGGAGCCTGTATGAGTACGCAAGCGATCCTGAGGTGGGACCGATCGCGGGCTGGTCGCCGCATAAAAGCGTGGCTGAGAGCCTGGATGTCATTCAAAATGTCCTTTCCGGGACAGAGGCATATGCAGTTGCCTGAAATCGGACAACAAAGCCATTGGAGCCATTGAACTGATATTGAATGGGCATACCGATATGACTGACAGGGATGACGAATGCGAACTGGGATATTGGATTGGGAAGCCATTCTGGGGGCAGGGGCTGATCCCGGAGGCGGCAAAAGAGATACTCCGCCATGCCTTTGAGGACTGTGGTATGGAGAAGGTCTGGTGCGGCTATTTTGACGGAAATGCAAAGTCAAAGCGCGTGCAGGAAAAATGCGGTTTTCGCTACCAATGGACGACAGAGAACGTGGATGTGCCGCTTATGCATGAAAAACGGACAGAACATGTGAACTGCCTGACAAAAGAGGAATGGGAAAACGCTGGCCCACGTTGGAGAAAACTTCCATGACGGGAACTGATGGAAGCAATGTATGACGAGCTTCCTTCACCAAAGAAAAAGAAGTGAGGACAAGTATATGCAGTTTGGAATGCCGACGCTGATTGAAAACCGGTCGCTTGAGGATAATGTAACTCTGTGCAGCAAACTGGGACTTCAGTTTATTGAACTGAATATGAATTTTCCTGAATACCAGACTGAACAGCTGGAGCAGACGGATATTCTTATGCGGTTGGCTGAACAGGCTGGTATTTACTATACCATCCACTTGGATGAAAATATGAACATTGCAGATTTCAACCGGCTTGTATCTGAGGCATATCTGGAAACAGTGCGGCGTACTATCGCTGTGGCGGTGAAACTTCTTCCTTTACGTGACCGTTTCGGGGATTCGAGACAACCTCTGATTCTGAATATGCACATGAACCACGGCATCTATATCACCCTTCCAGATCGGAAGGTGCAGATGTACGAGCGAGATTATGAAGACTATATGCAATCCTTTGCTGCATTCCGTTCCCTTTGTGAAGAGTGGATTGACGGCAGGGATGTGATGATTGCCATTGAAAATACAGACGGTTTCCGGGATTACGAGAGGAAGGCCGTCGAACATCTCCTGGAAAGTCCGAAATTCGGCTTGACTTGGGATATTGGACACTCAAAGGCAATCGGAGAAAAAGATGTTCCATTCCTGATGGAGCATCAGGAGTATCTGGTTCACTTTCATATCCATGACGGATCGGAAAAGCCGCCACGAAACCACCTCGCGCTGGGCGATGGTGAAATCAACCTGATGAAAAGGCTGAAGCTGGCTGAAAGCAGGAATGGCAGATGTGTCCTTGAAACAAAAACCATTGCAGCGCTGAAACAATCCGTTCAGTGGCTGCGCGAGGAGATGAATATCTAATCAAGTGGCGAATACACAGCAGGTTGATATTGCTGTATATTGCGGTGAAAGGCGGCGAAACCGAATCCCTTACTCCGTAATGGTTACTAAAAATGAGTGCCAACGCAAATGTGTAGCGTGGCACTCACTAATGTCTTATTTTCGTTTTCGATATTTCTGATTTTTGCTGTTCGGTCTGTCTGGAATCGTGCGCTCAATTAGATTCTGTTCCAAAGCGGGATTCAGATAGTTTTTACGGAAAGTCGGTCTGTGAGAAAGACCGAGCCGTTCCATAATCTCCGTAGCGGAAAGCATATCATTGCCGAGAACGGAGAGCAGACGGTCAACCGGGGATTTATCTTGGTCGGTTACTTGGTCGCCATCTTGGTCGGTGGAGCGACCAACAACAGTGACCTCTTTCAGACTGTCTCTGATGATTTCAAGCATCAGTTCAACAAATCCTGCGCTGTCTACCTGCTTGTCAGCCGCGTCGAGAGCATCGTAGTATTCTTTCTGCCGGGATTGGATCAGTTCCTCAATCGGAAGCCAAAAGAACAGTTCTTTCCACTTACCGAGGAAGAGGCTGTGCCACATTCGTCCCATGCGTCCGTTGCCGTCTGCGAATGGATGAATGAATTCAAACTCATAGTGGAAAACAGCACTCTTGATCAGTGGATGAAGCTCTGAATCAGCGTTCACCTTCAAATAAACCAATTAATCTACCAAGTTGTCGTCCAAGAATAGCGTATCCAAACATACTGTTTCATATGGTATCCGTTCTCACTTCTTTGGCATCCTGATTGCTATTATCAATAGGAATCGTTCATATGCCATAATCCCTCGCAAGCTCCGCGTCAACCTCGTTTGCTGTCGGCCTTTCTGACAGAAGACGCAGATTCAGGGGAAGACCGTTTGTCAGAACAATCTGACTGTAAAACATCTGAATGGCGCTGGACGGAGAAATGCCAAGCTGACTTAGGATGCTTTCGGCATTTTCCTTCAGTCCGTTGTCGATTCTTGTATAAACTACTGACGTGTTTGCCATGTTTATTACGCTCCTTTTCCTGTATTATGCCCGATTGTGAAAGCAAACGCAAGCGTATGTAAGCAAAATTCCCGAGCTTTTTATGAACGGAGGTATCCGCCGGGGCGAACAGAATCAAGGGAATGGATGAAAACCTGTGTACCCAAACGATATAAATCTGCCGCGTTAATGTGGCAGACCCATAAGTTCATTAATCAATTCAGGTACAGTAGTAATCTCATCACCGGCTGAAATCTGCTCCTGCATGGCCCGGCGTTGTGACTAATGCTAAAGGACGCAGAAAAGCTGATTAACAAACGCAGAAAAGAAGATAAACAGTTGAGAAATAATTGAGATTTATATGCGACAATTTATTTTGCGAACGGAGGATTTCTTACATGAGCCAAAAACTTTTGATTGTTGACGATGAACCGGGTATTGTTGCCGTAGTTCAAAATTATTTTGAAATGGCGGGCTATCTGGTGATAACTGCTTACAACGGAAAAGACGCTTTGAAGAAATTATCACAGGCTCCCGATATTGTGCTGCTTGACATAAATATGCCGGATATGGACGGGCTTACGGTCTGCCAGAATATCCGTAAATATATTACCTGTCCTATTATTTTTCTTACGGCTCGAATTGAAACGTCTGATAAAATTAAGGGATTTTCCGCTGGTGCAGATGATTACATTGTAAAGCCGTTTGACCTTGATGAATTGGGTGCAAGAGTTGCAGCCCATTTGAGACGTGAAAACCGAAAGCAGGAACAATCCAGTCTGCGCTTTTTTGATCATATGGTAATTGACTATACCAAAAGGGATATAACGATCAATCAAAAGCCTGTTGCCTTGTCAAAGAAAGAGTTTGATATTGTGGAACTGCTTTCTACCCATAGCGGGCAGGTATTTGACCGGGAACGGATTTACGATCTGGTTTGGGGATTGGATGGCGACGGAAACAGCGATACGATTATGGAGCATATCCGAAAAATACGAAATAAATTTGCTGCTCGAACCATGCACAGCTATATTGAAACGGTTTGGGGGGTGGGTTATAAATGGAACGGATAAAACAGATGAACTTAAAAAAGGCGCTATTTACAATTACATTTATCAATATTACCATTGCCCTTTTTCTGTCGATTCTTTCTGTCTGGGGGTGTGCCGCATTGCGCTTACAGATTGCTCCGGACGGTGTTGTTGTTGAAATCCGCTCTGGTTCTGCGGTAATGAACCAACTGCCCGGGCGGACTGCGCAGGCTGAGGCAATCGCAGAAATGATTTCTGTTATTCAGATAATATTGCCGATACTGATCTATATAGGCGCATTGCTTATCACTGCTTCCATGTTTTATCGCCTGAAGTTAAAAGAACCGTTGGCGCTGCTTACAAAAGGAGCTTCCCGTATGATAGAGAATGACCTTGATTTTACGATCGAAGCAAAATCACAGGACGAATTGGGACAACTCTGTATCGCTTTTGAAACCATGCGTAAAACCTTACTGGATAATAACCGTGAACTGTGGCGGCAGACAGAAGAACGCAAAAGATTAAACGCCGCTTTTTCTCATGATTTGCGAAACCCTGTTACTGTTTTGAAAGGTTCTGCAAAACTGGTGAAAAAAAGTGTTGTGGACGGAACCGGAAGCACAGAACAGCTTGCCGGTCATTTATCCCGCATTGAAAGCTATACAGGCAGAATTGAGCGTTATATAGAAACGATGAGCAGTATTCAGAGATTGGAAGAAATCCCTGTGAAACAGGAGCAGGTAAAGTGGAACAATCTTATCTCTGAACTTGAAACGATGATTGCTTTTGTTGGCGCAGACAGCAGCAAACGGATCAATTTTAACAGCGCTGCCTCTGCAAAGTCCGTTTCGATCGATAAAGCTATCCTGTTTCAGATTGCAGAAAACCTCATATCCAACGCGGTCCGCTTTGCCGCGCAGAATATTGATGTTTCCTGTTCTTTAAATGAAACGATGTTACAATTATCTGTTACGGATGATGGCTGCGGTTTCCCGGCGGCACTCATTAAAAACGGCATTCAGCCATTTCAGAAAGGCGGCGGGGATACCGAACATTTCGGAATGGGGTTATATATCTGCCATCTTCTCTGCCAAAGACATGGCGGCGGCATATCCATTCAGAATCAAAAAATCGGTGCGGCTGTTACAGCCACATTAAAAATTCAATCACCTTGAGAGATTTTTGAGATTTGCCCTTTATACTCTCCTTATCACATGTGATTAAAATCACAGTGAAAATCACTGTGATTTTCATACGTGATTTGTCACGGGATAAGGAGGTTTTTCATGGAAATTCAAGTAAAAGACATTTCAAAAATTTATGGAACAAATGAAAGCCGGGTGATTGCGCTTAATCATGCATCAATGACAATATTTGAGAGCGATTTTATTTCGATTATGGGACCGTCCGGCAGCGGAAAAAGTACCCTGCTGCATATCGTCAGCGGATTAGATAAGCCGACTTCCGGCTCTGTCTTGTATGGCAGTACCGATATTCATAACGGCAGCGATAAACAACTTTCCGCATTTCGCCGCAAAAAGATAGGCTTTATCTTTCAACAATTCAATCTTTTGCCGGTTCTTACCGCGAGAGAAAATATCATCATGCCCATGCTGTTAGATAAAAAGCAGCCGGATGAAAAATATTTTCAGCAGCTGACAGAGCTTTTGGGACTGGAAATGCGCTTATCACATCTTCCGCACGAAATGTCCGGTGGGCAGCAGCAGCGTGCAGCAATTGCCCGTGCCTTAATTGCCCGGCCCGACATTATTTTTGCAGACGAACCGACCGGAAATCTTGACAGTAAAAGCGGCGGCGAAGTGATGAAAATGCTTTGTGATATTCGTGAAAAAATGAATAAAACGCTTGTTATCATTACCCATGACCCTCGTATTGCAGAAATGGCAGACCGCCGCTTTACAATGATTGACGGTGAACTTACGGAGGTGAGCGCATAATGAAAGCCTGTCTGTCGCTTGCTTTCAGGGAACTGAAAGCCCAAAAGGTAATGGCGGTTCTTATTCTGATTGCGGTAATCCTTTCAAGTATTATGACGACTGCAATCGGACAATCCATCGGCATTTTACAGACGATGAGGAGGTCACAGGCCGCGTCGTTAAACGGCGACCGCCATGCCACATTTCATCAGATAACAGAAGAGCAGATGCTGCAATTAAAAAGGGATCCCCGGCTCTATGATGTAGGCAGCCTGATTAACGTCGGATATTGCAGGCTCGGTAACAGCAGTTTAACCTTATATGCGCGTGAATACTTGGAAAACGCATTGGATGCCTATCCGTCAATCAGCAGGGTAAAGGAGGGGCGTCTGCCCGTTTCCCCGTTTGAAATTGCATTGCCGGAAAGCGCTCTGCAATATCTTGGAAAAAATGTCAGTATCGGCGATACGGTTGCATTACAGGAAGAAATATCCCTTATGAATGGATCAATTCCTTCTTATTCGTACGCTGCTGAATTTACGGTTTGCGGTATATTGGAAAGTAACTATATTGGTTACTCCACGGGAACTTTGGATGCCGTGTTAGGAGAGGGGACAGCCTGCGCCCTGCTGCCGGAGGATTATCTGCTTTATTCAACAGATTTTAAAATAAAGGAGACAGAGCGGTTTCAAAATATCGTGGATGAACTTGCAGACAAAATCGGGATTGAAAAATCAAAGATACAATACAACTGGATCTTATTAGACGCGCTCAGCATTTCTTATGAAGAAGCCGGAGCTTCTGATACGGATACAGGTTTTTCTTTTATGACCTTTGCCTGCATGATGGCTGGCACGCTTGTTCTGCTCGCGGCAGGCCTGGTGATTTACAATATTTTGAAAATAGCTGTCACAAAGCGTATCAAAGAATTTGGAACCCTTCGCGCAATCGGCAGCACAAAGGGGCAGATTTATCGGCTTGTCTCTCTGGAACTGTTCCTTTTATGCGGGGCAGGCATCCCGGTTGGCCTGCTGATTGGCGCATTATCTGCAAAAGGAATTTTGATCGCGGCAACAGGGGTTTTGAACCCCGATTTATTTTTGGCAGGCAGTACCGAGGAACTGAATGCCATGATTGACGGTGCAAGCTCTAATGATATACTTATTTATCTTGTGAGTATCGTTATCACTCTGCTGTTTGCTATACTTGCAGCCTTTCCAGCGGCGCGGTATGCTTCCCATGTTTCTCCGACAGTTGCAATGTCCGGGCAGCGTGTAAAGATCATACGTCATGGGAGAAAAACAAAAACAATTCGTAATTTTGAAGCCTGTTATGCAAGGCTGAACTTAAAACGCGGAAGCAGCAGAACCGTGATTACCATTCTTTCGCTGGTTATGAGTATTACGGTTTTTGTGGCTTTGGAGAGTTTTATTGCGCTCCTTGACACAGGCAGCGCAGTACAGGATATGACCCTGGGCGATTATGCGGTTACCAGTGAAACGGTTGGAATGGCGCCGGAGGGCATAGCCAAAATCCGTGAACACGAGATGACAGAACATCTGTCGACAACAAAGTTATCGGTTTATACCCGGGACGAAAACGGAGAATATCCGATTGCACTTGGTTTTGGGCTTCAGGCATGGGAAGCATTCCAGGTCGCGGGTTTGGATGATACGCGTCTGCTCTCTTATATCGATGACCTGTCCGAACAGGATAAAAGCGATTTGCTCTCCGGCGCGGCGTGCATTGTAAAAAATCCGATTCCTTTTGCATATGAGGGACAGACCGTAGAAGCGACCGGTTTTGGGTATGGCGATATCCTGTCGGTCAATGGGTATGAAGTGCGTGTTGTCGGCGTAGCGGATTTTCCTGTATCGATTAACAATGAAGGCTTTCTCAATGGCGTGCAGATGATCGTAAATGACAGGGTGTATGATTTACTGACAGGAAACGATCACTATTCAGAAATTTACCCGGCCTTAAAACCAAATGCGGCTCCTGCACAATTTGAAACATGGCTGGATAACTGGTGCAAAGAAAATCCAGGCAGTCACTGGCTTTCGTACCTGCAAACCGCTGCACAGCTTGAAGAAAGTTTTCAGCAAATCAATATGTTGTGCTGGGGACTGATCTTATTTATCGGGCTGATTGGAATATTGAACATCATCAACACTGTTTACAGCAACATTCATACCCGCATCACTGAAATTGGTATGCAGCGGGCAATCGGTATGAGTATAAAAAGCCTTTATAAAACATTTTTATGGGAGGGGGCTTACTACGGAATTATTGCGTCCGTTATTGGCGGAGTATTGGGATATATCTGCACAATATTTGTAAATGCCGCCGCAACAGATACATTGCAGCTTGTTGCCATTCCTTATCGAGCTGTTTTTGAAGCTGCAGTAATCTCTATTGCTGCCAGCCTGTTGGCGACTGCTGTTCCCCTGCGCTCTATTGCAAGGATGAATATTGTAGCGTCCATTGAAACAGTGGAATAATTACCGCCAAATACCGCAGGAGACTATATTCAGTACCTGCTGGATATTTTAAAGAAATGAAACATAAAGATAGGAATGGATTTAAAAGGGGCTGTCACCCAATGATTTTTCAATCATTGGGTGACAGCCCCCTTAAAATCCATTACAAACCGCCTGACTTTCCTATGTGGGATAACAATACTCCCGTTTGCTGATCAGGTTGTAATAGGGAAGCGCCCGTCTGGTATACCCGTTGGTACAAACGTGGATATCCTTTTGCTGCTGCTTCTCGCACTGATCCTCCAATATCTCCGAAAAATGCTTCTTAGTGGAGGTATCGGACAGCTCCTGCTTGGGCTGGTGCTTCTTGTCCTCGGAAGTAACCTTTCGAAGAGGCGGGATCACCGTGACCGCCTGAACTTTATAAAGCGTTTCATGTCCGTATGCTTTGGCTTATCCCTCCCTGGATGGTACGCGCCGGCAAGTCGAAAAATACAGCGGCTCTGCTGGCGGTGCTTTGTCTTGTTCTGTTATATATATCGGCAGAAAAGAGGTTTCTCTGAAGGAATTTCTATATACAGCAGTAGGAATTTTATTGTAAGGATAAGCGTTATTTTGTATAATTGAAGAGTAGCAAGAGTTTGACCGGAGGATTTTGTGAAACCGGTGAAATAGCGGGGACTGAGGTTGGCATGAAGCTAATTGTAAGCGATATGCATGAAGGTTTATGAACATGATTTTCTGCAGTGTACAGGGAGGTAAATGACATGGAAATGCCCAGAATGATATTATTTGATTATGGCCAGACACTTATAACAGAACAGAAATTTGACGGGGTAAGGGGAACGGAGGCTGTTCTGCAGTATGCTGCAAGAAATAAATATCATCTGACGGCAGAGCAGGTGCAGAGAAAAGCAGATGAGATCAATCGGGAGTTCGGAAGATTTGATCCTGAGAGGAGACATTTATTTCAGATAGAAATCCCCAATACAATGTTTACACCTTATCTTTATGAATCACAGGGAATAGAGATTGCATTAAGCAATTCTGAAATTGATACGGTATTTTGGAATGCCGCTGCTCCAGGGATTCCGACAGAGGGCATAAAAGATTTTTTGGAATATTTGAAAAACAGAGGTATCCGCACAGGCGTAATCAGCAATATCTCTTATGCCCCGTCTGTGGTTACAGAGCGGATCAACAGACTGCTCCCGGAAAATGCCTTTGAATTTATTATTACCTCAAGTAATTATATCTTCCGTAAGCCCAATAAAAGAATATTTGATCTGGCTTTGGAAAAAGCTGGGCTGCAGGCAGGCGAAGTCTGGTATATCGGAGATCAGTACGAATGCGATGTAAATGGTTCCTTAAATGCCGGCCTGACACCGGTATGGTACACAGGGGCGATTGATTTGCCATATACAATGGAAGGAGAGCCTTCCATGGAAGAGGGGTATCCCATGGACAAAAATATTCTGACAGTAAGGGGCTGGGATGAATTAAAGAGGCGAATGGAAGAATGAGCACACGGGAGAGGAGAGTAATTTTTACATATTTAATGACTTTTTGTACTTTTTAGTATATAATGACAGTATAAACAGATATTTTGTATGCATTTTTCAGTCAAAAGGAGGGAGTTTTATGACGATAGAGAGTTTATTGTTATTTTTCATTGTATTGGCGGCGTTTTTCTTGATTGTGGAATGTGTAACCGAGGTAACCGACGCGGCCAGGTCCTTCTTCTACAAAGGCAATTCCACTGCCAGTGTTGTTGGCAGGGAACCGTTTTCTATTTCTTGTTCGAAAAGACTGGTGGAACAGAATGAAAATCACAAGGGCTATTTTCCGGTTCGCGCGACACAGGATAAGAGTTCGAACTATCCACATGTATTTTCCCCCGATTACTGGATGTACCGAAAGAAAGAGGCTTTTCCAACCTTAGAATGGGGAACGGAAGGAAATACCTGGAGAGCGCATTATCCCTACGCCAGGAAATGGGCCACCGGCTCACAGATTAGCGTGCGCTATCAGGTTTCCCACCCCTGGAAATATGCGGTCAGGGATCGCTCTCTTGCTATCAGTATCCTGTTAAAATGTTTGTGCGCTCTCCTTTGTATCCTCATCTGCAGCGCCCTGCTGATGGCCCGGATCCGCGGATAAAAAGGTTTGAAAAACACCGGTGTTTTTTGAAATTCACCGGTGTTTTGCAGCTTACCGAGATTATGGATTTTCTGCTTCATAGTATTGTGCCTGAGCGCTCCACAGCCTGTAATACATTCCGGACTTGTCGCTTGCCAACACAATCTTCTGTGCTTCTCCTCCGGAAAATCTCAACACCATTTTCATCAAAATTCTGATATAATAAAGTGGTCTTCCAGCTTCCGTTCATGCCCACTACACCCATCGATCCACTACAAGCACCTCATCGTGAACCCGGTATGCATGAAACAGTAAATATTTAATAAAGCATACCAAAATTTTCTATGAAAGCCTTAATAATTCAATAGACTTTACACCACAGATTATGAGTATTGTTCGGTTAGCAGATATATTATTCTTGTTCTTTTGGATCATGTGTTTCGATATACTCTATAATTGCAAGTATTTCATCGCTGTTCAAACCTTTTTCTCTGAGCTTGCGAATTAGATTAACAACTTCTTTACCTGTCATATGATCACCTGCTTTCCTATTGTGAATCGGTACTAATTGATACAATGTAAGTATAGCATGAGTTAGATGCAAAGTCTATTCGATTGTCAAGGTGACTTCGCGCTTATTTGTTTGATTGTCAGTTTGATTGCCGCCACCGGCTGCGGTGTGGTATAATGAAGCACGCTGATGCGTGCGCAGGTCACAAGGAATCTCCCCATCTGCGATGGGTTCCCTCTTGCGACAAAATATAATGGATAATAGAATTGAAGATGGAAAGGTGGCTCTGCATGGAATTTAAAGTTGGTATAGGCAAATCAGATTTTGAAGATATGCGCAAGTCAGGCAATTACTATGTCGATAAAACGGATATGATGTATGAGCTTGTGGAGGAAACAGATAATAAAGTGACCCTCTTTACCAGGCCGCGGAGATTTGGAAAAACTCTGATGATGAGTATGATGTCCAATTTTTTCAGTATAAGGAAAGATACCGGAGAAATATTTGAGGGACTTAAGATTACAGAGCATAAAGCTTTCTGCGAGAAATGGCAGAACCAATACCCCGTACTTTTCCTTTCGTTTAAGGATGTTGAGGCTGAAAATTTTCATGATGCTTTCGGTATGCTGAAAGTCACACTTTCTGAAGTGTGTATCGGGCTTGCAGGCTTAAAGTCGGACAGCAGGGTGAATAAGAATGACGCTCTGACATTTGATAGATTGGAATCCCAAAAGGCCACCCTGTTCGATGTAAAAAATTCCCTTAAAACCATAATGCGCATGATGCACGCCGTATATGGCAGGAGAGCAATTCTTCTGATTGATGAATATGACGTGCCATTGGCAAATGCAAGCGAGAGGGACAGCAGGAATAACGACAAAGATAACAGGTTTTATACGGCAATGCTTGATGTGCTTGGCGGTATCATGAGCAGCGCCCTTAAGGATAATGAGTTTTTGGAATTTGCAGTGATAACAGGCTGCCTTCGTATCGCAAAGGAGAGTATATTCACAGGTACAAATAACTTTGCCTCTTATTCCGTACTGGATGAAGATTTCTCCGAATACTTTGGATTTTCAGAGGATGAAGTAAGAGAAATATTGACCGCTGCGGGTCAGGAGGATAAGGCAGACATTATCAAAGAATGGTATGACGGTTATATGTTTGGCGACAGTTATGTATATTGTCCATGGGATGTTATGAATTATATGGCAGCTCTGAAAAAGAGAAAAGATGCGAAGCCTAAAAATTACTGGAAGCATACAAGTCATAACGGAGTTCTGCTTACTTTTGTGGAGCGGACGGATTTTGATGTGGCAGAGAAATTTGAGACCCTTCTGAATGGGGGAACATTGACGGAACGGATTTCGGATGCGCTTACCTATGACACGCTTCATGCATCGGAGACAAATCTGTGGAGTGTGCTGCTTATGACCGGATATATCACAAAGGCAAAACCCGATGAGGAGAGTGAAGCGGTTTCGCTTAAAATCCCAAACAGGGAGATCGCGTCTATCTTTGAGGACACAGTAGTTGCATATTTTAAGGATACGGCTGATGAGTCAGAGCTTAATAACCTTATAAATGCCCTGTGGGAAGGCAATGAGGAGAAGGCGGGTGAGCTTATATCGAATCTGTTGTGGAATACGATTAGCTACAATGATTATCACGAGGATTATTATCATGCATTCCTTGCGGGAGTCTTTGTAGGACGCGGGTATCATGTGGAGTCGAATAAGGAGAAAGGATTAGGAAGACCGGATATCTTACTTAAAGATAAAAGAAACCGTCGGGCACTTATTATAGAAGCCAAGAAATCGAGAAGGGAATCCGAGATGGAGAAGGATTGTGAGGAGGCAATCGGACAGATTATTTCGGAAAAATATGCAGAGGGGCTTTATGGTTATACACAGATTTTCTGCTATGGGATTTCATTTTTTCAGAAGCAGGCAAAGGTTAAGAAATGGTTTCCAGATCAATCAAAAAGGTGTATGCTGATATGAGTAACTATGACAGAGAATATGAAGCCTTCCGGATTTTTGAGCAGGTGCGGGATGAACAGAAGACTGCTCCGTCCGCTTCTCAGAAAAAGTCCGGGGAACCAGTCCCCTCTCTGGAAGAGGATGTTCCCTTTTACGAAATAGAATATGACGCCTGCCCGCTTCCGGGAGTGGGGAAGTTTGTGCTCAAATCCCAGAAGGTAAGTGCGCCTGTGAAGGATGAGATCAGGGAAAAATTTAATCAGATGCGGGATATTGCCCGGAAAAATCAGTATCTGTATTATGAGAATTCCCGTTTTTATGACAAACGGATTCGGGAGGAAAACTCCAAAATCTTTTATGAGCAGGGCAGGTTCATGGAGGATTTTGAGGATCATTATGAGAAAGAGGTTCCCTTTTCCGCATACTTCCCCGGTTATCAGATGATGGGCTATGAGCAGCTCAGAACTTATTTTACCTGGCGTACCAGAGTACGGCAGGGGGAGGTCACCGATACCTCCACATCTTATCTTTTCCTGTATCTGTATGAACTGCTCAATCAGATTGGGGTAAAGAGCGAGGAGGAGGGACTGGAAAAACTGATGGATTTCTGGATGGCAGTCAGAAGCCGTCAGGGGGCTGTTGGCAAGTATGTGCTCCGATGGGTGAAGGATTATCATGTTTACTATGAACTGCCGTGGTCATTTAAAGAATTCATTGAAAGAAACGGTTTAAGTTCCTATTATCCGGAGCTATCCGATTCCGGGGATCATTTTGAACTGCTCTGCGGTATTTCAAAATACGATCTCAGAAAATCGGCTTTTTATGGGGATGGGAGAGAGGCGCTGATAAAAGACTGCTTTCATTTTATGTTCAGCCGTTTAGAGCAGGTGTTTGCAGACAAAGGGCTTGACCTGGAAGCAATGATTTTTCAGCCTGCGAAAAACATGCCCCGGTGGACGCCTTTTAAGGACGCTCTGTTTTATCCCGTGAAAAGGCAAACGGACAGGAGGGTGGTGCTCTCCGAAAAGGAAGTTTATCTGTGCAGCAACAATCAGTGGACTTTCAACACAACGCTTACCACGGAGAGCGGAAAAAGGCTGGTCGGCTATCTTATGAAGCTGATGGAATCGGTTCTCAGGAAGACGGTCAAATACAAGTATAAGATTTCTGCAGGCAGTCTGGGGGAGCAGGCGGCAGAGGAGCTTAAGCGCTCAGGGATAAGCCTGGAAGAGGAAGTGACGAAAGCCGTACTGGAGTTTTACCGGGAGAGAACGAAAACCGTAGTTACAGTGAATCCGGACAGATTAAGAGTAATCAGGCAGGAAGCTTTGCAGACGCAGGAGAAGCTGACCGTGCCGGAGGAGGAAATTTATACAGCGCTTTGGCAGCCGGAGGCTGCTCCTGAGCGGGCACTTCCCGATGCAGAGCAGAAGGGAGAAATAGCCACAGCCCTTGCCGGTGCAGAGCAGGAGGAAGAAGCTGCCGCAGTCCTTACAAGTCCCAGGCAGAAGGAAGAGGAAAACGAGCCTTCAGGCCAGGATAACCCCTGGATGGAATTGGGAAATGTCCTGACGGAAGTGGAGCGGGAAGCCCTCCGAATCCTGTGGAAAAAGGAGACGGATATCAGGCAGTTTGCGGACAGCCATGGAATCATGCTGGAGGTGCTGGCGGAGGGAATCAATGAGAAGGCCATGGACTGTGTGGGAGACGGCCTTTTGAACGCAGAGCTTGTCATTTACGAGGATTACAGGGAGCAGATAGAAGAGATGCTTTCAAATTTTTGAATGCTTTCTGCTCCGCCATCAAAATAGAGAGTAAAGGAAACAGGAAGAAATGAGTAATCAGGTACCGGTAAGAATTGCAAATATTCTGATCAATGCCTTAAAGGGCGGCGTGGTGCCCCGGGCGGGGCTGGAATATATTACAGTGGGGCGGACGCAGGAGATTGCCGCTATTTTGCATGACATTGACATGATCGAGGAGGGCGGCGCATCTTTTCGCTTTATTGTGGGCAAATACGGCAGCGGAAAGAGCTTTCTGCTCCAGACCATGCGAAACCACGCGACGGCCAGAGGTTTTGCGGTGGTGGATGCGGATCTCTCGCCGGAGAGAAGGTTTGCGGGGACGAAAGGCCAGGGGCTGGCAACCTACAAGGAGCTGATTAAGAACCTTTCCACTAAGGCAAAGCCCGACGGGGGCGCGCTTCCTTTGATATTGGAGAAATGGATTTCCGGCATTCAGACCTCTGTGAAGAGCCAGCATCCGGGCCAGCTCACAGAGGAAGAGTTTGACGCTTTGGTGGAACAGCAGATTTATGCAGTGGCAGGCTCCTTGGAGGGGATGGTCAACGGCTTCGAGTTTGCCAGGGCGGTGGTTCTCTACTGGAAAGCCTACAAACAGGATGATAGTGCGCTCAAATCCAATGTCCTTCGGTGGTTTCGGGGAGAGTACCCTTCCCGGAAGGAAGCGAAGGAGGATTTGGGAATCAATTTTATCGTTACCGATGAGACCTGGTATGATTTTCTGAAAATTTTTGCAGCCTTTCTGGTGGGAGCCGGCTATAAGGGAATGCTGGTGATGATCGACGAGCTGGTAAATATCTTTAAGATCTCCAATTCCATCACAAGAGCCAACAATTACGAAAAGATTCTCACCATGTACAATGATGTGCTTCAGGGGAAGGCCAGGCATATCGGTTTTTTGATGGGCGGTACGCCCCAGTGTATCGAGGATAAATACAAAGGAGTGTTCAGCTATGAAGCCCTGCGCTCCCGGCTGGCGGAGGGGCATTTTGCAACCGATGATTTGAAGGACTTTTCCGCGCCCATCATCCGGCTGCAGATGCTGACCCAGGAGGAAATGTATATTCTTGTGGAGAAGCTTTTGAATATCCATGCCCAGCTTTATCATTATTCCCCCACATTGACCGGCGATGATCTGGTCTATTTCCTCACGGTGGAATACAATCGGGTGGGTGCTGCGAGCCATATCACTCCAAGAGAAATAATTCGGGACTTTATTGAATTGATCAATATTCTCTACCAGAATCCACAAAAAAGCCTGGCGGGAATTCTGGGGGACAACAGCTTTGAACTGGCAAAGGGCGGAATCAAGAGCGGCGCTCTGGAGGAGGAGATCAGCGATGAGTTTCAGGACTTTGAAATCTAATGAAATATGATAAAGCGCACTGATGAAAGAAGGGAGCACACAATGAATGCGTTTGAAAGGCTGGCGCCTTTTATCCAGGATTTTATTTACCGGAATAAATGGGAGGAGCTTCACGGCAATCAGGTGGCGGCCTGTGAGGTGATTTTTGACAGCGATGATAACCTGCTGCTTTCCTCCGGTACGGCTTCCGGCAAGACGGAAGCTGCTTTTTTGCCGGTGCTGACAGAGCTTTATGAGCATCCTTCCTCTTCCGTGGGGGTGATGTATATTTCGCCCCTGAAAGCACTGATCAATGACCAGTTTAAGCGGCTGGATCTTCTGCTGGAGGACTCCAATATCCCGGTGACCAAATGGCACGGGGATGCTTCCGTGACCCGGAAAAACAGGCTGATGAAGAATCCCGAGGGTGTTTTGCAGATCACGCCGGAATCTCTTGAGAGCCTTCTTACCAACAAACGGGGGGCATGCATGAAAATGTTTTCGGATCTGCGCTTTGTGATTATCGACGAAGTACACAGCTTTATGCGGGATGCCAGGGGATTACAGCTTTTGTGCGTTCTGGAGCGGCTTAAGAACCTAACGGGCGTCAATCCCAGAAGAGTGGGGCTCTCGGCCACGTTAGGGGATGTTTCCCTTGCGAAGGACTGGCTGAACACCGGAACGGGAAGGGAGTGTGCGGCGCCTCTTTTTGATGAGGGGAAAAAGAAGGTAAGAATCCATATTGAGCGCTTTGTAAACTATGCCGACAAAAAGGATTTTGTAGAGCGGGATGGGAGCCTTAACAAAGTCAACGACAGCTCCGGCGGGGATATCGGCGACAGGGAGCATTACGACTATCTGTTTAAGCAGACCCTGGATAAGAAGACCATCATCTTTGCCAACAGCAGGGAGGAAATCGAGCTGGTGATGGCTCACCTGAGGGAGACGGCTCTGAAAAACAAGGCTCCGGACGTCTACCGGGTTCATCATGGCAATGTGTCCGCACTGCTTCGGGAAAACACGGAGGATGAGATGAAATCCACCGATGAAAAGATCGTCACCGGTGCCACCGTGACCCTTGAGCTGGGAATTGATATCGGTTCCCTTGACCAGGCCGTGCAGATTGGCGCTCCCATGAATGTCTCCAGCTTTGCCCAGCGGCTGGGGCGCTGCGGGCGCAGAGGGCAGGTTCCCCAGATTCTTTTTACCTTTGTGGAGAGCCTTAAGATCAATTCTTCGGACACCCTTGGCCCGATCAACTGGGAGTTTATACGGACAATCGCCATCATAGAGCTTTACCTGAGGGAGCGCTGGATGGAACCGATTCCGCCCTTAAAGCACGCCTACAACCTTTTGTACCATCAGACCATGAGCTGTTTAAAGAGCAGCGGGGAAATGTCTCCCGCAGGGCTGGCCCAGGCGGTGCTTTCCCTGTCCTGCTTTAAGGAGATATCCAAAGAGGATTACAAAAAGCTTCTTGGGCACCTGATTTATATCGACCAGTTGGAACGGACGGAGCACGGCGGTCTGGTGATTGGACGGGCAGGGGAAAAGGTGGTGAATAGCCACAAATTTCTGACGGTTTTTCTTGCGCCGGAATATCTGCTGGTGAAGGATGAGAACCGCACCATCGGCACGGTGGACAAGGTATATCCGGTGGGAACGCGCTTTGCCCTTGCAGGCATGTCCTGGGAGACGGTGGATGTGAATGTGAAGTCCAAGGTGCTGTTTGTCAAGCGGGTACAGGGGATTTCGGCGGTGGACTGGGACATGGATTTTGAGGTGGATTTGCACACCGTACTGGTGCGGAAGGTCCGAAGCATTTTGCAGGGGCAGGAGGAATATAAGTATTTAAGCGAAAGATGCGATGAGAGGCTGAATGAGATCCGCTACATTGCCCGAAACAGTGGGATTCTGGAACACCTGGTGACGGCCCTTTCCGACAAAAAGTTCGCGGTTTTCCCCTGGGTGGGAACAAGGCAGCTTACCACCCTTCATTATGCCCTGCTGCAGAGGAAAATAAAAAGCAGGCGGCTTTGGAGCACCACCCTTTATCTGGAAGTAATCTTCGGCGGAACGGCAGATGAGCTGGAAGCCATCATCCGGGATATTTTACGGTCGGAGCTGGATTTATATACCCTGCCGCTGCCTGACAAGATACAGATTCGGGGAAAATACAATGAATTTGTGCCCGCAGAGCTTCTGCGGAAGCAGTTCATTGAGGATTACCTGGATTTTCAGGGGCTTAAGGAAGGAATGGGGCAGGTATAGAGAAAGAAAAATAATTTGGCATTCCTTAAAAGTGGCGGCATCACATTGCCGGAAGAGGGAAAGGAGTTAGAATGCAAAAGAAATGGTATCTTAAGGGCAGAGCCCTGCTGAACGAAATAGAGCAGGTCCATCCGGGCGAGGAGGAGCTTTTGTTCTGGTATCTGGGCCAGTGCGGTTTTGCCTTTAAAAAAGAAAAAATAGTGTATATTGATCCGGTATTGAATGATATTACGGATGAAAAGGGAAACAGCAGGCGCCATTATCCCGCCCCTTTTGAACCGAAAGAAGTGAGGGCAGACTATGTGCTCTGCACCCACGGGCATGACGACCATCTGGCTTTGGAGACCGTTATGGGCATTGCCGGGGCGGATTTGGGTACCAAATTTATTGTGCCGGGAGAGGACGCAGAGATTCTGAAAAATGCGGGAATGGAGGAAGAGAGAATCATTGAAGCGTCTGCGGGCAAAACGATTGCCCTGCCGGGACTTACGGTATTCCCCATTGCGGCCGCCCACCCGGAGTATCGCAAAACCGCCCGGGGAGGAGATACTGCCCTTTGCTACGAAATGACCATGGGAAATATCCGCCTGCTTCACATGGGCGATACCTACTTAAGAGAACAGCTTCTTGAAGATTTGCAGAAGCGGGAGAGCCCGGACTTATTTATTTCCCCCATCAACGGCACGGATTATTTCCGCACGGCAGGGGGATGTATCGGAAACCTAAGCGCCATAGAGACGGCCAGGCTCGCAGTCATGCTGAAAGCGGATATGACCATCCCGGATCATTATGATATGATGGAGGGCAACACGGTGGATCCGCTGGATTTTGTACGGATTCTCAGACAGCTTGACAGTGCTGCAAAGTGGCATCTGCCGGCGCTGGGAGAATGCGTGACATACAGAAAGAATTGGCAATAAACAAATGGCTTGACGCTAATGCATTCGCTGTCTGGCGGATTCAATCACCGCGCCTTTGATGGAGGACTTCAGGGCCAGAGTCAGGTAAGCGGTCATTTCCTCCCTGGTGCGGATGCTTCTGTCAAGGAACCAGTCCAGGAGGATGCCTGAAAGGGCGTCGATATAAAAGTCACACAGGAACTGTCTGTAGCTTGGGGCAAGGGGCAAAGGGGCTTCTTTTTCTGCGTCTTCAATGAGAAGGCCGATATAGGTTTTGAAATCCTCAGAGAAGAACCTTTTCATCCCATCCCTTCCCACGGAATCATAGACACAGTTGAGAATATGGCTGTTGGCGTCCACGTAATCGATGACAAAGCTGATGACTTCGTCATAATCCTTGGGCATCTGAAATTGCTTCACCACCGTCAATGCTTCCTGTTCCAGCATCCAGTGGAGCAGGCCATAAATGTCCTCGAAATGGTAATAAAAGGTCTTGCGGTTCAGATTACAGTCAGCGCAGATTTCGCTGACCGTAATCTGGGAAAGAGGCTTTTGTTCCATAAACTTCTTGAGTGAGCTGCTCATAGCCTGACGGGTATGGCGGCTCATTTCTTCATGGGTCATAAGAGGTATCTCCTTTTATGTCATGGTGGTGTGGTGCGCCAGCGGCGCATATCCGTTTATCACGCAGTTGTTTCATGTTGTTTTTTCTTTCGGTGTCTGATTGATATTCCTATTACCGCAAGCAAAAGAACTCCCAGGGCGGCGGTCAGAGCGATCCGGCCAGGCGTCAGGGAAGAAGGGGAGTCATTGCAGGCAAAGGTGATGTCTGATTCTTCCGATGCAAAGACCGCATAGCTTCCGTCCCGTTCTGTCTGGACGCTGCGCCAGGTACCATCCTTATAAAGTAAAATTTCAGGGCGTTTTATGGTTTCCGGAACCAGATAGCGGAAGGTATAGGGACCGGAACCGGAGCTGTCTAAGGAGGTCTTCCAGCATTCGGCTGCCGCATCTGTCTCTTCGGGCAGAAGATCAGCGGGAGAAAGCGTCAGGGAATCTTCCGATGAAAACTGCCCTTCTATCAGAAGGATAGGGCGCTCTCCGATTTTTTGTTCGCTTTCCAGAGCCGTAATATACTCCGTATAGACGGCATTGATTGTGCGGTCAAAAGTGATGGAGTCATAGTCAAAGCTTTCCCACTCCCCAGTGCATCCTTCCTTTTCAGGAAGAGAAGGGAGCTGGTCGGGATGGAAGGAATCTCCGTATTCTAGTGTTACCACAGAAACAGTCTGACCATCTGCCACAAAAGTCAGGAAAATATTCTGGAACATTTCCGGCAGTCCGGGCAGAGCCATGAAATCCTCATAAGAAAGAGGCTGCGCCAGGCCGCCGTAGCTGACCCCGTCCACTCCGGCAGGACAGCCCTCCACGAAGAAATTGTTTTCAAGAGAGGAAAGCTCTTTAACCTTTCCCGCAATGGAGCCCGAAAAGCTCCCTTCCTCCGGAATATTGACCATGCTGTAACAGTCTGAAATTGTGGAGCCATAGCCTGCAATGCCGCCGATCTGTTCCGTTCCGGAGAGCGTGCATTTGGCATAACAGGAACGGATAACGGCAGTGCTGTAGCCTGCGATGCCGCCTGTCATACTGCCTTCGCTGGCCACATTTCCGTTTTCGGTACATTCCAGAATCACTCCCATGGTCATTTCCCCGGCAATGCCGCCGGTACGGTCTTTCTTTCCCTCAACGATACCGGAATTTTTACACTGGCGGATCACCATCCGCTCTTTATACCGGAAATTCAGGGAAATATTGACATCCAAATCCAGCTCGTTTTCCGGATCCAGATTATTTTCTCTGGAAAGAGAACCGGCGATGCCGCCTGTGTTCAGATCCCCTTCTATTTTTCCGCGATTTAAGCAATTCATCACCTTGCCGGTAATGTCCCCGGGCTGATCCTCATCGGAGACATCTTCCAGAAGTTCGTCCGGATCCGGCGTCTCATACTCCGTGATAATATTGGCGATCACCTGGATTTCGTCTACGATCGCCTGAAAATCTGCCAGAAGCACCTGATTCTCTTCATTCATCATGGAATTCAAAATCCGCATGTCTGAGGTGATGGCAGAAAAACTGCTGCCTAAGGAATTCCGGGCGGAGGCAAGCCGGAAGCTGGCAAGGGATGCCTGCTCCCCGATCGTATCCTGCACACTCTGAAGAACCCGGGATGCATCCTGATACAGATTATTCTGGACATCGTTTAAGTCATCCTCGATTTTATCCCGGTCAATGCTGTTCATGACATCATCCAGAGTGATTCCGGCAGTGGGAAAAGGCCACTGGGTGGGCCACTCCGCAGGCCAGCCTGCAGCAAAGGGATTGCCAGAAGGGGATGGCGACGGCGTTTCGGAAGGAACCGGAGTGGCAGGCGTATTTGTCTGCTCAGGGCTTGGAACCGGGATGTTTTTTTCAGTTCCATCAGAAGTATCGCCAACGGCACCATCAGCAGCACCAGCGAGGTCAAGCTGCTGTGGCTGTAAAAGAGTCTGTCTCCGTGAATAAACCACATCAGGAACATAAGCGTTTTCTTCTGCGGAGACAGAATCAGCGCTTCCGGAATCGGCGGCTTCCTCGCTGTTATCTGTTTCGTTACCGGATGTGTCAGGGGTTCCCTGTGAACCATCTGATGAGTCTTCTGCCACTTTTGATGCAGGTGCCCCTTCGGTTGACGTTCCAGAAGGTGTCGGCATTCCAGATGGTGTGGGTGTTCCGGAAGATGTCGGCGTCTCAGAAGGTGTCGGAGTTTCGGATGGTGCTGGCGTTTCCGTAGGCGCCGGTGACGGAGAAAGAGACGGCGTTGGCGAAAGGGACGGCTCCGGCGAAAAGGATGGCCATGGCGAAAGTGACGGCCACGGCGAACCGGATGGCCACGGCGAAAGAGAGGGCAGCGGGGAAAGAGAAGGCCGTGGAAGCTTATCCAGAAAATCCAGCGACAAAGGGCTGGGGGAAGGCAGGAGCGTCAAATCCGTGAGGGCAGCAAAATCATCCAGATGGCTTCCGGTATCGGAGAGAATCTGGTCAACTGCCTGCTGTGCGCCGTCCACAGAATTCAGCAGTTGGTCAATCTGTCCCGTGAGTCTCTCGGAGGTGCCGGAGGCATCAGAATTCAGCCTGGTGAGCAGGCCGTGAAGCTTTTCAAATTCAGTGTCCAGTTTCTGCAGGGTATCTTCCAGGTATTCCAGTTCGCTGCTGGGCTCCATCTGGCCCGCGATGCCGCCGATATCCTTCCGACCATATAAATGGCCGGAGTTGACACAGCCCTCTATATAGCCGGTCTGGCTTCCCGCAATGCCGCCGATATTGTACCCCACATGCTGATATCCTACCGTTCCTTCATTGGTGCAGGCTTTGATAATGCCCGGATTGCTTCCTGCGATGCCGCCGATATCCGTGACGGAGGCTGCGTTCTCAGTAGTAAGGAAATCAGTGATTGTGGTATCGGTATTTATTTCCGATAAATCGATGCTGTTGTGATCGGCAGTGGTGTTGACAAGGCTGAGATTCGTACAGTTTATGATACAGCCTTCATTGCCGCCCGCAATCCCGCCCGTCAGGTGCCGTCCGCTGATCATGCCATTTGTGCTGCAGCCGGAAATAATCCCGGTAAGTTCATTGGTTCCGACAATCCCGCCCACACGGTCACCTCCGGTGATACTTCCTGAAACATGGCAATCGGAAAGATAACCGGCATTGGATCCGGCAAGCATGGCAAGGCCTGAGTGGGAGCGCTCGGCCTGAGCGATTCCTGATAGGGTTAGCTGGTAAATCTGTCCGCTTTCCTGGACGTAACGGAAGAGACCGATATCATTGCTTCCGCCTTCCAGGCTGATTCCGCTGATGGTATGACCCTGTCCCAAAAGGCATCCGCCGAAGGTGGGAATGGGGGAAAAGTCTGTTTCGCTTAAATCCAGATCCTGATCCAGCACAAACACCTTATTTTGCGACCAGGTATCTAAGGTACAGCTTTCTGCAAAGGAAAGAAAGTCTGCTGCGCTGGAAATATGTATGGCTTCTGTCTCGGATAAAAGTGCGTTCAAAGCGTCCCCGGAAGAAGCTTCGGATGTATTCTCCGCACTTTCAGGATTTTCCGGCAGGGGCTGGGGCAGCGTTCCGGCGGATGCGGAACCGGAGAAAATGCCGGATAAAAGCAGTGAAAACCCAAGGGAGAGGGAAAGAGTTCTGTAAAAGGTATTTTTCCTGTTTTTCTTATTCATGGCTGTCCTCCGTCTCGCTTTTGTCAGTGAGCTTTTTCAAATCATCCACAGGGGAGATGTTTTTCTCATCCTTAAAGTCCGGGTTTTCCAGGGGCTCAGCCTTGCCGGAGATGATAAGAGCCTCCATCTCTCCCCGTATGATACCGTAAAAAGTACCCTCAACCATACCGTTTACCGTTCCGCGGATATGGCCCTGTACGCGGGTGATTCCGGAGAAGGATTTGGGCGCGAGATTAATCTTGTTCAGCTCAAAGCTGGTGCGCTCAATAATTTGATCGCCAAGCACCAGTATCTGAGGAAGGACACCAAGCACCAGAACGATGGAGATTATGGTACCTCTGCTTAAGCAGACCCCGATAGCGGAAACAATTGGGTTGGTGGACATCTGCCCGATTAATGCCGCGGCGGAAGCCAAGATGGAACCGGAGGTAAAAATCGTGGGAAATGCCTGGTTCAGAGCCTCTACGATGGCCTGCTTCGGATGCAGCTCCCGCTTGAGTTCCTTGTAATGGCTGGAAATTACAATGGCATAGTCGATATTAGCCCCCATCTGGATGGCATTTACAATCAGATAGCTTAAAAAGAAAAGCGGGTCGCTTTGCAGGTAAGGGAAGGAAAAATTGATCCAGATACTTCCCTGGATGACCAGGATAAGCAGCACCGGGAGCCCTGCAGAATTAAAGGTAAACAAAAGGATAATGATGACAAACAGGGCCGAGAGAATGCTGATCAGCAGATTATCCTGGCTGAAAGAGGAAGACAGGTCATAATCGCTGGTGGAGTTGCCCACCACATACACATTTCTTCCCTTATAAAAACGTCCGGCTTCCCGGTGGATCACCTGCAGAAAGTCAAAGGTTTCCTGACTCTCCTCGGGAAGGTTCAAATAGACCACAAGGCGGGAATAACGGTCGGTTTTAAGCTGAAGCCTGGCCTTTTCGAGCTGGTCGAAAAGGTCATCCAAGGTCTTTTGGATTTCCCCTTCCAGAGTGATATTGCCTGCTTCCATCTGTTCCTTTAAAAATAAGAACATATCAAAGAGCGGAACCTGGTAGTTATTCAGTCCGTTTAAGATTTGACCGTACTGGCTGTCATTCACCGCATAGGCGGAGTACAGCAGACCTGCCAGCTCATATTCGATGCCTGCCAGTTCGGAAAACTCTCTGGGATTTAAGGCGTCTGTGAGTACATAGCCGTCCATGGCTTCGATATTGGCAAGGCCCATGGCAGATTTTACCTCCGGATAACTTTCCAGAGCATGCAGGATGGCGCCCTCCGACTCATAGCTGCCGGAGGGGACAATCACAGCCACCATATTGGAGGCGCCGAAGGTGTTTTTTATCTTCTGGTAAGAAATCTGACTTTCGCTTTGCTTGGCGGTGGTTAAATCGGTGGAACTGTAGCAGTAAGGGCATTTACCTGCCCAGATGGCGGTCACGGCTACCACACCGATAAAAAGAAAAGGAACAATAAAGCGTGTCATCACATCAAACTTCCCGATCAGTGTGATGGAGGGAAGGAGCTTGCGGTGTTTCGTTTTGTCGATCAGCTTGCTGAAAAGCATCAGCAGGCCAGGCATCAGTGTGAAGACTGACAAAAGGCTCAGCATGATGGCCTTGATCAGCACCATAGACAAGTCCATGCCGATTCGGAAATGCATAAACGCCAGCGCGGCAAGGCCGGATATGGTGGTGAGGGAGGAGGAAGAAATTTCCGGAATTGCCTTGGAAAGAGCGGCAATACAGGCCTCCCGTGCCTCCATGGTTTCATGCTCATCGCTGAATCTGTGGCAGAGGATAATAGCGTAGTCGATGGCAAGGGCAAGCTGCAAAACCACGGTCACGGAATTGGAGACGAAGGAGATGGTTCCGCACAGGAAATTGGTTCCCATATTTAGAAGGGCAGCCGTTCCGAAGGTGGCAATCAGCACAGGCACCTCCGCATAGGAACGGGAGGTCAGAGTGAGAACCAGCACGATGATAACGGCGGCAATCATGACCACCACCTGCATTTCCTGCTGCAGCTCCGCTGCAGTGTCAGCGCCTACCTCTGAATTTATGTAAGTATCATAGCCGCTAAGAAGCTCTCTGATCTCTTCCATGGCGGCAACGCTCACATCATCGGTGGCGGTTCCGTCGAAGGTGATATCATAGAGGGCGGAGGTGTTTTTGTAGTGATCTTCGGTGTTGTCAAATTCTGCACCGGAGACGCCGTCCACAGCCTCTATGGCTTCTTTCAGCTCTTCTCCTTTTTGATAGGAAATGTTAGATACCATGACTCTGGCAGAACCGTAGGTGACAAACTCCTCGTTCATGACGGTAAGTCCCTGACGGGTTTCCGTTTCCTCCGGGAGATAGGTGGTGATGTCATTTTCCACATTGACCCAGCCGGTGGAGAAAACACAGAAGACTAAAGCAAAAATGTAAAGAAGGAAAAACAGGTTCCTTTTGTCCACAATAAAAGTGGCCAGTTTTTCCATGGGAGATGTCCCGCTTTCTTTCATTCAGACCAATCCTTTCATAATATTATACTGTTGGAAAGCGTTAAAACAACCATCATTTTTCCACCAAAATTATAAAAACACATGCGGAGAATAACAATACCCAAAAGGGGACATTTGTCCGGTAAATGTTTGCAGGCTGATAATCGAATAGACTTTGCGCCTGAGTTATGGTATATTTATATTGCAGCAGTAAGCAACACAAGCTATAATAGGAAAGCAGGTGAAAGGATGATACAGGATATGACGGCGGCAGAAGCAACAAATATCATTATCAGATTAACACAAGAGGGCTGGGACGCAAATAAAATAAATGAGTTTATCGTATTTATCGAGACACATAAACCATCTGAGGACGAAGCAATAAATATACTTAAAAACAGGAAATAATAAACTTTTAAAGAGGAAAATCAGGATGTTGCCGGAGGCGTTTTTGAACAGAATGAAACAGATGCTGAAAGGGGAGTACGAGAGCTTCCTTGAGAGCTATCAAAGACCGGAGACCTTATCTCTCAGAGTAAACTTGCTGAAAGGAAGCGCTCAGAAACTGGCAGAGCAGACAGATTTTCTGCAGGGGGAGGTGCCCTGGGCAAAGGGCGGTTTCTACTACCGGGAAGATGCCCGGCCGGGAAAGCATCCATACCACGAAGCGGGAGCCTATTACATTCAGGAAGCAAGCGCTATGGCGCCGGCAGCGGCTTTAGAAGCCTGCCCGGGAGAGAAGGTGCTGGATTTATGTGCTGCTCCCGGCGGGAAAAGCACACAGATCGCATCATCCATGAAGGGAGAGGGGCTTTTAGTCTGCAACGAGATTCATCCGGCGAGGGCCAAAATCCTTTCAGAAAATATAGAGAGAATGGGAATCAGAAACAGCCTTGTGGTGAGCCATGAGCCGGCAGTGCTCTCAGAGCGTTTTCCGGAATTCTTTGACAGGATTCTGGTGGATGCTCCCTGCTCCGGAGAGGGAATGTTCCGCAAAAGCCAGGAGACCCGGCGGGAATGGAGTCCGGAAACGGTAAAGGGATGTGCCAAGAGGCAGGCAGATATTTTAGACCAGGCGGCTTTGATGGTTAAAAAGGGTGGGAGGATGGTCTATTCCACCTGTACTTTTTCAAAGGAAGAAAATGAGGAAACTGTTTTTGCCTTTCTTAAGCGCCACCCGGAATTTGAGCCTGAAACAGCGCTGCCCTGTTTTGTGACATCTGAGGATGAGCATCTATACAGGATAGAGGGAGAGAGGTATCTTCCGGGAAGTATGCGGTTTCTGCCCCATAGGGTGAAGGGGGAGGGACACTTCCTTTCTTGCCTGCACAAAAAAGAAGATCACAGTGAATCCGCTTTTTTACAGAAAGAAGATACTTACATAAAAAAAGGCACAGCTGTCTGTGAAATGGAAAAGGGAATTCGCGAGCGGGAATACAAAAGTTTTGACGAATTTCAGGAGGAGTATTTAAAGGTCACACTGAAAGGCAGTTGCGTAAAATTTGGCGAACAGCTCTATCTTTTGCCGGAAGGAACTCCCTTGCTGAAAGGATTGAAGGTGCTGCGTCCGGGACTGCATCTGGGCACTGTCAGGAAGGAACGTTTTGAACCGTCCCACGCGCTGGCGCTTTACTTAAAACCCCGGGAAGCCTTACACCAATATGAACTTTCCCTTGAGGAAGCAGAACGGTATCTGAGAGGGGAAACTTTCTCCGCAGAGGGGGAAAAAGGGTGGTATCTGATCACTGTGGGAGGTTACAGCCTGGGATGGGGGAAGCTTTCCGGCGGGATTATGAAGAACCACTACCCGAAAGGACTTAGAAAATAATGGATGCCAGGCTCTGCCAAGCATCCTTATGTTAATAAAAAGACAGGAGAGTTTAATTATGACAGACGAGAATAAGAAAATGTTGTTGGAAGCAGGAATTGATTTTGACGGGATTGCCGCAAGAATTCCTTTAAAGGAGGATTTCCTCTTAAGAATGCTGGGGAAATATCCGGGGGAAACCTGTTTTGCCGATCTTGAAAAGGCGATGGAAGCGAAGGATTACGAGGAGGCTTTCCGTCATGCCCACAATTTAAAGGGTGTAACCGGAAACCTGGAGATGGCAAAACTCCATCAGGCCACCACCAATCTGGTGGAGAAGCTTCGCGCCCATAACTATGAGGGTGTGGAGGAGGATTTTGCGGAAATCAAAGAGGCGCATGAGAAGGCCGTGGATGCCATAGGCCGGCTGGGCTAGAGAAAGCCCTGGAAATGAGGAATTCAATGAAAAAGAGGTTTTGCGGATTTCTTTGCGGAGCCGCCGCCGTGATGCTTCTTGGCGGATGCGGAATGAATGGAAAGAGCGATAACATCAGCGCAGGAATGGAGTCAGTAGCCGCCCTGGAGTATGATAATGCCCTTTTCAGCTTTGCCGCCGCAAGGGAGGCGGGGGAAGATCTGCGGCGTATCAACCGGGGAGAGGGAATCGCTTATCTTGGGAAATCCATGTATGCCGAAGCGGCCCAGGCCTTTGAGACGGCGCTTGCTTACAGCGACGGCAGGGTAAACAGTATGGATTATGATATTAATTACTATCTTGCCACAGCCTACTATAAGCTGGGAGAGACGCAGAAAGCAATGGATGTTTACAATGCAATCCTTGCCCTGAAGGAGGGAGAGCGGGATGCCTGGTATCTGCGGGGAGCAATCTGGGCGGAGCAGGGAAATTTAGAGCAGGCAACGGCAGATTTTGATCAGGCAATCTCCCTGGATAAATCGGATTACGACCGGCTGATCGACATTTACTGCGTTCTTGCACAGCATGGCTATAAGGATACCGGCCTTGCCTACCTGCAAAGCGCCATGGATGCAGGAACCAAGGACATGACCAACTATGAAAAGGGGCGTATCTGCTATTATCTTGAGGACTATGAAAACGCCCGGAATTATCTGGAAAAGGCCCGGGATGAGGGAGGCTATGAAGCCATTCTTTTTCTGGGAAGAACCTATGAAACCCTGGGGGACAATAATTATGCCATCAGTGTCTACAGCACTTATCTGGAAAGTGAAGGCTCTAATGCCCAGGTGCTGAATCAGCTGGGGCTCTGCAGGATGCAGACAGGGGACTACCAGGGAGCCCTGACTGCCTTTCAGACGGCTAAGAACATAGAGGACAACGGGATGATGCAGGTGCTCCGGATGAATGAGATTGTTGCCTATGAGAGGCTTCATGATTTCCAGCAGGCAGCCTCCCTGATGAGCAGTTATTTGAGCAGTTATCCCGATGACCAGGCGGCGCAGAGGGAATATGAGTTTTTGCAGACAAGATAACGGCTTCGGATGGGATGGGAAAAGTGCGGCTGGTATGCTGCAAACAACGCGGAAACGGAGAAAAGAATGATTAATCAGTTGATTTCAAAAATAAAAAAAACAGGCGCGCCCATCGTGGTGGGACTTGATCCCATGATGAAGTTTGTGCCGGAGCATATTCAGCGGAAGGCTTTTGCGAAGTATGGGGAAACCCTGGAGGGGGCTGCGGAAGCCATCTGGCAGTATAATAAGGAGATCGTGGATCATATTTACGATATTGTTCCGGCTGTAAAGCCCCAGATTGCCATGTATGAGCAGTTTGGAATTCCGGGACTCATGGCCTTTAAGAAGACGATAGATTACTGTAAGGAAAAGGGCCTTATGGTGATCGGGGACATAAAGAGAGGCGATATCGGTTCCACCTCTGAGGCCTATGCGGTGGGACATTTGGGTAAGGTTCATGTGGGAAGCAAAAGTTTTTACGGCTTTGACGAGGATTTCGCCACGGTGAATCCCTACCTTGGTTCTGACGGTGTGAAGCCTTTTCTCAAGGTTTGTCAGGAGGAAAAGAAAGGAATTTTTGTCCTGGTGAAGACCTCCAATCCCAGCAGCGGGGAGCTGCAGGATCGGCTTATAGCCGATGCGGGAAACAGGCCGCTTTATGAAGTGGTGGGAGAGCAGGTGAATGAATGGGCCGCGGGACTTATGGGAGAGAGCTACAGCTATGTGGGAGCAGTGGTGGGAGCCACCTACCCGGAAATGGGCAAGACTCTCCGTAAAATCATGCCAAAGAGCTATATTCTCGTGCCCGGGTATGGCGCCCAGGGCGGAAAAGGAAAGGATCTGGTGCATTTCTTCAATGAAGACGGCCTTGGCGCTGTTGTCAATTCCTCCCGTGGAATCATTGCCGCTTACCAGCAGGAAAAGTATGCTTCCTTTGGGCCGGAAGGCTTTGGAGAAGCCGCCCGTGCTGCTGCGGAGGATATGAGAGAGGATATCAGACAGGCATTAGAGAGCAGGTAGGGGATGCAATATTTTGTAATATCATTTCAAATCATTTTTCCAATCTTGTTTTTTATGGCAGTGGGAGTTGTGATCAGACAGACAAAGCTCCTTGGGGAGGAGGCCTTTGGCCAGATCAACAGGCTGGTGTTCCGGGTATTTCTCCCCATCAAGCTGTTTCTGGAGATTTACCGGTCGGATTTTGGCAGTGTGTTCCAGCCAAAGCTGCTTCTGTACGGCCTTTTGTCCGTAGCGGTGATTTATGCCCTGGCGTGGGTAAGCGTCGGACACTTCGTGAAGGACAGAAAAGATGCGCCCACCCTGATTCAGATGATCTACCGGAGCAATTATGTGCTGTTCGGTCTTTCCATCGCGGAAAATATGTACCCCGGCGAGAATTTGAGCGTCATCTCCGTGATGGCGGCATTTGTGGTGCCTTTGTTTAATATTCTCGCGGTGATTCTCTTTGAGGTATACCGGGGCGGAGAAAAGCTTTCCATTCCCCATCTTTTAAAGGGGATCGCGAAGAATTCCCTGGTAATCGGAAGCGTGCTTGGACTGCTGGTGAAGGCCGTCGGCATAGAACTTCCGGCACTTCTGCAAAAGCCCCTGACAGATCTGGGAGCAATTGCAACACCTCTGGCAATTGTGTGCGTGGGAGCCACACTGACCTTTGATGCCCTGAAAAAGTACAAAAAATATCTGGTCTGGTCAACTATGGGGCGCCTGGTGATCGTGCCGGGGCTCTTTCTCGGGCTGTCTGTGGCTCTTGGATTTCGGGGAATCGAGCTGGCAGGACTTTTCCTGATCTATGCCTCCCCGGTGGCAAGCTCTTCCTACCCTATGGCGAAGGAGCTGGACGGAAACGGAGAGCTGGCGGGGCTTGGAGTTGCCACCAGCAATGTGGCCTGTCTGCTCACCATGTTTTTGTGGATTACGTTTCTTAAATATTTTTCGCTTTGTTAGACCGGGCGCGGAACTTTGCTGTGCGCATCCCCACCGGAGGGCCTAAGGCAGAGGGCGGATAGTTTGGTTGTTAGCGATAGAAGCATCAAAATGTAAATTCTTACGACGAAAATTTACATTTTGATGCTTTTTTTCTGTTTCCTTTATGTTAACATAAGGACAGAATAGGCATACATACAGGGAGAGTGTGTCTGGGGAGAAAGTGATATGAAAATAAAGATTCTGGTCGTGGAGGATGACAGCTCCATTTCAGAGCTGATCTGTATGAACTTGGAGGCGGCAGGCTATGAGCCGCTCCCTTTTATGGATGGACTATCTACGGAACACTTTTTGAGAGAGTCCTGCCCAGATATGCCGGCACTTGCCCTGGTGGATGTGATGCTGCCGGGAAAGGACGGCTTTGAGCTGATGGAGGATTTTCAAAGGGTCCAGATTCCGGTGATCTACCTGACGGCAAAGGATGATGTGCTCTCCAAGGTGCATGGCCTGAAAGCCGGGGCGGAGGATTATATTGTGAAACCTTTTGACGTGCTGGAGCTCCTGGTGCGCATGGAGAAGGTGCTCAAAAGGACAGGGCGGAGCCGGAAGATTATCCGGATACAGGACGTAACCATTGATCTTGCGGAGCACAGCGTGAGCAAGAACGGGGAGAGGGTTGCCCTAAAGCCCCTGGAGTATGAGCTTTTGGTTACGCTGGCGGGCAGCAGGAATGTGGCGTTTTCCAGAGAAGAGCTTTTAAACCGGATCTGGGGAACGGACTATGTGGGAGAGACCCGGACGGTGGATGTACATATCGGACAGCTTCGCAAGAAGCTTGGATTTCACAAGGTAATACGGACAATTTCCAAAACAGGCTATCGGTTGGAGGATTTGGAGTAGATGAAGCTTTGGATTAAGCTGGCGCTTACCACGGTACTGGTGCTTCTTGCCGCCACTCTCTTAACCGGGGCGGCAGTGATTTATCAGTCTCTTATGTATAATCAGCAAAAAACCATGGAGAGCGGGAGGGAGCAGCTTTCCTCAACGGCCTATGCCCTTGCAAGGGAGCTGGAGAACGGCCCGCTTAAGGGGTACAGCGAGGTGACCAGAAATTCGTATATCAATTACACCATGAAAAAGTTTGGAGCGTCGAAGTATATCCTGATTGAAAATGAAAAGGTTCTCTGTAATATGACGCCCTTTGAACTGGTAAATCCATCAGACGAAAGGTGGCGTCAGGAGGGCAGCTACAGCATCATCCAAAAGAGCGGAGAGCAGTATATTCTGATCGGTGGTCAGGTGGTACCTGTTTCCGGTACGAATTCTTATATTCTTGTGCTGGTGGAGGATATTTCCGGTCTTTATAAGGACAGGAACAGACAGATGATTTTTGGCCTCTGGATTCTGGCGGATGCTGCCGCGCTTGCCATGCTGCTGATTTTTTTGCTGACAAGGAGAATCCTTAAGCCGCTTCGGGAACTGCAAAAGGCGGCCATGGACATCAGCGAGGGGATGCTTGGGCGAAGGGCCGATGTCCACACCCGGGATGAGATTGGGATTATGGCCAGGGCTTTTAACCGCATGGCGGAGAGGATTGAAAGTCAGGTGACGGAGCTTTCCCGGGTATCCGAGCAGCGCAGGCAGATGCTGGGAAGCCTGACCCATGAGATGAAAACGCCCATGACCTCCATCATCGGCTATTCCGACACCCTGCTTCATGTAAATGTAAAAAAGGAACAGCAGACCCGGGCACTGTGGCATATCAAGGAGGAATGCAGCCGGCTGGAGCGGCTCAGCAGCAAGCTCATGAAGCTGATAGGATTATATGAGAACGACAGTATTTCCATGGAGGAGGTTTCCATGGAAGAGCTTTTTGAGCAGGCAGCCCGGATGGAGAAGTATCACCTGGAACAGATGGGAATCACTCTGGAGGTTACCTGTTCCATGGGAAAAAGGCGGGTGGACAGGGATTTGTTTGAGAGCCTTTTGATTAATCTTATCGACAACGGTGCAAAGGCCAGTAAGGAAGGGGATAAGATTTTTCTGGAAGGGGAGGGAAACCGTATCACCGTGCGTGACAGAGGCTGCGGGATTCCCGAGGAAGAGATCAGCCGGGTGACGGAAGCATTTTACATGGTGGACAAGGCCCGAAGCCGTAAGGCGGGGGGCTGCGGGCTGGGGCTGGCGCTCTGCGTCATGATTGCTCAGCTTCACGGAGCCAGGCTGGAGATTGAGAGCAGGGTGGGAGAAGGGACGGCAGTTTCGGTTATTTTTCAGGAGTAATGCGCCGGAATGAAAGCTTTTGTGCGGATTTACAAATTTTTTACATTTTGCTGAATACCTTTTACAGGGAGTCGGGGTATGGTTTTATCACACCGCAGGGGAGGATGAAAACAGATTCCGTAACAGTGAAGTCAAAGGTGGAACCGTTATCGGCTCCTTTCCCGGCGGGAGTAAGACATAACCGGAGGATAGGAAAGATGAAAAGGAAAAAAGCTGCAAGCCTGGGAGTGGTGATCTGCACCCTTTCCATGGCGCTCTCAGGATGTCAGGACAGCGCCCGGACAGAGGAGGAGATCGTGGTTTTGAAGCAGGAGGAAGTGGAGAACCGGGAATCAGATACCCTGCCGCAGGGCGGCGGAGACGAAGAGATAGGGCAGACAGAACAGGCCGGCGGGGAAAATGCCGGGGAGAACGCTACAGCAGGCGCGATTGCGGAGCAGGTTCAGGCGCCGGAGCACTATCGCTGGGAGAGTAGTGAGGAAATGGTCAGCGTGAAGGTGGATGCGCCCATTATTCTGCCCCAGGGAGAGGGCTTTAAGACCTGGCGGGTACAGAGCCGGGTATTTACCCAGGAGGATTATGACAGGGTAAGCAAAGTGCTTCTTAATGGGGCAGGGCTCTGGAACCGGGATGAAAATCTGATGGAGTCCTCCCACGGATTTACTGCGGCGGAAATCAACGATCGGATTGCCGAGCTCGAGGCAAGAAAAGCGGAATATGCCGCCCAGGGCTACGGGGGAAAGGCGATGGACGGTTCGAAAGAGCAAAGCCTTGATGAGAGAATCGAGGAATGGGAGAAGCTTAGGGAAAATGCGCCTGATGATATCGCAGTCGTGGCAGTTCCGGCAGTAGTTTCTTATAGGGAAAATACGGAGTATACGGAAGAAAATACGCTGTTTGGCACGGCAACCGTTGAAGACCGGGATTTTAATGTTTTCCTGGATAATAATCTGCGCGCTGACTGGAGATGGATTCAATTTGAGATTCGATCTGATGAAGCGAACAGTAATTTCATTAATGTTGCGGACGATGAGAGCCCGGCGGCGCAGGGGCTTCCAAAGGAAGAGATCAGAGGGATGGCAGGGGATGCCATGGCGGCCATGGGACTTACGGATTTTGCCGTGGCAGGAGAAGAAATTTTCAGTTCCTTCAGCGGGGATGAGCTATCGCTTTCCCAGACGGCCAGTGTGGATCAAGTGGGATATGGCATTTACTTTACAAGGATTCTGGAGGGGATACCGGTAACCTACACCCATGCCATGGGAGCAACTATGGAAGAGGATATGGATGTGTCATGGCCTTATGAAAGTATCTGCCTGATCTATACCAAAGAGGGCTTTGCCAATTTCCAGTGGATCGACCCTTATCAGATCGAGAAGGAATCCGACGAGTATGTGTTTCTTCTTCCGTGGCCGGAGGTACAGGGGATATTTGAGGAAATGCTCACCAAAAAATACAGGGATTATTTTGCAGACAGCAAGGATGTCAGTGTGAGTTTTGAAATCAATGAAGTGCGTCTTGGCTATATGCGCGTGATAGAGAAAGGAAATGTCACCGAGGGGGAGATGGTTCCGGTCTGGGACTTCTTTGGAAAAGAAACCATCAGCTATCCGGATGCGTCAGAGCCCTATGTGATTGACGGCCCCTATGAGAGCTGGCTTACCATAAACGCCATGGACGGCACTATCATAGACAGAGAACTGGGGTATTAGGTAGATAAAACAACGGACAGTACGCTGCGCGAACTGTCCTTATGTCAACAACGGATGTCAGGCAAAGGCCTGCCTGCTTCCGGGAGCAAAAACAGTTTTATGAGAGGGAACAGAGGATGAAGGAGAAAAAGGCGCTGTGCATCTGCGCGTCAGGCATGAAAAACGGAAAAAAAGAAGGAATATCCCGCCGGATTTGCCGGATATTGGAGGATAACCAGACAAAGAAAGGAATTTCTGCCAGAACTGTGGAACTGAGGGATTTTTTACTGAGCCCCTGCAACGAGTGCGGCAGGTGCTTTCAGGAGCGGCACTGTGTGCAGGATGAGGATTTTAACCGGCTCTACGGTCAAATACTGGAAGCGGATTACCTCTTTTTTGTTTCCCCTCATCATGCCCCTGTTCCCGCAAGATTGTGTATGCTCCTGGAAAAAATGGAGCGCATTGCTTCCTTTCAAAGGCAAAAGGAACCTTCCGGCAGGCCAGAGCTTTGGGGAAAGCTGGCAGGCATTATTTCCCACGCAGGAGGCGGGGAGAGAGAGCTTATGACCTGTAAGGCGATGGTCAACGACACCATTGCGGATGTCTTGGAGAGAGTGGGAGTAAAGGTGGTGCCCTTCAATTCCCGATGGAATACGGGAATTTCCTTTGCGGCAGCATGCAAAGAGACAGAGAAAGGGACTTTTCCCGTACAGGAATATGATTGGGAACAGATCGCGGAGGAGACGGGGATGTATGTGGAGATTGTGGTACAGACCTCCCGAACGCTTTATGCGATTTTGTGACAGTTGGCGGCGGTCAGAAAATGGGAACGTGAAAATAAATCAGAGCTGGCGGTGTTTAATTATGCTTGAAATATTCATTATTTTTGCATATAATAATAGATATCAAGTAGGAAAGAAGGTATTTGTATGAGTGAGAGAGAACAGGCAAAACAGATAATTGACCAGCTTCCTGATTTCAAAATGACAAAAATTTTATATTTGTTAAAAGGCATACAAATTGACGATGACATAGAAGATGAATTGTTTTGTGAAAATTTAGCGGATAGATATCTGAATGATTCTGATCATGAAGTAATTTCTTTTGAGGATGCTATAAAGGAAGCGGGGCTGACAATCAATGACCTACAAAATTAGCATTGATAAAAAAGCACAGAAATTTATTTTAAAACAGTCCAAAAGCAAACAGAATTTAATATATAAGGCGATTTATAACTTACCATGTGGCGATACAAGACCCTTAGAGGGACATAAGGGTTTAAACCGCTTACGAGTTGGAGATTATCGAATTATTTATACAATAAATAATGAAAAATTAATTGTTTGTGTTGTGGATGCTGGGAATCGCGGTGATCTATACAAAAGATATTGAAAAGATAAAGATGGTGGTTGTGTGACAGGGAAGGAGATCGTTAATCTTATTACAGCTATGAGGAAACTTATAGCTGTATTTTTTTTCAATATGTGTTAAACTATCTTCCAGGATAAGAAGGAGGAATGCTATGCTGGAATTTAAGTATGACACGCAATTACTGATTGAGGGAGAGGATCTGGACGAGGATGTGATCTCCGAGTATTTCACCGAAAACTTTAAGGGAGACTGCCTTCTGGCAGTGGGGGATGAGGAGCTGATCAAAATCCATTTCCACACCAATGAACCATGGAAGGTGCTGGAATACTGTTCCACTCTGGGAGAAATCTATGATATTGTGGTGGAAGACATGGACAGGCAGTCCAGAGGACTGAAGGGTTAAAGGAGGAAAAAACGATGAAATTTTCAGAAATGCCGTACAAACGGCCGGATTTGGATGAATTGAAAAAGCAGATGGAGGAGCTGATTAAAGAGCTGGAAGAGGCGGGGAGCTTTGAAAAGGCAATGGAAACCTTCTTAAGGATGGAGACCCTGGAAAAGCATATTGAAACCCAGCACAGTCTTGCCCATATCAGGTATGATATTAATACGAAGGACGCCTTTTATGAGGAAGAGGTGAAGTTCTGGAACGGTGCCCTGCCGCAGCTGCAGGAATATCAGCAGAAGTGGACAAAGGTTATGCTCGAGAGCGCTTTCAGGCCGGAGTTTGAGAAGAAGTTCGGCAATGTGATGTTTTTAAATGCAGAGATCAGCTTAAAGACCTTTTCGCCGGATATTATCCCGGAGCTGCAGAAGGAAAATGATTTATGTCAGGAATATACGAAGCTCATTGCTTCCGCGCAGATTCCCTTTGAGGGAAAGACCTACACACTTTCCCAGCTGACTCCCTTTAAGACGGACTCTGACGATGCCCGCCGGCTGGCCGCATGGAAAGCGGAAGGGGCCTGGTACAAGGAACATCAGGATGAGTTGGACCGAATCTATGACGAGCTGGTAAAGCTCCGGGACGAGATGGGAAGAAAGCTTGGCTTTGACGGCTACACCCAGCTTGGCTACTACCGGATGGAGCGGAACTGCTACGATAAAAATGATGTGGAGAAATTCCGGGAAAACGTGAGAAAATATCTGGTGCCGGTAGCCGGCGAGGTTTACAAAAAGCAGGCGGCAAGGCTTTCAAAAGAATACCCCATGAGCTTTGCAGATAACGCTTTGGCCTTCCGTTCCGGAAATGCCCGCCCGGCAGGGACACCGGATGATATCCTGATGCAGGGAAGAAAGTTTTATGATGAGCTTTCACCTGAGACCGGCGAGTTTTTCCGCACGATGTTAGAGGGAGAGCTTCTGGATGTGCTTTCCACCGAGGGAAAAGCGGGGGGAGGCTACTGCACAAGTCTGCCGGACTATGAGGTTCCTTTTATCTTTGCCAACTTTAACGGAACTCAGCATGATGTGGAGGTAGTGACTCATGAAGCAGGTCATGCCTTTGCGGCGTGGCTGAACAGGGAGCGTGTGCCCCTTGCTACCGTATGGCCTTCTCTGGAGGCCTGTGAGGTTCACTCCATGTCCATGGAATTTTTTGCATGGCCCTGGGCGGACGGGTTTTTCGGAGCGGATACCAGGAAGTTCCGTTACACGCATTTGTCCGATGCCCTGACCTTTATCCCTTACGGAACCATGGTAGACCATTTCCAGCACATTGTGTATGAGAAACCTCAGATGACGCCGACGGAGCGTCACGGCGTATGGAAGGAGCTTTTAGGGACTTACATGCCCTGGATGCGTCTGGACGGGGATATTCCATTCTACGCAGAGGGAGAGGGCTGGCAGCGTCAGCACCACATTTACACCCGTCCTTTCTATTATATAGATTACTGTCTGGCGCAGACCGTATCCCTCCAGTTCTGGGCAAGGATTCAGAAGGATCAGAAGGATGCCTGGAAGCATTATATGGCTTATACCAGACAGGGAGGAAGCGCGGTCTTTACGGAGCTTTTGAAGAATGCGGAGCTTACCAGTCCTTTTGAGGAGAGCTGCTTAAAAGAGGTGTGTACAGCGGCGAGAGCGTGGCTGGACGCCTATGATCTGACGGGAATCGAATAAGGACAGGAAACAGAGGTTAATAAAATGACAGGACAGAAAAAATGGGGCAAAAACGGTTACCTGCAGGATTTTAAGGGGAATCGCGAGGATGGCTATGTCTACACGGGAGCTTACTGGCAGGCCGATGAGACTGCAAGAAGACGCCTTTTGGCAAAACTGTGGGCAGGGCAGCTTGCGGGGCTTGCGGCGGTCATCCTGCCCGGCCTTTTTACCACGGCAGGTCTTCAAAACACCTTTTATGTGATTCTGCCCTATGTAGTCTGGCTGATCTGTGATTTTTATCTCACTTACCTGCTGGCAGCTTTGACCTTTGCAGGCAGTCCCGTCCGTGATTATCTTTTTAAGCGCACGGTGATCCGTCTTCATCCCTGGGCGGTGGCCCCTCTGGCAGGCGCGCTTCTGACAGCGCTCGGCCTAATGGTTTTTTTGCTGAGAGGAGGGCAGGGGCAGGGGAGCGGAATATGCTTCGCCTGCTGCGCTTTGCAGGGAATGAGTTTTTTCCTTATAAAAAAGTGTGATGTAAAAGGGCCGTGGATAAAAGTTCCATCAGAGGATAAACATTATGCCAAACCGTAAGAAAGAAGAGCCGTTCAGGCTCTTTTTTCGCTTTTTTCATTCCCAAATTGTCGAACCGGGAGAAAAAGGTATTGACAAACCATCCGCTGAATGTATATCATAATTATGTTGTGTGCGTATACAACATACAGTTGTATTTCAGACATCCACAATAAAAAGTTATTAAAATTCAGAAGGAGGTTTTATGAAAATGAAATCCGCAAAGAAACTTTTGGCTTTGCTGCTTGCCTTTGTGATGGTTCTTTCTCTGGCAGCCTGCGGCGGCGGATCCGGCGATAATGCTGCTCCGGATACCGGCGATGCGGCGGAGGAGAGCGGCGATGACAGCAATGCGGCAGATTCGGAGACAGCCGATGCTGACACCGAAGATGCATCAGGGGAGGAGACAGCAGCGCCTGCAAACGACACACTGGTGACTACCGTGGAGCAGGGACTGGAAGGGAAATTCTCTCCGTTCTTCGGCTTATCTGCCAATGATGTTACGATCTGGGAGGCAACACAGGCCTACACCATCGAGGTTGACCGCGTGAGCAACCCGATCATGACAGGTATTGAGGGCGAGACCCGTGAATACAACGGAACCGATTATACCTATTATACCGCTTCAGATATGGTGGTTACCGAGAATGAAGACGGTACGGTGTACTATGATATTACCATGCGTGATGACATTAAGTTTACGGATGGAACCACAGCGGACATTGATGATGTTATCTTCGCAATGTATGTTTATCTTGATCCTACTTACGATGGTAACTCTACTCTGTTCTCCACGGCAATTGAAGGTATTGAAGAGTACCGTTCCGGTATCGAGCCTCTTTACAGTCTGTTAATTGCAGCAGGAGAGGACAACACCGATTTTACTTACTGGGATGAAGCAACCCAGACCGCATTCTGGTCAGAGGGGCTTCCTGCGGCAGGGGACGCTTTTGCACAGTCCATTCTCGATTATTGTGTGAACAACGGCTATGCGGCAGCTACCGATCCGGTTGAGGCTATTGCTCCTAACTGGGGCTTCGACGGACTTCCCGAGGGCGCTACCGTTACCGATTTCTTCAATGCGATGCTGGAAGCTTATGATGGAGATTACAATACTCTTTCCGATACGGAAGCAGCAAGCGGAAGCATCTGGAGCTACATGGATCCCGTTTACCAGGTTGGTGTTGAGACCGGCGAGTCCGCTCCCAACGTTTCCGGTATTCAGCGTACAGGAGATTACTCCATGCGTATCGTAGCTTCCCAGGTTGACGCTACCATGATTTACCAGCTTGCGATTCCCATCACTCCCATGCACTACTATGGTGATGAGAGCCTTTATGACTATGACAACAACAGCTTTGGTTTTGTAAAAGGTGATCTTTCCGGCGTGAAGTCCAAGACCAGTACACCTATGGGAGCAGGCCCTTACATCTTTAAGGAATTCTCCAACGGCGTGGTTTACATGGATGCCAACCCTGATTACTTCAAGGGCGCACCGAAGGTTCCTCACCTGAATTTTATGGAAGCGGCAGAGGCCGATAAGGTTACCGGTATCACTGCAGGAACCATGGATATCACAGACCCCAGCTACTCTACCGATGTGGCTTCTCAGGTTGCTGACATCAACGGAACAGAAGATCTGGAAGGCCCCGTGATCACTACCAGACTGATTGACTACCGCGGATACGGTTATGTAGGTCTTGCAGCCAACAACGTAAAGGTTGGAAACGACGGTTCTTCCGAAGAGTCCCGCAACCTGCGTAAGGCTATCGCAACCGTGATCTCCGCTTACCGTGATGAGGGTATTGATTCCTACTATGGAAATACCGCATCCATCATTAACTATCCTATCTCCAATACTTCCTGGGCAGCGCCTCAGGTTACGGACGACGGTTACCAGGTAGCTTATTCCGTAGATGTAAACGGAGATCCGATTTATACAGAAGGAATGTCCACAGAAGAGAGATATGCGGCAGCTCTTGAAGCAGCCCTTGGGTTCTTCGAAGCGGCTGGATTTACCGTTGAGGACGGCAAGGTTACCGCAGCTCCCGAAGGCGCTAAATTAGAGTATCAGGTGAATATCGGTGCAGGCGGCGCCGGCGATCATCCTTCTTTCCTGATTCTTAAGAATGCAGGTGATGCTCTTGCTACCATCGGTATCACTCTCACCGTAAATGACCTTGCAAACTCCAGTGACCTGTATGCTTCCTACCAGACCGGCGTTGCTGAAATGTGGTGCGCGGCATGGCAGGCAGGTACCGACCCGGATATGTATCAGCTTTATCACTCACAGGGTTCTACCAACTACTATCAGATTGCTGATGACGAGCTGGATGAACTGATTGAGGCAGGCCGTCTCTCCACTGACCAGACTTATCGTAAAGGCCTTTACAAAGCAGCAATGGAGATTATCATGGACTGGGGCGTAGAGCTTCCTGTTTACCAGAGATCTGAGTGTGTCATGATTTCTTCTGAGCGTGTGAATACAGACAGCCTTCCTACAGATATGACTCCTTACTGGGGATGGATGGCTGAGGTTCAGAATATTGAGCTGAAATAATAAGGATTTTTCGTTCGACAGAATAATTCAATAGTACCAATTCGACCGAACCGGGAATCTGTGTGATATCCCCTGCTCCATGGGGGCAGGGGATATTTTTGACAACGGATGTCCGGCCTTGCCGGTCATTCGTTTACAATAAGCCGGCTCGCGAAGCGTGACGGCGTTTGTTACAATAAGCTGGCTCGCGAAGCGTGACGGCGTTTGTTACAATAAGCTGGCTCGCGAAGCGTGACGGCGTTTGTTGTTGCAGCATGACAGAGAGCTTCTCACCATGCTTCCCTTCAGGGAAGAGGAAGGGGGCGGCTGTCTGTTGCGTTGCATTTTCGCAGCAAGTATACTACATGGTATGATAAGGAGGGATTTTTTTGCGTAATTACATTATCAAGCGTATTTTGCTGTCCATCCTCATTTTGTTTAGCGTTACCTTTATTATTTACGCTATTCTGCGTTGTCTGCCTGCGTCCTATGTGGAAACTATGGCCATGCAGCTTTCGACAGCGCCGGGGGCAAAGCCCTATGATGAGTGGATTGCACAGTTGAATGCATCTTATGGTCTGGATAAGGGCATTCTGGCAGGGTATCTGGTGTGGCTGGGAGATTTTGCTTCCGGAAACTTCGGCGATAGCTGGAAGTTCACAGTTCCTGTGATTGAGAAGTTTAACGATGTGATCTGGCTTTCTTTTGTGATGGGAGCCATCGCTTTTGTTCTGGAGCTGGTGATCGCCATTCCTCTGGGGATTATAGCCGCTACCAAACAGTATTCCAAAGCGGATTATGCCATCACTGCCGGGGCTCTTGTGGGGATTTCTCTTCCTACTTTCTTCTTTGCCACTTTGCTTAAGCTGGTTTTTGCGGTGAAGCTCCAGTGGTTTGACGTATCCGGTCTGGTGGGAAGAAATTATGCCCAATTGGATTCCTGGGGGCAGTTTATGGATAAGGCCAGCCATCTGGTTCTCCCCATTACAACCTTAGTGATTGTTTCCATCGGTTCACTGATGCGTTATACCCGTACCAATATGCTTGAAGTGTTGAACGCAGATTATATAAGGACAGCCCGGGCCAAGGGACTCAGCGAGAGCAAAGTGGTTTATAAGCATGCTTTCCGCAATACCCTGATTCCGCTGGTGACGATTGTGGGCGGCTCGCTCCCCGGATTGTTTTCGGGCGCTTTGATTACGGAGACCATCTTTTCCATACCCGGTATCGGTTTTACATCCTATCAGGCCATGGTCATCGGTGATATTCCTTTTTCCATGTTCTATATGACGTTTATGGCCGTGCTGACCCTTGCAGGGAACCTGATAGCCGATATTTTGTATGCGGTGGTTGATCCCCGTGTGCGGATTGCGTAGAAAGGAGGTTCTGGAATGTCTGATAACAAAAATGTTTATAAGCAGGATGAAAATCAGGAAGAGCAGCTCTCCTTAAATGACGACCGCAGGGTGAAAACTCTTTCGCCGGGAGCGCTGGTTATGAAGCGGTTTTTCAGAAACCGTCTTGCGGTGATCGGTCTTGCCATGTTGGCTGCCATGTTCATCTTTTCCTTTATCGGCGGAATGATTTCCCCCTACAGACAGGATGAACAGTTTTATACTTATACTTTCCTTGAAAAGGAGTATGTGGCGGTGACGAGAAATGAGGATTTCCGTTATGTGGCCGCGGAGGGGAAGGAATTTGGTTCTGCCGCACAGGCGCAGTTTTTGCTGGCCCAGATGACAGGAAAAGAAGAATTCTCCTATAAGGATGTTAATTATACGGTGGTTCAGGAGGGGACAGATTTTTATTCTCTTTCTTCCGATGGAGAGGTGATTGCCATTGCCTACAAGGATATTGTAAATGCCGAGGATGGGTTGGAAGAACCTTCCTTTGCCGTAAAGCACGGCGCTCTTGCCGCTTATTCCAATGGAAAGACGGGAGCCTTTGAGGCGGACGGAAAGGAATATGAACTGGACGATGCGGGAAATATTATAGAGGGAGGCCAGGTGATCGGCTACATCAGCCGTTTTGTGGTGCAGTCCAAAGAAAACGGAGTTGTCATTACCAGAGCCTTTAAGGAGCATCTGGAGGAAGCTCTGGATGAAAATGCGGAGGAATTTATTTATACGGGAGAAGACGGGGAGGAGCACAACTACACCATCGCTTATGACGCTTCCGCCAAAGTATGGTCTGTCATGCAGGAGACAGAAACCTACGTATATAATCAGTATTCCCAGCCCTCTAAGGAACATCCCCTGGGAACCGATACCAACGGTATGGATATGCTGACCCGTCTTATGTACGGCGGCAGGGTTTCCCTGATCATAGGCTTCATTGTCGTGATCATAGAGACGGTACTGGGCGTTGTGTTGGGCGGAATTTCCGGGTATTTCGGCAAGTGGGTGGATAATCTGATCATGCGTATTGTGGATATTTTCTATTGTATTCCTTCCATGCCGCTTATTATTATCCTGGGCGCAGCCATGGATGGAATGAGAGTGGATCCCCAGATCAGAATGCTCTATTTGATGCTGATATTGGGTTTCCTTGGATGGCCTGGCATTGCCCGTCTGGTGAGAGGGCAGATCCTTTCCCTGAGGGAGCAGGAATTTATGACAGCGGCGGAGGCCTGCGGTATCAGTGTGTCAAGGCGGATTTTCAAGCACCTGATTCCCAATGTTATCCCACAGCTTATCGTTACCTGTACCATGAGCCTGGGTTCCATCATCCTTACGGAATCCACACTTTCTTTCCTGGGACTGGGTGTTAAATTTCCCTTTGCATCCTGGGGAAATATTATCAACGATGTAAATAATGCGTATGTGCTTACGAACTACTGGTTTATCTGGATCCCTGCCGGATTCTGTATTCTGATCTCCGTACTTGGCTTTAACTTTGTGGGAGACGGCCTTCGGGATGCCTTTGATCCCAGAATGAAGCGATAAGAAAGGAGAGGTGAACATGGCTAAGAATAAACCGGAAGGTTATCTTTCCGCGAAGGAATCCCGCCGGATTTCCAAAGAAAACAGGCGCATTACCAATCAGTTTGAGAAGGAGCGCAAGCGCAAGAACGTGCCGGAGTCCGAATATCTCACAACCATGCACGATCCGAATAATGCGGTGGAGTTTGACAATCTTCACACTTATTTCTTCACGGATGCGGGGACGGTTAAGTCTGTGGACGGGGTAAGCTTTGAGGTTCCCATCGGCAAGACGGTAGGAGTGGTGGGAGAGTCCGGATGCGGCAAGTCAGTGACCAGTCTTTCTCTGATGCAGCTCATTCAGCGCCCCCAGGGACAGATTGTGGAAGGCGAGATTCGCCTGAATTTAGGAAATAATAAGGCTTATAATATTGTAAAGACACCCAACGAAAAGATGAAGGATTTGCGGGGAAATTATGTCTCCATGATTTTCCAGGAGCCAATGACCAGCTTAAACCCTGTGTTCCGTATCGGGGAGCAGGTAGACGAGGTGATTGCCCTTCATGAGGAAAAATCAAAAGAGGAAATCAAAGCCAGAACCATCGAACTTCTTAAGATGGTAGGAATTGCCAACAGCGAGGGTGTCTATCAGATGTATCCCCACGAGCTTTCCGGGGGGATGCGTCAGAGGGTAATGATCGCCATGGCTCTTGCCTGCAGTCCCAAAATCATCATTGCAGATGAGCCTACTACGGCCCTGGATGTGACGATTCAGGCCCAGATCCTTGATCTTCTGCGGAACTTGAAGGATAAGATCAATTCTTCTATCATGCTGATCACCCATGACCTGGGAGTGATCGCGGAGATGGCTGATTATGTGGTAGTTATGTATGCCGGAAGAGTGGTGGAAAAGGGAACAGTGAGGGATATCTTTACCAACCCTTCCCATCCGTATACCATCGGACTGATGGCTTCCAAGCCCGTGGTGGGTAAGCAGGTGGACAGACTCTATTCCATTCCCGGAAAGGTGCCCAATCCGGTCAATATGCCCAACTACTGCTATTATAAAGACCGATGCGAGATGTGCGTGCAGGGCTGCGAGGGTGAATATCCGAAGGAAGTCAGCCTGTCTGAGGAGCACAAAGTGAGCTGTTATCGTTTTTATGACAGAAAGGGGGAGAAATAAATGAGTGAAGTAAAAAACTCTGCAGAGAGCAGTTTTACACCTGTAACCTATGATCCCCAATATATTCTGATGGTCAATGACCTGAAAAAGCACTTTCCCATCAAAGGGGGTATGGTTTCCAGAACGGTGGGCCATGTAAAGGCCGTAGATGGAGTTACCTTTAATTTAAAGCGCGGCTCCACCATGGGACTGGTAGGGGAGTCCGGTTGCGGAAAAACTACCACAGGCCGTACGATTCTGCGCCTTTCCGGGGAAAAGACCGGAGGTCAGGTGCTCTTTAACGGAAAAGAGGTTTATGATTTCTCTCCCAAAGAGATGCGCCGCCTGCGCACCAAAATGCAGATTATTTTCCAGGATCCTTTTTCCAGCCTTTCTCCCCGTCTGCCGGTAGGTGAGATCATCGGCGAGGCAGTGAGAGAGCACGGGCTGGTGAGCAAGGGAGAATTTGATGATTATATCGACCAGGTGATGGACAATTGCGGTCTTCAGCCTTTCCATAAAGACCGTTATCCCCACGAGTTTTCCGGCGGGCAAAGACAGCGTATCTGCATTGCCAGAGCACTGGCCCTGAATCCGGAGTTTGTGGTCTGTGACGAGCCGGTATCGGCGCTGGATGTGTCCATTCAAGCGCAGATCATTAATCTTTTGAAAGATTTGCAGGAGCAGTATAAGCTGACTTATCTGTTTATCTCCCATGATTTGAGCGTGGTGGAGCATATCTCCGATACGGTAGGCGTTATGTATCTGGGTAACTTGGTGGAATATGGTGCGACGGAGGATATTTTCAGGCATCCCTTACATCCTTATACAAAGGCTTTGTTTTCTGCAATTCCGGTTCCTGACCCTGACGCGAAGATGGATCGTATTGTGCTGGAAGGTACCATTCCTTCTCCGGCCAACCCGCCGTCCGGTTGTAAGTTCCACACCCGCTGTGCCAACTGTATGGCCAAGTGTAAGGAAGTGGCCCCTGAGCAAAAAGAAATTGAACCGGGACACTATGTAGTGTGCCATCTCTATGATGACAAATGAGCCGCAGGAGAGACTTTGAGGATGATGGCCGCACTATAGCGGATATGAGCGGCTTAAGCGGGAAAGACTCTGACAGATCAGGCCCGGGAAGGACAGCTCCGGAAAGAACGGCCCCAAAAGGGCTGTCTACTAGGCCGGGCAGGGAGACGGGTCATGCCCCGGAGGGATGGCAGGATACTTCTTGGGAGGATACTCCTTGGGAGAATACTCCCTTTTCCTGGAAGGAACGCTTCCATTATATGGGGGCGGCTCTTGGAGCGGCGCTGCTGATTGCTCTGGCATTTTTGGGAGGGCTTGCACTGGTGATCTGGCTGGTGACGTTGTATGGGAAGTGAAATGATGGTAGAGTAACCTGGAAAGAACTTGCACGCCAGGTATTGGGTTGAATGTTATTACCTATTATTCTTTCACATAAACACAAAAAAGGCGCATGGTCTACATTTTACTGTTTCGTGCGCCTTTGTGCTGTTACTATATTTGATGTTGATTGATAGGATTGATTATGTTAACTGCATGACATTCATTTCAATTTCTCTAAGTTCATCAAGTGATAATAATGGAACACACTCCGCAATTTCATCAAGTGTCATTTTTCCTTTTTTTATCAATCTTTCTGCAGTTTCTCTTGCGGTGTTTAATGCCGCTTCATTCCTCATATCTTCCATAATTTTACACATGGCAGCAACTCCTTTCTCATCTTGCTTAAAATATCGTGCTTTTTTAGCAAGCGCTTCATAATACATATCATTGGGATTGGTGCATGAAAAATCATGCATTAGCTTTCCGATTTCATCGTTTCCTCTATACTTCCCATTAACATATAGAATATGCGAACCGTCGCCAAACAATACCTTATTTTTCCCGATAGTGATATATCTCTCTACTGGATATATTGGCTGGTTTCCTTTCATGACATCATTTTCTGTTATGAAAATTACATAGCTGTCGGGAATATCCTCCGTATCATCACCAGTCTTTAATATGTGTGCGTCCAATAAGCTGCTGTTATGCCTTGCTCTCTTTGCACCTGCTCCGGCATCTTTTCTTTGAATTTCTACATCAAATTCCTTTTCGGTGCTGTCAATCGCATGAACATCTATAATAGCCGAACGTCCTTGTAAATTTTTCAACGTCACTTGTGTCCTGACTGATTTGATTTTTATATCCTCTTGCCCTAAAACAATCCGTAGTATCAGTTCCACACCCTCAAAATTATCTGCAAGGCAGACAGTCATAAAAATCATCATCCATATATCGAAGTGATTTCAGACGTTCTAAGTCCTGTTGGTGTGTCTGCTCCGTTGTATTCAAAATATCACCTTCTTCCACTGCCTTTATTATACAGCGGACAATCCCTTTTGAAAACTGAATTTTTCGCGAACTTCACCCGAACTTTTCTATAACTCCGTATCATTCCGCTATTTATTTTGATTAGGCTGTGTCCTGGTTCTGCGTTCTATCTGCCCATTTCAATAAGTCTGTCTTCTACCTGTATCAATTTGCTGTTTAATTGTCTGCCACATCAACAGCTGCGATTGTATGGGAATCATCGTTTTCCGCACGCTTTAAGGTTTCCTGATAGCTTTCTTCTGTGGTTCGGGTAAAAGTGTTCAATTCATTGTCTGCGCCGAGGATGGAGAGATGGTAAGCACTGCCATCTTCCATTATGAAGTAGAAGTGGAAGGATCTGCCGGGAACCGCTCCTTCTGACAGATAATAGAAGCAGTGAATCTCTTTATAAGCTTCCGAAATACCTAGCTTTTCCTCCAGAAAGCTTTTGGCGGCGGCGAAAGCTTCCTGCGCCTGTTCCTCTGCTTTTTCCTGTATTATGGACGAATCCGAATCCAGCCAGCCGGCCTGACTTTGGGAAACCTGCATCAAACTTCCATCTAGGGTATTGACCCAGAAATAATAGTAGCAGTTGCTCTGAATACTGAAAGTGATGCAGTAAGTGGGGACCTCAAAAAGCTCTTCCTCAAGGTAGCAGTTTTCCTCCATGCCATCGGTGGAAAGGGAAAAGAGGGAATGCATCCAGCTTTTGGCCGTTGCAATCGCTTTTGCCTCGTCAACGCCGCCGCTTTCAGCTACCTGACTTTGAAGCTGCTCCTGCTCCTTTTTCTGCTCAGCGCGGAGCTTATGAACTTCAGCGGACTGTTCTAAGGCGAAGTCCCGTTTATAGTTAAAGTCAATGATCTGTAAAAGTTCTTCGTCGGTCATCTCCCTCTCAGGCAGATAAAAGAAAGAGTTTGTTTCGTTATAGCAGAGTATATCCTGATCTGCCTGTGATTTGCCGGTAACTCTGACAAGCTCCCCTTCCGGGAAAGTGCCGTTCTGGTAAGCTTTAAAAAGTTCCGCTTTTCTGGTAAGCTCTGTCTCGGTATAAGACCGGGAAAACTTGTCGGCATCACCCTCCTGCATGTCCTGCTGTTCCATCATTTCAGAGATGGCCTGCACTTCTTCTTCGGGAAGACTTTCCATCCGTTCTCTGATCAGGTATCGGATTCCGGCCTGTACCGGGATGCTGATAATGCCCACGGCAACCAAAGCGGCGGCCGCGGCAGAGACTGTCTTTTTCCAGTTTTTCATTGAATTCCTCCCTGCTGAATATAAGGGCGATTCATGCAGAGAACTGTCCGCTGTCCGGTATTGTTTACTCCGCTGTTTTCTGCGGATATTTTTAAGAATATCCGTCTGCATTTCATCCGTGATATTGATATGTTCCATGGCTTCCTTAAGTTTTACCTGATTCATTCTCCGTATGCCTCCTTCCATGATAATCGTAGCTGTTGTCTGCCCCTTTGCAGCCGCTTTTTGACGGCGTGCTCTGATATTTTCAGGAGTGAGGCAACTTCTCTGACCTGATAGCCCTCCACATAGTAAAGATAGATGACAGTTCTGTGCCTGATGGGCAGATCCAAAAGCTCAGTAAGGATATCCCTGTCATCTGCTGATGTATAGCTGTCTGTGATTTCATCGATGGAAACTTTTGGATGACGGGACCGAAACCGCAGCATGTCCCGGCAGATATTGGTAACGACCTGAATCAGCCAGGCTTTTTCATGCTCGCTGTCAGTAAAGTCAGGCTTCTTTTCCAGATACCGGCAGAAGGTTTCCTGAATGGCATCCTGGGCGTCCTGCTCGTTGCAGAGCATGACAATACAAATCTTATAAAGCATATTGCTGTAGGCTGCCACTGCTTCTTCGATGTTCATCATTTTCACCTCCTTATATATCTAACACGTCTGAGATGTGGAAAAGGTGACATGTTGAAAAAAATTTTTTATTGGAAATGTATAGAAACCATGTCAGAAAGATTGAAACTGCCTGCCATTATTATATTAAAATCCCATACTTTTTCAAGGCTGAGACTCGGAAGAAAGATGGAATAAAAGACTTGTATATTCATGAACAATAAAGTATAATCAAATGTAAACAAGATAAAACAATTGAAAAATGGAATATGAGGTATTTATTATGTTTATGGAAGAACGACAGAAGGATATTATTCAAAAAATAAACCAAACAGGGCGAATCCTGGTATCAGAAATTCAGGAATGTTATCAGATTTCGGCGGATTGTGCAAGGCGGGACTTAAGGATATTGGAAAGTAAAGGATTGCTGCAGAGAACACATGGCGGCGCCATCGCAGTTAATCCAAAAGAAATATACCCCGCGCCGACATATAATCCAATAGATATAAAAGAAATACAGACGGATTATCTGGCAGTTGCCAAAAAAGCAATCGAATATATCCAAAATAAGGAGGTTATTTATATTACCACGTCTTTAGTCGGATATTATATGGCTGAAAACTTACCGGAAGATGTAACCATTACAGTATTGACAAATTCCGTTACTGTTGCAGAGGTGTTGCGGAAAAAAATAAATATATCCGTTATACTATTGGGCGGAGAAATGTCCCACCGTGGTCACTGCCATGACTTTTATACCATTCAAATGGTAAAAAATATCCGAATGGATAAAGCGTTTTTATCGCACGCAGCGTTGTCTTTGGACTTTGGGGCTTCCATTCACGATTCCGCCGGTGTGGAATTTGGAAAAGCTGTTATGAAGAACAGTAGGGTGAATATTGGGCTTTATCCGTCTAAAAAGATAGGAAAAAATTCTATCCATTCCGTATGTGAAGTAAAAGATTATGATTTACTGATTACAGATGATAATGTATCTGAGGATTTTCTGATACAGGCAAGGGAACTTGGAGTAGCCATAGAAACAGTTAATTCGAAGGGAGTATGAAAAATGTATTGTATATTAGTGGCAGGCATGCCAGCAGCAGGGAAAAGCACTATGGCAAAGGTTATTTCAGAGAGGTTGAAACTGCCTGCTATATCAAAGGATGCCATAAAAGAACGATTGTTTGACAGTGTTGGTTTTCAGTCAAGAGAGGAAAAAGTAAATCTGGGCATTGCCAGTATGGGAATTATGTATTATGCCTCAGGCCAGCTTATGAAAGCAGGCTTGCCTTTTATCCTGGAAAATAATTTTGAAGCGTCAGAGCATGGAATTAAAAATCTATTAGAAAAATATCAATATTCCGCATTGACCATTACTTTAACAGGCGATTACAAAGTGATTTACCAGCGTTTCCTAAAACGTGAAAACAGCCCTGACAGGCACAGGGGGCATGTAGTAAATGACAGTTATCCGGAAAAGAAAGAGAATAATCTGAAAACTCTAAAAGCAGAACCTATTTCTTATGATAACTTTGTTTGTGGAATAGAAAAAAGGGGATTTGATGCCTTTTGCGTTGATGGCAGACAAATCAAAGTTGACACAACAGATTTTTCCAAAATTAATATGGAAGAGTTATTTTCACAGATTGCGGCATGGAAGGAGGAAATCCTGTTTTTTTGATACAGACAAAATATTGTTTGTTCAAAGATGCAATGAGTTTGCCGCTTACCGATGCCTTGCCTGTAAATGAAAGGTGATTTCCCCATCTGCACAGGGAAAATGGGGTAGCTCTGTCTTTTCCCGGAGCTTTTTGTTCTGCCTCCTTCGAATCCATTGCCTTCTGCAGGGAACAGATTTATAATAACATTATAATGGGCAAATCAAGGAGGATGGGTATGCTATATCAGGTGTATGCGGGCTCTTATACAAGTGGGAGCGATTGGGACGGTATTTATCAGATAGAGCTGGACACGGAAAAGGAAAAGCTGCGGTTAGTCCGTACTTACAGGGAGAGTGATAATCCTTCTTTTCTGGCTGTAACTCCGGGGTATCTGTATGCTGTCAGCGAGCGGGAGAAAGATGGGATGGTCAGCGCCTATAAAAGAAACCGGGCGGATGGCGCATTGACTTTCTTGGGTTCCCTTCCAACAGAGGGAAGCGCCATGTGCCATTTAAATGTATGGCCGGATGGGAAACACTTTTCAGCGGCAAATTATGGAAGCGGCAGTGTATTTACGGGAAGCATCCGGGAGGACGGTTCTTTGGAAAAGGTCTGCGCGCTTTGTCGGCATACAGGAGTGGGCCATTACAAAACCACACGGCAGGAAGGCCCTCATATCCATTGTACGGGATTGTCGGCGGACGGAAAGCGGCTTTACGTGTCAGACCTTGGACTTGATCAGGTGTTTTGCTATCAAGTGGGAAAAGACGCTTCCCTGACCCTTGCGGCAGAGAATGCGCAGATCAGGCTTCCAAAGGGCGAAGGCCCCCGCCACTTTGTATTCCGGAAGCAGGGAAGACTTTTGTATCTGACGGCAGAGCTTGGAAGTAAAGTGTTTGTGTACGAGACACAGGATGGCGGAATGACTTATCGGGAGATACAAAAAGTCAGCACGCTGCCCGAAGATTATACGGGGGAAAATACGGCGTCTGATCTGCATTTTTCCAGGGACGGAAGGTTTCTCTATGCTTCCAACCGGGGGATGGACAGTATCGTGTTGTACGAGGCAGATGAGGTCAGCGGACGGCTGCAGACCAGAGGCTGTTTTGGGGCTTATGGCCAGTGTCCCAGGAATTTCTGTATCACGCCGGATGATAACTTCCTTTTAATTGCCAATCAGGTGAGCGGGAATATTGTGCTTTGCAGGCGGAATGCGGAGACAGGGGAACTGTATGAAAAGGCGGACGAACTGCCTGCCGGGCAGGTTTCCTTTGTTACAGTGGCATAGTGGGAGCGGTGTATTTTTGGTAGCAAAGGAAGCAGATTTCGTGGCATTTTACATAAGATTTTCCTTCAAATGCCGATAACAATAGTGAACGACAAATGATTTTGCCGTTCACTTATGTGAGAGACAGATTGATAGGGTCAAGCGGTGAATTTGGAGGTGGATGATTGTGAATGTCAATATGAAGGGGAACGGCGGGATGCTGTTTGGCGCAGGTTCCCTGCTGAAATCCGGCGGACTGAAAAGCGCCATGGAGCGACAGGAACGCAAGGCCAAAAGTGAGCGGGAGATTGCTTTTTTGGAGCAGCAGAAGGAAAATCTGAAAAATAAGGAATGCGGTACCCTGGAGGAGATCGAACGAAAACTGGAGATGTTTCATACCTATGAGGATGAGATCGCGGCAGTAAAAGCTTCCTATAATAAGGAAGAGATGTTCCACATTCTGGATGAGGCGAAAGAGCAGGGCGAGAAGAACGCTGAAGCAGTCAAAAAGAGCGAACCCAAGACGCCGGAAGAGCGGAAGAAAGAGACGGTGGAGGAAGCCCTTGGTTTGGATGAGGAAAAAGGTGCTCTTTCAGAAGCTGTGGAAGAAGTGGTGGAAAATATTGATGAGATTGCTGAAAGCGCCGATGGCAATGAAGTCAAAGGAATAGAAGTACAAAATGCTGAGGAGGTTCCTCAAATTAACAAAAGGCGGCTGACCAGCGAATGGTAAGTCGCCTTCTTTCGTTAGATGCATTGAAAATAATAAAGATGTACCTGGAATTTTAATCTGTGGCAAGAGTGAACTGATCCACTAACTGCTTTAAGCCTGTCGCCTCAGAAGAGAGCTGCTCGCTGGCGGATGCACCTTCCTGAGCTGTGGAGCTGTTGTTTTGAACCACAATGGATATCTGATTGATTCCCTCAGAAACCTGCCAGACTGCTTCTGACTGTTCGTCGGCGACTGTGGCGATGCCGTCAATGGAAGTAACCACAGACTGTATGCTGTTTACCACCGCCATCAGGGCGTTGGCAGTATGGTCTGCTATTTCTGTACCGATATGTACGGCCTCCGTGGAGTTTTCAATAAGAGCGGAGGTGCTTTTGGCAGCCTGTGAGGATTTACCGGCCAGATCGCGTACTTCCTCAGCCACAACGGCAAATCCTTTCCCTGCGCTGCCTGCCCGGGCGGCTTCCACAGCCGCGTTCAGAGCCAGGATATTGGTTTGAAAAGCAATGTCCTCTATGGTTTTAAGGATTTTTCCGATTTCATCAGAACTGGTCTGGATTTTGTTCATTGCATCTATAAGCTTTTGCATCTGCTGATTACAAAGCGAAACTTCCTCGCCGGCATGATGGGTTTGGTTTCGGACTTCCAATGCGTTGCCGGCTGTATTTTTGGCCTGCTGGGAGATCTCCTTAATCTGCGTCGCAAGCTCCTCCACAGCGCTGGCCTGTTCGATTGTTCCCTGACTGAGATTCTGGGCGCTTGTGGATAGCTGAACGCTGGCAGTGGACACTTCTTCAGCGGAGTGGTTAACCTGCTGCATGATATCGTTAAGCCCTTTTTTCATGTGGCGCACTGATACCAGGATATCTCCGAAACTGCCCACATAAACCTCTTCATGCCGGGTGTCGACATTCAGATTTTGATTCGCCAGTTCCGTCAGCAGATAATTGATGTCAATGATGATTGTGCGAAGTCCTTCTACCAGTGAGGCGGTGGATTTTACCAGCATACCTGTTTCATCCTTATTGGAAATCTCAGGGATTGGCGTCTCCAGGTCACCCTCTACAAGCAGCTTCATCCGCCGCGCACATGCCTTCATCGGCTTACTGATGTTACCGGCCAGTTGGAGCGCAACCACGATAGAAAAAAGTATGGAGATTACAATTACAGCTATGCTGACGGCAATGCCGTTATAGGTAGAGGCGAGATAATTCAACTGCGGTGTGGTAACCGCAATGCTCCAGCCGTCGGTATCGTTCACCGGCGCATAGGCCACGAACAGCTTTTCATTCGCATTTTCATAGCTGCCAAAGCCGTTTTGGCCTTCGCGCATAGCCTCATGAATGGCGGCCAGCTCCGCCAGAGAAGGATCGCTTTGCGCTTCGGCTTCAATGTTCTGAACCGTGATTGTATCAAGGGTTATGTCGGCAATGGTGTCGCCTGCTTTGTTGATCATGTAGGCTCTGCTGTTTTCTCCAATCTGAATGGAAGATACAATGTCGTTTAAGAAAGTCTCATGAGGAACAAAATATACGACTCCTGTAATGGAAGAACCATATTCGCCGTCTGCATAAAGCGGAGCCGCAACCATGATGGATAAATCTCCGGTGATTTTACTGATCAGCGGTTCGGATACATAGACATTGCCCTGCATGGCCTGCCTTACATATTCGCGGTCAGAATAGTCCTTTCCGTCAAAAATACTGATGCCGTCCATACCGATGATATTTCCGCGCTGGAAATTATGCATGGCGGAACGTTCGTCAATAATGGACTTTTTCTCATCCGTTGATACGGAAGGATCTGATAACTGAGGAATGCACCCTGTATCCATGGCAACATTTTTGTAGGCCGTCAGTTCCTGTTCCACACGCTCTGCTGCCAGAACAGCGGTTTCGCTCATCATGCGGTTTACGGTATCAATCGTGCTGTTGTAATTGGGTATGATACTGGATAGCCCGACAGCAGCCAATGCCGCCAGAACGGTCAAAATGAGACATAAAGTTATTTTTGTTCGTATACTTTTCATCTTACTATGTACCCCCTGCTGTTTAGGTGTTATATTTTGGCCGATAGATTCGTTATTTCTATTTATAGGAGATATGACGGCGGACTGTCAACAGTCCACGAGCCAAACGGGAAGCAATCTATTCAAAAAAATCATTCTCCCGGAACTGAAGGGCATAGAGCTTTTTGTAGGTGCCGTCAAGCGCCATGAGTTCCTCGTGGGAACCCCGTTCCGTAATCTTTCCGTTGATGACCACCGCAATCTCATCCGCATTCCGGATGGTGGAGAGCCGGTGGGCGACTACCAGGGTGGTACGGCCCTTGCACAGTTCATCCAGAGCCTGCTGGATCAGGACTTCCGTGGTATTATCAAGCGCGCTGGTGGCCTCGTCCAGAATCAGGATAGCAGGGTTTTTCAAAAATACCCGGGCAATGCTCAGGCGCTGCTTCTGGCCGCCGGAGAGCTTAACGCCCCGCTCGCCGATTTCCGTATCGTAGCCCTTTTCCAGAGTCATAACATAGTCATGGATATTGGCGCGCCGTGCCGCTTCATAAACTTCCTCCTCGGTGGCACTGGGGCGTCCATAGAGGATATTTTCTCTGATGGTGCCGGCAAAGAGGAAAACATCCTGCTGGACGATACCGATATTGCGGCGGACAGATTCCATGGTCAGATCGCGGATATCCGTGCCGTCAATCAGGATAGAACCTTCCCCTTCCCTGAGCTTGTAAAAATTGGGCAGGAGATGACACAGCGTAGTTTTGCCGCCGCCGGAAGGGCCAACCAACGCAAGCTTGCGCCCCTTTTCCAGACGAAGGTTAATGTTGTGGAGAACCTCCTTGGAGGGATCGTAGGCGTAGGTTACATTTCTGAATTCAATGGTTCCCTGGACATTCTTAAGCTCCCTGGCATCCGGAGTGTCTTCCTCCGGCTCAGAATCCATGAGCTCCACAAAGCGTTTGAAGCCGCTGACGCCGTTCTGAAACTGTTCCATGAAGCCAATCAGAGTGTTTACAGGATTGATGAACAGATTCACCGAAACGATAAAGGTGGAATAATCTCCAAAGGATATTCTGCCTGCATACAAAAACAGACCGCCTGCGATTAGGATAAACACATTGAAGACATCCGTCACAAAGGAGGTGGAGGAGTGAAACTGAGCCATGGCGCGGTAGGCGCTGCGGGAGGCATCCACGAACTGTTTGTCCCCTTCCCTGAATTTTTCTACCTCGCGGGCGCTGTTGGTGTAGGCCTTGGTCACGCGGATTCCGGTCACGCTGCTTTCCACTGCGGCATTGATGACGGCATTACTTTTGCGGCGGTCGTCAAAGGCGCGGCTCATGGCATGGCGGAAGTAAAGCGTAACCACCACCAGAATCGGCACACAGGCGAAGATAATCAGCGTCAGGATAGGGTCGATCATAAACAGATAGATGAAGGACAGGACAATCATTACAGTGCTGATCAGCAGATTCTCCGGGCCGTGGTGAGCCAGCTCGCATACCTCAAATAAGTCGCTGGTGAGCCGGGTCATGATGCGCCCGGTTTCATGGTTGTCGTAGAAACTGAAGGGCTGTTTCTCCAGATGGGCAAACAGATCCTGGCGCATCTGCGACTGCATCTGCACGCCGATCATGTGGCCGTAATATTGTACAAAATAGCGCAGCAGCATGCGTACTACGTACAAAGCCAGCACAATCAGGCCGGAAACGACGATGGTGGAATACATCTTTTCCGGAATATAGATATTGAGCATTTTGTTAGTCACAACAGGATATACCATGCCGATGACCGAGATAAGCAAAGATGCCAGCATATCAAGGGTCAGCATCTTTTTGTGCGGTTCATAATAATGGATAAAGCGCTTTAACATGAGTTTATTTTTCCTTTCCTTCAGGTTTTGTTGTTTCTTTTTTCGGGCGGTACGTAGGACTTGCAGCGAAGATATTCGGATTCCGGACAGCCGTAATAGGGTTCGTTGCAGGGTTTGCACCTGGCGTCCCTGATTTGTTCCAGTTCGGAAATGACAGTTCCCAGCACGTCCTTATCCAGACAGTAGTGGGTGTAATAGCCTTTTTTGATGCCTGTCACCAGACCCGCTTCGCGCAGCACTTTCAGGTGCTGGGAAACCGCCGATTCGGACAGGCGGCTTTTTCTTGCCAGTGCGCGCACACAATAGCCCCGCTCGGACATTAATTGTAAAAGCAGAAACCGCTTGGGTTCGCCTAAGGCTTTCAGGATTTTTGCGTCCACATTTCGTCCCTCCAATCTTGCGTTAATAAACCGGCCCACAGAGTGTGGCAGCATATGTCATATATTGTACTACACTTATTTAATTTAGCAAGTACTAAATCAGATTTTTGCTGAATGGGCGTGCGACAGGAAATGTCAAAGTAATTTGCCGTTTGTTTTAACCCCTCCGGGAGATGCGCATGAAATTTGTTGAGGGAATGGAGGAGATGTATTATAATATCCGTTGAAAAATTGCCTCTGCAATTGCAGAGGCAATGACAGAAGTTTATATTATCTGCTTCGTAAAAGCAGTAAGACGAGGAGGAAAAGAAAATGCAGAACAATTTAACCAGGGAGGAAGCCCTTACTCTTTTGAAGAAATATAATAAGGAGCCCTTTCATATCCAGCACGCCCTTACGGTGGAGGGTGTTATGAGATGGTTTGCAGATGAGCTTGGCTACAAAGAGGAAGCAGACTATTGGGCAATCACAGGGCTCTTACATGATATTGATTTTGAGTTGTATCCGCAGGAGCACTGCCGGAAAGCGCCGGAGCTGCTCAGAGAGGGCGGGGCGTCCGAGGATATGATTCATTCCATATGCTCTCACGGCTATGGTCTGTGCTGTGATATTGAGCCGGAGCATGAGATGGAAAAGGTGCTTTTTGCGGTGGACGAGCTTACCGGACTGATTGGGGCGGTAGCTCTTATGCGTCCCTCCAAAAGCGTGATGGATATGGAAGCTTCCAGCGTAAAGAAAAAATTTAAGGATAAAAGGTTTGCCGCAGGCTGTTCCCGGGATGTGATCCGGCAGGGGGCCGAGCGGCTTGGATGGGATTTAAACGATCTTTTTGAAAAGACGATTCTTGCCATGCGTTCCTGTGAAGGGCAGATTCAGGAGGAAATGGAAAGGGTTTGATTTATAAAAGAATCTCCATCCCTATCTTTTGTGGCTTCAGGCCGCAGGACTGATAAAATTTCATGGCGCTTTCATTCAGGCTCCACACATTCAGAGTGACGTTGTAGCATTTCTGCTCTCTGGCAAAGTCAAGCACATACTCATAAAGGCTTTTGCCGATATGCTGCCCTCTGATCTTTTCATCCACACACAGATCATCAATGTAAAGGGTTTTGATATCGGTCAGAATATTGTCATTCATATGTTGCTGAAAGATGCAGAAAGCATAGCCTAAAACTTTGTCGTTTTCATCTACTGCGGTGAAAATGGGACGCTGGTCGTCGGCAATGAGCTCCCTGAGCTGTTCATCCGTATATTTTTTTGCTCCGTATTTGAACAGGTCGGGGCGGCCTTTGTGATGTACCAGGCACACCTGCATCAGAAGATCGTTGATGCCGTCCATGTCCTGTTCTTTTGCACATCTGATTTCCATAATTTTAATGACACTCCTTATCTGATAGATATTTTCAACTTCCTAAAAAGTGGAAGGCGTAGTATGATAACAGTATAGCACATGGGAGGCGTTTTATGAAAGAGACAATTAATATGTCAGTATCTCAGGTATTTTCCAAAAACGGAGAAAGATATGCCTTCGTTTCATTTACGGATGGGGAGAAAAATGCGGAAGGGAAGATTCCTGACTGCAAAATTATTTCCAGCAATGGCTTTGGAAAAGCGGAGATAAAGCAGCTCGAGGAATACATGGAAAGAGAGCTGTCCCGTCTTAAGAGAATGGCAGCAGGGATTGATGTCATGCGGGCGTTTATGGAAGAGTAGGCAGGGATTACGAGAAGGAAATATTCGGATGGATAAGGAATGGGAAAAGTTGCTTCGGGTAACTAAAAAATAGAATTTGGAGATTATTTATGAAGGTATCAACAAAAGGGAGGTATGCTCTGCGGCTGATGCTTGATTTGGCAATCAACGACAGAGGAGAGCCAATCAGGTTGAAGGATGTTGCCGTAAGACAGCAGATTTCTGAAAAATACCTGGAACAGATCATTTCCATCTTAAATAAGGCGGGCTTGGTGAGCGGAATCAGGGGGGCACAGGGAGGTTACAGGCTGCAAAGGGACCCTTCTGAATACACAGTGGGTATGATCCTGAGAATAACGGAAAAGGAACTTGCCCCGGTGAGCTGTGTTGGAAAGCATCCTACAGAGTGTGTACGCAGGAAGGACTGCGTGTCGGTAAAAATATGGGAGAGGGTCAATGATGCGGTAAGTCAGGTGGTAGATGGCATCACCCTTGCAGATATGGTCAGATGGCAGCAGGAGATGAACCAGCAGAAAGAGGATGGCGTGCCTTCTTTAATGAAAGGTGAGAAGGAAGAATATCCATTCGCCCGGACAGAACTGCTCCTTGGGAGAGAAGCTATGGACAGGCTTAAAAAATCCCGCGTAGCAGTATTTGGGATAGGTGGAGTTGGCGGATATGTGTGCGAAGCTCTTGCCAGGAGCGGTGTAGGGGCGTTGGAGCTGATAGATCATGATAGGGTGAGTCTAACCAATTTGAACCGTCAGATTATTGCCACACACAAGACGCTAGGGCAGTATAAGGTGGATGCCATGAAAGAGAGAATTTATGACATTAATCCGCAGACAGTTGTGCAGGTTCATGATTGCTTTTTTCTTCCGGAGAATGCAGAGAAATTTCCCTTTGAAGAATATGATTATGTGGTAGATGCGGTAGATACGGTGACGGCGAAGATCGCCCTTGTGATGAGAGCAAAGGAAAAGGGGGTTCCCATTATCAGCAGTATGGGAGCGGGAAATAAGCTGGACGCGGGCCAGTTTAAGGTGGCGGATATTTATCAGACAAAGGTTTGCCCCCTTGCAAAGGTCATGCGCAGAGAACTGAAAAAGCGTGGAGTGGAAAAGCTGAAAGTGGTGTATTCAGAGGAGACACCCATCGAGCCGAAAAAAGTCTATGCTCAGCAGAGCCAGGAACGTAGAAGCACTCCAGGCTCAGTAGCTTTTGTTCCTTCCACAGCAGGGTTAATCATTGCAGGTGAAGTAGTGAAGGACTTAGTTCGAGCGCCTTTATAGCATACATTAGACTTTGTAATGATTAAGTGGTATAATCACCGTAGAAATTGTTCCGAAAGAATACGAAAAACGGCAGGAGAAAAGAGTCTATGAGAAGAACAAAGAATAAACCCCGCGTTTCGCGGAAAACTTTCATGTCAAAAAGCAAGATAATGACACTGATACTTACGGTGATACTGGTATCGAGCAGCGTGTTAGCGGGAAATGGCAATGTTCTATATGCAAAGGCGGCGGGAAGACCGGTTGCAATTGTGACCTGTGAGATTTCGGGCTCAGAGGTGGTTTGCCAGCTTGAGGCAAGCAGTGTTCCCGCCAGTGATGACGGCAAATTTTACATTTATGCGGACGAAGTTTATGAAGATGGACCAAAAGGGGATATTGTCGCAAGTACAGAGGCAGGAAAATCAGTTTCAGTGAGCTTTCCTTTGAATTATAATATGGCGGATTCCAATTTGAGCCGCAAGTTTTTGGTGGCAGTAAAGCAGGGCGGCCAAATGATGCAGGTAAGTGATGAGCATTATATTACGAATCCGGAAGCGCTTTCGGCATATACCTCTGAGAGAAGAGATACTGGAATTAAAGGGATTTTGCCAGATATCACAAGGGTAGCAAATGGAGAGCTGCAGGAGCTGGGAATCCAACAGGTGGTCTACAATATGGATTTGGATGATATTTGCTCAGAGGAAGCAGTTCCCGGTGCAGTACCTTTTGTTTATAATGGGCAGACCTTTTACTTTAATGGCTGGATGCTCTCGGAATATGATTCCACAATCCAGGGATTTAACCGCTATGGGGTACAGGTGACCATGGTTCTTCTAAACAGCGGAAAGGGGGCTTATTCCCAGCGCCTGATTCATCCCCTGGCCGTGGGCGGGGACTGCCCGGGCTATGCCCTGAACGTGGCAGATGCCTCCGGCGTGGATTATCTGAAAGCAATGGCCGCCTTTTTGGGACAGCGCTACAGCGGAAAAACCGGCTGCGGACAGGTGGATAACTGGATTATCGGCAATGAGGTAAATGCCCGGACTTCCTGGTGGTATACGAATTCTACGTCGCTGGATTTAAATGTCAATATCTATGTAAAGGCATTTCGGATTTTTTATAATGAATTAAAAAGTATGAATGCCAATGTGCGGGTTTACAATTCCATCGATCAGGAGTGGCAGCGCAAGTCCAATCCGGGAAGCTTCCTGTCCAAGGATTATCTGGATCAGTTTAACTATTATATCAACCGGGAAGGGAATATTGACTGGGGGCTTTCCTTCCATCCTTATAATTCCCCGTTATATGACCCTTACGCCTGGAACGGCCCGGCAGTGTGGGTGAAGAACAGCTTAAGTTCTCTGTATATTACCATGCAGAACATCGATGTCTTAGTGGATTATATGCACCGGGAGCAGTTCTTGAATCCGCAGGGGCAGGTTCGGAGCATTTCCCTTGCAGAAGTCGGGTATACCTCCAGCTTTGGCACCGAGGCTCAGGAAGCATCCGTTGCCTATGGCTATCTGAAGGCTGCCTCTCTTCCCGATGTGGATGCGTTTATGCTTTTCAGGCAGACCGATGAAGCGTACGAGATGGAAAGCCACCTGGCGCTTGGGCTTTACGACCTGGAAGGAAATAAGAAGCCTGCCTACGAGATTTACAAAAATCTTGGCACGGCAAATGAAGCCGCCGCCAAGGCAAGGGCGTCAGAGATTATAGGAATGGATATCGATCAGATGATCAGCGAAAAGATTTTGTGGACCAGGAGCGGCACAGGGGTAGTGCAGTGACGGCCTGGAAACGGTGATTGCAGAATGTTGCCGGAATGTGTATAATATAGGCGTTTATAAAAAACAACGGATGTCAGGCTTCTCGCCAGTCATCCTTATGTTAAACAACGGGCAGTACGCTTCGCGAACAGCCCTTATGTTAATAAAGAGCCGTTGGCTTTTTGAAAGGAGCATGGTTATAAATTATGGTACAGTCAAGAACGCACACATGTGCACAGCTCAGGATAGAAGATGTGGGGAAAAAGGTCACAATCGTGGGCTGGTATGATAATATGCGTAAGGTCAGTAAAAATCTGGGATTTCTGATCCTGCGTGATTTTTACGGCGTGACCCAGGCAGTGATCGAGACAGAGGAAATGATGACAAAGCTTTCCGGGGTGAACAATGAATCCACCCTTTCCATCACCGGAGTGGTGCGGGAGCGTTCCAGTAAAAATACCCAGATTCCTACCGGTGAGATTGAGGTGGTGCCGGAGGAGATTACGGTTCTCGGAAAGTGCATTTATAATGAGCTGCCCTTTGAGGTTAACCGTTCCAAGGAGGCAGATGAGGCGGTCAGATTAAAATACAGATATCTGGATTTGAGAAATCCTTCCGTGAAGGAAAAGATCGTGCTTCGCAGTAAGATCGTGGCAGAAATCCGCAGGCGCATGACAGAGCAGGACTTTCTGGAGATTACAACCCCGATTTTGACCTGTTCCTCGCCGGAGGGGGCAAGGGATTATCTGGTTCCTTCCAGAAATCATCCGGGCAAGTTTTATGCCCTTCCCCAGGCGCCGCAGCAGTTTAAGCAGCTCCTTATGACCTCGGGTTTTGACCGGTATTTTCAGATTGCTCCCTGCTTTCGGGATGAGGATGCCAGGGCAGACCGCTCTCCGGGAGAATTTTATCAGCTTGATATGGAAATGGCATTTGCCACCCAGGATGATGTGTTCGGCGTGATTGAGACGGTACTTCCGCCTATTTTTGCAGAGTATGGCAAGTACAAAACCGCGTCTGGTGTGCCCTTTGCCAGAATTTCTTATCGGGATGCCATGAATAAATATGGAACGGACAAGCCGGATCTTCGAATTGATCTTGTGCTGCAGGATGCCACGGAGTGTATGCAGGGCTGCGGCTTTGAGCCTTTTGAGGGACAAAAAGTGAAGGCCATCGTGGTGGATCACTTTACGGCGGCCAGGAAGGTGATTGATAAAATCTGCAGTGATGTGGATGTGCAGAGCGGGCAGAAGGCTTACTGGTTTAAGGTGGACGAGAGCGGCAATCTGACCGGCGGCGTATCCAAGTTCCTAAAGGAGCGCAGGGAGCAGGTGATTGCAGCGCTTGGCCTTAAGAATGGTGATTTTGTGGGACTGACAGCCGGGAAGGAACTGGATGCCCTTAAGAGCGCCGGGGTGCTTCGCAGGTTTCTGGGAAGCGCCTGCGAGAGCCATATGAAACAGGATTGCTATGAGTTCTGCTGGATTGTGGATTTCCCCATGTATGAGATTGGGGAGGAGTCGGGAGAACTGGAATTCTGCCATAATCCTTTTTCCATGCCCCAGGGCGGTATGGAAGCTCTCACCACAAAGGATCCGTTGGATATCTATGCCTATCAGTATGACCTGGTGTGTAATGGAGTGGAGCTTTCCTCCGGTGCGGTCAGAAACCACGACCCGGAAATCATGGTCAAGGCTTTTGAGATCGTAGGGCTCAAGGAGGAGGATGTGAAGGCCAAATTTCCGGCCATGTACAATGCATTCTGTTACGGCGCGCCGCCCCACGCCGGAATCGCTCCCGGTGTGGACAGGATGGTGATGCTGATTGCCGGGGAGGAGAGCATCCGGGAGATCATTCCTTTCCCCATGAACAAGACCGCTCAGGATGTGATGATGGGAGCACCCTCGGAGGTGGACGAGAAGCAGCTTCGTGACGTGCATATCAGGGTTGAGCTGCCGAAGGAAAATGAGTAAGCGTTATCAGACCAGAGGAGGATTTGGGTTATGTTATGTGTAAAAAACGGTATGATTCATGATGCCATTCACAGAGAAGCTTTCCAGGGCGATATCCTGGTGGAAAATGGAAAGATCAAGGCAATCGGCGAAAATCTGGAGACAGGGGAGGGTGTTACGATTATAGATGCCGGGGGGCTTCAGGTGTACCCCGGTTTTGTGGAGGCTCATGGGCATATTGGCCTTGACGGCTATGGGATTGGCTACGAGGGAATGGATTACAATGAAATGAACGATATTGTAACACCTCACCTGCGCGGAATCGACGGAGTGAAGCCGATGGATGCTGCTTTCCCTCACGCGGCAGCGGCGGGAGTTACCTGTGTCTGTGTGGGCCCGGGAAGCGCCAATGTGCTGGGCGGAACCTTTACCACCATTAAAACAGTCGGGAAGAGAGTGGACGACATGGTGGTGCGGGACGGAGTTGCCATGAAGTGTGCCTTTGGTGAAAATCCCAAGAGAGTATATCGGGAGAAAAAGGATTCCAGCCGGATGACCACAGCAGCCCTGCTTCGGGAGATGCTCTTTAAAACCAGGGAATATATGGAAAAGAAAGAAAGCGCAGGGGAGGATGTGTCCAAAAAGCCCGCCTTTGACATGAAGCTGGAGGCTTTGATTCCCGTGTTAAAGGGAGAAATTCCCCTGAAAGCGCACGCCCATGCCACGGAGGATATTTTCACTGCCCTGCGTATTGCCAAAGAATTTGGGGTGAAAATCACATTGGAGCATGTGACGGAAGGGCATTTGATTGCAGAGGAGCTTGCAAAGGAAAATGTGCCGCTGGCGGTGGGACCGACCCTTACCAGCGCTTCCAAGTTTGAGCTGCGCAATAAGAGCTGGACAACACCGGGAGTTTTGGCAGCCGCAGGATGTCAGGTATCCATCATCACGGATTCCCCGGTGATTCCCCAGGAGTATCTCCCTTTGTGTGCGGGGCTGGCGGTACAGGCAGGAATGGATCCTTTTGCGGCACTGCAGGCGATCACCATCAATCCGGCAAAGCATGCGGGGATTGCAGACCGGGTAGGTTCCCTTGAAATCGGCAAGGATGCGGATATTGTCATCACCGACGGCTGTCCCTTTGAGGTGTCAACCAAAGTAAAGCTCGTCCTGATTGACGGAAAGGAAATCTGATTATTTTGACCAGAAAAGAAGCATGCAGGATTCTGGGTATTGCGCCGGATGCCGAAACGGCGGAAATCAAGAAGCGGTACAGACAGATCATGAGGCAGGTACATCCGGACGGCGGCGCGCCTGAGGGAAACCATGCTTACAGCGCGCAGGAGGTCAACCTTGCCTATGAGATACTCCGCAGAGAAACCGGCAGAGGAATACAAGGCAGGGAGCGCCCTGAAAAATGGAAAAAGATGAATGCCCCCATGAATCCAAACGCCTACAGAGAGCGGCAGGTTTTTTACTATGCGGAGGACCAGGAGGGCAACATTTTGGGGAGCTTTCCCGTTGCCAGAGGAAAATATCTCTGGAAAACGGAAGAGGATTTTCCGCTCTTTCTGCTGAGCATGTACCAGTGCGGCAAAGAATTGTTGGATGAAATCGATGACAGATTGCGAAGAAGGGAATTGACAGCGCTCCGGCAGGAAATCCAGCCGGAGCTTACTTATCTGCTCTCCCAGCAGTTTATTGACGGCTTGGCTCTGCTTGGGGAGCTTGCCAGGGAAAAAGAAAGCGCTCAGGAAGGAAGCAGGATATTTTATATACCGGCCATGCTGGAGCTTGCGGAAAAAGGCAGGGAAACGGAAAAAGGAGGTATACTGTCTCCTTCCCGTCTGAGAAAGCACAGACTTTACCTGAAAGATCAGGCCGGGCAGGAGCTGGGGTATCTTTCCTTTCTGGATGACAGGTTGTATTATGTCATCATCCCTCTTTTTGAGCAGAGGAGGGCAAGGATCAAACTGCAGGCAGCAGGAGAACCGGAAAAGAAAGACAGAAGAAAGGCAGGAGGATATCAAAAGCTGCATTTGTGGCTGAAAGTGTCTGAGGAAAGCACGGGCAGCCTGCCGGAAAGTTTGAATTTGCAGATTGAAGGGTTGCTGCAAAAATATGAAAATGGGAGGTCTTTTCGTGTACCGTTTGGCAAAGATAATATTTTAGGAAATGATAATTGAAATAGGAGAAATGAGTATGAAATGGAAATCTTATTCGTATCCAATTTCAGATGTGCGGGATTGGGCAGACAATAAATGCCTTGAATTAAGGCCGGACTTTCAGAAAAATGAAGTATGGACGCAGGCAGCGCAAATAATGTTAATTGATACAATTTTGAAGGGAATACCAATTCCTAAAATATATATCAAGTCAATTGTGAAGAATGAACAGACATATAGGATTGTAGTGGATGGACAACAGCGTTTGACCGCTATTTTAAAGTTTATTCATGATGAGCTTCCGTTGAAAAAACCTTATCATGGGGAGTACGTCAATATGAGATATAGCGAATTACCGGAAAACGTTCACGACGATTTCATCCGCTATAAAATTGACATTAATGAGATATTTAATCCATCTGATGAGGAAATCAGGGATTTATATTCAAGAGTAAATAAATATACGGTTCAGTTGAATAAGCAAGAACTTAGAAAAGCTGATTTTCCAGGAGATTTTATTTCACTTGCGGAAAAAATATCTGAGAATCCTTTTTTTGAAAGCTCAAAAATCTTTAGTGTAAAGCAAAGAAGAAGAATGTTAGATGTTGAATTTGTTGAAGAATTATTAACAATAATATTAGAAGGAGTGCAGGATAAAAAGGATTATTTAGATAATGTATGTGAAAAGTATATTATTTTGCATAATAAAGAGGATGTTGAACAAAAATTCCTCGGAGCTCTACAGGATATTTCGTTGATTTTTGAACTGGAAACCTTTCCAATACATGATACTCGATTTAAGCAGAAATCAGATTTTTATTCCCTTTTTGCATGTATCTTGCTGTTGAGAGGAACAGGAAAATTGCAAATTAACAAATTAGAGAAGGTGCGTAATGATTTAAGGGAGATGGATGAATATATTGGTCCCCAATCAGATAAGGATGAATATAGAGAATACGCCACACGTTGTCTAAGTGATGCTAATTCTATCGCCAATAGAAATTGGAGAACAGAATTTATGAGACAAAGAATAGCAATTCTTTACGAGGGATGATTATGGAACTATACCTAAAGAAAAATCGAGTATTCTACTTTGACGGAGAGGAAGTTATAGCAAATTCAGGGCTTAGTTATGAAATTAACGATAGGCTGGGTTCGGGTGGGAATGGTGTTGTTTATGAATGCATTGATCAAAGTGGTATTCTTTATGCGATAAAATTTTTGCTCCATTTTACTGAAAAAAGTAAAAAGCGATTCAGACAGGAAATTTCATTGATGAAAAGGTTACACCATTCACATATCATAAAATATATTGACGATGGTTCTGTAATCTTGAAAGAAAATAAACATTCTGCCCAAGAACAGCAAGCATTGTTTATGATCATGGAAAAAGCAGATAAAAATTTAAAGGATTTCCTATTTTAGTTATCTAAAATATCATACGATATTTATGCACCACAATTTCGAGGATTGTGTAAAGCATTAACAGAGATTCATCAGTTTGCCATACATAGAGACATTAAACCGGAAAATATTTTGATAAGGTGTTAGTTTAAAAATGGGTTGGTGCTTCTATACAGCCAACAGCCTTAGGTTTCGGACACCCCTGCCGCTATGGAAGTAATCGGCTTTTCCAACATTCAGCAGGATCCGGCAAACCTGCCTGATCAGAATGTCTGCATTATGGTAGGATGCGGCAAACAATACATTATATCTGTTCAGGTATTTTGTAGCTACCCCACGGTAATAATTATATCGCCTCTTAATAAAGCTGTGGAAACCGTTGACTGTGTTCAGGTTGAAAAAACTCTTTTCCTCTTCCATAACTTCATGGCAGTCTTTTATGCTACAGTCTGTATCTGCACACAGACTGCGGTAACTTTTGAGCCCGTCGCATAATAACAGGGCTCCCTGGGCAATGTGGCCTGCAAATACGCCTGCCAGTTCTTTCCCATCCGGTTTGGCACGGTTGACTGTGGCGGCATAGGCGGCCCCTCCGCGTTCGATCCCGGTACAGATCACACATATTCGCTTGAAATGCCCCTCTTCTGGGCTTTTGCCCCGTGCCTGCGGGCTTCCCGCTCCACACCATCCGGAAGGGCTGCCCCTTTATAAGACTCCAATACGAATGTTTCATCCATCTCAGACACCCCGCCGAGCAGGATTTGTTTTGTTTCCGGCAGTTCCTGTAATGCAAGGAGTATTTTATGGCGCATACGGAAAACGGTGGCATTGTTTATTTCCAATTTTTCAGCACTGTAAGCAATAGAATGCCCCTGTATTGTGTCGCTGATGACTTCTCGCCATACGGCATCGCCGGAATGGGAATGTGACATAACGGTATGGGTTGTTGTTACAAAAGTATGCCCGCACTCTTTGCATAGGAAGCGCTGTTTATGGCATTTGTGTCCATAACGGATTGTTTCTGGGCTGGTGCAGTAGGGGCAGTCAGGGATTTCAGCAGTATTATCGGAGACCAGAAGATTTTTTACTGAATCAAGCAGGGCATTAACTGTATCAGCGGGGAGTTTTTTGATATATTTGGTAAGTTCCTCGAGTTTGGTCATAGCAATAATCCTCTCTTTCTTTAAGGATTATCTCATATGAAATGTCCCATATTCTGGACTCTAACTACTTACCAACCCATTTTTAAACTAACACCAAACATTTTTAGGAGAGTAATATAATGGCGAAGATTAGTATTATTGTTCCCGTATATAATATGGAACGATATCTGGAGAAAAGTTTGGCTAGCTTTTGTCAACAGACCATGTCTGATATAGAAATAGTTATCATCGATGATGGTTCCAAGGACGAAAGCTATAAAGTGTACAATCGATTTGCGGAACAAGATCCTAGAATAAAGATTGTTAAGAAAGAGAATGGAGGTGTTTCGGAGGCGAGAAATACAGGTATAGATAACGCTAGCGGAGAGTTTCTGATGTTTGCGGATCCGGATGACTGGATGGAGCCTAAATGTTGTGAGATTATGTATGACGAACAGGTGAGGACTCAGGCTGACATGGTTCTTGCTGATGTGAATGTAGTTAAAAATGGTGCTACTGAGCAATATAAAATATTTGAAAAAAAGTTTACTACAACGGATCCTCAGTTTATAAAGCAGTACCAAAAAGCATGTATTGGATACTGCTATAACCCTATGCCATCAGGTAAGTGGAAGGTACCCGGTTTGGGAAGCCCGTGGAATAAACTGTTCAAAAAGAGCATCATAGATGAGAACAATTTACGATTTGATCCATATGTAAAAGGAATCTATGACGATAATCTCTTTACCCTTCATTATCTAATGCATGTTAATAAACTTAGCTATATTCAAGAACCTGTATATAATTATCTAATTATTTCAGGGTCAATTACGAATTCTTACAAAAAAAACACTTTAGATATTAATGAAAGAATTTTTGAAAGAATTAATAGTTTTATTGATGAAACTGGTGATATAGATTTCTTTGGAGAAGCGTTGTATATAAATATCATTAGACGGCTAACACGTTCGGTTGATGTTTATTTCTTTGCAGAGAATAATCCAAAGACATTTACAGAAAGATGTAAGGAACTAAAAGATACACTTAAAACAGAACCTTACAGTACAGCTATTAAAAAAGTGAAACTTAATCAATTAATCATTAACGATAAAATAGTTGCACTTTTTGGGAAAATGCACGCACCAAGATTGATGTGGCTGGGCGTGAAAATAAAGAGATTGCTCGGATAACATTTTTCTGTATCGGGAGGAATAGGCTATAAAATGGTTGAAATGGTTGTTTCTATATGTACGTTCCTGTTGTATTTTGTTGTAATTGCTCCATCTTTAATTATAACTAGACAGGCAACTATACAAATAGAAAAAGGAAGGAAAAGGGAATTCATTATTCTATCGTTAATTGCAATAATTGTTCCCTGCATTTTTTCGGGCTTTCGAGGAGAAAATGTAGGGGTGGATGTACTCGGATATGCAAAGCCGGTATATAAAATGGCAGAGAGTACTGGTTCTTTATCTGAGTTCCTTGGACTTTCTCTAAGATATGAAACCGGATATAGATTAATAGCGTATATTGCTGCACATCGTTTTCATAGCTTTAATGCTCAGCTGCTTTTAACGCAGTTACTTATTAATACCCCAATTTACTGCGGAGCAATTTTGCTGAGAAAGCGTTTTCAACCATGGATCATAATGCTTTCATTCTATTGCTTATTCTTTGTTGAAACATTTAACATTATGAGACAAGGGATAGGAGTTGCATTTGCCTTTTTAGCCTTTTCATTCATGATTGAGAAGAAATGTAAGACATCTGCAGTATTTGCTGTAATTGGGTATTTTTTCCATACAACAATGATTATTGGATGTGGATTATTAGTTTTTGTTTATCTATTTAAAAAGATAAAAAGAAAATCAATTCGGGTGCTTTGTGTTTTTACATTAACAATAGCGGTTCCGGTGGTAATGAGATTTTGGAAACCAGCATTGGTATTACTTGCTGAAAAAGGACTTGTCCCATCACAATATGTTAGATACTTTATTACCGACCAGGTACAGTATTTTAGGGAATTAGGCACAAAAAATTATTTCGAATTAGCAATTAGATGGATAGGCGTAGCAATTCCGTTGATATTTGGAAATAGATTGCTTAAGAATAAGGAGGATATAAGGTATACTCTCTTTTTAGCTGTGCTTTTGGGATCGTTAATTTACACGAGTGTTTTTATTTTCCTTCATTCAAGTTACGGGTATAGGATTTCATTTTATCTAGAAATTTTGTATATCCTTTGGCTGCCTTCAATTTATAGGAAACCAAATAGAAAGTCAGGGAGATTCAGAGTTCCATTATCCAATATTGTTTTGTTTTCTTCTTTAATTCTGTGCTTTTTTGTAGGATATATGATGCTGGGATTACATAGAACGCTTCCTTTCTATTTTCAGCTTTATTGAATTATTTTATGGAGGATATCATGATTAATAAGACTGAAGAAGAAATAATGTCCACATGGAAAACACGAGATGGAGACCCTTTAGTGACAATTAGGAGTATAACTTATAATCACGTTAACTATATATCAGATGCTTTAGATGGCTTCTTGAACCAAGTGACGAACTTCAAATTTGAAGTCATTGTACATGATGATGCATCAACTGATGGAACTTCAGATGTGATTCGGAAGTATGCAGAAAAATACCCTCATATTATCACGCCCATTATTCAGAAAGAGAATCAATATTCAAAAAAAAATGGTGGTATTAGGCGGGCCATTAATTCGAATCTAAGGGGGAAATACATAGCTTTATGTGAGGGAGATGATTATTGGACATATCAAAACAAATTAGCCAAGCAAATCGCATATATGGAATCCCATCCTGATTGCAGCTTGTCTTTTCATGCAGTCAATTATGAACAGAACGGAAAGATAATAAAGAATGATAGGATTAGCAATAAAGAAAAGGACATCCCAAGTAGAAATGTTATTCTGGGAGGAGGAAAATATATTGCAACTCCTTCGATTTGTTGCAGAACTGTTGATTTTTTGGATTACCCAAAATTCAGATTGATGGCAGATGTAGGAGATTTTCCACTTCAAATCATGTTAGCAGATAGGGGAAAAGTACATTATTTCCCAGATCTTTGGGGAGTATATCGGGTTTCCAGTTCTGGCAGTTGGTCAGAAAGTCAAAAGAATAGAGAAGCTCAGATACGGCACCTCAATAATCAGATTGACTGGATTTCTGAATTTGACGATTATTCGAAAAAAAGATTTTTTTCGGAGACTAGAAAAGAAATTGCAGTCTGCAACTTGAGACTATATAAGTTGGGCTATATCAGCTTTAAAGAACTTATGAGCATTGTTAATGCATTAGAGCCTAGTAAGGAAAAATACATTTATTATATCTCAGCGATTAAGAATATTCCTAAGAATCATAGAAACTCTATGTGCAATTAATTACCTAGCATTAAGTAAAGGATAAACTATAATGCAAACCATTTATAGTAAAAAATCGATTTTTACAGGTTTCTTTTGGCGTTTTGCAGAACGTGTTGGAGCTCAAGGCGTCAAACTTTTAATTGAGATTATACTTGCCCGGATTTTGTTGCCGGACGATTACGGCTTGATTTCTTTAGTGACGGTATTTATTACCGTTCTAAATGTATTTGTGAATTCTGGCTTAGGGAATGCCTTGATTCAGAAAAAAGATGCAGATGACTTAGACTTCTCAAGTGTATTCTGGTTCAATATTGTTTGGTGCATTGTTCTCTATCTGATTCTTTTCGTCAGTTCGCCCTTTTTGGCATCATTTTATGGTCGCACAGAGTTAACACCTGTATTAAGAGTTCTTGGACTTCAGGTAATTATTTCTGGCGTGAAGAATGTTGAGCAGGCTTATGTCTCCAAAACCATGCAGTTTAAGAAGTTCTTCTTTGCCACCCTGGGTGGAACAATCGGAGCAGCTATAATAGGTATATTAATGGCCTATCATGGGTACGGAGTGTGGGCATTAGTGGCGCAGCACCTATTTAATACTCTTGTAGATACGATCATTCTTTGGATCACTGTAAAATGGCGTCCAAAGTTTATGTTCTCCTTTGAACGGTTTAAAAAATTATTTTCTTTCGGATGGAAGCTATTGGTGTCCTCTTTGATTGATACCATCTATACAGAGATAAGGCAACTGGTAATTGGAAAGTTTTATTCCTCGTCTGATCTTGCTTTTTACAATAGGGGAAGACAGTTCCCATTCCTGTTCGTTAATAATGTGAATTCGTCGATTGATAGTGTTTTATTCCCAACCTTTTCACAGGAGCAGGACAACAAGGTAAAAATCAAATCGATGGCTCGAAAGTCGATTCAGATGAGTACATATATCATGGCTCCTCTATTGATGGGACTTGCATTTGTTGGCGAGCCATTTGTCAGACTAATTTTGACAGAAAAGTGGCTTCCGAGTGTGCCATTTATGAGAATTTTTTGTATCACTTTTATGTTTTATCCAATTCATACGGCAAACCTTAATGCGATTAAAGCACTTGGCAGGAGTGATTTGTTTCTAAAGCTAGAAATTATTAAAAAAATAGTAGGAATAATCGCGTTAGTTGCCACGATGAAGATTTCAGTTATGGCTATGGCGTATAGTCTTCTTGCTGTGAGTGTATGCAGTCAAATCATTAATAGTTGGCCGAATAGAAAATTGCTGGATTATAAATATATCGATCAATTGAAGGACATTTTGCCTAGCGTATTACTAGCCGTGTTTATGGGTATATGTGTTTCTCAATTTACGAGACTTGGTCTTAGCGACCTCGTCACATTATTAGTTCAGATACTGGTTGGTGCTGTTATTTATCTTTCTGGCTCTGTTTTGCTCAAACTTGATGGCTTTTTGTATCTAAAAAGATTGGTACTTGACTATTTTAAGAAAGGGAAGCAAAGGGATTAATGATGAAGAAGATATTACTTCTTGGTGGTTCCTCACAGCAGGTAGTTGCCATAGAAACAGCAAAAAGACTTGGATTATATACAGTTCTTTGTGATTACCTCCCGGATAATTCCGGGCAGTATCATTCAGACAAATACTATCAGACGAGTACAACAAACAAAGAAGCGATATTGAGAGTAGCAGAAGATGAAGATATAGACTACATCATTGCTTATGCCTCCGATCCCGCAGCTCCAACGGCGGCTTTTGTGGCGGAAAAGATGGGACTTCCTACAAATCCATATACATCAGTTGAAATCTTATGTAATAAGGATCGATTTAGAACATTTTTGGCTGCTCACCAATTTAGTACGCCAGAAGCTATGGGATATGGGGAAAGAGGCGTTGCTATAAATGCTCTGAAAAACTTAACGTTTCCCGTCATTATTAAGCCAGTAGATTCGTCTGGCTCCAAAGGTGCAACGGTAATAAAAGGGGACGAGAAAATAGAAGAAGCTGTAGACTTCGCATTCTCTTTTTCCCGGTCACACAGAATTATTGTAGAAGAATTTATCGAAAAGAAACATCCGTATCTGATCGGTGGTGATATCTTTGTCTCCGAAGGAAAGGTTATTCAGTGGGGACTAATGAACTGCCATAGGGACATCAAGGTAAACCCGCTGGTTCCGGTTGGGAAAAGCTATCCACCAGTACTTGATGAAATAGAATTGAACGATGTGAAAAGCACACTCCAGCGACTTGTTACAGAATTAGGCATTCAGTTTGGCCCAATGAACGTGGAATTGATTGTGGACAAGAATAATCGTGTTTATCCGGTTGATATTGGACCGCGTTCTGGGGGAAATATGATTCCAGATCTGCTTGGGATGATTTTCAATTGTGATGTTGTAGAGATGAGTGTTAGGGCAGCAATGGGTGAGAAGATTGATGCTCATGAGATGGATGGAACGCCATATTATGCAACATTGAATTTGCACTCAGATAGAGTTGGAAAATATAAACGTATTGAATTCGACCGGGTGATAGAGAACTACATTATTAGAAAGAATATTTATAAGAAATCTGGCGATGATGTAAATTATTTCGCAAATGCTGCAGATGCGTTAGGAATTGTATTTTTCAAGTTTCCGAATCAAGAGACTATGATTAGCTTGGAAGAGCATATGAATGAACACGTTAGAATCGTGCTGGAGGAAGATGAATGAGGGAGATAGGAGGCTATATTGAACTGGATACATATCATCTCCCGATGTTGCACGAGAATGCAATAGCTCTAAACTGTGGACGAAACTGTTTGGCTTATCTATTCAAAAGCCGCAGAATTAAGAAACTCAAGGTTTCATATTTTATCTGCAATTCAATTTTCAATGTTTGCGAACGCGAAGGAGTAGACAAGACCTATTACCATATCACAAAGTCCTTTCGCCCTGAAGATAATTTGACTTTAGCAGATGACGAATGGCTATATCTCGTAAACCTATATGGACAGCTTAGCAATGAAGAAATTAGAGAGTACGTAGACAAATATAGCAGGGTAATTGTTGATCAGGCTAATGGATATTTCGTAGAACCACTATCAGGTGTAGATACATTCTATACATGCCGCAAGTGGTTTGGTGTGGCAGATGGTGCGTTCTTGTACACAGATAATATACTCCAGGATGAATTTCCGGTTGATGAATCATTTGATCGAATGAGGTTCTTACTGGGACGTTATGAGCGAACAGCTTCTGAGTTCTATGCTGATTATAACGCAAATAATCGCTTTTTTGTGAATGAACCAATTAAGCGGATGTCGAAACTCACACACAATTTTCTTCATGCTATTGACTACACTTTTGTGCAGGAGAGGAGAAAAGAAAACTTTGCATATCTGCATCATGAACTAAAAGAAAATAATCTACTGAAACTTAAACCGGGACTTTTTATGTATCCACTGATGATAGGAAATGGAGATGAAATTCGGAAGAAATTACAATCCGAGAAAATTTATATACCAACACTTTGGCCCACTGTTTTTGAAGTGACAAGTCCAGACGATCTCGAATATCAAATGGCAAAGAATATCCTCCCACTACCAATTGATCAAAGGTATGAGATACAGGATATGAAGTATTTAGTAGAGAGAATTAAGAAGCTACTGGAGGTATGATAAATGGAAGACAAAATTCTTGTAACGCGTTCTTCGATACCGGACTATGATGAATACTGCGAAGAAATAAAAAAACTATGGGATAGTCACTGGCTCACAAATATGGGTGTAGAACATAAGGAATTACAAGTTCAGCTCGAGTCCTATCTTGATTGTCCTCATGTAGTCCTTTATACAAATGGTCATTTAGCACTGGAAAACGTTATTGCCGCGATGCAATTTCCTGTGGGAAGCGAGATAATAACCACTCCGTTTACGTTTGCGTCAACAACGCATGCAATCGTGAGAAATGGCCTTATTCCGGTATTTTGTGACATTAAGCCTGATGATTATACAATAGATGTAAGCAAGATAGAGGCTTTAATTACAGATAAGACGGTTGCTATTGTTCCAGTTCATGTATATGGGAATATGTGTGATGTCGAGAAAATAAAGAAGATAGCAGAACGTTATGACTTGAAAGTGATTTACGATGCCGCGCATGCCTTTGCTGTGAAGTATAACGGAATATCATCGGCAAACTTTGGCGATGCTTCTATGTTTAGTTTTCACGCCACAAAAGTATATCATACCATCGAAGGGGGAGCTGTTTGCTTTCAGGACGATAGTCTCTCGGCTACCATGAATGACATGAAAAATTTTGGAATTCGAGGGGAAGAGAGGGTTGTTTTCGTTGGCGGCAACGCTAAAATGAATGAATTTCAGGCAGCGATGGGAATTTGTAATCTCAGGCATATTGACAGGGAGATTGCTAAAAGAAAACGTGTTGTCGAACGTTATCGTGAAAGACTGAGTGGAATCGAAGGAATTAAACTGTGTGCTTTACAGAAAAATGTAGATAGCAATTACGCCTACTTCCCGGTAGTATTCGATGGCTATAAGACTAATAGAAACGAAATTTGCACGAGGCTAGCAGAAAACAATATTATTGCTAGAAGGTACTTCTATCCAATAACGAATAGCTTCGAGTGTTATAAAGATTTAAGCACGGCGGGGACTGAAAAGACACCGGTTGCGGCCTATATTGCAGACAGGGTTTTGACTCTTCCGTTATTTGCAGATCTAACGTTAGATTCTGTAGACAGGATCTGTGAGATAGTCTTAGAAGGCTGATAGATACATAAATAGAGAATTATAGCCAAGGTGGAGAGAAAAATGTATGATTTCTTAGTAGTAGGGGCAGGGTTGTATGGCTCAATATTTGCAAGGGAATTAACTGATGCAGGAAAATCTGTACTAGTCATAGATAAACGCCCAAATATCGGCGGCAATGTCTACACTGAAAAAGTGGAAGGAATCAATGTTCATAAGTACGGTGCCCATATCTTCCATACAAACAACAAGAAAGTCTGGAATTATATCACACAGTTTGCACACAGTTTGTAGAGTTTAACCGCTTCACAAATTCCCCTGTAGCAAACTATAAAGGTGAACTCTATTCCATGCCCTTCAACATGTACACCTTCAATAAAATGTGGGGCGTGGTGACACCGGAAGAAGCGGCGGCAAAAATTGCGGAGCAACGAAAGGAAATCACCGGAGAACCCAAAAATCTGGAAGAGCAGGCCATATCTTTAGTTGGTCGTGATATTTATGAGAAGCTGGTCAAAGGCTACACAGAGAAGCAGTGGGGGCGGGACTGCAGGGAACTTCCTGCGTTCATTATCAAGCGGCTTCCTGTTCGCCTGACCTTCGATAACAACTACTTCAACGCTTTGTACCAGGGCATTCCTGTTGGCGGGTACACAAAGCTGATTGCAAATCTGTTGGGCGGCATTGAAGTCCGGCTGAATACCGATTATCTGAAGCACAAGGCAGAGTTGGACTCTTTAGCGGAAACGGTAATTTACACTGGCCCAATTGATGCTTACTTCGGCTATAAGCTTGGTTATCTCGAATATCGTTCTGTCCGTTTCGAGAGGGAGGTTCTTGATACTCCGAACTTCCAGGGGAACGCCGCTGTGAATTACACAGATCGTGAAACTCCTTGGACACGTATTATCGAACACAAGTGGTTCGAGTTTGGCAAAGACGAGAACGGAAATGACCTGCCTAAGACTGTGATCTCCAGAGAGTACAGTTCTGAGTGGAAGCCAGGAGATGAACCTTACTATCCGGTAAACGAAGCAAAGAACAGCGCCTTGTATGCGGCGTACAGGAAACTGGCAGATGCGGATAAAAATGTGTTCTTCGGTGGTCGCCTTGGCGAGTACAAGTACTATGATATGGATCAGGTCATTGCATCAGCACTTGATATGTGTGAAAAAGAGTTGAATGAATAAAAAGAATAGGAGACTTCTATATGAAAGGCATCATTCTCGCGGGTGGATCCGGAACCCGTCTTTATCCGCTTACCATGGTAACATCAAAGCAGCTTCTCCCGGTATACAATAAGCCGATGATCTATTATCCGCTGTCCACGCTGATGCTGGCGCGAATTCAGGACATCCTTATTATTTCCACGCTGGAGGACACGCCCCGCATTCAGCAGCTTCTGGGCGATGGGTCATCTTTCGGCATTTCCCTCTCGTATGCGGTTCAGGAAAAGCTGGAAGGTCTTGCTCAGGCCCTCCAATCGGGAAGGACTTTATCGGCGATGACAGTTGCGCTATGATTCTCGGCGATAACATCTTCTATGGCAACGGTTTGGGACATAAACTCGCGTCAGCGAGACAAATGGCAGAGGACGGACAGGCCTGCATTTTTGGGTATTATGTGGAAGACCCGGAGCGGTTCGGCGTCATGGAATTCGCAAAAGAAGGAAAAACGGATGACGGTGTGAAGGTGCTCTCTGTAGAAGAGAAGCCGAAGGAACCAAAGTCCAACTACGCCATTGTGGGTCTTTATTTCTATCCCGCTGGCGTGAGTCAGAAGGCGGAGCAGGTCAAGCCCAGTGCGCGGGGAGAACTGGAGATCACGACACTGAATGATATGTACTTACAGGAGGGTTGGCTGAACGCGCTGCTCCTAGGCCGCGGATTTACCTGGATGGATGCGGGGACGTTTTACAGTCTCAGACGGGCGACCAATTTTGTCTGCATGATTGAGGAATACCAAGGCATGACAATCTCCTCCCCAGAAGAGATTGCCTACCACATGGGGTGGATTGACGATGAAAAGCTCCGGCTGAGTGCAGAGCGGTACGGCAAAAGCCCCTATGGCGAGCACCTGAGGGCTGTGCTGGAAGGAAAAGTCGTATTGTGAGAGGAGAAGCATGATGACGATAATAGTAACAGGCGGCGCCGGTTTTATCGGCGGAAATTTCATCCATTATCATTTGAAGGCGCATCCGGAGGATCGGGTGGTATGTGTGGATAAGCTGACCTATGCGGGGAATCTGAGCACACTGGCTCCGGTGATGGATCATCCCAACTTCCGGTTCGTGAAGCTGGACATCTGTGACCGGGAGGGGTAATGAATCTCTTCGAGGAAGAACAGCCAGATGTGGTCATCAACTTTGCGGCGGAAAGCCATGTGGACAGAAGCATTGAGGATCCCGAGATATTCCTCCAAACGAACATCCTCGGTATTGCAACCATGATGGACGCCTGCCGGGCCTTTGGCAATGTGCGCTACCATCAGGTCAGCACCGATGAGGTGTACGGAGACCTGCCTCTGGACCGCCCCGATCTGTTCTTTACAGAGGAAACCCCCATCCATACCAGCTCTCCCTACAGTTCCTCCAAGGCCGGGGCGGACCTGTTGGTGATGGCGTATTACCGCACCTATGGGCTGCCGGTGACCATCAGCCGCTGCTCCAATAACTACGGCCCGTACCACTTCCCGGAAAAGCTGATTCCCCTGATGATTGCCAACTGCCTAAATGACAAGCCTCTCCCAGTCTATGGGGAGGGGCTGAATGTCCGCGACTGGCTGTATGTGGAGGATCACTGCAAGGCCATCGACCTGATTGTCCAAAAAGGGCGAATCGGAGAGGTGTATAACGTCGGCGGCCACAATGAGATGCGCAATATCGATATTGTGAAGCTGATCATCAAGGAGCTTGGAAAAAGTGAAGACCTGATTACTTATGTGACCGACCGGAAGGGTCATGATTTGCGCTATGCCATTGACCCGACTAAGATACACTCTGAACTGGGCTGGCTGCCGGAGACCAAATTTGATGACGGCATCAAGAAGACGATCCAGTGGTACCTGGAAAACCGTTCCTGGTGGGAGGAAATCATCAGCGGAGAGTATCAGAATTATTATGAGAAGATGTATGGAGATAGATGACTTTTAGTTCGCTATGTGTGGATAAGGAAGCAATGTAAGTGAGGTACAATCTAGTATGGGAAAGCAAGTAAATAACCTAAAAATGTATGACGGCGCAAAAATCGTTGAATGCGAGATCGATGAAGATGTGACAATTGGTCAGGATTCTTTTGTTACGCATAGCAAACTCGGTTGTCACGTTCAGATCAACAGACGTAACATCATTGATGGGGTTGCGATTGGACGTTATTCGTATACTGGAGCAAACACAATCTTGAAGACTGCAGAGATAGAGAACTTCTGTTCTTTATCCTGGAATATCTCTGCTACAGGAAATCGGCATGATTACCTGAAGCTTACTGCCCATCCGATTGCTCAGTTATCATCTTTCGGATTAGTTGAAGAAAATGAACCACATGAAAAGAGAATCATCCGGATTGGCAGTGATGTCTGGATTGGTGCGAATGCATGTATTATGCCGGGTGTTCAAATCGGCGATGGTGCTGTTATTGGTGCGGGGGCAATCGTAACGAAAAGTGTACCACCATTTGCAGTAGTGGTCGGTAATCCGGCAAGGATAATAAAATACAGGTTTTCAGAAACGCAGATTGATGACTTACTCAGAATCAGGTGGTGGGACTGGCCTGAAGAACGACTGAAAGAGAATATCAGTCTTTTCAAAAACCAGTTGAATAATGAATCTATCAGGATACTCTTGGAAATATCTGGGGGGGGTACAGAGTAATCCGCTTTTGTTCGCTCCTTCAATGTATTCCTGCTATGTCGGCTTAATGGTTGCATAAATAGCAGGAGGTGAATGAATGGACCCTGTTAAAGTCGGATCCGCTATAAAAACCTTACGGAGGGGAGCGGGCTATACACAGCATCAGCTTGCGGATTTAATGGGTGTTACAGATCAAGCAGTTTCAAAGTGGGAGCGTGGTCTATCTGTTCCTGATGTATCTATCGTCACGAAGCTTTCTGTTCTTCTAAATGTTGATGTGGACAATCTTCTGGAAGGAAACATCAATTATCTTGAGAAGACATGGCAGGGGTGGCTGATTCTCAGTGAAAATCCAGAAATTTTTGCGGGTTCGGAGGTATATGGTAAACCGCTGGTTTACCTCTACCTGAGCTACTTCATGCTGGCTGGGATTGGCAGAATCTATATTGAATGTCCAGAACGGGACAGAAGATGGATAGAAGATAATTTTGGTGATGGTAGCAGATACGGTGTCAGAATATGTTATGGTAAGCCGATTGAAGCGAAGAACACCATGGTGGTCTACAATAATCCTTTTGTCTATGGGCCGAACCTCACGAAATATTTCCAAAGAGCGATGTCACGGATGAATGGAATTTCGATCCTCACGGTTGCAAAGACCATCGGTGGAAGCGAAATCAAGGTGTCATATGATAATTATAAGATGGTGCAAGATGCGGAGGACAATGGATTAGATCAGTTTTGTACTCCCGTTGTGTTCTTTCCAAAGAAGTACTTTGACCAAGTGGAACAAGTTGAGGATATCGTGAGCCTTCAGCCATTATATGCGGAGCCGATGGGAAACGGGATGATTGAGTACTCAATCACAGACGAGGATTCTCTTTGGGATACATCTTCTTTTCTTCGATATTTAAAAAAACGCATGGGTAAGGATGTATATGACCTTAGGGAAATCGCCAGGAACAGGAATTTTATATCTCTTGATGAGCATGGGGGATGATTTATGTCACTCCCTTTTCTTTTGCTCGATAGTTAGCAAAAACTAACTAAACTAAGGGTTGCTACCCAAGTGCGGCGCAACTCAATATAATATTTGTATGTTAGCAAGACCGAAGAGAATCTATCATTTACGGTATTCCCGTATGTAATACACGATTGGAGTGGAAGTATGAGCAAGGAGTTTGAAGGGAAGAAGCTGTTGCTTCTTGGCGGAATAAAAACAGCCTGTGCTATAGTCGTGAAGGCACAGGAAATGGGTGCATATGTTGCAGTTCTAGACTATAACACTGATTCTCCGGCAAAAGAAATCGCCGATGAGGCCGTTCTGATGGACGCAACCGATGTCAATGCGATTGTTGAGTGGTGCAGAAAAAACCAAATTGATGGCGTTACAACGGGGTTCGTAGATATTCTTATGCCAATTTGCTACGAAGTTTGCAAGAAATTAGGACTTCCCTATTATGCGACGCCAAAAATGCTGTCGATGTCTACAAACAAGGTGGATTTCAAGGAAACCTGTGAGAAATATGGGATCCCAGTACCGAAAACATATGTCATTGGCAGTGAAGTGCCTACAGAGATGTATGAATCCATCCATTATCCCGTTTTTGTAAAACCTCTTGATGCCAGTGGATCTCGTGGGGCTGGTGCGTGTTACACCCGTGAAGAACTTGATGCTCAGTTCGCTGAGGCAATCAGCTATTCTCCCACAAAGACAGCTGTTGTTGAAGACTATATAACAGGAAGGGAGTTCCTTCTAGACTATGTTGGTGTGAATGGTGAGTTTAGGCTCTTGTCAATGTTCGATAGGTATATGAGTCCAGGACGTAGGACGGCAATTAATTACTCAAATGTTTGCCTGTGTCCACCAGAACAGATCGATCAGTACTATGAGAAAGCAAACCCGAAAATATTGAGGATGTTTAAGGAATTAGGTTTTACAGACGGTTTGATTTTCTTACAGGGTCATACCGATGGAGAACATATCACTTTCTATGAGATGGGGTGTCGGCTTGGGGGTTCATTTTTCGAACTGGAACAGGCTGTGCTAGGCCTTAATCCTGTGGAAATGACAATTCGATTTGCGCTAACTGGGAAAATGCTCGCCAGTATTGAGCAGATAGATTTTAAATCCGCAGATTTCCAGAAAGTCGCAATGGTCACAAACTACTTATTGGAGGGCGATGACGAAACCGTTGCAAATATCGAAGGTGTCAACGCAGTCAAAGCACTTGACTCATATGTGGCCTTGATTCAGCAACGTGATGTGGAGTGTCACTTTAAGAAGGACAGAACGGTCGATAAACCTATTCTATCTTTCTTCATGGTTGCTGATGACATGGATCAAATCAAAGAAACATTGAGGTACATGAATGAGAAAATTCAAGTAACAAACTCTAAAGGGAAATCGCTTCTCTCAATGAAGTTTGACCCAGATAATCTTTAAAAGGAGAAAAGATAATGAAAGTTACAATTATTGGCGGTGGAAATTTAGGAACCCTTTTAGGAGCAGTTTTTGCATACAGAGGAAATGAAGTGACTATACGAAGTTCGGAACCGGAAAAGTTTTCGAAGGAACTTGAAGCTTATACAAAAGATGATGAGTTTCTATTCAAAGGAACCGTCTCCAGAGTTACTAGCGACTGGGAAGAATCTATTATAGGTGCAGATGTAATCTGGGTGACAGTTCCCCCACAGCTATTCATTGAGACTGCAAAAAGAATGGAACCGTATGTTGCAAAGGGACAAATGGTGGGACTTATTCCTGGAGCTGGCGCAGCAGAGTTTGCCTTTAGAAGAATTATTGACAAGGGCGCTCGTTTCTTCGGTTTAGCCCGCGTTCCGAGCATTGCGAGGGTAAAGGAGGCCGGAAAATCTGCTTATATGTTAGGACCAGCGCCTGAACTCTTAATTGGAAGTATCCCTGCGGAAAATGCAAAGCAAATTTGTGAGGAAATCCAGCCGCTGTACAGTATGAAATGTCGTCCGGTTGCAAACTATCTTGCGGTAGCTTTTACCCCATCCAATCCTGTATTACATACGTCAAGAATATACGGAATGTTCAAGGACTATATTCCAGGCAACCACTATCCGACGAATGAGCTGTTCTATGAGAAGTGGACGATCGATGGAGCAGAGATTTTGCTCAACTGCAGCGATGAGCTTCAACAGTTGTGCAAAGCAATTCCAATGGATTTAAGAGACGTAGAATCCATGCAGGCAAGACACGGTATTCGTAATCCTGAAGAGTTAGCTGCGAAGATTTGCAGTCTGGATCGTTTGAAGGGTCTCTACTCACCGGTAATTAAGGACGAGATTGGATATGTCCCGGATTTCAATTCAAGATACTTTGCGTCTGATTTTACCTATGGAATAAAGATCATGATTGAAGTAGCAGATCTTTTCAATGTACCAACTCCAACAATGGACACTATTTGGGAGTGGTACAAGAAGATTCAGCCTCAGAGAGCAAAGAATTGCTTTGAACTTGATATGACGCAGGAAGAATTTATCAATTTCTATATGGGCTGATGTTGAATCGGCACATTAGATCAGGAGGAAGATTGTAGTGCAGGAAAAGAACAGATTCAAAAAAGTCATGTCAGCTACGGATATCTTAGTTGTTGCATTCGGTGCAATGATTGGATGGGGATGGGTGGTCTCATCAGGCAGTTGGATTCAGAATGCTGGAGTGATTGGAACGGTTATCGGTTTTTTTATCGGCGGCATTATGATATTCTTTGTTGGTATGACGTATGCGGAATTAACTCCGGCTATGCCGAATGTTGGGGGAGAACATGTATTCAGCTATAAAGCATTTGGACCAACCGGATCTTTTATCTGTACATGGGCACTTATCCTTAGCTACATTGGTGTGGTATGCTTTGAGGCAGTTTCGTTGCCGACGATTATCCAATACATTTTTCCGTCTTTTACACAAGGGTATTTGTATACTATTGCAGGATCGGATGTGTATCTAACTGGCATCATTATTGCCTCGCTATTCACAATAGGCATAATTACGATAAACATACTTGGGATAAAAGCAGCATCCATATTCCAGACGATACTGACCGTTACGATTGCCGCTGTAGGAGTTATTCTGGTAATTGCATCTGCAATTAACGGAGACATTTCCAATCTTGAAGGCCAGTTTGTTGTTGGCGAAGGTTTTGAAACGGTCAAGAATACTATGTCAGTCGCCGTTGTAGCGCCCTTCTTCCTTTTCGGATTTGATGTTATTCCACAAGTAGCTGAAGAAATCAATGTTCCGCTAAAAAGGATAGCAAAAGTGCTACTCCTGTCAATAATTTGCGCTGTGACATTTTATGGCCTTGTAGTTTTGGCTGTTGGCTATGCCTTAACCAGTGAAGAAATTGTTGATGCTATGCAGAGTTCTGGATTGGTGACAGCAGATGCCATGGAGAAAGTTTTCAATAGTGCAGTGATGGCAAAAGTGTTGATTGTCGGAGGTTTATGTGGTGTTGTCACCAGTTGGAATTCATTCTTAATCGGGGGAAGCAGAGCGATTTTTTCCATGGCGGAATCAAGAATGATTCCCGTCAGATTCGCTGTGCTAAATGAAAAGCACAAGACACCTATAAATGCGCTTTTGCTAATTGGCGTTCTGTCATTTATTGCTCCGTTTTTTGGAAGAACAATGCTTGTTTGGATCTCCAATGTAGCGAGCTTTGCTTGCTGTATAGCATACTGCATGGTTGCGATGTCATTCCTGATTTTGGGGAAGAAAGAACCTGATTTGAACAGACCCTTTAGAGTAAAGCATTATAAATTTGTCGGTATCATTGCAACCATACTCTCCGGACTAATGGTGGTACTGTATCTGATTCCTGGTTCTGGCAGCTCATTAACGGTTCAAGAGTGGATCATTGTTGGATGTTGGACACTGTTGGGTTTGGTGTTCTACATTATTTGTAAGAAACATTACGGAGCGCAGTTCGGCCAGATGGATGTATAGCTGTATACAAATATCACTGATCAAAAAGGTCACTTCGCTTGCGCGAATTGTAACCTGAATTGTACAAAAATTAGCGTAGACAAAGGGCTAGTCTAAGCTTGTCAGGATTGCTGTATGGCATCGGACTGCTGTAAAATCTCTCTTTGCTTTTTAGTCAGGGCTTTCGCAAAACGCCGCTTCCCTTCGCTTTCTATCATTATGATATTTGACAGCTGGCTGTATACCTTATTCATTGATGTGGAATTGTCCTGTAGATACTGATGGAGTTTCCCAAACATATAAGAGCGGATCACACAGGCAACGAATGTGACAAAAGTCTTTCCCTCTGTCGTCTGTTCGTTATGGGTACGGATTCGCCTCCTATCCATATCCACTTTTATCTGCGAAAATATTTTCTCGTCAGCATCCTTCGCTCGATAGTAATACAGTAGGCTGGAAGCAGAAGCCTCCATATCGTTTGTAAACAAAAGAAAAAATCCTTTATTTTTTCGCTCGCCCTCTATCTTTTCCGTATCGGCCTCATAATCAAAGCCATTATCAGTCTCATGTTTTGTAATGCGGAAGTACCGGCTAAAATATTTGAGTTTACTTTTGGGACAGCACTTTACAAGTTTTTATAGATAGCCACACTTGCGCATAAGCTCTTGAAAAGCCTCTTTTAGCGGTAAGCCTTTTTTTATGGTTTCGACGGCCTGCCCCAAACTGTCAATTATTATGTTCATGCGGTTCTTTTCTCCCAGCTTGTAACGGATCTCCTGTGGGCTCTCTCCCTGGTAATCCTGGAATTCTATGCTGTAGTATGGCAGCAGGCGCACAGCCGCATAACTGATGCAGGTCAGGTTGGCAAGTCTTTCAATCCCCTTTACCGTGCGGATCATATAGTCACAGAAACACCAGAATGTCTTTGTTTCATAATAGCTGGTCTCTATGTTCCAGCGCAGTGAGAACAGGCCCAGTGGCAGCATTCCCCAGGCGCTGTAACGGCGGATCTTTTCATCCGCCTGTTTCTCTGGCTGGACAGTTATCCCTTCCGGCTTTGCTGTGCATAGGAACAGGCGGAAACTTCCGGGCTTTTCAGGGTCAGCAGCTGTCACGCAGGCATAGACAGGATGTCCTTTCCACAGGTTTGTAATAACTTTACGGCATCCCATGTAATAAGGTGCGCCTTCCGGTTTGTCCAGGACAATGGAGGATAGCTCCAGCCGCTCCCCATGGATGCGGGGACGCCCACGTCTGCCTGTCCTTTCACCGGGAAGGTCATAGAGTACCGTATCCGACCTTGCGCAGCAGACCATTTCCAGGTTTTTGAATTCTTCCACAAGGCCAGTGACAGGCTTTTTGGGATACCAGCTGTCACACAGAAGAATAACCTGACTGCAGGGGCCAAGCGCTGCCATAACGGAACGGATCATCTCTGCAGCAAGCTCCAGTTTGGAAAGCTCTTTTGTCCAAAGGCGGTAGCCTAAAGGGATGGAAAGGTAAATGATCCCGTCCGCCGATTGAAACGGCACATGGAGCATGATGCTGACGAAACAATGTCCATTGAGGTAGCTGGAGCCATTATGGGCGGCGTGGTCAAAGAGTTTGGAGCAGGCCTGGAATTTGGCTCCATATTTTTCCACCATGGTGTCATCAATGGAAAGGAAAACGGTAAGGCCTTTTAAAGAAGGGGGAATACAGCCCAAAGCAAGCCGTGCAGTTACAGCCATCCACCTGAGGTGGTCAAAAGCAGCATACCCAAGTGTATAGTAAAAGGAATTGAGGGACTTATCCGAAAGCCTTGAAATAATGTGGCGCCAAGCAAAGCGGATGGAGCGGAAGGAATCCAGGGTCAGCATAGAAAAGGCCAGCAGGAAAAGATTTTCAGCAGTAGGCAGGGAGGCATCCTGAAAATAATTCCAAAAGAACCAAAAAAGCTTGTGAAAAGTACGGTTTCTATTGTAAAATAAGCGTAACATACAATCTCCTGTTTTTTGTAAAGATTTGTTAGCGCTTATACTATACAACAAACGGAGCAGATTGTATGTTTTTTTATTGGTTAAATCGAAAAAATTTGTAAAGTGCTGAAATATATTATCAAAGAGAGGATATTTAAGATTGAGAGTCGGGCAAAGGCAGACCGTTTTTTCAATTCTCTTTGCTGGAAAAACAAGGAGAACTCTTAGCGTCAGAAATTGTGAAGATGCTTGGATACAAAGGCGTGAGCACTACTTTGAAGGGCGTATTCAAGGAGCTGGTCCTAGGCACAAGTACTTTTCAATTCCTCCTCATACAAAGAACAAAGGTAGTCAGGACCTTCTTTCCAGATTTCTGTGTTGAAATCGAATAAATCCTGATAGGTTTTAGACTCCGTAAATGCGAGCATGGAGTCCTCAGAGGATATATTATGTTCCACGGCATAAGATAGAAGCATACAACGCATTATTGTGATTGCAGTTGCTTCCTTCCTATCCAAGGTGACTTGATTATAGTTATTTTCCATAGCGGTCACTCCTTATAAATTTGAGAGATGCGATTGCTTCAGGAGTACGGAAACAAAACTGGTCTTTCAACTGTTCCGTTTCCAGAAGTTCAATGGTAGTTCAGTCAGCGCGTTTGGTGCCCGGCGTCCCATAAGTCCCGGCTACATAGTTGTTCAAAACAATGGCAGTCAGATCATCCGCAACCTTACCACCTATGATATCGACGAAGGCATATTTGCGTCGGAGTTCTGGAAACAATTCTTTGCTCCGATTACAAGCAGTAAAATGGAGCCACTCGGCATCGGCTTCATCGAAGTAATGGATGAAGAGTTATGGGTTGGACTGGAAGATAGATATTCTGCCCTCTGATTCCTGAAAGCTGTTAGGAAGAATACCACGGCGTTTGGCTTTTTTCACAGAAGCAGGGACATAAGAGATGGCTTGCCGTTTGGATGAGGTTAAATAAAAGCCTTTCCCAAAGTCGAGCCCGCCTCTGCATTTGGACAAATCAATTTGTGAGACCTCCGTGTAGCTTCCATGATAGAGAATGCCGTTTTGTGGAATTCGGATCATACTGCTACCCCCTTGCTGTGAAGAATATCCTCAACTTCCTCAAGTGCATTTTGGTAAATGCTTACATGCAGTAAATCGTAGCATTCCGAAATGAATCCTAGAAGAACATATTTTTGAAACAGTTGTGTACATTCAGTTGAAGACATCTCCCATTTCTTTTGAGCCATGCGAAACACCCAGCACTGCATATCGGCAATGCCGATTTGCCTTTGACTCATTGCAAACACCTCCTCTGGATATAAAAATTCAATTTTAGTATACTAAAAAAGAGCCTGAATGGCAACGAGATAATTTTGTTGATTGCTGTTAATATCCTTTAATATCCAGTGTAATATTCTGCATTGCCTGTAGGGAAAAAGCAGGGTCAGAAGAGGGCTCACATTTCACATCTCATCAAACCCTTCCCGCTCATCAGCCAGTGTGCAGGCACGGCACAAAACCCATATAAAAAACAAAAACGCCCCTAATGCTGTTAATAATACATAGATGATTTGGACCACCTCCGTATAGCATAGTATGTGGCAAAAGGCAGAAGGGTATACCAAAAAACATTTCTCTGTCCTGAAAGTGGATTAAATATAAACGAATAATATGATGATTTCAATAAGTTTATCTGATTACAACCCGATAAATATATTGATCAACAACAGAAGACAGGGTAGAATAATATGGAGATTGGGGGATGCCATATGATTCACTAAAACAGATTCCTTTCTATTACCTGTCGCTGTCGTTTTTGCAGGAGAAAATCATCAACCATTTCATAAAAACTTCTCTGTTCTTCTGTTTCGGCTTCCAATACAAGTTGCAAAGTATCTTCCGGTTGAAGGGATTTTATATCCTTATAGATTTTTTCATACTTTTTTACATCACACATTCGATCACCTCAGTTTCGTATTCTGCATCACTCTGAAATATATTATAACCCAAATGGTTTTAAATGCTAATAGCGAAGAAAAACTCCGCCAGGGTTGTTTCACGAAGCAGCCCCAATTATAGCAAACGACAAAAATATTTGCCGTTTGCTATAAACCCTCCGGGGATGCGCACGGATTTGCATAGGAAATATGCCGCTTTGCGGCGCAAATCCGGCGCGGGGCTGTTGCACTAAAATAGTGCTTCAGCCTCTTTTCTATCACAAAATTATGCATAACAAAAGGCCTGGTACTTGA